>Ga0247823_10002121_pt1 | contig 16405 bp, 12 predicted proteins | sample 13C_PalmiticAcid_2_FD_192426 | JGI IMG/M metagenome (GOLD analysis project Ga0247823, IMG submission 192426) | Soil microbial communities from agricultural site in Penn Yan, New York, United States - 13C_PalmiticAcid_Day30 | ecosystem: Environmental > Terrestrial > Soil > Agricultural land...
GTGATCGTCGCGATCACCTCGCCCACCGAAGTCTCGATCCGCGGGCTTGGCTCGGGCCTCAGCATGACCACGTTCAACGGGCGCGAGGCGACCAACGGCTCGGGCGACCGCGCGGTCAATTTCGGCCAGTTCCCGTCCGAACTCTTCAACGCGATCAAGATCTACAAGACCCAGCAGGCGAACCTGATCGAGGGCGGCGTCGCCGGCTTGATCGAAATGGAGACGCGCAAGCCGCTCGATTACGGCCGCCGCAACATTCAGGTCGAGGCCAAGGCCAATTTCAACCCCTATCAGGACCGCATCACCGGTGAGGGCGCGTGGGGCTGGCGCGGCACGGCGAGCTATATCGATCAGTTCAAGATCGGCGGGCTGGGCGAGCTGGGCATCTCGGTCGGCGTGCAGCGCAACGACGTGAACGATCCGGTCGAGCGCTTCTACACCAGCTCGACCTGGTTCACCTGCAACGCCGCGGTCGTCTCGACCACCAACTGCACCGAAGTGACGCGCCAGCAGGGCAATTCCGGCACGCCCTTCTACCACGCGTCGAACTCGTATCTCTATCGCCAGATGACCACGGCCGACCGCCGCGACGCGGTGTTCGCCGCAGTCCAGTGGCAGCCGAGCCCGACGCTCGACATCAATTTCGACGTCCAGTATTCGCGCCGCGACTATAGCGAGAAGCGCAACGATTTCGGTACCGCCGAAGGCCGCTACAATCTGCGCAACGTCGTGATCGGGGATAATCACGAGATGCTGTCGGCCGACGGTTCGGCGACGATGCAGACCATCTCCGGCCTGTTCGAGCGTGACGAGCGCTATCTGGGGCTGGGCGGCAACATCGAATGGAAGGCGTCCGACCGGCTGACCGTCAGCATCGACGGCGCCTATTCGCGGACCAGGCGCCTCGACATCACGCGGCAGGTGCGGCTGCGCACCGATCCGTTCAACATCTTCGGTGTGCGTACCGCGATCAACAACCAGCGCATCCCCTATCATGTCGACATGACGCAGGGGTATCTGCCGGTCTTCACCTATGATGCGCGCTTCGACCCCAGGGACCATGCGCTCTTCAGCGACGATACCCGTCTGACGCGGTCGCAGGACGGCCGCACCGACGAGATCTGGTCGCTGCGCGCCGACGCCACCTACAAGCTCGACGGCTTCATCGAGCGGATCGACGTGGGCGGCCGCTGGGCAAGCCGCAAATTCTTCGGCTACAGTAACGATGTAAACATCGATCAGGCCGACCTCGCGGTCGATCGCAACGTCAATCTGGCGTGCCGGACGGCCTTCCCGCAGCGCGGCTTCCTGTCCGATGCCTCGTCGCCGTCGATCGGCAGCTATGCGACCTTCGACGTGCTGTGCCAGTTCCGCAACTATCTGGGCACCGAGGATCCCGGCAACAGCGGCGATCTGCGCGCGGTCGAGAATGCGCAGGTGACCGAGAAGACCTATGCCGGATACGCGATGGCGACCTATTCGGGGCAGCTCGGCAACCTACCCTTCCGCGGCAATTTCGGTGTGCGCGCGGTGCGGACCGAAGTGACCTCCGACGGCCTGCGCGCCGATCTCGACGTCGTGCCCGGTACCGACGGGTCGATCCGCCTGGTAGCCAATGGCAACTTCTCGCCGGTTCAGATTTCGTCCAGCTCGATGCGCTGGCTGCCCAGCTTCAACGCGATCTTCGACCTCAGCGACAAGATGCGGCTGCGCACCGGCATCTACCGGGCGATGTCGCGCCCGGCGCCGAGCGCGCTGGGTGCCGGACGGCAGATCACGCTTGAGACGGGTACCGGCTACACCGACGTCACCGACGCGATCAACTCGATCATCGCCACCGGCAGTCCGCGGCTCAAGCCGACCATGTCGTGGAACGCCGACGCCGCACTTGAATACTACGCCAACAAGGAAACGCTGCTGGCGGCGACGCTCTATTTCAAGCGCTTCACCGGCGGGTTGATGCCGATCATCACCGATGAGCAGTTCAACATCGGCGGCACCAACTATACGGTGCCGGTCACCCAGACGACCAACAGCGACGAGCAGAGCGACCTCTATGGCATCGAGCTGACCGCGACCAACCGCTTCACCTGGCTGCCCGGTCCGCTCAGCGGCCTCGGCGCCAAGCTCAGCTACAACTACGCCTGGTCGAACTTCAAGACGCAGGACATCCGCTATGGCGACGTGATTGACGCATCGGGCAACGTGACGCCCGGTCTGATCCCCGCGGCGGGCCTCAGCGGCTATTCGAAGCACGTCTTTTCGGCGCAGGCCTTCTATGAGCTGGGGCCGGTGTCGATCCAGGGCATCTACCGCTACCGGTCGCGCTATTATCAGGCGTTCACCTCGAACAATACGCAGCTGCGCTATATCGAGGGCAACAACACGTTCGACCTGACGACCAGCTTCCGCATCAATCGTCAGATCGATTTCCGGCTTCAGGCCCTGAACCTCTTCAACGAGCCGCGCATCGAATACATGCCGGTCGCGGGCAGCACGCGGAACGTGGAATTCTATGGACCGCAATATTTCATGAGCGTCCGGGTCCGCCTGCGGTAAGCTGCGGTGTCCGGCCTTGCGGACCAATTGCCTATTCCAAACGGAAGGCGGCTGGGGCATTCGGAAGGCCGGACCGGATCGAACCGAGGATTGCATGGCTGAACGCCGCCTGTTTCAGGAAGTTGCCGAGCGCATCGCCGCGATGATCGAGGGGGGTGCCTATCCCCCGGGATCGCGGCTGCCCGGCGAGCGGGAGATCGCCGAACAGCTCGGCGTCAGCCGCGTGACCGTGCGCGAGGCGGAGATCGCGCTGCAGGCGCGGGGCCTGGTTTCGATCAAGACCGGATCGGGCGTCTATGTCACCGACGGCAAGGCGGCGCGCGGCGACGAGCCGCCCGCGGTCAGCGCATTCGAGCTGACCGAGGCGCGGTCGCTGTTCGAATCCGAAGCGGCTGCGCTGGCGGCATCGACGATCACGCCCGAGACGCTCGACCGGCTCGACGAGCTGCTCGAGATCATGGGCCATGACGATGGCGACGACGCCAAGTCGACCGAGGCGGATCAGGAGTTCCACCTGCTGATCGCATCGGCTTCGGGCAATCAGGCGATCATCCACGTCATCAAATCGCTGTGGCGGATGCGCACCGACGTGCCCGAGGTCCGCACCACTTATGCGAGTGTGTGCCAGCATGACGGCCGCACCCGCCAGCGCGAGCATGGCGCGATCGTCGACGCGCTGCGCGCGGGCGATCCCGGCGCGGCGCGCGTGGCGATGCGCCAACATTTCAACCGGCTGCTCGAAGCGATGCTCGATGCGACCGAGGAGCGCGAAATCTCCGAGCTGCGCCGCAAGGCGGCCGAGAGCCGCGAACGCTTCCTGATGAGCGCGCGTCTGCGCTGAAATCTGAGCTGAAAACGCAATGATGCCGCGTTGACGGCGGCCCCGCGTTGACGCTAGAATTTGGTAGCGCTACCACGCGCACCCGCCCGACTTGAAAATTCGTATGATGTTTGTAGATGGGCGGGGACATCAAGGCCGCGCGTGCTGGCCCGCGGCCGTCCCTGGACGGAGAAGATCATGGAACTGACGGGCGGACTTTTCATCGGCGGCGAGCGTCGTCAGTCGGACGCGCGCTTCCGCGCTTATGATCCCGCCGCCGGCGAGCAGATCGAGGATGCCGGTTTCGCGGGTGCCAGCGAGCAGGACGTCGCCGACGCCTGCGCCGCCGCCGAAGCGGCCTTCATTCCCTATTCGATCAGGCCGCTCGAGGAGCGCGCGCGCTTCCTCGAGACGATCGCCGACGAGATCGAGGCGCTCGGCGACGTGCTGATCGAACGCGCCTGCCGCGAATCGGGGCTGCCTGCCGCGCGCATCACCGGCGAGCGCGGGCGCACCGCGGGTCAGCTTCGCCTGTTCGCGAAGGAAGTGCGCGACGGCCAGTGGCAGAAGCTGCGCATCGACCATGCCGATCCCGCGCGCACCCCGCCCAAGCCCGACCTGCGCCTGCGTATGGTCCCGCTTGGCCCGGTCGCGGTGTTCGGTGCGTCGAACTTCCCGCTCGCCTTCTCGACGGCGGGTGGCGACACCGCCTCAGCGCTGGCGGCGGGCTGCCCGGTGGTGGTCAAGGGCCATCGCGCGCACCCCGGTACCGCTGAACTGATCGCCACCGCGATCGCGCGTGCGGTCGAGAAATGCGGCATGCCCGCTGGCACGTTCAGCATGGTCAATGGCACCTCGCGCAAGGTGGGTGAGGCGCTGGTCGCCGATCCGCGTATTCAGGCGGTTGGCTTTACCGGATCGCGGCCGGGCGGCGAGGCGCTGATGCGGATCGCCGCAGCGCGCCCGCGTCCGATCCCCGTCTATGCCGAGATGGCGGCGATCAACCCCGTCATCCTGATGCCCGAAGCCCTGAAGGCGCGCGGCACGGCGCTGGCCGAGGCGTTCGTCGCCAGCCTTGCGATGGGCGCGGGACAATTCTGCACCAATCCCGGACTGGTGATGGCGGTGGACGGTCCCGAGCTTGATGCCTTCATCGCTCGCGCGGGCGAAGTGCTGTCAGGACAGGCGGCACAGGTGATGCTGACCGACGGCATCTGGGAAGCGTTCGAGAGCGGCAAGGCGAAGCTCGCCGGCAGCGCCTTCGTTACGACGGTTGCGCAGGGCGTCGAGCCGGACGGGCCGAACCGCGGCCGCGCGGCGCTGTTCAGTGTCGCGGGCAAGGATTTCCTCGCCGACCCGGTGCATCTGCATGAGGTGTTCGGCGTGTCGTCGGTTGTGGTGCGTTGCGCCAGCCTCGATGAGCTGACTGCCGTCCTTGGTGAGCTGGAAGGCCAGCTCACCGCGACGCTTCAGGTCGATGCGGGCGATTATGCGGCGGCTCAGGCGCTGCTGCCGGTGCTCGAGCGTACCGTTGGCCGCGTGATCGCCAATGGCTGGCCGACCGGGGTCGAGGTGACGCATGCGATGGTGCATGGCGGCCCGTACCCGGCGACCTCGGACGCGCGCAGCACCTCGGTCGGCACGCTGGCGATCGACCGCTTCCTGCGCCCGGTGAGCTATCAGGACATGCCCGATGCACTGTTGCCGGTGGCGCTGCGCGAAGGCGGGCAGGCCGGCACGGTCGCGCGGATCGACGGCACCTGGACGATCTGATCCCCCTTGCGGGGATAGATGAGGAATGATAGCGCTATCATTTCCCCGGTCCGGCCGGGGCGAAGGAGAGATTTGTGCCTGAAGCTTTTGATGTGTCGGCGCTTCCCGAGGATGCCGAGCGAGCGGTGCTCGCGGGCCGGGTAATGCTGGCCGACGGACCTGTTCCGGTGATCGTCCGTGATGGCCGCGTCTATGATGTATCGGCGGCGGCGGAGACGGCCGCGGATCTGTTCGACCTTGCGGATCCGGCGGGCGTCGAAGGGGTCTGGCTCTGCGACGTGGCGAGCCTCACCATCGGCGGCGGCGCGTATGCGCTGCTCGCCCCGATCGACCTCCAGTGCGTCAAGGCGTGCGGCGTGACGTTCGCGGTCTCGGCGATCGAGCGGGTGATCGAGGAACGCGCACGGGGTGACTCGGGTCAGGCCGCGGCGATCCGTGCCGAGCTGGAGGACAAGATCGGCGGCGGTATCCGTTCCGTGGTGCCGGGCAGCGACGAGGCCGCGAAGCTCAAGGCCGCGCTGATCGAAGCCGGCATGTGGTCGCAATATCTGGAAGTCGCGATCGGGCCGGATGCGGAGGTGTTCACCAAGGCGCCGGTGCTCTCCTCGGTCGGTTGGGGAGCAGAGGTCGGGATCCGTTCGGATTCGAGCTGGAACAATCCCGAGCCCGAAGTGGTGGTGATCGCCAACGCTGCGGGCAAGGTGATCGGCGCGACATTGGGCAACGACGTCAATCTCCGCGACTTTGAAGGGCGCAGCGCGCTGTTGCTCGGCAAGGCCAAGGACAACAACGCCGCCTGCGCGATCGGGCCGTTCGTTCGGCTGTTCGACGCGAACTTCGGCATCGACGATGTCCGCAATGCCGAGCTGGACCTGTTGATCGAGGGGCCGGAAGGCTATCGCCTTGAAGGGCATAGCTCGATGAACCAGATCAGCCGCGATCCGCTCGAGCTGGTGCGTCAGACGCTGTCGGAGCATCAATATCCCGATGGCTTCGCGCTGTTCCTCGGCACGCTGTTCGCGCCGGTACAGGACCGCGACGATCCGGGCCGCGGCTTCACCCATAAGGCAGGCGATACGGTGCGGATCCATTCGCCCAGGCTCGGCACGCTGGCCAATGCCGTCACCACGTCGAAGGACGCGGCGCCATGGACCTTCGGCATCCGTGACCTCTACCGCAGCCTCGCGGCGCGGCGCGTGGCGGAGACGGTCTGAGTGGGCGCGCATCCCACCGCGATCGAGGCATCGATGCAGGCACAATATCCCAGCCTTGCCGGAAAGCGGGTGCTGATCACCGGTGGCGGCTCGGGGATCGGTGCCGGGATCGTCGAGGGGTTTGCGCGACAGGGCGCCGACGTCACCTTTTTCGACATCGCCGAAACCGATTCCGCGCTGCTGGTCGAGCGGCTCAGCGCGAACGGGCACAAGGCGTGTTTCGAACGCGTGGACCTGACCGACGTTGCCGGGCTGCAAGCGGTGATCGGTCGGCTGATCGACCGGTCGGGCGGGTTCGACATTCTCATCAACAACGCGGCCAATGACGACCGCCACTCGATCGACGATATTACCGAGGCCTATTGGGACGAGCGGCTGAGCGTCAATCTCAAGCACATATTCTTCTGCGCCCAGGCGGTTGTGCCGGCGATGCGCGCCAGGGGCGGCGGGGCGATCGTCAACCTGGGGTCGATCTCGTGGCATCTCGGTCTCAACGATCTCGTCCTGTACCAGACATGCAAGGCGGCGATCGAAGGGCTGACGCGCAGCCTGGCGCGCGATCTGGGCCGCGACGGCATCCGCGCGACCTGTGTCATTCCCGGCAACGTGCGCACCCCGCGCCAGCTCAAATGGTACACGCCCGAGGGCGAGGCGGAGATCGTCGCGGCGCAATGTCTTGACGGACGGTTGGCGCCCGATGACGTTGCGGCGATGGTGCTGTTCCTCGCTTCGGATGACGCCCGGCTGGTCACGGGTCACAGCTATTTCGTGGACGCGGGCTGGCGCTGATGGGGGTCGTGCTGAGCGCTCCCCAATCGGTCTGGGCGCTCGCCGCTCCCTTGCTCGAAGGTCCGGTGTGGGTTCATCGCGACTCGGCTTTGTGGTTCGTCGACATCAAGTCCCACAAGGTGCACCGGCTCGATCCCGCCACCGGCGGTAGGCGCAGCTGGGACGCGCCCGCTCAAGTCGGGTTCTGTCTGCCTGCGGCCAACGGCAAGTTCGTCGCCGGATTGCAGACGGGCCTTGCGATCTTCGACCCCGCGGACGGCAGTTTCGCGCCGCTGGCCGATCCGGAACCGGCTTTTCCCGGCAACCGGCTCAATGACGGCACCGTCGATCCCGCCGGACGGCTATGGTTCGGAACGATGGACGACGGCGAACGCGAAATCACCGGCCACATCTACCGCCTCCGCCCCGATGGCCGCTGCGTCGCCGAGACGGCGGCGGTGAGCATCTCGAACGGACCGGCGGTCAGCCCGGACGGGCGAATCCTCTATCATGTCGATACGCTGGGCGGGATCATATACGCGGCTGCGATTGGTGATGACGGAACCTTGGGGAAATCGCGCGTTTTCGTGACGATCCCGAACGGCGAAGGCTTTCCGGACGGTCCTGCGGTGGACGCCGAGGGGTGCGTCTGGATCGGGCTCTATAATGGCGGCGCGGTGCGGCGTTATTCGCCTGCTGGCGAATTGCTGGAAGTCGTGGAGTTCCCGGTGGGGGCGATCACCAAGATCGCGTTCGGCGGACCGGACCTGCGCACCGTCTATGCCACCACCGCCAACAAGCATCTCGACGCTGACGGCCGCGCCGCGCAGCCGAATGCGGGCGATCTGTTCGCGTTCGAGGTGTCGGTGCCCGGTGTGCCTGGGACCGAGGTTTCGGTCGGTCTGTGAGGTTTGAGGCTCACGGCTGGGCGCTGGAGTTGCTACCTGCGTTGGGAGGCGCGATCGGGACGCTGCGGCACGAAGGCAATGATGTGCTTCGGCCCACTCCCGCAGGAGCAGGCGATCCGCTGGAGGCCGGCTGCTTCCCGCTGGTCCCCTATGCCAACCGCATCGCGCACGGGCGGTTCGAATTTGCCGGGCAGAGGTACCAGCTTCCGCTGAATTTCGGGGATCATCCGCATAGCCTGCACGGGCTTGGCTGGCAGGCCGAATGGACGGTAGCCGAGGCCGGGGCGGATCGCGCGGTACTGACACATGCGCATGATGCCGGTGCGGACTGGCCTTGGACTTATCGCGCGGAGCAGCGCTTTGTGCTGGCACCGGGCGAGATGACGGTCGAGCTGTCCATCAGCAATGGCGGGGACGCGCCGATGCCCGCGGGGATTGGCCTTCACCCTTATTTCCCGTGCAATGCGGCGACGCGGCTGCGTCTTGAGGCGGAGCGCATCTGGCTGGCCGATGAAACGATGTTGCCGACCCGACCGGCGGCTGCGTCGTGGTTCGGCGACTGGGCGGCGGGAGCGCCGGTCGCTGGCGCGGCGCTGATCGACAATGCGTATGAAGGCTGGAACGGCGCGGCGCTGATCGAGCAGGACTGGGGCAGTGTCGAGATGCGCGGGGAAGGCGCGAGCGTGCTGCACGTTTATCGTCCGCCGGATGCCTCCTTCTTCTGCGCTGAGCCGGTGGGGCATCTTCCCGACGCGATCAACCGTGGCGGGATGGATCTGCTCGCGCCGGGTGAGACGCGCATGCTGGCGATGACGCTCCGCGTCTAATGGTTGTGCCGGGGCACCTTTGCCGAGGTGCCACGATATTTGACCGCGAATTCGAGCACCCCGCCGGTCGACAACTGGCCGGTCTTCTCGCGGTAGAGTTCCTCCCACGGCGTTTGGCTTTCCGGGACCGGCGGAGCGGGTTCGGTCTTGCGGCGGGCGATCTCGGCGTCGTCGACCAATGCGTCGCAGGTTCCGGCATTGAGGTCGATGCGGATCATGTCGCCGGTGCGCAGCCATGAAAGGCCGCCGCCCGCCGCACTCTCGGGTGACGCGTTGAGGATCGAGGGACTGTCGGACGTGCCCGACTGACGCCCGTCGCCAAGCGTTGGAAGACTGGTGATCCCGGCCCTGAGCAGCGCATCGGGCGGCTGCATGTTGACGACTTCTGCCGAGCCGGGCCAGCCGAGCGGACCGGAGCCGCGGATCACGAGGATGCAGTTCGCGTCAATCGCCAGCACGGGATCGTTGATGCGGTGGTGATAGTCGTCCGATCCGTCGAATACGATCGCGCGGCCCTCGAACACTCCCTCCCGGCCCGGCGCTGACAGATAGCGCGCGCGGAACTCGTCGGAGATCACGCTGGTCTTCATGATCGCGAAGTCGAACAGATTGCCTTTGAGGACGAGGAAGCCTGCGGCCTGTTTGAGCGGCGCGTCGTAGGGCCAGATCACCTCGCGGTCGGTGGCGGTGTGGTCCGCTACGTTCGCTGCGATCGACTGGCCGGTGACGGTGAGCGCGGAACCATCGATCTTGCCCGCGGCGAGCAACTCGCTCAGCACCGCGGGGATGCCGCCGGCGCGATGGAAGCGCTCCGACAGATACTGGCCCGCGGGCTGCATGTTGACGAGCAGCGGTAGGTCGTAAGCCGCCATCCAGTCTTCCGGCGCGATCTCCACCCCGGCATGGCGTGCCATCGCGACGATATGCGGCTGAGCGTTGGAGGACCCGCCGATCGCGGTGGTCAGCGCGATCGCGTTGCGAAAGGCGGTGGGGGTCAGGATCTTCGACGGGCGCAGATCCTCATACGCGATCTCGACCGCGCGGCGGCCGGTCGCATAGGCGATCTGTCCGCGCTCGCGATAGGGTGCCGGGATCATCGCGCAGCCGGGCAGCGACAGACCGAGTCCCTCGGCGATCGAGTTCATCGTCGATGCCGTGCCCATCGTGTTGCAATGCCCCGCCGAAGGCGCGGAGGCGGCGGCGGCGTCGAGGAACTCGTCCTCGCTGATCTCGCCAGCACCAAGCTTTCGCCGTGCGCGCCAGATGACGGTGCCGGAACCGACCAGCTCGCCCTCATGCCAGCCATCGAGCATCGGCCCGCCCGACAGCACGATGGCGGGGATATCGACGGTCGACGCGGCCATCACCTGCGCGGGGGTGGTCTTGTCGCAGCCGGTGGTGAGCACCACCGCGTCGATCGGATAACCGTTGAGCAGCTCGACAAGGCCGAGATAGGCGAGGTTCCGGTCAAGCGCCGCGGTCGGCCGGCGGCAATTTTCGAAGATGGGGTGGATCGGGAATTCCATCGGAATGCCGCCCGCGTCGCGGATGCCGTCGCGCACGCGCTTCGCCAGATCGACATGGATGCGGTTGCAGGGGCTGAGGTCCGATCCCGATTGCGCGATCGCGATGATCGGCTTGCCCGACCGCAGCTCTTCTGGCGTCAGGCCGTAGTTCATGAAGCGCTCAAGATAGAGCGCGGTCATGTCGCTGCGGCCCGGCGCGGCAAACCATTCGCGCGAGCGGAAGGGGCGCGCCGGGGTGCGTTCCGTCATGTCAGCCCTGCATTTCCTCGAGCTCCATGCCCTTGGTCTCGTGAATGAACTTCTGGACCAGGAAGAAGCTGATGACCGCGCACACCGCGTAAAAGCTGTAGCTGACCGCAAGGCCGAGGCCCGCGGCCATGATCGGGAAGCTCTGCGCGATGAGATAATTGGAGAACCACTGCGCGAAACCGCATACCGCCAGCGCCGATCCGCGGATCTGGTTGGGGAACATCTCGCCCAGCATCACCCACATCACCGGACCCCAGCTGACGTTGAAGAAGATGACGTAGAGATTGGCGGCGATCACCGCGATGATGCCGAGCTGTTGCGAGAGGACGAGCTTGCCGCCGGCGTCGAGCGAGCCCTGGCTGAAGGCAAACACCATCGCGAACAGCGTGACGGCCATGCCCGCCGACCCAATCAGCAGCAGCGGCTTGCGCCCGATGCGATCGACCAGGGCGACGGTGACAAAGCAGGCCGCGATCGAAACAAGGCCCGAGACGATGTTGATCAGCAGCGCGTCATTCTCGGTGAACCCGGCGAGCTGCCACAAGGTCGCGCCGTAATAGAAGATGACGTTGATGCCGACGAGCTGCTGGAACACCGCGAGCAGCAGGCCCGCCCAGACGACCGGGCGCACGCCGCCCTTCACCGGATCGAGAATGTCGCGCAGCGTCGGGCGGTGGTCGGAGAAGCTCGCCTGTATCTCGACCAGCTTCTTGGATGCGGTCTCGGCGCCGAACAGGCTGGTAAGGACGCGCGACGCCTCTTCGTTGCGGCTCTTCGAGACGAGGTAACGCGGGCTTTCGGGAATGAAGAACAAGGCGACGAGAAAGACCGTCGCCGGGATCGCCTGCATCCAGTACATCCAGCGCCACGCCTCATATCCACCCCAGAAGATGTTGGTCGAGGCGCCTGCGGTCTTGGCGAGATAATAGTTCACCACGAACGCGGCGGTGAGGCCGGAGATGATCATGATCTGCTGGATCGTGGTCATCCGCCCGCGAATGTTGGCGGGGGCGACTTCGGAAATATAGGCGGGGGACAGCACGCTCGCCGCGCCGACCGCCATGCCGCCCGCGATGCGCGCGGCGACGAAGATCCACTGCTCATGGCTGAACCCTTGAATCAGCGCGCCGATCAGGAAGAGGATCGCGGTGAGGATCATCACGTTGCGGCGGCCCATCAGGTCGGCAAGGCGGCCGGCGAGGAAAGCGCCGATGAAACAGCCGATCAGCAGCGATCCGACAGTGAAGCCCAGTCCGCCCTCGCTCAGCGAAAAGGTCGATTTGAGTCCGTCCTGCGTGCCGTTCACGGCACCGCTGTCGTAACCGAACAGCAGACCGCCGATCGTCGCGACCGCGACGATAGCGATGATCAGTCCCATATTGGCGCGCGCCGCGACTGCCTCGTTCATCCATCCCTCCCGACTGCGCTCAGGCGCATTGTTAGCGGTAACTTATGCCGCCGCGCCGCCGGTTGAGCAAGCGTAAACTAGCGCCGAAACCTTAGCGCCGACGTGGCCCCGCGGAGTCGCGCAGCACAAGCTCGTAGGGCAGCACTTCCTCTTCAGTGGCCTCGGTCTCGCCCGGCCGCTCGCGTACGCGGCGCAGCAGCATGGTGATCGCGGCCTCCGCCATCGCCGAGATCGGCTGGCGGATGGTGGTGAGCGCGGGCCAGATGCTGGTGGCGATCGCGGTATCGTCGAACCCGACGATGCTGAGGTCGCCCGGAACCTGAAATCCGCGGCGATGCGCAACGCCCACCGCGGCGGCGGCCATATCGTCGTTCGACGCGAAGATCGCGGTCGGGGCGTTCGGTCCCTCAAGAATACGCCCGGCGGCGTCGAGGCCGGAGCGGTAGGTGAACAGTCCCTGCTCAACGCGTGCGGACGCCGGATCGATTCCCGCTTCCTCCAGCGCCGCGACGAAGCCGCGATGCCGTTCGGCGCTCGCGACCTGATTGAAATGGCCCTTGATGAAGCCGATTTCGCGATGGCCGAGTTCGATCAGGTGCCGGGTCATCGCGCGTGCGGCCTCGAAATCGTCGATCCGCACATTGAGCGTGCCCGCTTCCTGCGATCCCATAGCGATCGCGGCCCACGGGATGCCCGCCTCAGCGAGCGCGGCGCGCACCGCCGCGGACTCCGACAGCGGCGGCGGCAGCACCACGCCGCGCACCTCGGCGTCGATCAGCTGGCGCACCGCCTCCTCCTGCGCCGACGCGCCATCGTCCTCGCACGATTCGAGGACGAGATGGCAGCCGGCGCGCCGCGCCGCCTCGAGCGCACCGATCAGGAACTGGCTGAGATAGCCCGCCGAGGGGTTGGCATAGAGCAGACCGATCTGCGCCGCCCCGCCCGCCGCGAGCGAACGCGCCGCGGCGTTGGGGCGGTAATTGAGCTGCTCGACCGCGGCGAGCACGGCCTTGCGCGTGTCCTCGCGGACATTGGTGCCGCCGTTCATGACGCGCGAAACGGTCATCGCTGAGACGCCGGCGGCGCGCGCCACGTCCTGCACGGTCACGCCGCCCAAGGTCCTTCGAGTCGAACGGCTCATCAAAATCTCCCGCGCACGGGATATGGGGGGGATGCGCACAATGCAATCGCACGGCGGGCGCGGTTTATTCCCGCGGCTTTCGGAACCGGGACACAGCCTGGCGCTTTGCACCTGTATCAATCAGGAGATCATGTCATGGCGGAACCGGAGTTCACGGACGCGATCGCGTTGCTCAAGGCCGATCACCGCAAAGTGGAAGGCCTGTTCGAACAGTTTGAAAAGGCTGGCGGATCAGCCGCGAAGGCGAAGATCGCGCAGCAAATTTGCAACGAGCTCAAGATCCACACCACGATCGAGGAGGAGATTCTCTACCCGGCCTTGCGCGGCAAGATCGACGACGATCTGCTCGATGAGGCCTATGTCGAACATGACGGGGCCAAGGTGCTGATCAACGATATCGCGGCGGGCAGTCCGGGCGATGATTTCTACGATGCCAAGGTCATGGTGCTGTCCGAGGAGATCAAGCATCACGTTCATGAGGAGGAGATGCCGGTCGAGGGCATGTTCGCCCAGTGCCGCAAGACCGATGTCGATCTGGTCGCGCTGCGCGACGCGATGGCGGCACGCAAGCAGGAACTGGTGGAGCAGGCGGAAAGCACTGGCCTCCCCCCGGCAGAGCCGCGCGCGGTGAAGCTTCAGCCGGCCTGACCGGCCGCGGCGGGCGGGGCAGTGGAGAATACCATGACCAATCTTGTCGAACCGCCCGTCCGTGACATTGCCGACGCGCATACCGAGAAACCGTCGCTCGCCGGACGAAAGGCGATCGTCACGGGCGGTACCACCGGGATCGGCCGGGCGATCGCCGTGCTGCTCGCGTCCGAAGGTGCGAAGGTCTTTGTTTGCGGCCGCACGCCCGCGCATCTCGACGATGCGCTGGAGCGGATCCGCGGAGTGGGCGAAGGCGACGGGGTCAATGTCGACCTCGCTCAGCGGGCGGATCTTGAGCGCTTCTTCGAAGCGGCGGACGCATATCTCGGCGGGCTCGATATCGCGGTGATCAATGCCGCCGTCCCCGCCGAGGCGATCGGCGAGACGGAGAAGGACGATCTCGACTATCAAATCGCGGTGGACTTTACCTCCTATCTCACGTCGACCAAGGCAGCGCTCGACCGGATGAGGAAGGGCAGCGACCTGATCCTGATCGGATCAATGTCGGCAGTGTCGCAGGGGCCGGGATCATCAATCTATGTCGCGGCCAAGGCGGGTATCCAGGGCTTTGCGCATTCGCTGCGGCAGGAAGTGGGGGAAAAGGACATCAAGATCGGGCTGATCGAACCCGGCTTTACCGGCGCCGATTTCCAGTATCCTGAATTCCCGCCCGAAAAGCAGCGCGATCTGATCGGTAAGGGGCAGATGCTGCGTGCCGAGGACATCGCCGCCGCAGTGCACTTCATGCTCGCCCAGCCGCGCCGAACCGCCGTGTCGCTGATCCGGGTCGAGACGCGGCGGGAGCATCCGTGAGTCACTTTTCGATCGACCGGCTGGTGTTCGGCCCGGCGGATGTCGATCTGACGCGGTCGCCGCTGGCGGGGCATTTTGATGCGGAGACCTATGTGCTCGGGGCGTTCAATCCCGGCCTGACGCGGCTGCCCAACGGCAATCTGCTGCTGATGGTGCGTGTCGCCGAGGCGCTGCGCGAGCCGGTACGCGACGGCAAGGTGCATGCGATCCGCTGGCACGACGGCGCCTATATTCTCGACGGCTGGCCGTTGGAACTCGCGGACACCTCGGATCCGCGAAAGTTCATGCTGCACGGGGGCGGATGGCGGATCATGGCCTTGACCTCCTTGTCCTGGTTGCTGCCGGTGGAGCTGACGCCCGAGGGGCTGGACGTGATCGCGGTGCATTACGACAAGGCGATCGCGCCGCAGGGCGGTTTCCAATGCTACGGCGTGGAGGATGCGCGGATCAGCAGGGTCGACGACGAATGGCTGATGACGACCTGTTCGGTCAGCCCCGAGCGGCACTCGACCACGCTCTACGCATCGGACAACGGTATCGACTGGCGGTTCGAGGGTATCGTGCTCGATCACCAGAACAAGGACATGCTGATCTTCGAAGGCAAGCCCGGCGGGCGGTACTGGGCACAGACGAGGCCGCTGGGCGACCTCTATTTCGCCTATCCTCCGGGCAGCGAATGGCGTGCAGGGCCGTCGATCAACCTCGCGACCTCGCCCGACGGTCGGCACTGGAAACCACATCTCAACCCCGGCATCCGCCCGCATGCCGGCACCGTCGCCACGGCACGGATCGGTGGAGGAACGCCCCCGATCCTGACCGATAAGGGCTGGCTGACGCTGTGGCACGGGGTCGAGCCCAAGGAGGTAGTCGGCATCTACCGCACCTATTGGTCGCTGCTCGATCGCGATGATCCTTCGATCACGCTGCACACCGAGCATGCCCCGCTGCTTGAGGCGAGCTCCGAGCTGACCGCGCCGCTGGCCGACCGCATGTATATCCACGACGTGGTGTTCACGACCGGGATCGCCGACGCGGGCGACCACTATGTCGTCGCGTCGGGCGAGGCGGACCTTGCCTGCCGGATCACGCATATCCCGAAGCGTGTGTTCGTCTAGGGCGCCTTGGCCTGCCATTTCCGGTACGCGGCGATCGCCTTGGCGGGGCCGGTGCCGACCCAGTTATAGCCGTCGCGTCGTTCAGGAATCAGCTCGTTGACGTCGCTCAGGATTCGGCGATCGCGGTCGCCATAGATCGGGGTCTGGTGGTCGAGGCTGTAGAAGCGTGCCCAGAGCGGACCCGCGCCCGGCATCGCGACAAGGCGGCGACCGGGCTTGGGTGTCCAGCCGATGTCGCTCAGCGCATGCGCCTCGAGCCAGGCGATGCCGTCCCGCACCGCCGCCATCAGCTCGGGCGAGCGGTCGGGCTGCTTCATCAGGAACATCAGCAGGTCGGCGCTTTCCTCGCTCGCCAGCGACTTCGGCTCGAAGTTGCGCGCGCCGGTAGGAGCGAGGGTGAGCGCGTCATGCTGCTGGCCCCAGATGGTGCGCTTACCGTCGATCACCACCTGTCCGCGCAGAATCGCGTCGCGGGCCTTGGTTGCCGCGACGGCCGCTTCGCTCGCGAGCGAAGCCGGGACAAAGGCGAAGTCGCCCTTGCGCGCGCCGGTGTCGAGCATCAGTTGCGCGGCACGCGAGACGGCATCGTCGTTGAAGGTGACCGCGTCGTGATAGCCGCCCTGCAACGGGTAGATC
>Ga0247823_10002122_pt1 | contig 16405 bp, 13 predicted proteins | sample 13C_PalmiticAcid_2_FD_192426 | JGI IMG/M metagenome (GOLD analysis project Ga0247823, IMG submission 192426) | Soil microbial communities from agricultural site in Penn Yan, New York, United States - 13C_PalmiticAcid_Day30 | ecosystem: Environmental > Terrestrial > Soil > Agricultural land...
GTCCCATTCGGCCCCGCCTCCGCCACCACCCCATACCCCAATTTCATCCCCAGGATCTCATCGCTGACCTCCCCCCACCGGCTCGCCTTCCACGGCAGCGCCTCGAGGCAGGGCGCGCGCGTGGCGGCGACGACGCTCGAGACGTGCACGTCGCGCACGTGGAAGTTGTTCTGGCTCAGCGCGGCCGAGCCGAGGACCACGGCGAACAGCGCGGCGGAGATGGCGGCCGCGTAGGCGATCCACAGGTCCCGCCGGTTGTAGGCGTAGGCGTTGGCGACGCGGGTGCGGGTGCAGGGGTACGCGAGGGACGGGTCCGGGACTACATTGTTGGTGTCGGGGTCGGTGCTGGTGTTGCCGGGGTCGCGCGCGGTCCGGGCGGGGTCGGCGGCCCAGGTGACGATGATGAACTGCGGGTTGGAGAGGAGGGATAAGGTCATGTTCTCGTAGAACTGCTGGATGTCGGCCATGAGGTTCGGGTGCGGGATGTAGGTCTCGGCGTCGATCAGGCTCGTCTTGGTGACCTCGGAGCTGGGGTTGGCGTAGGGGGCGTACTGGATGATGCCGCCGAGGTAGTCGCGCAGGCGCTTGCCGAGGGAGTGGTAGGCGGCGGTGATGCGGTAGTTTTCGACGTCGAGCGGGAGGACGTAGTTGGATTGCGGGGTGGCGTAGATGCTGTCTCGGGTGCCGTCGCTGGCGTTGACGTCGGGCTGGAAGGTGGTGTCGATGATGGGGCGGAGGTAGTCGCGCTTGAGGACGGTGGTGGTTTGCTGGGACAGGGTGTGGTTGAAGTTGATGGTGTAGTCGACGAGGTAGTGCTCGCACTGGAAGACGACGGCCTCAAAAGCCGTGTCCCAGCCCGGCACGGTATTGTTTTCGGGGAGCTGGCCGGAGATCTTGGGAACCGAATGCCCGACGAGCAAGACGGGTTCCGTCCGGAAAGCACCAAGGTGCTTCGGATAGGGGGGCTTCATCTCAATAACGCTTTGATTGGTCAGGCCGATTTGGTACCGAAAGTACTCCCCCAAGTCGGTCAGGGCCCAGTAGCTGAGGTTGCCCATGGGCATCAACTGGCTGGCGTTGATGGACAACCCTTGCTTGTGGAGCTCGTGGTCGTCGATGAAAGCACCCCTCGCTCGCTCGGCGCACTTGTACCCAGGGGCCTTGAACGAGATGGTGTAGCTGCAATTCCAGCCGGCGCCGCAAGTCTCGAGGGCGACATCGCGTCTTGGAATGACGGTCTGGGCGAGAGCGCTCTGGGACGAAACGAAGTCGACGTGGCCGCTGGGGCCGGTCCAGAAGTCAAAAAAGGTTTCGTTGAACGGCGTGTCGACGAGGCTGCTCGATCCCTGGACTGTGGAATTCCAAATTGAAAGAGAGACTCCACGGGTGCCATTGACTCGGTCTACCCTTCTCCAGTTTTTTGTCTTTTCCTTCTCGAAGTTGAGAGTGCGAACTCCATGGCACATGCCCTCCCGAACTTCCAGAATGGGGGCGACCGTCAGGGTGGCCGGCGTGAGGATGACGGTCAGGGGAAAGAGCCTGTGGTTGTCAGCAAGACGGAGATCACCAAACCGTCGTGAGAGAATGAAGCCGCGCATACCATGCCAGAACCGCCAAACAAGCAGCGACGCGGCCCTTCTTGATGAACTCCCAGTTGAACATCATCAGCGGTTCATCCACGGCGGCAAACAGGCTGTCGATGGTCTTGAGCCGCAGCACGTTCATGATGACCGTCGTCCAGATCTGCTGTCGGTAGGCGAAGACGACGGCAGCCACCAGGGATGCCTTGGCGGCATACGACAGGAGACCGCCGAAGCGCATCATGCGGATCTGGTCGTCGGCCGGCTTCCCATCCAGATGCAGGTAGAAGGTGTGATGGCCAACGGCAAAGGCAAATCCGAGACAGAACATGGCGTACATGGGCCAACCTCCGTAGGCCATCTTCCATCCTCTGGTGCCAGTCAACCAGGCAAACCGGGGATTCCCCGGGGGCCCGGGTGGTGGTGAAGCGTCATAGTGCGGTGGATAGTAGTATGCCCCGCTGTACGGGTTGTTCAAGTCGTATTCTTGGGGCAAGATCGTGGCCTTTGACGAGTCGTTGGCAAGCGGCGGAGGAGTTGCCGGGGGACTATTATCCTGTTGGAAGGAATCCCGAGAGACGACCGGATGGTATCCTGGAAATTGGTCACCGGACCCAATGCCCAGGCCCACGCTAGACGGCGTATCTGCACTCGCGCCTGCGTTCCCTGGCGGTGGGCTAGCGGGCGCAAAAGCAACTCGCGAGCGTTGTGGCGGCGGTGAAGGGTAGTTGAGGTCCGGTGTTGGCGCCATCGGGTCCCACGACTCGGAGGGATCACGCCTGGCTGGCTGCGAGTACGGGTCATAATACTCTGCCCGACCCTCTGCCGAGGATTGTTGGTCCATGGCGGTTGCCAAAAAGTGAGAGATGCATGGGATGACCAGGTTGGGGCAAGCAACAAAGCTTGTTCGGGACCCGACTGGGGGGCCTCGAAGTGGCAGTTAAGGCACTGGAATGCTGAGGTGAGGGGGGATGCACGTCATTGAGGCTGCCGAGATAAAATTGGCCGCTGTTGCTGCGACCCGAAGTTGGGCGTGTGTGTGTGTGGGTGTGAGGTTGCACGGGGATGTTGCGGCACGTCGCTCCATGGTTGGGTCGAGGAGGACGGGGGGCTGTCCGGCAGCCGACACCATCAACCCAAGTTTCAACTTCTCCACCATCCATCTCACTTGCACTGGACCGTGCCACCACCGGACCGGCCCGAGCTGTTGGGCACGCGAGCCTGACGGGGCTGGAAAATGAGAATAGAAACAAGCTGGGAGGCGGGGACGGGCTCAGGATTCCGAGCTTTGCCAAATGTGATGAGCTGGCGCCAGGCTTGCGGGTTTGCGAGGTGGCTGAGGGCAGGGCCAAGCGGCCGCAAGCGGGTTGCTTCAAAGCCAGCTAGGGCGATCATGCAAGCCCTGCAGACGTTGGAACCAACAGCTTCCCCAACTGCACCTCTGACTGGTCGTCCTCGGGCCGCAGCCCACAGCCAACATCGTCTGCAGCTCCTGGGCTCCGCTCAAATCAACACGACCCTGGTCTGTTGAAGGCCACCCCATAAGAAATCGGCAATGAGCGCGTTGACCGCAAGAATAAACGGGGTGTCCTCTGGGTGGCTATCGATGAGGCTGGCCACACTGGAGTGAGAGATTCCAACTGATTGGGAGTTTTGAAAACACTGGGAGGGGATCATGCTGAGGTTGAGGGCCGACGGTATTAAATCTTCGAGAGCCAAGACCATTTGGTTGAAAAGACGGGCGGTTTGTCCGATGCCTTTCGGCCCCTGCTGCCAACCGCCAACACCCGACATTGCAGCTCTCCGATCAGAGCCCCAACGTGCCCTCATCGAGAATCTTTGCAGCTCAGGTTCCCCGATCAACAAGCGGCGACCGACAGGACTGAGGAGAGCACAATCCGCTCGGTACACCACGACTGTGCCGGCCCAGTCGAAGTAAAACGCAGATTCGGGAGAAATCTCGGTTGGCGTCCACCAAGAGTGCATGTGGCCAGCCAAGATTTCCAAGACTGTCAAGGGAAAAGTCTTCAGCAAATCCAGCAAACTTGGCAGGGCCTGTGCCAAGAATACCGCAAGGGGCAGCGGGACAGCCTGCTTCACGAGGCTCTTCCCACGAGGCTCTACTGTCTGTGTCTGAGAAGAAGCAGTGCCAGTGGCCTCTGCATATTGTCGTCCTCCGCAAGTTGCACGGCTTCTCCACGAGTTCCACACTCTTGGGAGCGTAACGAAGCACCTTCCGAACACAAACACTTGAAGAATCTGCGCTCCGGGGAGGCTGTTCTTTGTACTGCTTGCTACCTACTAATGTTGCTACGAGCAGCATCTTTGAATGCTATGCCATTGATTACACGGAATGTGCCTCGGCCGCCACCGAAGCAAGCGGAGCTGTATAGTCGTAGATAGGTACCAAGGCACGCTGCACCGCCCGGGTCTACCTGCTGTATCTCCGTGGACAGTTAAAGTTTTCCAAAGGTCCAGGCGGCCAAAAGTGCCCCTAGCAGCATGGAAGGTGTAAAGTTCGTGGAGCCAAAAGTCAACAACGACATCTAATTAATAACAAAGAATCTCTCGACTCGCAGTGTCTTGGACGGGTGACTGCATGCTATTGTGACGGTGACCGGAAACGCCTGTCAGGAAGGTGTCGGTATTTGATCTCGCGGTCACTTGTCTTGAATGTGCTAGATCTATAACATGAATCCCCCTCCACCTCCTCTCTTTACCCACCACGCCCCCTCTCTACACCGCAGCAGCCTTGACCACCTTGAGAACAATCCCCTCGGGCTTCGCCTTGGTCGCCTTATACTCAGCCGTACCATACGCCGGATTCGCCGCGTCCACATTGACCCCGACCATCCCACCCCCCGTGCCGCAGCCCATGAGCGAATCCTTCTTCGCCTCGGCCGTCGCGTTCACCCCGCCGTCGAGCGTGGCGGCCATGTCGGTGTACAGCACCGACGACGTGACGCGCGGGTTGATGTGCTTGGCCAGCAGCAGCACGGTGCCCGCGCCGGGCACGTCGACCGACCACTCGGCGCAGTCGAGGCCCGACGGCATGGTCCACCGCGCCGACGGGCCCGGCTCGGCCGACTCGCCCGTGAAGCGCAGGTAATCGGCCACGTACTGCAGGTCGTCGAGGAGGATGTCTTGGGCCTGGCCGCCGTCGCGGCCGAAGCAGACCTTGGCTGCGGTTTCGCCGCTGTTTTGGGTCAGAGACTGAGTGCAAATTGGGAAGAGGGATGGGGTGGAGGTACCAGGAGCGCGGCGTGAGGGAGAAGGCCGAGACGAGGCTCGTGAGGGTCAGGAGACCGAAGACGGTTTGGTGTTGGGGGAACATGTTGGGTGTCTTGAGACTATGAGAGAGTGCGATGGATGAGAAGCTGAGGTGATGACAGCAACGAGGAGCAACACCAGCATCAACTCTCAACTGCTACTTATACAGGAATTCAGAAGGCGCCAGGGGACTCTCAGTCTTCATGTGATCATTACCAGAAGGTGTCTCTGCTGCCCGGCCCCCATAGCCCTGTAGCAGGAGCAGCCCCTTTCCCGCTGCAGCACGGCGCCATCATGTAATCTCGGTGTAAACGCAACATTGTCTGCCTGGTTTCATATTTAATTTCCCACGACGGCCAATGTAATATCGTCAACAACCACCCAGCCTGCCAAAAGCGCCTCTAGCACCGCTGTGCCCCTGAGGTCGCCTGACCGAGGCCGGACTTGTGTCGTGCGTCCTCGGTGGCGCTTTTGTGTGGAATGGCCTGATGGCATTGGCAGATGACCGACCTGATGTTTCCAGGTAAACCCAATCCAGTGGTCCTTTTTACAGCTGCGCTGCGCCGCGTGGGCGATCCTGCCCGCCTGGCAAACAATACACAAAGATGAGATTTCCGACCCCTTAATTCCCTGTCCACTCCCATTGCTACAAGGTCCCATGCTGACCACCCGGGAGCGGCTCTGCGGGTCGAGCGGGCCTCGAACCACTGCCCGGCCAAGATACTGGGGCCCTCCGGGCTAGAAGAGGCAATCTCATCGCCGGGGACGGTTGACCGATTTCAGGGGGTAGGGTCGGGTGTAGAGAGACCGTCTGAGGGTCGTGTGCAATCATGAATCGGGACTTGTGTAGTCTGGTACCATCAGATGAATCCTCCCGCCACACCCCCTGAGTCACTAGTCCACAAAGATGACGGAGGAACAATTACAGGAGGAACAATTACACGGTATTCAAGCTAAACAAAGCATAGTAACTAATACAGGACAGTCCACTAACACAACCCCGTCAGGCCGGGACGCTCCAGCCCGTGCAGTTGCCCAACTGGCACTTCCCGTCGCCGCAAAAGTCAGCGCCCTTCCCGCACCGGCCCTTGAGGCTGCAGCAGTCTCCCCACTTGCCAGCGCACGACGCGTAGCCGTAGTCCAAACCGCAGTTCCCGTCGGTCGTGTAGATTTTGTGCCCGGGGCAGAGGCCCTCGTAGCAGACGCCCGCGGAGCAGTCGTTTCTAAACAGCCGCACCGAAACATGTCAGTTCTTTCGTTGTCTCCTGAGAGAGGGAGAGGGGGGGCAGATTAAGGGGGAGTTGCTGGAACGGAACAAAAACGTACTCGGTCTCGCCGCACTTCCACGTCTCGGCATTGCAGCACTGCCCAAAATCGCTCCCGACACAGGTCGCGTTGTTGTGCTTCGGCCCGCAAAAGCCATCAGTAGATCTGAGCGGCTCGATGACTGCACACGCACACAGGCCGGAATTGATCAGCGCCACAATACTCCTCAGCAACCTAAAAAGGGGAGGGAAGCACTTACACCCAGCCACGCAGTACTCGGTATACGGCTTGACCCCCTCGCAGTCGGGCGCCAACCCCGGGTTCAGCTCCCAGAACTTTTCAATGGCAATCCCGTAGTCCTGCGCCAGCTGGTTGCACGACCAGTAGCCCACGAGGTCGTACGTCGCGCCCCAGTCGCGGCAGTTGACGTCGCCGGGCTTGGGCACGGCCTTCCGGCCCGGCGCGCTCGTCACCGTGGGCATGGCGCTGGCGCTGGTGGTGGTGTTGGTGATGGCGATGGGAGTGGCTGCCGCCGCGCGGGCCTTGGCGACGTCCCACGTCCAGGTCCACGGCTGGCAGTCGTCAGCGGCGGTGGTGCGCAGTAGGGCGCAGAGGAGGGTGAGGAAGGGGAGGGTGAGTGGTGACTTCATCTTGTCTGGGGCGACGAGTTGAGGGTGACGGGTGTCTGTGTCTGCAAAGGAGTTGACGGGTTGGTGTCGGGGGTGCTCTTGATACTAATCAGGAGAGGAGACCTGCCGTACCCCTGAGGGAGCGAGGGCAGATGCATCCCATCAATGTGCTCGGGACCTCATCTTCATAGACAGGCCAACTTTGCAAACTCCAATGCCGGACGTAAAACTGTCGCTGAAATTCGTAGTTACACCGGCAGGTCAACGTCTTGGGCTGACATGTGCCGATGAAGCAAGCATTGCGGCAAAGTCAGGGGCGCGGCCTACTTTGGCCCGGATGGAGCCGTGCAGCAGCGTTCCTCGGCCCCCAAATGGAACAGGACTTTTGATCCGGCCTGTACGACACAGCCCTATGGCAATCACACGCCGTGTCTTGCGGTCTATTGGTGCCCTGGTTCTAGTGGCAATGTCACGTCGAGCTCTTGTGCCCCTACGATCGTAGGGCGCCAAAAGGAGCCGCATGGCTATGCTTGACTCTGCTTCTATGGCAGCTGACCCGGCCACTGGCAGCAGAGGTGTATTCAACAACAAGGCCCGCGCATACGAAGGATTTCCCTAGCTATGCTACAAAATTACTCAAGACGAGGTCTCTCATGAGGGAGGTCTCCGAGGCCGACAGCTGCCTGACCACCCCGTATAGGGGTCCAATGGATCATAGGCTGCGCGCTGGATCTTTTGCCAGGATGCCGCCTTCAAGGCAGAGCTATGCGGTTGACAAACGAAAGGGGGCAGTCTTGACTTTGATACACGACTGTAAAGCAAATAAACCAACATAAGAAGCCGACCGGGTAGTCTCTCTTGTCCAAGACGACAGAGACAGACACATCATCACTCTTTTGTTTGTGTCCAGCCTTTGCCAACTCTATCGGGTCGGCCTCAGTCCGACTCTAGCTCAGCGGGAGCAACAATGGCCCGCCTACATTCATTGCTATGCTCCCTCCTCACTCTCGCTTTCCTCCCCCAGCAGCAGCACCAGACAGGCGTGCAGGCGCAGTATGTCCAGGGCCAAACGAGCGGCATGGTCCCCAACCCCAACACCGGAGTGGGCCAGCCGCAGTTCATCTCCGTGCCCCTGTGGCGTCCCACAACGGCAGACGCTTACCAGCGCGTCATCGACATCGCGCCCGAGCTCGTGGTGCTTGAGTACAACTGCTTCTACATGCGCGACATCTGCAAGAACGCGCAGAACTGGTTCAACACGCCGCGCGGCCAGTCCCGGAGGCCTCAGTTCCGGTTCGCCTACGACTTCAACTCGGGCAAGGGCAGCAACACGCGCAAGACCAAGCGGCGCAACGCGTCGTGCCGCAACTTCAAAAACCGGGTGACGTGCCCGCACTCGGACCAGGGCATCGTGATGCGCCACGACGGGCCGTGGCGCTACAAGGACCTCGAGCCCGGGACGACCATCAACGAGATCAGGGCCGACGTGTGGCCCAACGGGCAGCGGCGGCCGTCCGAGGTGCGGTACACGTGCGACGAGTTCCCACCGGCGACGTGGATGGAGGGCGGCAGCGGCTCGCCGTCGCCCGAGTCGGCGCCCACCGACGCCGAGACGCGGTGCGCCGCCTTCCGCTGCGACAAGACGCGCGGCGTCAAGGCCGAGCAGAACTGGCAGGCCACGGCGCACAATGCGCTGCAGTCGTCGCTCAAGCGCGTCATCCGGAACCGCAACGCCAACACCCCGCCCGAGTTCCCCTGGTACCGCGCCAAGTCCAGCGTCGCCTTCTTCGAGTTCCGGTACAACCCCATCGTGACGTTTGGCAACGGCGTCGCCGCCAAGGTCTACACCTACGCCACGCGCGGCCAGAACCCCCCGGCCGTTGAGAAGCAGATCAGCCAGGCCAAGCGGGACCTGCTCCGCGAGCGCAACGGCACGTCCGACGACCCCCTGCTCCCGGAGGAGCTAGACCGCGAGGCCTTCTGGCGCTGGGCCGACGCCGTCACGGTCGAGGAGCTGCTGGCCCTGGGGCCCGCCCACGTCAGCGAGCAGCACATCCTCGCCAACCACACCGAGGCCGCCATGCACATGCCCGACGGCCTGGGCATGCCGTGGATGGACTTTTTCGGATCGGGAGAGGACGACGAGGGCGATGAGAACGACGGCGAGAACGACGACTACGAGGCCCCGCCGCTGCCCGAGATTATCTCGGGACCGCCCCGCGCGGACCCCAACAAGGCCAAGCGGGCGGACAACACCACGTCTTCCACGCCTCTCCTCAAGGACGCCAGCGCCACGGATCTCGAGCAGGCCCGCAAAATTGTGGAGGACGCCCTCGCCAAGTCGGCCGAGCTTAACGCCGCAAGACTGGCGAGCCCGGCGCGCAACAACTACAGACTAAAGCCGGGGACCGTACTGGGCGGGGCCATCTCTCAGCGCCGTGGGCTCGTCTCCAGGGCGGATAACGGGAGCCATGTCGAAGCACCCCCGCCGCTGCTCGACATCACCGACGAGATCGCCGCGGCTGCTGCGCTTGTTTCCGAGGCGGACGCTGCTGCTGCTGGGGGTTCTGCGGGCAATAGCTCAACCGCCCACTCCCACCGCCGGCAGGCCGGCGCCGCGGGATCCGGGACCTACTGGATGGAGCACCTTACGCGGATGGGCACGGTGCCGTTTGGGGATGACCCGAGTTACAAGGTCTTTCGCAACGTGCTCGACTACGGCGCAAAGGGCGACGGGACCACGGTAAGCTGCATTTGTGTGGGCTCCCTTTTCTGTTTCGAACCTCAGCTGACATCTTGCAGGACGACACCAAGGCCATCAAGCTGGCCATGACCGACGGCAAGCGGTGCGGAGCCAAGTGCAACGGATCGACGACCAAGAACGCCATCGTCTACTTCCCCCCGGGCACCTACCGCGTGTCGTCGACCATTCCAATGCCGTTTGGGACACAGGTGATTGGTGATGTAAGTTGATTGTCTTACGAAGGCTGGCCATGATGGTCTCAGTACCAAACAGCCTGAGTCTCATTCCGTGTAATACTGACACTCTGTCTCCCACTCGCAGGCAAACAACCCGCCGACCCTTGTGGCGGCAAAGAACTTCATTGGCCTCGGCGTGCTCTCGGCCAACGAATACACAGGAGGCGGCACCGGTACCGATGGGTTGGATCAGCGTATGTTCAGATTGGAGCCCCTCGTTTACCCCTTTTCGCTGTTTGGGAGTTTGTCAACATGCATGAAGAAACGAAGGCTGACAACGTCTCCAGAATACTACGTCAACACAGCCAACTTCTACCGCCAGATCCGCAACATCAAGATCGACATCACGCAGACGCGTCCCGCCCAGGGGGTCGCCGGGCTGCACTACCAGGTCGCGCAGGCCACGAGCCTGCAGAACGTTGAGCTGATCGCGCTGGCGGGGTCCACGCAGCGCGGCATCTTTGCCGAGAACGGCAGCGGCGGCGTCATCTCGGACGTGACTTTCCGCGGCGGCAAGTTCGGCCTCTACGGCGGCAACCAGCAGTTCACGGCCCAGCGTCTGACGTTTGTGGGCTGCGACACGGGCGTCCAGGTTATCTGGGACTGGGGCTGGGTACGTACATACCTAACTTGACAATTCCATTGCCCTTGTATTGCCGAGCACCCGATCGACTGACATCCCTCCACAGGTCTGGAAGTCCATCACCATGACCGACGTCGGCGTCGGCTTTCGCCTCCTCCAAGAAGACAAACCAAAGACGACGTCCAAGCGAGAAGACAAGCTCAACGGCAACATCGGCTCCGCCTCCTTCCTCGACTCGACCTTCCACAACGTCAAGACGGCCGTCCTCATCGCACCCCCCAACGAGAAGCCCGGCTCCGGCAGCACGGGCGTAATTCTAGAGAACGTAGCCTGCGACGGCGTCTCGGCCGTTGTCGCCGACACGAGCGGGGCAACGCTCCTCGAGCCCCCGGCCTCAGGCAAGGTGGACCACTGGGCCCTGGGCCCCGTCTACGACGGCGCCGGCGGCAAGGGCACCTTCTCTAAGGGCGGCAAGGTGGGCGCCTTCCGGCGGCATCCCGACCTCCTGGACTCGCGGGGCGCCTACTTTGAGCGGGCCAAGCCGCAATACGAGGGCCGGCCCGTCGGCGACTTTGTGCATGTCAAGGACTTTGGCGCACGCGGCGACGGTACTACCGACGACACGGCCGCGTTTCAGCGTGCCCTGTACGAGAGCCAGGGCCGCATCCTGTTTGTTGACGCCGGCTCGTATATTCTAACGAGCACCGTCACGGTCCCCGTAGGGTCCAAAATCGTCGGCGAGACGTGGTCTCAGCTCGTGGCGTCGGGCCCCTTTTTCGAGAATGCGGCTGATCCAAAGGTCTTGATCCAGGTGGGCGCCAGCGACGGGGTTGTCGGCGACATCGAGATGCAGGACCTCATATTTACAAACCGCGGCCCGACAGCCGGGCTCATCCTCGTCCAGTGGAACGTCCGCGCCGCTACGCCCGGGTCGGCAGGGCTATGGGACTGCCATGTCCGCATCGGGGGGGCCACGGGGACCAAGCTGACGCCGGCCGAGTGTCCCGCGCTGACGAGCGGCATTGCAAAGGGGTGCAACGCAGCGAGCCTGATGATGCACATCACACCGCACGCGTCGGGGTACTTTGAAAATATGTGGCTCTGGGTGGCGGACCACATGATCGACGACCCGGACCTGGTCGATGCCAACAACACCATGGTGCAGAACTCGGTCTACGCCGCGCGCGGGATGCTGGTCGAGAGCACCAACCCGACGTGGTTGTACGGCACCTCGTCCGAGCACGCCGTCTTCTATCAGTACAACTTCCACAAGGCGCAGAACATCTTTGCCGGCATGATCCAGACCGAGTCGCCCTACTACCAGCCCACGCCCAACCCGCCCGCGCCTTTTGAAAACGTCGTGGGCAAGTTGCCGGGCGATCCGAGCTACGACAGCTGCAAGGGTAACGGAGATGCAAAGGAGCTCGGGGGGTGCGATGAGTCGTGGGCCGTCATCATGCGCGAGTGCGCCAACGTCTTCGTGGCCGGGGCCGGGCTCTACTCGTGGTTTTCAACCTACTCGCAGGACTGCATTGACCAGCACGCGTGCCAGAAGGTGCTCATGCTGCTCGAGGACAACCACGCGGGCGTCCGCATCCAGCACCTCATCACCATCGGCGCCAAGAACATGGCCGTCATGGACGGCAAGGCCATCCCGGCGCTCGACTACCTCAACGTCGAGTCCCACCCGCGCTGGTCGCAGCTCTCGGTGCTCGACGTGGCGTCGGACGGCCAGCTGGCCGAGCTGCTATGGATCGACCCCAAGATTTGGGACATGGACCAGCCCGCCTTCACCTGCGTGCCCCCCTGCGTGGTCGCCATCCCGCCGTGGACCAAGGCCACACGCATCGTCGAGTACCCGCGCGTCACCGTCACTGAGGGCTCCTGGTCGACGACCATCACCCGCTCGCCCCTGATCGTCACCCAGCTAAACTTTGACGTCGTGACGCTCACAGCCGACAGCGGCAAGAACAAAAAGCGCACGGCCCAAGGCTTCTCTGACTTCTGGCCCGTCCCCGCCACGACGCCCGGCTGGCCGCCCGTCACCTACACCAACCAAGACGGCAACGAGATGCAGGCGACGCCCACGGACCCCTTCCCGCGCCCGCCGGCGACCATCGGCCCCGACGCGCCGGCCCCCGCGGCCGGCGGCAGCTGGCCCAAGCACGCGATCCGCGCACAGGCCGGGCTCGTCGACCAGCCCGCGGTGGAGAGGTGCTTCTGGGACGCATGGACGGGCAGCTACCTCTGCGGTAGCGGCAATGGCTTCGGCGGCGAGGACGGCAGCGGCGACGGCGACGGCGATCCCTTCGCGGACGAGGACGACGGCGAGGCCGACACCATCTGCCCCGACAAAGCCACCTCCACCACCACCACCTCCCGCAAGACCACCGCCACGCTCGACCAACCCAAACCCACCGAGTCCCCGCTCGAGGAGGGCCGGCCCATGGACAACATCCGCAGCTGCTACGACGGCGGGCAAAAGGCGACCAACGCGCAGCTGGCCAACACGGCGCGCAGCTTTTGCCGGCGGCTCGGGCGCGAGGGCGCCGTGCTGCGCAACCCGCTGCGCAGCATCGGCGGCAACAGCGACCTCGTGCGGCAGGTCAACGAGGAGCTGCCCGCCAACGGGCAGTGGCCCATCCACGTGGTTGCCGCGCTCGCGATCAAGCCCAACTGCGAGTTCAGGATCGACTACGCGCGGTGCGAGCGCTACCTGCGCGCCGCGATCGATGGTTGTAATTGTAGCGGTGAGAATGGGAAGCAGGGCGGGACGATCGAGAATCGGTGTCTGAAGTGGCGGATTGATCCGCAGACGTTTGGGTGAGGACTTGAGGAAGCTGTGGGGTTGACGAGGGACAGTTTGTACTTGTATATCTAGTCGATACCTGTGTGAGCCCGGGTCGGACCGGGTGGTATTTGTTCTTGGTAGTATTGCACTGGTATCCCGGTGCGTGGGGTGTAATCCTTGATTAGCAATTTACGGTACCTGGTTAGGTAACTTAGCCATTCTTTACGGTACCTGGTTAGGTAACTTAGCCATTCTTGTTGAATAAATCTGTTGTTGGTCACAAGTTGACTATTGAGAAACCCAGCACTTGGCGCGGTGCCCAGAAAGGAGCCTGGAACCTTGACGAATCAACCAGCGGAGGATGTGTTGGATCGTACTTGTGTCGTGCGGAGGATTAAATTGATTGGGTGCCTGCCTGTTTCCGGTTCATTTGATTCGCATGTGGGAGGCACAGCAGTTGCCTGTTCCCTTCATTTAAGTGTCACCACCACAGCCGTGCCTTCCTTCTCCATGTCCTTCCCAAACACACCATCAGGCATCAACTCCACAACCCTCCCGAACACACTAATCTCCAACCACCACCGCCAACGCCCAGAATCACCACCATCGCAATGGCCACGGGCGAAATGGGCCCATGGGGGCCCATCGTCTACGTCACCGCAGACCAGCTCGACAACCCGGTGATCGCCTTCATCTCCGAGTCGGGCCGGCGCCTCTTCTGGACGCTACAAGGCCCCCTCGACTCGGCCATCTCGGTCCTGGGCGAGGACCGCAATCCCGACGGACCGCGCGAGCCCTACCTTCGACACGGTGACGGCGACGGGGGCGGCGACGACCTGCACCCCATCAGCAACGAGCCCATCACCGAGAAGCCCATCGCCACCCTCACCGTCACCGAGGAGTACCTGAGTGGCTGGCAGGACGAGTGGTGGAACATCAACTACGAGGGCTACGACGAGGACGTGCAGCCCTCGCCGGATGACCTGCCGCCCACGTTCGAGCCGCTCGTCGTGACGGCGTCCAACGGCGAGTTCGTCTCGGTTCACGACTACGTCTCGGCCGTGCACCCCTGGCTGATGGCGCGACGCGAGCAGATCCTCCGCGCGCGGCACGTGGCCGACGACGACTACGCGCCCGGGCCGGTGGAGGAGAGGCTGCTGGTGTGTGCGCAGGACACGGAGCTGGTCGTGGCCGAGGACGAGCAGGAGTGGCTTTCCACGCTCAGGGGTATTTTTGAGGAGAACCGGCGCCGCCAGGCACAACAGGGGTCTGCGAGTTGATGGGGGTTGTCTGTTGATTTAGCCGTTGCCCGGCAACAAGAACGTGCTTGACGACCTGTGCCCGCACTACCACGATGCTTTCTTTCGAGTCTTTATCGAAGTGGTGCTTATGAAGATGATGAAGGATGTCAAAGGCCGTTCGTCACTGTGGTGAAAGTTCCGCCTGCGGGGAGGGAAACCTGGGAAAGCTCCCAGAACTTGTTGCTGGTAAAATAGCGGTGTCTGCTATATGAAACATCACTTCTGTTGTCCGAGGTTGCCCCAGTCGCGGTTGGGGTGCAGGCGGCCACGGTTGTGGTTGGTAGCTCAGTCGCGGAGTTGCTGCCCGAACAACCGGAGTTCACCTCCGTCACGCTTTTCTCCTCCTACACGCGCATCAAGTCAAAAGGCAAGGGGTGCACCACAAACACACACGTCTAAATGAGATCATGTCCACAGTTATCTGTTCTATTCATATCTCCTCATTTGCCCAACAAACAGCCGTTCCTCACATCCGTCTTGCCCCTTGCCGGCATTCACCCAGCTGAGCCAGCAGCGCATCCCCTCCCAAGGACCACAATGGACGACGAATTTGAAATGTATGGGCCGTATGATCCAATATCCAACCCCCCAAGCTTGTTTCTTGTTTTTGCCGTCGCCAAGCTCAACGGCCAGTACCGACAGTTGGCCGTAGCCCAGTATGAAACCGGGCAGCCCGCATTTTCCCAATGGACGGACACACTACGCGCCTGCCGGGGCGTCATCACCGCTTTGTCAGACCCTGCCAACCGCACCGCCATCGAGGGCGAGTTGGCGCTCGCCGGGGCAGCGTACACCCACGGCGGCCTTGCCCCCCCGCGGTCGGAAGTTCAACGTGGCAGTCCGTTCAGGTTGAGCGGTTGGGAACGGGAACGAGTGAATAGGTGGTGGAACCGAGACATGGTCGCGCTTCCATTCATCTCAACGTGCCTGGTCGTCAGCGTCGCAGGCGAGTGTAACCATCGTGGCTCCCAGGTCACGGCGGGCCCACTTGGGCTGGTGTATAACGACGAGAACCCGCAGTACAGCATGGTGGTGGTGGATATTTCCGACCTCGACCGGGTTAGATACGGAATCGTGGCGTTTGGAACAACCACCCCGTTTATGGAGCTTGGTCGTTTTGCCATGGATAATATTCCCGAGCACACGAGGCCAAGGCGGCCGCTGTCGGTGAAGGCATATATACGCAAGTTCGCTCCTTTCTACGACTGCGGCAGAGACGAGGTTTTGGCCGCGGCGGCAGCGGAGATGGATAAGTTGCAGATGGAAAAGTACGAGCTGGTTGACCTTGACGCTTTGGAAGGTAGGACCCGACATCCCTCCCATGGCGAGTTGACATGTCACTAAGTGTTGCGTGTAATACAGTGGTGTGGCCCGACCGTGGCCAGCAGCAGGAGCAGCAACGCGGCTCAGGGGTTAGCTCGTTGAGCCAAGTGGGTGGTCAGTCTGGTCCGCGCTCTCTCGAAGAACAGGCTATTGCGGTCTTGGTACGCCAGTTAGTAGAGACTGTAGACATAGACAGCAGTGACGGAGTCAGGGATGGTGACCCCTTCAGCGAGGCTCAAAGCTTGAGCATTCCCAACTTTCCAGAGATGCTACGAAACCAGCTCTACCAGCACGCCCACAAACTTCATCAGTCTCCCTTCGCCGCGGAACTACTCCGTACCGCCTACGCCAAGCAAAAGCACCTCGACTGGGTCACGTTCAGCCACCTCTCCCCGGACGTGATCGGCTCTGTCCTGGGGAGCGACTCCCTGAAACACGCCCGCTCCATCAGCCTCTGCATCGACCAAATCAACGGCACCCCGGCTGAGCTCGTCTCAGCCCTGGCCACTCACGCCCCCTCATTCGAGTCGCTCTACCTTCACCAGTCCCCGACCCGCCAAACTGACCAGCCCACCGCGGACCTCCTCGGCCACCTCACCGCCCATCCCCAGCTCGCCCGCACCCCCAACCTCTTCCTAACAGGCATCTTCTCCGCTTCCCTTCGACGCACCATTCTCCTGCCC
>Ga0247823_10002123_pt1 | contig 16405 bp, 12 predicted proteins | sample 13C_PalmiticAcid_2_FD_192426 | JGI IMG/M metagenome (GOLD analysis project Ga0247823, IMG submission 192426) | Soil microbial communities from agricultural site in Penn Yan, New York, United States - 13C_PalmiticAcid_Day30 | ecosystem: Environmental > Terrestrial > Soil > Agricultural land...
CTCACCGTCCTGCCCGACGACGAGCAGGACGGTGAGCAGCCCCGCAACCACGGCGGTGGTGAACATCACCGGGTTACGGATCAGTTCCTTGGGATTGAGTTTGCGGAAGGCGTCGCCGATCGCCGGAACGATCAGCTCTGCCGTGAACAGGGACTTGGTTTCAGACCGAGCCATATGGGATATCCTTAGAAAAGCTGACCGCCCGTCATCGCGAGATGATCGGCGATCGGGCCGAGCGCGAGGCTGGGCAGGAAGGTCAGGCCGCCGACGATCAGCACGATGCCGATGAGCAGACCCGTCCACAGCGGCCCGGTGGTCGGGAAGCTGCCCGCCGTTGCCGGCGTATATTTCTTCGCCGCGAGGCCGCCCGCGATCGCCAGCATCGGAACGATCACGAAGAAACGGCCGAGCCACATCGCGACGCCGAGCAGCCCGTTGTAGAAGGGCGTGTTGGCGGTGAGCCCCGCAAAGGCCGACCCGTTGTTCGCGACCGCGCTGGTGAAGCCATAGAGGATTTCGGAAAAGCCGTGCGGCCCCTTGTTGAGCGGACCCGCCAGCCCCGCCTCGTTGACCGACGCTATCGCCGTACCGCCGAGGATCATCAGCGGCAGCACCGCGATCGCCAGCACCGCGAGCTTGACCTCGCGCGCCTCGATCTTCTTGCCGACATATTCGGGGGTACGCCCGACCATCAGGCCCGCTACGAACACCGCGAGGATCGCGAAGAGCAGGAAGCCATAGATGCCCGCGCCGACGCCGCCGACGACGACTTCGCCAAGCTGCATGTTGAACAGCGGGATCATGCCGCCGAGCGCCGTGAAGCTGTCGTGCATCGCGTTGACCGCGCCGCACGAGGCGGCAGTGGTGACCGCGGCGAACAGCGACGAAGCGGCGATGCCGAAGCGCACTTCCTTGCCCTCCATATTGCCGCCGGCGGCGCCGAGATTGTGGAGGATCGGATTGCCTGCGGCTTCCTGCCAATAGACGACACTGGTGCCGGCGAGGAAGATGATGAGCATCGCGGCGAGGATGGCCCAGCCCTGGCGCTGGTTGCCGACCGCCTTGCCGAAGGTCCAAGTCAGGCCGAAACCGATCGCGAAGATCGAGAGCATCTGGACGAGGTTGGTCACCGCGTTGGGATTTTCGAACGGATGCGCCGAGTTGGCGTTGAAGAAGCCGCCCCCATTGGTGCCGAGCATCTTGATCGCCTCCTGCGACGCGACCGGGCCGAGCGCGAGCGTTTGCTTGACGCCTTCGAGTGTCGACACATCGACCGAGCCCGTCAGCGTCTGCGGCACGCCGTTCGCAATCAGGAAGAGCGCATAGACGATGCAGACCGGCAGCAGCAGATAGAGGGTGACACGCGTCATATCGGCCCAAAAGTTGCCGATCGTCGCGGCGCTGCGCCTTGCAAAACCGCGGAAAAGGGCAAAGGCGAGCGCGATACCCGTCGCCGCCGACAGGAAATTGTGGATCGTCAGGCCGAGCATCTGGCTGAGGTTCGACAGCGTCGCCTCGCCCGAATACCATTGCCAGTTAGTGTTGGTGGTGAAGCTGATCGCCGTGTTGAACGCGCCGTCGGCGCCGACCGCTTCATAACCCAGCGGATTGAGCGGCAGCACGCCCTGCAGGCGCAGCACCGCATAGGTGAAGAGCAACAGTACGACATTGAAAATCAGCATATGGACCGCATAGCGGCGCCATCCCTGCTCCTCGTTCGGATCGATGCCCGACAGGCGATAGAAACCAGCCTCGACCGGACCGAGCAGGCGATGCAGCGGCGTGCGCCGGCCCTCGTAGAGCGCGAAGAGCCAGCGGCCCATCGGCTTGGTGAGCAGAAGCAGGATGCCAATGAAGGCAATGATCAGGAGCCATCCCTGAAAGGTCATGGCGCGCCTCCCTTAGAAGCGTTCGGGCCGCGCGAGCACGGCGACGAGATAGAGAAGAAGGCCGAGCGCGGTGAGGCCCGCGAGCCAGAGGTTGAGTGTCATGGCATCGATCCTCAGGCGTCGTCGCACAGCCGCGCATAGCCGAGGCTCGCGGCGAGGAGGATGAGGATGATACCGACCCAAATGAGATCCTGCATGGGTGTTGCTCCAGCATGGCGCTGGCCACGGGACGCGGCACGAGTCGTCTGCGGGCTATCGAATAGGGGCGGGGCGCGTTTGAATTCGAGAGAATGAAAAGCCGCGCCGCATAGTATTTTCATATGATTTGGTCGATTTCGGCGGCACAGCGCCGCGACAGGGCACATTGCCGCCTGCCGCCCCGGCCCCGACGCCGCCCACGCGCCCCGCGTTGAAATTTCGACGATCGCAGGGCCCTCGACCATAGTGGGAGTTGCCCCGGAAACCTCCCCTCGCGAACTTCGGCGGAAAGTGCGCCACGGCGCTTGTCTTCCATCCGGCACGCTGGTAGAGGCGCCCCTCGTTGCCGCTTTAGCTCAGTTGGTAGAGCACATCATTCGTAATGATGGGGCCACAGGTTCGAGTCCTGTAAGCGGCACCATTAACCTGTTCGCGGAAGTCCGCAAAAGGTTGCAAAAATCCCAGAAATCTGCCAATAATGACGACGGCCTAACCGCCGTTGTTCGCCCATGTTCGCCTTTAACCGGGCAAATTTGGGGGCCACGTTGGGGGCCAGCTTGAAACCGCAAAAAAGGCGTGGCCCCCAGATGACACTGACCGCTGTGACAATCCGCAACGCGAAGCCGAAGGCGAAACCCTACAAACTGACCGACGAGAAAGGCCTGTTCCTGTTGGTGCAGCCGTCTGGCGGGCTGTTGTGGCGGTTCAAATATCGCATCGACGGTCGAGACGACGCGGGTAATCCGAAGCGCATTGAAAAGAAGCTGGGCCTTGGCACCTATCCCGACGTCAGCTTGAAAGATGCCCGTGACCGGCGGGACGAAGCGCGGAGGCTACTCGCCGACGGAATCGATCCCGCCGACAAAAAACGGCGGGACAGCCATGCCGCCAAGGTCATGGCAGCGAATACGTTCAAGTCGGTCGCCGAAGCCTATATCGCCAAGAATGAGCGAGACGGGCTGGCGGAGGCAACGGTGCGCAAGAGGCGCTGGTTTCTGTCGCTGGTTGCAAAGGCTTTGGGGCACCGTCCGATTGCAGAAATTGAGCCGTTCGCCGTGCTGGAGTCGGTGCGCCCCTATGAGGCGGCAAAGAATGACGAAAAGGCGCACCGCACGCTGGAGTTTGTCGGGCAGGTGTTTCGCTTTGCCGTCGCCAATCAGCTGGCACCAACGGACCCGACGCGCGATCTGCGCGGCGCTCTCGCCAGTCGGAAGCCCAAACATCTTGCCGCGATCACCGAACCAAAGCGCGTCGGCGAACTGTTGCGCGCCATTGAAGGCTATGACGGGCACCCAATCAGCAAGGTGGCGCTCCAGTTGTCGCCGCATGTTTTTGTCCGGCCGGGCGAGCTGCGCAAAGCAGAGTGGAGCGAGATTGATCTGGGCGCGGCAATATGGCGCATCGGCGCGCACAAGATGAAAGGGAGGCAAGAGCATGTCGTTCCGCTGTCGCGCCAAGCTGTCGCGCTTTTGAGCGAGGTTTGCGCCATCACCGGTCACGGACAGTTTGTATTCCCCTCAATCCAGACGCCGAAGCGGTGCATGTCGGAGAACACGATCAACAGCGCCTTACGGCGGCTGGGCTATAGCGGCGATGAAATGACCGCACACGGCTTTCGCGCGATGGCCAGCACGTTGCTGAATGAGTCCGGCAAATGGTCACCCGATGCCATCGAACGGGCGCTGGCGCACAAGGACCGCGATGCCGTGCGCGCTGCTTATCATCGCGGGGCGCATTGGGATGAGCGGGTCAAAATGGCGCAATGGTGGAGCGACCATCTGGATGTGCTGCGTAAGGGAGCGGACGTTGTGCCATTGCGCGCCGGTGTTGGACCTGTCTAAACCGCCACCGCGTCATTTGTTCGCTTGCGTTCGCAACCGACCGCCGAATAATATCGGTGGATGGATGAGGAATGGCTCACTGCCCGAGACGCGCTAGCTTTTTTGCAGCGCGTCGCTCCATTTACCGATCAACGTGGGACGATCTGCAAGCGAGCGCACGCCGGGCTGATTCAGGCGCGCGCCGAAACGCTGGTGCTTCCGAAGGGGAAATATTCGAACGCCAATATTGGCGAGGATTTTTGGTGGGCTGAAGGCCATGTCGCGCTCGAACAGAATTGGACCACCGGAGATTTCAGCACCTGGATCGATCAAAAATATCAAGTGAAGGCGTTTGGCGTCAGTTTCCTGGCCGAAGACATCTACGCCATTGTTCCCGGCAGCGCGACCAAGGCTGGCCGTTGGATTGGCAGTGCCGATGCCGTGGAATTTGTGGCGCGCGACGCGTCGGTGCCAGCCGAACGGGCGCTCGCCGCAATCATCCATTGCTGTGCCAACCAGCTGATTGTGACGCATTGCCGAACATTGACATGGCAATATTCTGACCGGCTCGACTCGACACTAGAGGAGCGCATCGACGACGACGTGATGCCCGCTTGGTTCTGGATGAGCAGCGCAAGGCATCCCGACGCGATTTTGAATTGGCGATCTGGCAACTTCGCTGGACCGGGCGAAACCGACCAAGACGATTATTGCCAAGCACAAGCGAAGGGCGTCGCTTTCGAGCGGGCCGGCCTGTCCGATGCGGTCGAGTATGCCGCACGGCACAAGCCTGTGCCTGCGCCCACTACCACCGTTTTGCCAGACCCCGACAAATCTCCCTTGTCCGATGCCGAGCTGCAAAAATGGTGGGGCAAGCGTGCCAACGTGCGGGACAGCCTAACTCAAGACGATTTATTGGTGCTAATTCGGTCAGACTATCCCGACAATCATATTTCGCGGGACCGCCTTCGCGCGTTGACCGGCGAACGAAAGCGAGGACCCAAGCCATAACGCGGCAAAATGCCCGCGTAATTCCCGCCGAACTATCCGCCGAATTTTGCACCGGCAACAACCCCTGCATTCGCTGGAACGCCAGCGTTCAATGCAGGAGCAACGCAAATGGAACGCCTCGCCTATTCGATCAATGAAGCCGCCCGTGTCCTCAGCATGGGCCGCACGTCGATCTATGCCATGATCGCCGACGGACGGCTCGAAGCCTTCAAGCTCGGTCGCCGCACGCTGATCCGCGCCGAATCCATCCAACGGCTGGTTTCGGGCAAGGCGTAGCGCCATGTCCGCCCGGCGGATCAACCCGCAGAAAGCAAAACTCCACCGTTCCTACAGCGTCGAGGAAGCCGCCCGCGCCTTAGGCGTCCACAAAAACAGCGTTCGCGGCTGGATTAAGAAAGGCTTGCCCGTCGTCGATGGCAGACGGCCGGTGCTGATCTTGGGGCACGAACTGCGCACCTTTCTGGAGCGCCAGCGCAAGGCGGCGAAGCGCCCTTGCTCCCCCGGCACCATCTATTGCCTGAAATGCCGCGAACCGCGCGGCCCGGCGCTGGGCATGGTCGAATATGTACCGCGCAATACGGCAACCGGCGATCTGACTGCGCTTTGCGAGGTGTGCGGAACGACACTGTTCCGGCGTGCCCGGCGCGACGCCATTGCGGCGATCATGCCCGGAATCGAGGTCCAAGTCAGGGAAGCAGGCGAACGCCTAATAGGGCGTAGCGCGCCTTCTCTGAATTGTGACAATCGAAAGGACTGAAACACCATGGCAAAGCACAATGGCGCGAACACCCGGATCAAGCGCGAATATTTCGCTTATCTGAAGGAAGCGAAGCGGCGCGACGAAGCGTCGATCGATGCCGTCGCCAAGGCGCTGGCGCGCTTCGAAGAGGCGAGCGGGCACAAGGACTTCAAGAGTTTTCACCGCGAACAGGCGGTGGCTTTCAAGCGCAAGCTGGACGCGGCGACGGCAATCAAAACCGGGAAGCCGCTGAGCCGGGCGACGGTGCATAGCACCCTGTCGGCGTTGCGCGCCTTTTTCGAATGGCTGGCGGGCCAGCCGGGTTACAAATCGCGGCTGCGCTATTCGGATGCGGACTATTTCAACCTGTCCGAAAAGGACGTCCGGATTGCCAAAGCGGTGCGGGTAAAGGCCTTTCCCACGCTGGACCAAATCCACCATGTCCTGTCGGTTATGCCGACGGGCAACGCCATTGAGCTGCGCAACCGGGCGCTTGTCGCCTTTGCCATCCTGACCGGCGCGCGCGACGGGGCGCTTGCGTCTTTCAAGCTGAAACATGTCGATCTGGCGCAAGGCCGTGTCGATCAGGATGCGCGCGACGTGCGAACGAAGGCGAGCAAGACGTTTTCGACTTGGTTTTTCCCGGTCGGTGGCGAGGCGCTTGCCATCGTTGAGCATTGGTGCGGCCATTTGCGCAGCGAACTGCTTTGGGGTGACAATGATCCGTTATTCCCGGCTACGCAAATCGGGCTGGGCGAGACTGGCGGCTTCCGGCCGGTCGGGCTGCGGCGCGATGGCTGGCATACCGCTGGGCCGATCCGCGACATATTTCGCAACGCCTTTACGGCGGCCCGATTGCCCTATTTTAACCCGCATTCGTTTCGCGACACGCTGGTTCAGCTTGGTGAGCAGCTTTGCCCGACACCGGAAGCTTTCAAAGCATGGTCGCAGAATCTTGGCCATGACCGGGTGATGACCACGCTGACCAGCTATGGCAATGTCGCACCTCACCGGCAGGCGGAATTGATCCGGGGTATGGGTGACGCAAGAGCGAACAATGACGTCAATCCCGCGCTTGTCGCGCAAGTCATGGCCGCAATGCGAGAAATGAAAGGCGATGGGTTTTTCTAACCGCTTGGCGTCCTGCTGCGCGCGCTGCTAAGCCTTCCTGAAATGGGGAGTGCGCGCGTGAATCTGACCGACGACGACAAGGCGATTATTGCGGATCATCTGGAGCGCGGCGAGCCTTTGCCTGATCGGTTCCGTTGGACCTTGTTTCGCGAGCCGCGCGAAGCCGAACTGATTTGGCCGGGCAAGACCAGCGAAGTTACCAACGTCGTTTTGCCATTCCAGTCCATCGAACAGATTGACGAGCCGCGCGCGGAAAGTGGCGCGCAAGTGGGCGATCTGTTCCAGATGGGCGTGGGCGGACGGCAGAGCGGCGGCTGGTCGAATAAGCTCATCTGGGGCGACAACAAGCTGGTGCTGGCCAGCCTCAAAGGCGGACCGCTGCGGCGGGAGATCGAGTCAGCTGGCGGGTTGAAGCTGGTCTATATCGATCCGCCGTTCGATGTTGGCGGCGATTTCAGCTTCAAGGTTGAGATCGGTGATGAAGAGCTGACGAAGGAATCGACCGTAATTGAAGAGATCGCATATCGCGACACTTGGGGTCGAGGTCGAAATTCGTATTTCTCAATGATCGCGGAACGACTGTCTTTAATTGCAGATTTGATGGCCCCGGATGCGTCTATATACTTACATTGTGACTGGCGTGTCGATGCCGGATTGCGTTACATCTTGGATGAAGTATTTGGTCCTTCCGGATACCGTAATGAAATTATCTGGCACTACGAGAACAAGCTGGGCACAGGTTGGGCCGCCAAAACTTTTGATACCCGACACGACGTTCTTCTAAGATACTCGCGGAGTAAGAATTACGTTCACAACCCCATCCTTGAAAAGGTTAAGGTGAATAAACTTCAGCCCGTTACCCAAAAAATTGAGGGCGAGCGAGTTTGGTTACGAAATGAAGACGGATCGCGCATGTATGCGGAAGGGGGCACTGAAAGGCCAGTTGGCGACGTTTGGACTATTCCGATAATCAATCCTGTCGCTTCTGAAAGGCTCGACTACCCCACACAGAAACCAGAATCTTTGTTGGAGCGCGTGTTGAATGCATCATCGAGCGATGGCGATCTTATTGCTGATTTCTTCTGCGGTTCGGGCACCACACTTGCGGTCGCCGAAAAGCTGGGTCGCAAATGGATCGGTGCGGACCTTGGCCGGTTTGCCATCCACACCAGCCGCAAGCGCCTGATTGGGGTGCAGCGTGAACTGAAGGCGGCGGGCAAGCCGTGGCGCAGTTTCGAAATCCTCAATCTGGGCAAATATGAGCGGCAATGGTTCGCCGGAATCGATCCAACCCTGCCCGAACCGCAACGGCTGGCAGCGGCGGTGCGGGCCGAAGGGGCCTATGTTTCGCTGATCCTCGAAGCCTACAAAGCCGAGCCTGTCGAGCAATCGCCGCCGTTCCATGGTCACAAGGCCGGGGCGTTTGTGGTGATTGGCGCGCTCGACTCGCCGGTTACCGAAGCAATGATCCACGATGCCGTCGAGGCCGGGCGGCGTATGGGAATCGCGCGGATCGACGTGCTCGGCTTCGAATTTGAAATGGGGTTGGCTCCCCGCCTTGTCGATGAAGCCCGCGCCAAGGGCGTCGCTGTGGCGCTGCGCTATATCCCCAAGGACGTGTTTGACCAGCGCGCGGTGGACAAGGGGCAGGTCAGTTTCCACGATCTGGCCTATGTGGAAGCGAGCGCCAAGGTGGTGTCGAAACGTGATCGCTCGATTACGGTCAGCCTGACCGATTTCGGGGTCAGCTATCGTCAGGACGGGCTGGACAGCATGATCGAGGGCATGAAGGCCGGAACCCGCGTCACGGTTGAAGGCGGGCAAGTGGTCAAGATCGTGAAGGCAAAGGACGGCATCGTCACCCGCGACATTCTGACCAAGGAATGGACCGACTGGATCGACTATTGGGCGGTCGATTTCGACTATGCCAGCCGCCCGGAAACGATGCTCGAAACTGTCACCCAGAGCGATGGGAGCGTGAAGCACGTTCCCCAATGGACGGGCCGCTATATCTTCGAGAATGAATGGCAAAGCTTCCGCACCCGCAAGAGCCGGGCGCTGGAACTAACCAGCGCGACGCACAGCTATGCGACGCCGGGGCGCAAACAGATCGCGGTTAAGGTGATCGACATTTTCGGTAATGATACGACCAAGATTATCGGGGTTGAAGTCTGATGCCGCTCAATCCGGCGTTTCCGGCCGATCCCTATGCGATCCTTTTGCCTGACGTGCGCTGGTATCCCGGCGATGCGATGCTGGGCGATATTGGGCGCGAAAAGCTGATCCCTCCGCTGGTGGACAAGGTGCGGCGCGGTGTGTGCGAATGGCGCGCCGGGGGCTATGCCGGGGCGAGCGAGACGACGCGAGCCTTGCTGAACTGGTGGTTCGAGCGCGATCATTTCATCTATGGCGCGGAAGGGCCGACGCTGTGGCGCTGGTATTTTGCACAGCGCGAAGCGGTGGAAAGCGCGATCTGGCTATATGAAGTGGCGGCGGCGCTCGACCCGATCAGCCTGATCGCCTATGATAGCAGCGGCGCGGTGTCGGCTGGCATGTTCGATGAAGTGTGGACGCGGTATGTCCTGAAGCTGGCGACCGGCGCGGGCAAGACCAAGGTCGCCAGCCTGCTGATCGCGTGGAGCTATTTCCACAAGCTCTATGTCGAAGGCTCTACCCTATCCACCAACACGCTGCTAATCGCGCCGAACATCATCGTGTTGGACCGCCTGCGGGTCGATTTCGACGGCGGTCGCATCTTTTTCAGCGATCCGATCCTTCCACCCAACGGATATGAGGGCAAGGACTGGACGGGTGATTTCCAGCTTACCGTCCATGTGCAGGACGAAATCGGCCATGTCGCGCCGACCGGCAACCTGTTCCTGACCAACATTCACCGGGTCGATGAAGGCGGACGCGCGCCGCCCGCATGGGATTTGCGGGAGCAATTCCTGGGGCCAAAGCCAGTGGCCAAAACGACCGACAGCAAGGTCGATCTGGGAGTCATTGTGCGGTCGGTCCCTGATCTGATCGTCGTCAACGATGAAGCGCACCATGTCCGGCTAGAAACCGACTGGTTCAAGCAAATCGAGGGGCTAGACGCGGGACTGCGGCGGCGGGGTAGCGGGCTGTCGGCACAATTCGACCTGACCGCAACGCCAAAGCACACCAACGGCGCGATCTTTCCGCAGACGATTTCTGATTATCCACTGGTCGAAGCGATTGCCCAAGGCGTCGTCAAAACGCCGGTCCTGCCCGACGCTGCCAGCCGCGCGCGCCTGACGGTGCGACAGAGCGACGATTTTGTGGAACAGTATCAGGACCACCTTGATCTTGGCGTCCTCGAATGGCGGCGTAGCTATGACGAGCTGGCCAAGGCAGGCAAGAAGTCGGTGCTGTTCGTCATGACGACCGACACCGCGAACTGCGACCGGGTGGCGGACTGGCTGCAAGAGCGCCATCGCGACCTGAAGGGCAAGGTGCTGGTGATCCACACCAACAAGTCGGGCGACATTGCGGAGGGCGGATCGAGCAAGGCGGACAAGGCGGCGCTGGACGAGCTGCGCAAACAAAGCCGCGAAATCGATAGCTGGGATAGCCCCTATACCGTCGTCGTCTCAGTCATGGTGCTGCGTGAAGGCTGGGACGTCCGCAACGTGACAACGATTGTCGGGTTGCGCCCCTTTAAGGCGGCTTCGAACATTTTGCCGGAACAGACTATCGGGCGCGGATTGCGCCGGATGTTCTTTGGGCAGGACGTGAAAGAGCAAGTGAGCGTGCTGGGCACCGAAGGCTTCTTAGAGTTTGTCGAGACGATCAGGAACGAGGGCGTGGAACTGGAGCGCCGCCCGATGGGCGAAGGTAGCCAGCCCGTCGGGCCAATGGTCATCGAAATAGACCGGGCCAATCCCGACAAGGACGTTGCTGCGCTCGACATTGAACTGCCTAAGCTGAAGCCGCGCATCGAACGACAATTCTATCGCTTCGAGGAAATCGACGACGCCGAATTGCCCGCGCCGCGCCTTGCCTTGCGAATGTTCACCGAAGCCGAACAGCGCGAAATCGTGTTCCGCGACATTCACACCGATGAAATCAGCCATGTGACGCAACTGGACGCGGGCGCGGTTGCCGACTGGCGCAATGTCGTCGGCTGGTTCGCAAAGTCGATCAAGGACGATTTGCGGCTGGTGGGCGGCTATGACGTGCTGTTCGGCAAGCTCAAGCATTTCATCGAGGACGGCCTGTTTGACGCGCCCGTCTCGTTGGATGATCCGAATGTGCTGCGCAATCTTTCCGAAGTCGCCGTCACCCGCGCGTTGTTCGACACGATCAAAGGCGCGATCAACCGACTGACTATTCACGATAGCGGCGACACGCATGTCATTGACCGGATCAAGCTATCGGAAACGCGCCCGCAAGTGGTGCGGCGGCGCGACACGATAGAAGCGACCAAATCGCTTATGAACAAGGTAACGGGGGACAATGCGTTTGAGCTGGCCTTCGCGTCGTTCCTTGAAGCGGCTGGCGACGTGCAAGCCTTTTACAAAAATTCGGAAGCGACCAATTTCACGATTGAGTACCAATCAGCGGGCGGCGGGATCGTTCGGGACTATCGTCCTGACTTTATTGCGCGTGACACGTCGGGGGTGATCTGGATCGTCGAAACGAAGGGACGCGAGGATTTGGAAGACCCCCGCAAATGGGAGCGCCTCAAACTCTGGTGCGATGATGCCAACGCGGAGGACGCGCCGCACCGATACCGGGCGATGTTCGTGCGGCAGGACGCTTGGAGCGCGCTTCATAATCCGGTGCGAACGTTGGCGGAAGCGGATGCAGCGTTTGGCGAAGGGTAGTTGGCTGAAAAGCGGCAATTTGGTCTGCGGCAATGACAAAATTAGGGCCAACTGCATTGGCTGGGGGGCCATTTTGGGGGCCACTTTCGATTTTGCATAACCTTATTTGATATAAATCAGATACTTATCAAAAATCCATTGGTCCTGTAAGCGCACCATTACTCCTGAAATCGTTGGAAAGATTATGCTGTGGACCCGCGTCCGCGACTGGCTGCGCGCCGGGGTCGCGCAGCAAGCGGGCCAGCATGCGTCCAGGGCGCGGGGGGCGATGGCCTGTCAGCAACGGTTGGATTGGGCGCCCGCGCAAGGCGCGACAAAAGCCTCGGGAAGCCGAAATTTACTGGAGTTCTGTCGATAACCCCACGAGGGGTAAATGGTGCCCAGAAGAGGACTCGAACCTCCACGACCTTGCGATCGCCAGCACCTGAAGCTGGTGCGTCTACCAATTCCGCCATCTGGGCACGGGGTAGGAGCGGGCGCTTAGCGGCGGCTTGGCCGGCTTGTCAACAACGCTGCGCGGAAGCGCGCAAATTTTATCGCAAAGCCACGCTTTTCGGTACGGCGGCAGCGCACGCCCCTTGCTCGCCCCGGCGCTTCGCGGCATGGGGAGCCGGACGGCACGGGGTGCCGCGACAGAATCATCACGGGCAAAAGCGATGCGAAATCTCGACGGACAATTGATCACGGTGCTCGGCGGCGGCGGCTTCATCGGCCGCTATGTCGTCCAGAAACTGCTCGCACGCGGCGCGCGCGTCCGCATCGCCGAGCGCGAACCGCGCAAGGCCGTGTTCCTGAAACCGCTCGGCGGGCTCGGCCAGACGCAGTTCGTCGCCGCCGACGTCCGCGACGCGGCAAGTGTCGCGCGCGCGGTCCAGGGCAGCGACGCGGTGATCAATCTCGTCGGCAGCTTCGACGATATGCAGGCGGTGCACGCGACGGGCGCAGGGCATATCGCCAAGGCAGTCGCGAACGTCGGCATCGCGACCTTGGTCCATATCTCGGCGATCGGCGCCGATACCGACGCCGCCTCGGCCTACGGCCGCAGCAAGGGCGACGGCGAGGCGCAAGTTCGCGCCGCCTTCCCCGCCGCGACGATCCTGCGCCCGTCGATCGTCTTCGGGCGCGAGGACAAGTTCATCAACCGTTTCGCGGGCCTGATCCGCATGCTCCCGGTCGTCCCGGTGATCGCTCCCAATGCGACGTTCCAGCCTGTCCATGTCGGCGACGTCGCCGACGCGGTGGTCGCGGCGCTCGGCGCCGCGCCGGGCAGCCTGTTCGAGCTCGGCGGGCCACAGGTGCTGACGATGACCGAACTGCAGCGCTGGATCGCCGACGCGACGGGTCGCAGCCCGCTGTTCGTCGAGGTCCCCGATGTCGTCGGCTCGGCGCTCGCCACCGGCCTTGGCTGGGCCCCCGGCGCGCCGATCACCAAGGACCAGTGGCTGATGCTGCAGCGGCCCAATGTCGTCGCCGTGGGCGTGGCGGGGCTTGCCGACCTCGGCATCGTGCCCGCGTCGCTGGCCTCGGTCGCCGACGGCTGGCTGGTGCAGTACCGCCGCAACGGCCGCTTCGCCGAACTCGCCACGCGCTGAACGCCGCGCACGGCGGTATCTGGCACAAGGCGCAAAAGCTGCTAGATTCGGGGCGGGTCGCTTCTGCTTCGTGGGGGCGTAATGACATATCGGGGGATGACCGCGCTGCTGATGGCGGCGCTGGGGCTGGCCGGCTGCGACAGCACGCCGGCCGACTTGCATGGCTTGCCGCAGGATGCCTCCGAGCGCGCGACCTTGTGCGGCCGCGCGGCGCATGCCTATGCCGCCGCCGGTAGCGGCGCGGGCGCCGCCGGTAGCGGCGCGGGCGCCGCCGAGGAAAAGCGCCGGCGCGACCTGTTGCAGACGATCGTCGACAAGACCGACTTCTTCGATGCGACCGGGCTCGACGGCGAAAAGGGCAAGGCGCTGCTCGGCGACATCGGCGACACGCTGCGGGGCGGCAACTGGCTCGGCACGCTCAACCAGTGCAAGGCCGCTTATGCGCTCGGCGATCCCGAGCCGCTGCCCGACCTGCCCGCCGACCCCGGGGACAGGCCGGCCGCCTGCGCGGCGATCGCGGTAGCCTCGGCGTTCGGCGGCGACGCGAGTGACCCCGCCGTGCTGGAGAAGAAGGTCCTCGCCAATCCGCAATCCTCCTATTTCCTGATCGCCGCGGCGAGCGAGGACGGCGGCATGGCGGCGGCGCAGAATGCGATGGCGGGCAAGGTCGCCTGGGCGATCACCTCGGGCGCGGTCGGCCCGCTCACCGACGCCTGCGTCAAGCAATATCCAAAGGCCGCCGCGACCACCGCGGTGACCCTGCCCGCCGACGAGCGACAGGCGGTCGCCGCCTGCGGCTTCAACGCCGCGCTGCTCGGCTCGCTCGAGGGCAGCGAAGGCGCGCTGGCCAGGGCGGTGTCCGGAAGATTGCAGGGCGGCAAGGCGATGCCCGACCCCGCGCTCGCCAACAGCCCGAAGCGGCTGCTCGAACAGGCGCTCGACCTCGGCCCGCCCGCCAATGTGCTCAAGGCGTGCGACGCGCGGTTCAAATAGCCGCTGGCCAAGCTTCGCCCCGCACCTTAGGGCAAACGACAGGACGGGGGCGTCCGACATCGGTCGGGCGCCTTTCCCTTTATCGGCCCTTTCATCGCAGGTTAGTCGCAGCATCCCATGAACGAAATCATGACCGCCATCATCCTCGGCATCGTCGAGGGGCTGACCGAATTCCTGCCCGTGTCGTCGACGGGCCACCTGATCCTCGCGACCGAACTGCTCGGCTATGATGCCTCGCGCTGGGCGATCTTCAACATCGCGATCCAGCCGGGCGCGATCCTCGCGATCGTCGTCCTCTACCGCAAGCTCTTCTGGGACATGTTCACCGGCCTGTTCCGCCGCGATCCGGTCGCGATCGCCTTCGTCCGCAACCTCCTGCTCGCCTTTTTTCCCGCGGTGATCCTCGGCCTCGCCTTCGGCGACTATATCGAACTGCTGCTCGAAAATGCCGTCGTCGTCGCCTGGGCGCTGATCGTCGGCGGCTTCGCGATCCTGCTCGTCGAACGTTATGCAAAGACGGTCGACGTCGGCGGCGTCGCCAATGTGTCGACGCGCCAGTCGATCCTCGTCGGGCTCGTCCAGTGCATCGCGATGATCCCCGGCGTCAGCCGCTCGGGCGCGACGATCCTCGGCGCCATGTCCTTTGGCGTCGATCGCAAGACCGCCGCCGAGTTCAGCTTCTTCCTCGCGCTGCCGACGCTCACCGGCGCGACGGCGCTGCAATTGTTCAAGCATCGCGACGCTATCACCGCGAACGACCTCGGGCTGATCGGCATCGGCGCGTTCGTCTCCTTCATCGTCGCCTGGGCGGTGATCAAGGCCTTTCTCGCGGTGGTGACGCGCTACGGCTTCACCCCTTTCGCCTGGTACCGAATCATCGTCGGCGCCGCGGCGCTGCTCTGGCTCACCGCCAGATAAGGCCGAACCGGACCTTTTAATGAAAGATAGTTGCGCAGGAGACTTTTTCTGCCTCGACGCATACGAAATATAGGTCATATATACTGACCTATCGTGCATTTCTTTCGTGACATAGCGGTTTTCAGCATGCAATCGGCCCCCACGAAGGGGAAATTGCATGGCTTCCGAACGCATGCTCCAATTTGTGGGGCGTGACCAAAATTATCCCGACAAGCGCTCGGCCGAAGAGCGCGCGCAGGATTTCCGCGAAATCGCCGAGCGCTATGCCGCGCCCGACGCTGACGAACAGGCGTCGCGCTGTTCGCAGTGCGGCGTGCCCTATTGCTCGGTGCATTGCCCGCTGCACAACCATATCCCCGACTGGCTGCGCCTGACCGCCGAGGGGCGGCTGCGCGAAGCCTATGAACTGAGCAACGCAACCTCGACCATGCCCGAGATCTGCGGCCGCATCTGCCCGCAGGATCGCCTGTGCGAAGGCAATTGCGTGATCGAATTCTCGGGCCATGGCGCGGTGACGATCGGCAGCGTCGAGAAATATATCACCGACACCGCCTGGGCCGAGGGCTGGGTCGAACCCGTCCATCCGGGCAAGCCGACCGGCCAGTCGGTCGGCATCATCGGTGCCGGCCCTGCCGGGCTCACCGCCGCCGAATATCTGCGCGTCGCGGGGCATGAGGTTCATGTCTACGACCGCCACGACCGCGCCGGCGGCCTGCTGACCTATGGCATTCCGGGCTTCAAGCTCGAGAAGGACGTCGTGATGCGCCGCGTCGAGCGGCTCGAGGCGGGCGGCATCCATTTCCACCTGGGGTTCGAGGTCGGCGCCGACGCGACGCTCGACGCGCTACGGCAAAAGCATGACGCGATCCTGATCGCGACCGGCGTCTACAAGGCGCGGGAGATCAATGTCCCCGGCAACGCCGCCGACGGCGTCATCGCCGCGCTCGACTATCTCATCGCCTCGAACCGCAAGGGCTTCGGCGACGAGGTCGCGGCGTTCGACGACGGCAGCCTCAATGCCGCGGGCAAGCATGTCGTCGTCATCGGCGGCGGCGACACCGCGATGGACTGCGTCCGCACTGCGGTGCGCCAGGGCGCCAAGTCGGTGAAGTGCCTCTATCGCCGCGACCGCGAGAATATGCCGGGCTCGCAGCGCGAGGTCGCCAATGCCGAGGAGGAAGGCGTCGAGTTCGTCTGGCTCTCGGCCCCCGAAAGCTTCACTGCCGACAAGCGCGTCAAGCAGGTCGCGGTCGCGGGCATGCGC
>Ga0247823_10002125_pt1 | contig 16401 bp, 9 predicted proteins | sample 13C_PalmiticAcid_2_FD_192426 | JGI IMG/M metagenome (GOLD analysis project Ga0247823, IMG submission 192426) | Soil microbial communities from agricultural site in Penn Yan, New York, United States - 13C_PalmiticAcid_Day30 | ecosystem: Environmental > Terrestrial > Soil > Agricultural land...
TGGAGCGCGAAATCCTCGACGACATTCCGCTGGCCCGCGCGATGCAGCTGCATATCGCCGCGTATGCGCCGGACCGGCTGACGATGAGCGCGCCGCTGGCGCCCAACATCAACGACAAAGGCTGCGCCTTCGGTGGCAGTTTGGCCAGCCTGCTGACCCTGTCCTGCTGGGCCCTGGTCGTGCTGCGCCTGCGCGCGGCCGGCGAGGACTGCGACGTCTACGTGCAGGATTCGCAGCTGCGCTATCTCGCGCCGGTCTGGGGCGAATTGCGCTCCGAGTCGCGCCTGGCCGAGGGCGAAAACTGGGACGGCTTCTTCGCCATGCTCGGCGCACGCGGCAAGGGCCGCCTGCGCGTGGTCGCGACGGTCGCCGACGAATCCGGCCGGCCCGCGACGACCCTGGAAGCGCGCTTCGTCGCCCTGCGCCGCGAGAGCAAGTCCAGCGCCGCCTGAACGGCAGTCGCGGCCAACCGGCTGCTTCCGTCATGGGCTTGCGGCACAATCAGGCCCATTCGCGCCGACGGAGACTTGCGATGGGTCGCTGGCTGTTGCTGCCGCTGTTGCTGCTGTGCCTGGTCATTGCTCCGGCCGAGGCCCGCAGCAAGAAAGACAAGGCCATGGATCAGGTGCTCATGGACTATGCGGCGACCCTGCGCTGGGGCGGCTTCGAACAAGGCCTGGCCTTCATCGATCCGGAAGTGCGCCAGGCCAAGCCGATCAGCTCGGTAGAGCTGAACCGCTACCGCCAGGTTCGCGTCAGCTATTACCACCAGCAGTCGCCGGTGGAGGTCAGCAAGACCGAGATCCAGGTCCTGGCCGAGATCGGCGTCATCAACAATCACAACCAGAGCGAGCGCAGCGTCATCGACCGGCAGACCTGGCGCTGGGACGAGAAGGCCAAGCGCTGGTGGCTCATGACCGGCCTGCCGACGCTCACCGCGGCAAACTGAGCCGTTTCACGATTCCTTTCCGCATTTGCCGGCGCGCCGCCGGCCGCCGGCCTTTGCGCGGCGGTCCGGGTCGCCGATAATCGCGCCCCCTCACGCGTTCCGGCTCTGGCTCCATGTCCGAATTCCTGCACCGCCTGCCCGAGTTCATCGGCAATCACCCCATTCTGTCGATGGCCTTCTTCGGCGTGCTGATCGCCGTGATCGCAAACGAAGCCGGCCGCTGGTTCCGCGGCTACAAGGAAGTGACGCCGGCCGAGCTGACCCGCCTGATCAACGGCGAGAACGCGCTCGTCATCGACGTGTCGCCGCCGGCCGACTTCGAAAAAGGCCACGTGCCCACCGCCAAAAACGTCGCGATGGCCCAGTTCGATCCGGAACACAAGGATCTGAACAAGGTGAAGGACAAGCCCGTCGTCGTGATCTGCCGCAGCGGCCAGACCTCGGCCGGCGCGGCCAGCCGGCTGGTCAAGGCCGGCTTCAAGCGCGTCTACACGCTCGGCGGCGGCACGGCCGCCTGGACCGGCGCCGACCTGCCGCTGGCCAAGGGCAAGAAATGAACTGATCGCCGACGCCGCTCCCGCGGCTGCGGCCCCTGCCGCAGTCCGCCGTGCCGGTGCCGTTCGCGGCGCCGTCGTTTCGCATACGGAGCCGTCGCGTGATCGGTGATCTCGTCAAACTGCAGTGGGGCCGCCTCGCAGCGGCCTATTCGCTGGCCACGGCCGGCAGCCTCGCCGGCCAGCTCTATCCGATCGCCACGGCGCTCGCGATCAACGGCGTGCTGGAAAAGCGCTACGCCGCGATCGGCTGGCTCGTCGCCTGCCACTTCAGCGCGCTCGTGCTCGAAGTCGGCGCCAAGATGCTCGACACGCGCGTGTTCACGCGCCTGTATGCCGAACTCGCCGGCGGCTTCGTGCGCCGCGCCCACGAAGACGGACTGGACCCGTCGGTCATCGCCGCACGCAGCGCGCTGTCGCGCGAATACGTGACCTTTCTCGAACGCGACGTGCCGGCCGTGCTGTTCGCGCTGATCGGCCTGACCGTTTCTCTGAGCGCGCTGTTCTGGCTCGATCCGGCCATCGGCGCGACCTGCCTGGTGCTGGTGCTGCCGTTGCTCGCGATCAACCGCTGGCTCGCGCGGCGTTCGCTCGCGTTCAACCGCGGCCTCAACGATCGTCTCGAACGCGAGATCGACGTGCTGCGCCGTGGCCGCGACGACGCCGTGCGCCGCCATTTCCAGGCACTGAGCGGCTGGCGCATACGCCTGTCCGACGCCGAAGCCAAAGCCTTCGGCGCGATGGAAATCAGCGTGATCCTGCTGTTCGTCGTCGCGCTGACCCGACTGGCCCAGGGCGACGCGACGCGCGCCGGCGACGTCTACGCGATCTTCGCGTACCTGTGGAAATTCGTGATGGCGCTGGATCAGGTGCCGCAGCTCGTGCAGCAGTTGGCGAAGTTGCGGGATTTGGATCGGCGGATGAAGTAGTGAATCCTTGGAAAAGATATCGCCTCTCTCCGCACTGCTATCGAATCGAATTCCGCAGTTCTTTCGTCCACATCTCCAAGCCGATTGCCGGCAAAGACCGCCGGCAATCGGCCACTGCAATCATGCAGCCTGCGCATCATCATGAGGATTGGCAACATCCATCTTCACAAGTAACTACGCATTGGTCCCGTTTTGAGCATGTAATGAATTACCAAAGATCTCAGACTTAGCTTACGGATACTGGCGGGGTTTCGGGTCCGATACAGTCCACCATCGCGGTTCATCCTCAAAATAGATCTGATTGGCCCAAAATTCGTCAGTTTCGTGATAGGCGATGTCTTCATCGTCGACCATGGGCTGGTTCTTCCAATGTGCGTTTATCCGGCCAATCGCTTCCTCCAAGGGAATATGAAACAGCCGCACCATTGCCCGAGCAATATCTCCGCAAAACAATTCCGATTTCTCATTAGTTTCGAACTGGAAATTCTTCATTGACCTTTCACCAAACTTCCGTTGAGCAAGTCGATGACTGACTGCGTATGGAACGAAGTCTGCTGCCCCCAAGCTTCCGCCCTGGCTCCACGGGCAAACGGTATAGGATTACCCAGCATAGGACCGTTGACGATATCGAACTCGTGCCGCCCCTTCATACCACGATTCCATCGCACAAAAGACTCCCAGGCACTATCGGCGCTGGAAAAGTTGCGCGCACGAAATTTACTTAGCTCTGAAATTGGAACGCGGAAGTGTAGAACTTCACCGCTCTCCTTGAACATTCTCGCCGCCCACCTCTCCGCCTGAGCCAGATTCGTTGTTGTATAAAAGCCTGCACCGAAGTCCAGACTAGCGCGAGACTTCGACAACAATATTCCATCCTCTCGAATCGCGTTAGCTACACTGCGCGAAGTTCCATGGTAGAGGTCGACGAACTCATCGACCGGCTTCAGCCATTTCGCTAAGCCAAAGGTAACCAAACCAAAAGCTGCCATTGTCCTGGATGCGGATTCTCCCTCCATCAAGGTCTGTCCGGTAGCGAACTCATAGCCAGAAGTCATGAATCCTGTTACTGGCATTAAGGACAACGCGAGATCGGTAACCTTGGCATCTTTAGGATTGCGAGCCGCCATGCCTATGTTCAGCGTATCCCCGTCTGTCCCATGACATTGCCCCATGCAAGCCAGAGCCTGAACAGCCGGCCGGCTGCTTATCTGGTTAATCTTGTCAATCGTGTCGTTTATCCGACCAACGGCTTCCTTTCCTGCACCGGGCGTGATGAACAGCTCTGCGCCATTACTTCCAACAGTGTAGGTAGTTTCAATAGTCGTCCAGGTCCGCGAACCCGGCAACATTACCGTTTTTGTTGTGGTTACTTCGCAGGTCTCTCCGTCCTTTATCTGATCCCCACACGCTTCGTAACCTGAAGGATCCGTTCCACTGAGCGGATTGTTCAAGATGTAGCTGTACGGATTAAGACTCTGACTATCTCCACCTTTCACGAACGGATCCACACTCAGGAACCGCCCCGACCGATAGTCGTAGACACGGCCGTTCATATGGATCAGCCGCACGCGATCCAGGTGCTCGTGATCGGTGAAGCCGCGGCGGCTCGTGGGGTTGAGCTGCAGCGTGGGTAGCGTCGGGTCGAGCTGACCCGTGGCATTGCCCAGATTGACGGTACGCGGGCTGCCGAAGGCGTCGTAGGAGCGGCGCATGCTGCCTTCCATCGTGAAGCCGAGCGACACGGACCCGTTGAAATGGCCCCAGCGATCGGCAACGGCGATGGTCGATCCCAGGCGATCGCGCAGCTGATAGGCCGTCTCCGGCGGAGACACGGTGGATCCGGCTTGCCGCGTATAGACGACCGGGCCGAATTCGACGCGATAGACCGCGCTGCCGTTGAACTTTTCGTACTCGAATCCGTCGGCGCCGTAGAAAGCCTCGGCGCCTAGCGTCTCGTTCGTCGGAGAATTGCCGCTGGCTTCGCGACGGTAGTAACGGGCGTTGTCCGGTCCATAGGCGAACCGCGTCACGTTGCTGCTGCCCGGGTTGCTGTCCCAGTTGTCGTCCTGGCTGATCCGCGTCGGCAGATTTGCACCGTCGAACGTGAGATTGCGCAGCTCGTTGCCGTAGCCGACGCCAGTCTCGCCGATCTGGTTGCCGTTCGCATCGCAGGTGTAGTTGCGGGTCAGCGGATTCTCCGCGTCACCGGAGTTGGCCGATGCGAGCGCGTTGGGGCCGCAATGTCCGTTGAGCCCGACCGGCGCACTCGTGTCGCCGTAGGTGTACGGGTTCGCGAAGTAGGTCTTGGCCGTGATGTTGCCGACGGCATCGTACTGATAGTCGTAGTGCGGCTTCGGCGCAGGGAATGCAATCCAGCTGGTTGCACCGTTCCAGGCATGCAGAGTCGCATCGGTGGTGGTCAGCCGCTGCAGCTTGTCGTAGCCGTGGATCTCGTTCGACTGGCCGAAGCGATCGAGTCCCACGCGGAACACCGAATTGGAGGCGCTTTCATAACGCAGCCACTCGCGCTTCTGCGACGTGAGGTTGCCGAGAATGTCATAGCTGTAAGTCAGCTTGTCGAGATTGTCGGTGAACGTCGGGCGGTCGAACGGCCGCCAATACTGCTCGCGCATCTGACCGGTGGAACGGCTGTAGCTCGCGTAGCCATAGAGCGCGTAGCCGAACTGCTCCCGGGTCGGCTTGCCGTAGACGTCGGTTTCCCAGAGCGCCCACAGCGGCGTCATCAGGCGGGCGTCAGTCAGGCTGCCGAGCATGCCGTAGCGGTTGTAGCGCTTCCAGACAGTCAGACGCTGCTGCGTGCCGGTATACGGATTCGGATACGTGATGCCGATCAGGTTGCCGTAATACGGGTCGTACTGGTACTCGTTGGTCAGCACCAGCGGTCCCGGACCCGCCGCGGCTATCGTCGTCGTGCGCGTGAAAAGCTGCAGGCTGTCAGCAAAGTAGGCGTAGCTTTCCTGCCAGGCGGGCGCTGCGCTGTCCGGAATGCCGCCGGTACTGGCCGTCGCGGTCTGGCGCTTGACCAGCGCGAGCTGGCCCTTGGCGCCGCTGGGATCGTACTGCCAGGTATCCAGAACCTTTTCATCCGTCAGACTCGCCGGTACGCCCAGCGTCGGCTCGCGACGCTGCTGCAACACGCGGCCCATGCCGTCGCGTTGCGAGACCGTAGTCACCACGCCGCGCGCGTCGGTTTGCGTCTTGAGTTCGCCGAGTGCGTTGTAGGTGAAACTCCAGTTGCCCTGGTTCGGATCGCTCGAGCTCAGGCGATGACCGAACGCGTTGTAGCTCGCGTAGGTGGTATTGAACTTTGCGTCGCGCAGCGCCGCGGCCTTGCCCAGCGGGTCCATCCAGTAGTCGGTGATTCCGCTGAGCGCATCGGTCGTGCGCATGAGCTGGCCCAGCGCATTGTGCTGGCGCGACATCGAGAAGCAGAGATTGAGGATCGTGCAGCTGCCGCTGACCGGCTTGACCGTGATGTCGGTGCGCAGGCCCGCGTAGGCGTAGGTCGTGAGCACGTCGCCCTGGGCCGGATTCAGCTCCGCCGTCGGCGCACGCTTGGTCAGCATCCGATTGAGCAGGTCGTAGGTGAACAACGTGTACAGCGGCGTCTCGCCGGTGAAGAACGGTGCCGAACTGCGCTCGACCGTTCCCATGTTGTCGTACTTTTTCGTGACGTTGACCCAACGGCCGTCGAAGCTGCGCGTCGCGCGCTTGACCTCGCGGCCCAGAATGTCGAACCAGACGCGCGTGCTCGGTGTGCCGTCGGACACAGTGGTCTGGTAGTACAACGCCGCACCTTCGTCGGTGCCGCTGCAGGGATTGCAGCGCGCGAGACGGGTATAGCTCGGCGGGGCGAGCAGGCTCGTCTGGTTGGTGCGATAGCTGGAGTGCTCGATCGCCCGACCAAAGGCATCATAGGTGTTGACCGACTTCAATCCGTTCGGATCCACCAGCGTCAGTGCCTGGCCATCGCTGGCACGCGTCGTCGTCGTCGTCGTGTGGTTGAGCGAAGGCGTCGCAGTACTCAGCACTGCGGTAACAGAAGCCGAGAAATACAGATCGGCGGAATAGTCCGTGCGTGTTTCGCGCGGTGTATCGATGCCGGTTCCCGTCACGGTCACGCTGATCGGCAAACCGATGCTGATCGCTGGATAGCCGTTGGTGGTCTGCAGCCAGGTTCCGCTGGCCGGCTCACTGACCCGGCTCCAGTTCAGAGTGCGGTCGCCGTTCCAGTCATATTCGGCCAGCGATGTCTTGGCGGACAGATCCATGTTCAACGGCGTGCCGTTGCTGCGGGGCATATAGCTGACCTGGGTGGTCGTCGTGCTGCGGGTCAGCTTGTCGAGCCACCACTGGCCGACGGTCGAGGAGTCGTAGGTATTGGTGGTGGTCGTCGTATGAGAAGCCAGGTTGTATTTGTCGCCGTTCGCACTGCCGGTGCCGTCCATGACGACGACCTGCTGCTGGAGCAGATTGCCGTAGGCGTCCCAGCCCGAGACGGTCGACATCGGATCAGCATTGGTCGTGCTGGTAGTGGAAATGGTCGTCAGAGGGCCACCGGACAATCCGGCCGCAAGATCGTACTGACGCTTGGCCTGCACATTCAGATACGGCCAATGCACGGCACCGACCGCCGTCGGATTGCCGTCCTGGCCCGGACAGCCCGCGTAGCGGTTACTGCGGTCGCACTGCCAGTCGAAGGTCTCGTAGCTCAACCGGCCTACCAGGCCACTGATGTTGGGCAGCCGCGTCTCGACGTTCTGCAGGCGTCCGGTCAGCGGGAACTTCTGGTGGAAGGTCGAGACCGTGCGTATGGCGCGGTCGTTGCCGCTCAAGGTTTCGCTGCTGATGCTGCGGAAACCTTGGAAACCTCGGCCGGCGTTGTTGTACATCGCTCCCGAATACGAATAGCGCTGGCTGCGGAAGCCGGTCGTCGTCAGACCGTTGGTGCCGCCGCTCGAGGCGTTCGACCGTCCCATCGCCGCAACCACGGGCATGGACGACTGGAAAAAGAAATGACGCGCGTCGACATAAACGGGATCGATCTGGTACAGCGGGAAATCGCTGGTGCGGCCCGCACTGCTGGACAACGGATAGTAGGCCCAGGTCGCGCGATCGTTCATGCCGTTCGTCGCTGTAGCCAGCATGTCCGGGAAGAACGGCGAGGAACCGCTGCGCTCTCCGTCGCCGAGATTTTCATTGATGACGAGGCTGACGTTGGCCGGATCGACGAGCTGACCCAAGGTCAGGCTCTGTGCCGTGTCGAGATAGCTCGTCGCACTGCCGGGACCGTTGTTGCCACCGGCACTGAGTTCGCAGGTATTGTTCGGGAAATTTTCCGTCGGCAGCAGCGGGCAGCCCGCATCGGCAGCGATGTCGGCAAGTCCGTCGCCGAAATAGTCGTCGGCGCGACCACGCTGATTGCCGAGACTCGAAGTGCCTGCGACAACCGGGGTTTCGTCGACCTGCAAGCGGAAACTGTTGGCGCCGGTCTGCACGAAACGGATCGCGCTGTAGCGATAGACGCTCGGATCGACTTCGCCGAGCCCGCTCTTGTAGGCGTCAGCGGCACAGAACGACGACGCAGCGTTGGGATGCGCGAGGAATGCTCCGTTGTCTTCGGGCGGCGGCGCAGCGCAGACGTCGGCGTCGCAGATGCCCTGAGAACAGCTTCCGTCCTGCGGTCGGGTGATGCAAAGGCCTTCCGTCAGCTTCGCACCGAAGCACATGCGCGCGGCGAAATGCGCGGGATAGAGCAGATCGGGACGACCGTCGGAATCGACGTCGGTCTGTATCATCTTGCTGAAATAGCGCAGTCGCCACTGGCTGCCCGCGCGGTCGATGCTGAGTCCCGGGCCCAGCTTGCCGGCCGGCGGAGCCGGATAGATCTCCGGCGCGAACGTGCCGCCCTTGTTGATCTGCAGCACCCACAGGGCATAGCAGCCGCTCGCATCGCAGGATGCGCTGCTGCCGCCCGGCACATCGGCAATGACGATGTCGTCCAGGCCGTCGGCATTGACGTCCATCCAACGCAGGTTCTTGGTGTAGGAACGCAGTCCGAGCGTGGTGGTCGACACCACGTTGTAGGTCAGCGTGCTGCCGGAGAGCTGCCCCATCCAGGCACGCAGGATGCCGTTGCCGTCGGCGATGACGATGTCGGCAACGCCGTTGCCGTCGAGGTCGGCGACGTGCTGCACGTCTTCAAAAGTCACCGTGGATACGGTATCGATCTGTATCGGCGCGGCGAAATTGTAGGTCGTCGTCGTTGTCGTAATGGGGCCGGGTCGATTGTTCAGGAACAGGCACAGCGGCGCCGTTCCGCTGGGCGGTTCGACACCGTTAGTGCCTTCGGGTCTACCCTCGACCGGTCCCCCGCCCGAGCTGAAATTGCAGACGCTGCCCGCCCCCATGCGGATCAGCACATCGGGCGCGCCATCGCCGTTGAAATCGGCGATGCTCTTGACGAAATCGTACGGGCCCGCAGGCAGATTGGTCGCAACCTGCTGGAAATAGCTGCTTGCCGATGCCGAGCACGTCGTGGCACCGCCGTCGCAGATCAACGCGCCGCGGCCACGTTTCCATCGATAGATCTTGCCGCCGTCAATCACCTCGGCAATGCCGTCGCCGTCGAAGTCGGCCGACTGCGTGGGCGTGAAGCCGCCGAGCGTGACCGTGCCCTTGGCGACGCGATCCGCCGTGATCATGGACAACTGGGACTCGTACTGCCAACCCGATGCGCTGTACCAGCTCTTCGTGATCAGGGTTTCACGCGTACCGTCGCCGTCGAGGTCGCCGATCGGCAGGACCTGATTGCGCCGATACTCCGGCGCGGTCGCCGATTCGCTGCCCTCGCTCCAGATCGGATCGGGCATCGGGGCCTGTACGATGACATTGCTCGCTGGCGCCGTGCCGTTGTCGACGAAGCTCAGCTTGCGGCTCTTGAATTCCCAGCTGCCGTCGGACCACACGAACTCGGTCGGCTTGAGGCACTGTTCTGTGCCGTTGGCTTCATACGCACATTCCTTGATGCGTCGCAGCAGACTCCGGCCGCTGTAATAGCTGTGGTCGAGCTGGCTGATGGCGGTATCGACATAGTCCAGGATGTAGCGGCGCACCGGGAACGTCGAATCCGGCGAGTAGGTGCGAATGCTCGTGAGACGTCGCGTCTGCAGCATTCCACCGCCGGCGATCCATGAGGAACCGTAATCGTTGGCGCGGCCCTGCGACGGGCGCGATTCGTAACCGAACACGACCTTGCGCAAATTGGTGGGCGCGGTCGCAGCGGACGGCAGGCCGGACTTGGTCGAACCGGTGTAGACGATGCGGTCGAGCAGCACTTCGCTCGCATCGTCGCCCGGCGTGTAGCAGTAATCCATGGTGTTGCCGGTCGTATCCTCGACCCGGCTGAGCAGCCAGGACAGCTCCTTGGGAGCCGATTGACCCGCGGGCCGCACACGCGGAGCGGTTCCGCCTGAACAGGCATGACCCGCGGGCATACAACCGTAGGTCAGCGTCCGGCCGTCTTTCTGTTTTACGGTGAAGCAGACATCGGCATTGGTCAGCGGCGCACCGGTCTGGACGATCTTGCTGAAGCTTTCGATTTCGGTGCGGTATTCCGAGTTGACCAGGCCATAGGCGTTGCTGCCCGGCGCCAGCATCAGGCGCTGGCCGTCGAGACAGAGCCGGTCGTAGCCGTCCATCCGCACACCGCGCGTCGTACCGTCCTGGGCGCGCGTCTGCGGGCAGCGCTGGATGGCGCTGCCGGCACTCAGATTCCATCCCAGGCCCGCGACGCCGTTGCCCGCGCGACTGCTGTAAGACAGAGAAACGGCAGGCTGCATGCCGTTGCGGCCCGGCGGAATCTGGATTGGCACCGTGTAAGTTGCGGCGCCGCCGCTGACGTCGGCAGCGCCGGCGAGCGCGCCTATCGCCGGCTCGTTCGGTACAAGAGGTGGCAGGTCTTCGAGGTTGGAAATCTGCGGTGCCGGCGGCAACGCGATCGCTCCCTCACTGGCCGAATTGATCGATACACCGCGAACTTCGGGCGTCCGATCGAGCAGGGTTGCGCCGGGGGCTCCCGGCGTGCCGGACCAGAGTTCGAACTGGAAACGGTCGCCGACGCCAAGCAACGCCGGTGCAGTGCCGAAATCGGCCATATCCATCGGCGTAGCGTCATACAGCATCGTACCGAGGTCGCGCTTCCAGGGTTTGCCGATGCCGTTGCCGGCCCAGCTGACCCAGATCCGGCAGGTACCATTGTCCGGTGGTGCGCAGACATAGCGATTGACCGTGATGTCCTGCAGACGCGTCGTGCGCGTGACGTTCTTGTTGATCGTCACCGACGCCGGCACACCGCCGCCGCTCGGCAGTTCGAGCAGATAGGCAGGTTTATTCGGAACCGCGGGACTCGGCACACCACCATTGCACCCCTGCCCCGGAATGCTGTCGCACAGCTTGGTGCTGTCGATGAAGAACTTCACGTTGGCCCGGCGATAGTTGTCGCCTGGCAGAAAAGTTCGTGTGTACGTACCGACCAGGATGTTGTTGTTGCAGCCCTGCGAAGCGGTGCAGTCGGTGACGGCATAATGCTGCGTATAGCCGATGCCGTAGTGGAAATAGAGGTTGAACGTGTCCTCGGTCAGCGGCAGTGTCGGGCGCGGCGTCGGACGCTGGGCCTGCACGAAGATCGGCTTGCGAGGATACGGGCCTTGCTGGTTGTACATCAGCCGCACGGCGGCCTCGCCGAACTGTTCCGCCTCATTGCCGAGCGAGGTCTGCATGATGGTCATGACCACGCCGGGCACGTCGTTGACGCCGGGCGACTGGCCGTCGCCCCAGTAGCCGGAGAACACCTGTCCGACGCCCGCTTCTGCCGTATCCTTGGTTTCGCCGTAGATGGCCTGTGTTTCCTCCGAACCGGAAGCGCCGGTGTAATAAGTCGGATTGAGCCGGGTCATGTCGTTCAGACATTCATCGCGGTAACCGCTCGGCATCGCGCCGGCAGTGACTGCCTCGGTCCATCGCCAGCGCATGGCAATGCGCGAGGGGTCGTCGCGGAGGAAACGGAACATCACGCGACCGACCGGGTTGGAAGTCACGTTGCCGTTTGAGTCGGTCTGCGTGTATTCGAGCAGGTCCGCCTCCCAGAGATCGCCGCTGGGGTTGATGGACGTCATGTCGGTCGCAAGCCAGGTGGAGTGGCCAAGACCGTTGAAGGTGTACATGAACGCCTTCAGACGCGTGCGGTCGTCGTTGTAGACCAGATCCCATCCCGTGCCGTAGCGCTTGGGGTTCCACCAGCGGCCGGGCTGTGCGATCGCGATACCGGAATACCAGGGAGTGGTATTGGCCGTAGAGCAGACCGTGTAGGCGATGGGAAGCTCGAGCGTCGGAAATGTACCCGACTGCGCCGAAGCCGGCCCGGTGAGAACGAAGAACAACGACAAGGTAATGGCAGCCAGCAGCCACCGCCGGATGAACGCACGCATTTGCATGTAACCCCCTGACAACACCGATTGACTTGAACCGACCGCACGCAAGCAATGCCAACCCACCGGCAATTCCGCCACCACCCGAGGCACAACCGGCTCGTAGCCGACCAGCTCAGGTCTGATGCGGATGCTCCGGAACCTACTCACGATGTTCAGCGGCGAACGTGATCAGAAATTTTCACGAGCGCCCGAACGAGGTCGCCGGATCGAAAAAAAGGGGCTGGCGTATGGAAAACGACCCGAATCGTCGGAAGCCGTCCGGACGCAGGTTGGCTCAGCGTCGTCGCAGTAGCCGCGACGACATCGGTCAACGTGCCTGGGTCGCCACCGCCTTCGCGGCGCAAGCCGTTGTGCCTCCGAGACTCGGCCCCGATACGGCTCGTTTTCCGCAGCCCACACAGGGGCGGATCCGTTCGCGGCAACAACGGCGTGAACGTCGCTCGCTGCGCGGGTCCGACGCTCAGCGCATTTCCTCGATTTCTCAGGCTGCCGGTCGCGTTGAATACGGTGCCCGTACTGCGGCAGAGGTAACCGTGTCCATCGGCGATCGAAGTGGAATCCGCGCCGCTCGCCGAAGCGTCGGTAATGCCGAACAGATTTCCGGATCTGCCGCGAGACGAGGTGGCTGAACCCGCGACACTCCGGGATCGCGAGCTATTTCATGGTCGACCCGTGGCAAACAACAGCCGGTCGATCTGAACCGTCAGGACTCGTCGGCAGGCAGTGCCGAATACGGATGAACCGCGACACGCATCGGCGGTTCGACCAGCAGGCCGATGATTTCGTCGCGGAGCTCATCGGCCAGCGGACTGTTCTCGTAGTCGGCCTTCGCCTGCTCGGAACGGAAGACCTCGATGTTCCAAAGGACGTCCGGATCGTCGTCCTCGCGCGCGATGATGAACCGGTCGGAGGCGCCGGACTTCTCCATGCCGACGGTGGCGAGTTCGAACAGCTTGTCGCCTAGCCCGGGCTTGGCGCGCATGCGGATGATGTAGGCGGGTTGATCGCGAAGCACCATGGACGGTCCTCTCGAAAGAGGCGACAGCTTATCGCGCCGCGCCACCGGCATCAGCAAATCGCGAACACTCGCACGACAGCCGACCTATGTTCGCTGCAATGACGGGCGGCGGCGCGAGCCACCGGAGCAGCGCAGCACGCACCACGTTCGCAACGCGGCGCGACAGGAGTCAACGCGCGCCGCGCCACCTTCGCTCAGGCCTTGGCCGCATACCCCGCGCACCACCCCTTCGCATTGACCGACTTGCCCGGGAACAGCTGGCAGGGCCCGCTCGCGCCGGTGCCCTGGAAGAATTTGCAGTTGGCGCAGCTCTGCTGCGCGGTGTGCTGCGGGTATTTGGCCGCATCGACCTGGCTCGCGTCGGCCTTGTAGCCCAGGGCCTGCGCGGTCGGATCGGTCTCCGGCAGCGGCGGCAGATCGGCCGCGGCCGCCGGCAGCACGGCGGCCGCCGCGGCGCTCGCGGCCAGCAGGGTCAGAAAGCGGCGGCGGGCGGCGGCCTGCGGGCCGGACGGAGCATTGCCTGACGTACTCATGGGTAGTCTCCGGAAAGGGAATCGCGCGGCGTCGCGGCCAGCCAGGCGGCCAGCTCGGTGATCGCCGCGTCGTCGAGATTACGCGCTATGCCGCGCATGATCAGCGCGTTGCTGGTGTCGGCATTGCCGCCGTCGCGGTAGAAGCGCAGGCGCGCCGCGAGATAGTCGGCCGACTGGGCGGCCAGCGCCGGGTAGTAGTCGTAGCGCGGCTCGCTACCGCGCAGTGGATGACCTTGTGCATTCGCGCCGTGGCAGCCCTGGCACGGCGCGATGCCGCGCCGCGCGTCGCCGTCGTGGAACAGGCGCGCGCCGGGCGAATCCGCCGCCGCGGGCGCGGCCGGTGCGTTGCGCCGGCGCGAGGCGAAGTACGCGGCGACGTCGCGCAGATCCGCATCACTCAGCGCCTGCACCTGCGAGGTCATCGGCGAAGCCGGATCGGCGCGGCGGCGAAAGCCGGCGAGGCTCTGGTAGAGATAGCCCGGATGCTGCGCGGCCAGCGCCGGAAATGCCGGCACGACGGCATTGCCCTCGGCGCCGTGGCAGGCGACGCAGACCGTGACCTTGGCCGCGCCGGCCGTCGCATCGCCGCTCACGGCCGGCGCATCGCGCAGATCGACGAAATCGCCCGCGCCGGCCGGCAGTGGCAGCGAAAGCAGCAGCAGGACGATCAGGCGTTTCATGACCGGACTCCGATGGCCGCGCGGCGCCGCGACGGCGCCGCACGCATTCAGTCGATGTCGAAAGACTGCAAGGTGACCGGCACCGGGTTGACGATGATGGTTCCGCTCATGCTCTGGCCGTGTACGTCGCAGAAATAGTTGGCCGTGCCCGCATCCGGAAACGCGACGGTCTGCTGCCAGGTGCCGCCGCCGGGATCGCCGTTGCCGGCGCCGACGCCGTCGCAGCCGTTGGGTCCGCAGCGGAATGCGGTGATCGACCCGGCCGCGGAAGAAACATTGTGGAATCCGCCGACCTGGCGGAACGTCACCGTGTCGCCGGCGGAGATTTTCAGCTGGCTGGGCGCGTAGGCGTTCTGGCCGTCGGCGCCGACGACGATTTCGTGCTCGGCGGCGTGGCTCGCACAAGGCAAGGCCAAGGTCAGCAGGATCAGCAGCGGTGCATGTCGCATGGTCTTCTCTCTCTCCTGTCGATGATTCTTGTCGGTCGCCGTTCGATCGATGCCGCTGCGCTAGAGCCGCAGGTCGAGCAGCACGCCGATCAGGTTCGTCGTGTAGTCACTGGGCCCTGCGTCGCTGTAGACGCGGTGATCGATGACGCGCGCCGCGTCCAGCCCGAGGTAATGCCAGTCGTCGATGCGGCCGCGCTCGAACCGATCGAACGCGCGCAGCGAGACGCGCGAGGTCAGCGCGACGCTCGTGCCGAGGCTCAGGCTGTCGACGCGATAGCGCATGGCCGGAAAGGTTCCGCTGTCACCGCCGCTCAGGCCGTCGACGAAATACGCCAGTGCGACCGGCGAGGCGAAGCGGTAGCTGGTCAGGCCGCGCGCGTCGACGAGGTTCCAGCTCAGATCCAGCCGCACGCGACCGAGGCTCTGTTCCAGCGTCGCGCCGGCGTTGCGATTGCGCTGCTTGTCGTAGGCCCACCAGCGGCCGTTCAAGGGATAGTCGGGACCGCCGAGACTGCCGTCGGGACCGAACACCACGTCGGCGACGTTGGCCATGCGCAGACGCGCGCGATCGACGCCGTAGTGGACGCTCGCGCGGGTCTGCGGCGAAGGCTGCCATTCCCATTGCACATTCGCGCCGCTGCGGTCGTAGACCTGACGGCCTATGGTTGCGTCGTAGTCGTTCCAGTCGCCCTGCAGGCCGGCGCTGAGACTCGCCGTGGCGCCGAGTGCGACGGTGGCCGAGACGGCCGCCTTGTGTTCGCGCCGGTCGGCCAGATCGTATTTGCGCAAGGCGTCGACGGTGAATGCCGGCACGCCGCCAACCGGTGCGACGAAGCCCGGCAGGCTGACCGAATACGCGAACGCGTACGGATCGGACACGTAGGTATCGCCGTGGCGGTCGATCAGCGTATAGCTCGCGCGCAAGGTCAGACCGTCGATGCGGCGATCGACGTAGGCCAGCTTGAAACTGTCGTCGGTTATGCGGCGGCGCTCGCGATGCGTGGGCTCGTCGCGGTGCGTGGCCATTGTCAGGCTCAGTGTGCGCCGCTCGGCCAGCTGCCAGTCGGCGCCGAGCTCGGCGCCGTAGTCCTGCCGGTCCAGCGGCAGATTGCGCACGCGCGTGATCACCGACGGTGCGGTCAGCGGATTCCAGGTGCCCAATGCGCCGGGCTGGATGCTGGCCTGCGCGCCGTTCTCGGTGATGTAGCCGTAGTCGCCGGTCAGCGGGTTGTAGGCCAGATACGCGTTGCGATAGTCCTCGCGGCGGAAATCGAGCTTGCCGCGCAGGCTCAGGCTCGGCAGCGGCTGCAAGGTCACGTGGGTGTCAAACGCGTAGGTGTCGATGCGCAGGTCGGCGCTCGCGCGCGACAGCGATGCGGTCGTGTTCCAGTCGGAACAGGCATGCAGGAACGGATTGCCCGGTCCGGGCACGCCGCTGCCGTCGCTGTCGACGCCGAATACTCCAGCGCAAGCTATCGGCGCGATCAGGCCGTCGTTCTGGCGCATGCGCCCGGCCGCGAGCGTGACGCCGAGCTCGCCGTTCCAGGGCAGCCGGCGCGTGAGGCCGGCGCGCAGGTTGTGGTAGTCGTTGTCGGGCTCCAGCGCGAACTGGCCCTGGTAGATCGCCGCGGACGTCGTGCCGGGCCGCGTCGGCGTCAGCGCGAACGGGCTTTCGAAGCGCAGGCGCCGGTAGCGGTCGCGGTAGAACGAGCCGTCGTAGGCGAAGTCCAGGCGCCAGCGGTCGCCGGCATAGCGCAGGCCGGCGGCGAGATTGACC
>Ga0247823_10002126_pt1 | contig 16400 bp, 15 predicted proteins | sample 13C_PalmiticAcid_2_FD_192426 | JGI IMG/M metagenome (GOLD analysis project Ga0247823, IMG submission 192426) | Soil microbial communities from agricultural site in Penn Yan, New York, United States - 13C_PalmiticAcid_Day30 | ecosystem: Environmental > Terrestrial > Soil > Agricultural land...
GTCTGTGGTTCGCCCGCTCGACCAACGCCTCGGGTCTGGTGACGCCAATCGCATGGCTGCAGACCGACGACGGCGCGTACACCGACGTCACCAACAACCAAATGCTCGCGGCGATGCCGGGCATTGTCGGCGACGGCGGCGCGCGCACGATCACCAACACCGGCTCGGGTGGCGCCACCGCAACGCAGGCGACCATCATCGGCAAGGCGCCGGGCACGACGCTCCGCCGCTTCCTGGTCGGTCCGGTCGAGTGCGAGATCACCGGCGTGGACTCGACGCCCGACGGCCGCGCGCTGTTCGTCAACATCCAGCATCCGGGTGAAGGCGGTACCTCGGCCGCGCCCAGCAGCCACTGGCCGGACAGTCAGGCCAGCGGCACCGCCGGCGCCAGCGTCCGTCCGCGCTCGGCAACGGTCGTCATCACCAAGAACGATGGCGGCGTCGTCGGCCTCTAAAGATTGCCCCCGAACTACAGGGGAGGCGGAGTATGCCCCGTCTCCCCTGATTTTTCGGAGTTACTTCGCGTCGGTCCGGCTGGTGATCTTGGCGGTACCGTCGCGGGTCAGCGTGATGAGGTGCGGAGTCTTGCCGCAATAGATGCGCCAGGTCGGGTTGCCATCGATCGGATCGCGACGCTCGGTTTGTGTCACCTCCTGACAGTTCATGCCCGCGTCCCGCACGGCGCGCAGGAACACGCCATCCCGCGCCGTCGGCGGCAAAGCGATAACCTCGGCCTGATAGTTGGTCGTGTCCGCCACATTCGCCACCGCCGTATTGGCAGCAGTCTCATTGGCAGCCTTCTCGCCGCCGCATGCGCTCAGCAGCAGCGCCGCGGCCATCGCCACACCCATTTTCTGCATGTCTCGCATCTCCTTTCCAGCGATAACGCCGATCGTCACGGCTTCGATCCGACCATCTTGAGAAACAGCCGCGTCGCGCGTTCCACCCGCGCACGGATCGCGTCAGGTGGCGGCGCCGGCTCGAGGCCGAGCTTGATCCCCATATCCGAAATGCCCTGCCAGAGGCCGCACAGATCCTCGGCCGCAAGCCAGGGATCGTCGATCTCGATCTCCCCCGACTCCGCAGCATCGCCCAGCGCAGTGGCAAGCCGCCCCAGGCAAAGCGCTGGCCCTGCCTGATAGAAACGCTCGGCCAGCCGTCGCGACTGGGCGATCTCGTTCATCAGCACGCGATCGACCGCGATATGCTCCTCGCTGTAGATGAACTCCATCAGCACGGTGCCATAGGCGTTGAGCCGCTCCTCGAGGCAACGACCGGCGGCCACCCCGTCGTCGAACACCGCCGCCATGCGCCCGCTCTCGCTACGGATCACCTCCTCGAACAAGGTCTCCTTGTCGCCGAAACGGCTGTAGACCGTGACCTTGGAAACGCCCGCCGCCTGCGCGATATCCTCGATCGTTGCGGCGTGGAAGCCGCGCGCAAAGAACGCTGCGCGCGCGGCTTCGATGATCGCACCGTATTTGGCGGGGTCACGCGGGCGGCCGGCGCGCCGCGGTTCCACCGCGAGGCTGCCGGCTTCCTCTGCCACCCTCAGCGCTCGTACGCCTTGGGCAGGGCGCCTTCCTGCGGACTGAAGTAGCGGTCCTTGAGCTTCTTCTGGCGCGTGTCGAGCGGTTGTTCGACGCCGTCGATCCATACGCGGACCGCCGCGGTGCCGATCTCCAGCGGGTCGCCGTCCCACACCACCACATCGCCGCGGCGGCCGGCGCGCAGCGATCCGAACTCGCCGCCCATGCCCATGGCCTCGGCGGGCTTCGAGCTGATCGACGCGAATGCCTGTCCCCAGTCCAGACCCACCGCACCCGGCAGCTTGCCCAGCGCAACAAGATTGCCCGCATATTGCTTCACCAGCCGCGCCTGCCGGGTCTCGTCGTCGTTGATCATACCGATGCCGACGGTCACGCCCGCCGCCAGCAGCCGCCCGATGTTCGACTGGGTTGCGGCCAGCTGCTCGAACGAAGCCGGCAGGTCCGCCAGCGCCGAAGCGAGCACCGGCACCTTCGCCGCAGCGATCTGCCGCGCAACGGTCCAGCCCTCGGTCGCGCCGACCAGCACCAGCTTCAGGCCGGGCACCTCGCGCTTGAGGTCGAGGATGACAAGGATGTCCGACGCCCGCTCGACATGCACCAGCAGCGGCACCGCCCCGTTGACCACCGGCACCAGTGCCTGCGCATCGGCGCGCGTCAGCAGCGCGTCCTTGCCGCGATCGGCGAAACTGCCCGGCGCCCGCGCATAGTCGCGCACCTCGAACAGGATGTTCTTGAGCATCGCATAGGCTGCGGGGCGGCTGCCTCCGCCACGCGCTGCGCCGGTCTCGCCATATTCCATGAACTGGAAGGCGCGCGGCTTGGTCACTGCGTCCATATCGGCGCCGAGGTCGATGATCGCACCCTGCCCGCCAAAGATCGATCCGCGTGCTTGCGGAGCGACCACAGCGCGGGTGATGCCCTCGGCACGGTTTAGGATGATCGCGCTGGTCTTCGGGTTGACCGCGGGCACCACGTCGATCGCGGCGTTGAAGGGCGAGTTGCCCGCCCCCGCGTCGTTGGTCTCGCTGACCCCGTCGACCTCGACAATGCCCATCCGCGTGAAGCCCGCGAAGAGGCCGGGGGTCACCCAGCGTCCGCCCACGTCGACCACCGGTACGCCCGCCGGCACCGCGACGCCGCGCCCGGCTGCGACCACGCGCCCGTCGCGCACGACCACCGTACCGCCCTCGACCGGCGCGGAGCCGTCGCCGATGACGAGCTTGGCATTGGTCACCGCCACGGTCTGCGCCGCCGCCGGAACGGCGACGCCCAGCGCCGCCGCTGCTGTCAGAAGGAGCGCCTTCATTTCACGTCTCCTTCACCCGGCTGGCCCAGTTCGAAGTCCGATACCGGCCTCCGTTTCGGATCGAGCGCATCATAAAGCAACGCTCCGTCGATCCACACCTTCTCCGGTCGCGTGTAGACGCTGAACGGATTGCCGTTCCACAGCACGACGTCCGCCATCTTGCCCGCCTTCAGGCTGCCGGTGACCTTGTCGATCCCCAGCGCCTTTGCCGGGGTGATCGCCGCCCATTTCCACGCAGCCTCCTCGGACACCTCAAAGCCCGCGCGCTTCGCCGAAGCACGCACCTTGGCGATTTCCTGATTGAGCCGCTGAATGCCGTTAGCGTCGTCCGAATGGATCATCCCGCACGCGCCTGCGCGCTCGAGGATTGCCAGATTCTCGCCGATCGCATCATAGGACTCCATCTTGAAGCCCCACCAGTCCGCCCACACTGCCGCACAGGTCCCATTGGCCTTGAGCAGATCGGCGATCTTGTACGCTTCCACCGCGTGGTGGAACGTCCCGACCTTGTACCCGAACTCCTTGGCCATATCGAGGACGATGGCCATCTCGTCGGCGCGATAGCAGTGGTTATGGATGATGATCTCGCCGTCGAGCACGCCGCGCAGCGTATCCATCGCCAGATCGCGAGTCGGCGCTTCGCCGCCCTTTTCCTCGTACTTGTCCCAGCGCTTCTTATACTCCTGCGCCTTGGCCCAGGTCGCACGATCGAGCGCGATGTTGCCCATCCGCGTCGAAGGCATCCGCCCCTTCCCGCCATAGACACGCTTGGGGTTCTCGCCGCACGCCATCTTGAGGCCATAGGGCGCGCCGGGGAACTTCATTCCCTGCATCGTACGCGCATAGACATTCTTCAGCGTCACGCTGCGCCCACCGAACAAATTCGCCGATCCGGGCAGGATCTGCAGCGTGGTGACGCCGCCATTGGTCAGCGCGCGGCTGAATCCCGGGTCCTGGGGCCACACACTATGCTCGGCCCAGACCTCGGCGGTCACCGGCCCGCTCATCTCGTTGCCGTCCGAATGCGCCTGCACGCCGGGGCTGGGATAGTCGCCCAAATGGCTATGCACATCGATCACGCCCGGGGTCACATACTTCCCGCGCCCGTCAATCACGCTCGCGCCTTCTGGCGCTGCGATCGTCTGGCCGACTTCGACGATCTTGCCGTCGCGGAACAGCACCGCGCCGTTGTCGATCCGTCCGCCTTCACCATCGAGGATGGTGACATTGGTCAGCAGCGTCGGCACCCCCGGATAGGCCCTGTAGGTCGAAGGATAGGGATTGTGATCGAACCCCTTGCCCTTGCCCGGTCCCTTCGCTGCCGGCGCGTCCGACGCGGCGCTTTTGGGTTTGTCCTCCGCGCTAGCCGCACAAGCGGCCAGACTCGCGGCGGCGGTGATGCCGATAATGGTGCGGATCAACTCGTACTGCCTCCCTGCTTGTTATCCCCGGCCTCAAAAGCCACCGGTTTCCCTACCGTTAGGAGCGAAAAGCGTTGCGCGCAATTTGGCTATTTGCTCCAACCGTTGCGACAGGGGGAATCGTGTGACGACGGCACCGGCCGCGACGGCCGTACAGAATGAGGTTACCGCTCCTGCGACGGCGACATTTGGCGATCCCGCAAGCGTCGATGCTGCGCAACGCGCTGTCCGCGGCGATTCCTCGATCCAGTTCGATCTCCCTTGGTTTCAGGCGGAAGTGCCCGCTCCGCCGCCGCGCTGGCTGATGGAGCTTATGCAGTCGCTCGGCCGGTTCATCGACTGGGTCGGCGGCGGGTGGAAGGTGCTGATGTGGGCCGCAATCGCGGCCGTGGTGGTCGCGCTCGTCCTCGCACTGTTCCCCGCTGTGCGCGAATGGTTCGCCGCACGCCTGCTCCGCCGGGGAGAGGACAAGGCTGAACCGGCGCGCTGGGCGCCCGAAGCCGCCGCCGCACGCGCCTTGCTCGACGAGGCCGACCGCCTCGCCGCTTCGGGCCGCTATGCCGAAGCAGTGCGCCTGATCCTCCACCGCAGCATCGAGGATATCGAAAAGTGGCGCGGCGATTCGCTGCGCCCCTCGCTCACCAGCCGCGACATCGCCCGATTCGATGGGCCGGCGTTCGAGAGCATGTCCGATACCGCGCGCAATGTTTTCCGTCGCATCGTCGCCGACGTCGAGCGCAGCCTGTTCGGCGGCAAATCCCTGGGCGAGCCCGACTGGACGCGCGCGCGCGCCGATTATGCGGGCTTCGCGCTCGGCAGACGATGACCCCGCAATCGGCCAGCCCCTTCCGCACGCGCACCCTGCTGCTGCTCATCGCGGCAGGGCTCGTCCTGACACTCGGTTTCCTGCTGGTCAGCGGTTACGGCGACCGGATCGATCGCCAGCGCAGCAACACCCCCAGCCCCACCTCGCGCTTTGCCACGGGTTTTCGCGGTCTTAGCGACCTGATCGAGAAGACCGGCGGGACCGTAACGCTTACCGACTATGCCATAGCCGAACCCGGACGCGGGCTGATGATCTTCACGCCCAATCTGCGCACCAAGAGCACCGAACTCGAAGCCGCGCTCAGCGAAGCTGCGGATGAGACTGCGCCTGCGCTGATCGTCCTCCCCAAATGGGGAACTCGCCCGCAAAAGCTGCGCCCGACGCGCGAGGAACGCTTCGCGCCCGTTCCGGAGAATCCGATCGCCGAGATGCTGGCCCCGATCGCCAAGGTCGACGTGCGCCGCACCAAGAACGCGAAACTACGCTACCCTACCAGCCTCGGCCTGCGTCCGTTCGGTTCGCCCGAGCTGGTTCAGTCGATCAACGGCGACAAGATCTACCCGCTGATCAGCGCGCCGGACGGCAGCGCCGTACTCGCCGAGGTACCGGGCAGGCACATCTACATCCTCGCCGACCCCGATCTGCTCAACAATCTTGGCCTCGCCGAACGGCAAAACGCCTTTGCAGCGATCGCGCTGATTGCCGCGCTCGACCCCGACAATCCCGGCACGATCGTGTTCGACACGATGCTTCCCTTTGGCGCAGGCGACCGCAACCTCGTCCAGCTGATGTTCGAACCGCCCTTCGTCGGCGTCACCATCGCCTTGTTCCTCGCCGCGCTACTCGCCGGAATCGCGACCTGGGCGCGGTTCGGGCCGCCCCGGCGCGAGCCGCGCACACTCGCCTTTGGCAAGCGGGCACTGATCGAGAACATCGTTGGCCTCGCCCGCCGCGCCCGGCGCGTGCGCGATGGCGGCAACGCCTATGCCGATTCCGTCCGCGACTGGGCCGCGCGGCGCCTCGCTTTGCCGCGCACGCTGCAGGGCGAGGCGCTGGACGCGCATCTCGACACGCTCCGGACCGACACCCCCTATGCCGCCACGATCGATCGCGTACGCAACGCGAAGACCGAAGCGGACCTGCTCCATGCGGCGCAGAAACTCGACGATTGGCGAAAGGAAGTGAAGGCATGAAGCTGGAAGACGTCCGCACACTCGGCGCGGCGATCGAGGCAGAGGTGGCAAAGGCGGTTGTCGGTCAGTCGACCACGACGCGCCTGCTCACCATCGCATTGCTCTCGGGCGGCCATGTCCTGCTCGAAGGCGCGCCGGGCACCGCCAAGACGCTGCTCGCGCAGAGCTTCGCGCGCACGCTGGGCCTCGAATTCGGACGCATTCAGTTCACCCCCGATCTGATGCCCGGCGACATTCTCGGCACCAGCCTGTTCAACTTCCAGACCTCGACCTTTGAACTCAAGCGCGGCCCGGTGTTCACTGAGCTGCTGCTCGCGGACGAGATCAACCGCACCCCGCCCAAGACTCAGGCCGCACTTCTTCAGGCGATGCAGGAACGCACGGTAACCATCGACGGCGAAACGGAAAAACTGTCGGATCGCTTCACCGTGGTCGCGACCCAGAACCCGATCGAGCAGCAGGGCGTCTACCCCCTGCCCGAGGCTCAGCTTGACCGTTTCCTGTTCAAGCTGGCGATCGATTATCCCGATGAGGAAGCCGAGCGCGCGATCGTCGCGCAGTACGGCACCCGCACCGGCTCTCCGCGGCCCGAGGACAGCGGCGTCGCGCAGGTCGCCGATCATGCCGCGGTCGCCGCGGCAAGCGAAGCGGTGGTCGGGGTGCGGCTCGCGGATGAGGTGATCGCCTATGTCGTATCGCTGATCCGCTCGACCCGTGGTCATCCCGATCTCGCCAACGGCGCCTCGCCACGCGCCGCCGCAGCCCTCGCCGCAGCCGCACGCGCCGCGGCTGCGCTGGAGGGCCGCGACTATGTCATCCCCGACGACGTCAAGCTGCTCGCCCAACCGTTGCTGCGCCACCGCGTCGTGCTGTCGCCCGCAGCGGAGATCGATGGCCGCCGCGCCGACGATATCGTCGCCCAGCTGATCGACCGGGTCGAGGCGCCGCGTTGATCATTCCTACCCAGCGCGCCGTTGCGCTGGTGTTGGCGGGGGCTCCGCTGGCGCTGGTGCTCGGCGTCGTGCGCCCGGACGGCTGGCTGCTGGCGCTGCTCTGGGTGTTCGCTGTCCTTGTCCTTACCCTGCTCGACGCCGCGCTTGCCCCGCCGCTGCGCAGCACTGATCTGGCCACCGCCTTCCCCGGCTCGGTCGAGGTTGGTGACCGGGTCCAGCTTTCGCCCGCAGGCGGCACGGCGCTGCGCTATGCTGCGGATGTCGGCGCGCCGCTCGATCCCACCGACTCGCCGCTGGTCTTCTCCGCCGCACGCCGCGGCACCGCGCGGGTCGCACGCATCTGGGGCCGGGTCGCCGGACCGCTCGGTCTTGCCTGGCGCCAGCGCAGCCATGCGCTCGATGGTGAGGTTCGCGTGCTTCCCAGCTTGCGTCCGGTGCGCGAGCAGGGAATGCGGCAGTTCCTGCGGAGCCGGCAGTTCGGCACGCGCATCCGCCCCGACAGCGGCGACGGCACCGAATTCCAGTCGCTCACCGATTTTCAGGCAGGAATGGAGCGCCGCGCGATCGATTGGAAGGCTTCAGCCCGCCATTTCTCACTGCTCGCGCGCGAATTCCGGACCGAGCGTGACAACAGCGTCGTCTTCGCGATCGATTGTGGCCGCGCGATGAGTGAGCCAATCGACGGCCAGCCGCGTATCGACCGCGCCGTCTCCGCCGCACTGCTCGCCTCCTTCGTTGCGCTGAAGTCGGGCGACCAAGTCCGCCTGTTCGGCTTTGCCGGCCGTCCCAGCGCCGATTCGGGTAGCGTCAGCGGCACCGCCGGTTTCGCAACGCTCCATCGCACCGCCGCGGGCATCGACTATGGAACGCAGGAGAGCAACTACACCCTCTCGCTCGTCACGCTGGATCAGCGACTTCAGCGACGCAGCCTGATCATCCTCTTCACTGAATTCACCGATCCGACCGCGGCCGAGCTGATGATCGCCGCCGCCGCGCGCATGCTCAAACGCCACCGGATCCTCTTTGTCCTGTTCCACGATACCGAGCTCGACTCGATCCTCGACGCCCGGCCCGAAGAGGCAGACGACGTGATCCGCGCCAACATCGCACAGACATTGATCCGCGAGCGGCGCATCGTCATCGAACGCTTGCGCCGCCTCGGCATCGACGTGCTCGAGGCTGCGCCTGACGACCTCGCCCTCACGCTCGCTGAGCGCTATGTCCGGGACCGCGAACGCCCATGAGCACCGCTGCCGCCTTTGGCGTCCGTCACTTCCGCGCCGAGCGCGAGGCCGACTGGCAACGACTCGAAGCGTTACTCGACCTCGTCGAAAAGAAGTCGCCCAAGCGCCTCACCAACGACGATCTGGTCGATCTGCCCCGTCTCTACCGCGCTACCCTCTCGGCGCTGTCAATTGCGCGCGAGACTTCACTCGATGCGTCGATGATCGCCTATCTCGAGAGCCTGTCCACGCGCGCTTACTTCATCCTCTACGGCTGCCGCGACCCGCTGTGGCGCCAGATGGGGGGCTTCTTTACGCATGGCTGGCCGGCCGCGGTCCGGGGCATCTTTGGCGAAACACTACTGATCGCGGCGCTGTTCCTTGCCAGCGCGCTCGCGGGATATTTCCTCGTCATCAGTGACCCCGCCTGGTTCAATGCCCTGATCCCTCCCGAAATGTCGGGCGGCCGGGACATGAACGCCACCGCGGCTTATCTGCGCAACACCATCTACGGCGCGCCCGAAAAGGACGGGTTGGAGGTGTTCGCAACCTTCCTCTTCACCCATAATTCCCAGATTTCGATCATGGCGTTCGCGCTCGGCTTCGCCTTTGCCGTCCCAACCTTCTTCCTGATCGCCAGCAACGGCGTCATGCTCGGCGGCATGTATGCCGTCTTCATGTCCAAGGGGTTGGGCTATGGCTTTACCGGCTGGTTGCTGATCCACGGTTCGACCGAGCTCAGCGCGATCATCCTCGCCGGCGCCGCCGGGCTCCATATCGGCCGCGCTGTTGCCTTTCCGGGGCACCGCACACGCATGGCCGCCGCGGGCGAGGCGGGTCGTCGCGGCGCGCTGGTGATGATCGGGGTGGTCATCATGCTGCTCGTCGCCGGCCTGCTCGAAGGCTTCGCGCGCCAGCTCATCACCGACGATACCGCCCGCTACGCTATTGCCGCGACGATGTTCGCAATCTGGGTCTCCTATTTTGCGATGGGGGGCCGCCGCAAACATGCCTAAGCCTCGTAAGGACAAGGGCCCGAAGCGCAGCGACGTTCAGCGCCGCACGCGCGCGCTGGTGACTCCGGAGGGGGTGACGCTGCACCTTCGCCTCGCCAGCGCCGGATCGCGCGCGGGTGCCTTCACGATCGACGCCGTGATCATGCTGGTGACGCTGATTGCGCTCACTATCGGCGCGGTCATGCTGCTCGGCGGCACCGGCCACGCCAGCGCACCGATCATGATCTGGCTGCTCGGCTTCTTCCTGCTGCGCAATTTCTACTTCACCCTGTTCGAAAGCGGCACGCGTGCAGCAACCCCGGGCAAGCGCGCGCTCAAGCTGCGTGTCGTCGCGCGCGATGGCGGGCGGCTCACCGGCGGCGCGATCCTCGCACGCAACCTGATGCGCGAAGTGGAGGTATTCCTTCCCCTCATCTTCCTGCTCACCGCGCAGGCACAGGGATTCAGCAACCGCTGGCTCGGGCTGATCGGCTTTGGCTGGACCGCCATCTTCCTCTTCATGCCGCTGTTCAACCGCGACCGGCTGCGGGCGGGCGACCTGCTCGCGGGAACTTGGGTGGTCGAGAATGAACGGCCGAAGATCGCACCCGATCTGCTCGCGGCCAATGACCGCGAAGTGATCGACGCCTATGACTTCACGCCGGAAGAGCTGGAGGTCTATGGCCAGTTCGAGATCCAGCGCCTGGAAGACGTGCTCCACCGCAACGACCCCGACACGCTGACGACTGTCGCAGCTGTCATCCGCCGCAAGATCGAGCGTCGCGACGAAGGCGGCAACTGGAGCCACGACCGCGCCTTTCTCGAAGCCTATTACGCCGCCACGCGCCTTCATCTCGAGCGCCGACTGCTGTTCGGCCAGCGCAAGCGCGACAAGTTCGATTCCGCCGGTTAAAGGACCGGCATGACCGACAGCACGCCCGCCACCGCACCCGAACCGAAACGCGATACCGCCGGCGTCATCGCGCCGCCGCCGCTGATCTATCTCGGATTTCTCGCGATCGGCCTCGTGCTGGAATTCTTCGTAGTCCGCACCCAAGGCCTCGACATGCCCGCATCGCTCCGCTGGACTGTCGTCGCAATCCTTGCGCTCTTGGGGATCGCAGCCATCGCTGCCGCCGTCCTGCGCTTCCGACGCGCCGGAACCCCTGCCCCGCCCTCGCGGCCGGCCACCGCCTTCGTCGCGCAAGGCATCTACCGCTTCACGCGTAACCCCATGTATCTCGGCATGACGCTGATCTACTGCGCCGCGGCCGTTGCCGCCGATGCGCCAGTAGTGTTCTGGGTATTCATCCCGCTCGCCATGACCATTCATTACGGCGTGATCCTCCGCGAGGAACGCTACATGGCTCGCAAATTCGGGGCAGCCTATATCGACTACACCAACACCGTCCCGCGCTGGCTCTAGCGGCCTACGCCGGGCGTAAACGACACCAGCTGATTTGACCTGCTGCGGCGCCAGGTGGATAGTCAATGAATGACTCGACGTGAGATGATCCAGGCGGCAGCGCTGCTCGCCGGCGGCGGCGGCGCAGTCGCATGCACCTCCGCCACGCCATCCGCCGACTCGCCATCGGTAGCCCCGCGCTACGAAATGCCGCTCGAAAGCGCGCCGCACAAACGCACGCTAATGCAATGGCCCGTCGCGGTCGGGGTCTATGGCGCGCGCGATCTTGCCGCAGTGCAATCGGTGATCGCCAGTATCGCCAACGCCATTGCCGAGTTCGAGCCGGTCGCGCTGCTCGCCGCGCCGGACGCTCGCGGACTCGATCGCGCCCGCCTTAGCAGCGGAGTTGAAGTCTGGGATATTCCCACCGACGACCTCTGGTGCCGCGACAGTGGCCCCACCTTCGTCCGCGCCGACGACGGTAAGCTCGCCGTCGCGCATATCCGCTTCAACGGCTGGGGGAACAAGCAGCGCCACGCCAACGACGGAAAGATCGCGGCTGCCGTCGCCAAACGTCTGGGCCTCCCGTTAATCGACAGCGGCGTCGTGGGCGAACAAGGCGGCGTCGAGCATGACGGCGCCGGCACGATGCTCGCCCACGCCAGCTGCTGGGTGAACGACAACCGCAATCCCGGCCTGTCCGCGGATCAGATCGCCGCGCGGCTTGGCACTGCGCTGGGCGCAAAGAAAATAATTTGGGCGCCGGGCGTAAAGGGCGCCGACATCACCGACTATCATATCGACTCGCTCGCCCGCTTCGTCGGCCCCGGCCGGGTCCTGATCCAGGTCGATGAGCAGGTCGACCGCGACGATCCATGGTCCGTTGCCGCGCACCAGACGCTCACCGTGCTCGAAGGGGCTACCGACGCACGCGGCAGCAAGCTGGAGATCGTGCGCTTGCCCGACCCTGTCGACATCCGCTCCGACGACCCCGACTTCGTATCGAGCTATATCAACTATTATGTCTGCAACGGCGCGGTCATCGCCCCGCAATTCGGGGACAAACCCGCCGATGATGAAGCGCGCGAGACGCTCGCCGCGCTCTATCCGGGCCGGAAGATCGTTCAGCTCAACATCGACGCGCTCGGAGCGTCAGGCGGCGGGATTCACTGCGCCACGCAACAACAGCCCGCCTAAGCTATCCGCCGGGAACCTTTGCCGAAACACCGCGCCGTGCGCGCTGTTTCGGTGTCGGAGCGGGACTCGCTCCACCGATCTTCGGCTTGCTCTGCGCGCGTCGTCCGAAGCCCGCGATGGTGACCCGCCCGGCGGCCGCGACTTCAACTTCGACCGAGTCCCCATTCGCGGCTAGCGTGAAGCTGTAGGTCAGCCCGTCCTGAGCCATTCTGGCTGCTCCGACTTCCGCCGCGGTGAGTACAAGCTGCGCACGTTTGAGAAACGCCTGGAACAGGTGCGTCGCTTCTAGCCCGATCTGTCCGGCATTACCGCCATCCGCCACGAACTGCTGAATAGCGAGCGAAGCTCTTGCGAACCCGAGCTGTCTGCCGTTCGAGATCCAGTCGCGTATCGCGGCATAGGCCTGTTGAGAGGGAGGAAACCCCTGGACCTCTAGACTATCCAGGGCAGGGAAGGCACACGGCAGTAGCGTTTGGACGGCAACCAGGGCAGTTGCGGCCCGCACGGCGGGCGTCGCCGCGCTATGACCGGACGTCTTCGCATAGTCGAGATAGAAGCGCAGATAGTCGACGAATTCCGCTACGCCGCCGGCATTGGAAAGCGCGAAGCGAACCGCCTCGGCGGTGAGCGGGTCAGCTACATCAACTTCACGCTGCAGGATCAGCAATAGCGACAGGTCAGAGAGGCTTCGGACCTGGAAGATTGGCTCGCCATCCACACCCAGCGCGTTCAGGAACGTGCGGACCAACCCGCAATCCGCCTGAGAAACCAGATGATGTCGTTCGAGAACAGCCGCTAGCGCTCGCGCGAAGCCAGCCTGACCCTTCGCCAGCGTTCGAAGGTCTTCCGCCTCCATGGTCATGAGTTTGAGAGGGCTAATCTGCAGCCCGAGGTCTCTCAGGAAAGAGGCCGGCGTTCCGTGCAGCCCCACTTGAACCGCCGCCACCAACTCAGCCGTGTCGTTAAACTCATATCGATGGGTTGGACTTGCCATGGCCCAATCAAGCCACTGACGCCCCCCGTCGATAAGAGCGATGACCAGAAGCCCCTGCTCCGACAGAGTGCCAGGTTGAATCTGCCTGCCCCCAACCGAGATTGTCATGCCTCGTCCCTCCGATGATCGGGGCCATCATGCCGGTACGATACTCGCACGCAAGTCGTTTCGCAGTTAACAAAATCCTGCCGAATCAATGGGATCGAAGGCCGAACTCCGGCAGTTCGACAGTGGCTGACCCTACCCTTCGCGGCGGCCGAAGAAATGCTCGACGATATGCTCGGCGATCCGCGCCGGGCGCAGCGTCTCGGCATCGATGCAGCACCAGCTCGACTTGACCTCGGCCAGCACCTCGTCGCCGCGGCGGATCACTGTCTCGTAAAAGGCGCGCACGCCCTGCACCTTCTCGAGCAGCACCGTCGCGACCACTTCGTCATTCAGAAAGGCGGGTTTGCGGTAGGTGATCTCATGCTTGAGCGCGACCCACAGGTGCTTGGCCACCTCTTCGCTAGGCGCCAGTTTCTGCCAGTGACTCAGCACAGCTTCCTGTACCCACTTCAAATAGCTGGCATTGTTCACATGTCCCATGAAGTCGATATCCGCCGGATCGACGGGGATCGGAACATCGAACGGGGTCGCGGCACGGGTCATGACCTCACCTTAACGTAAACTACTGAAGAGCGCGAGGAGATTCGATTCCTCCACGGCACTTGAAGAAATTTTAGAACTGGCGGTATGCTCCTTGCGATCAGGAGGATTGCCAACATGACCGACCTTCCCGCGCAGGCGCGCCAGCTCTTCTCGACCGTTACGGAAGACGGCCGGCTCGAACTCTCGCTCCGCGATGTTCCCGTCCCGGTTCCAACGGGCGATGAAGTCCTGATCCGGGTCGATGCCACTCCGATCAACCCTTCCGACCTTGCCGTGCTGCTGAGCGCGGCCGACGGCAACAGCTTCACCGCTACCCCGGACGGCGCGACCGCCCCCCTTCCCGAAACGATTCTTCGCGCGCTGGCTCCGCGCATCGGCAAGCCACTCCCGATCGGCAATGAAGGTGCCGGAACCGTTGTCGCTGCGGGTGACGATCCTGCAGCACAGGCACTGATCGGCAAGACCGTCGCGGCGGCAGGCGGCGCCTTCTACGCGCAATACCGCCTGCTCCGCGCCCGCGAGTGTGCGCCCCTTCCCGACGGCATCAGCGCCGAGGAAGGCGCATCCTCCTTCGTCAACCCGATGACCGCGCTCGGCATGGTCGGAACGATGCGGAGCGAGGGCTATACCGGTCTCGTCCACACCGCCGCCGCCTCCAATCTCGGCCAGATGCTGGTCAAGCTGACGAAGAGCGAGGGCGTCCCCCTCGTCAACATCGTCCGCAGTCAGGCGCAGGCCGATCTGCTCCGCAATCTCGGCGCCACCCATGTCGTGGACAGCAGCTCCCCCGACTTCATGCCGCAGTTGATCGAGGCGATCGCGGAAACTCAGGCCTTCCTCGCCTTCGATGCGATCGGCGGCGGCAAGCTCGCCGGACAGATTCTCAACGCGATGGAGGCAGCCGCCGTCCGCACCAACCCCGCCAGCGGCCCCTATGGCTCCAGTACGATGAAGCAGGTCTATATCTATGGCGGCCTCAACATGGCGCCGACCGAGATCAGCCGCGGCTTCGGCATGAAATGGGGCGTCGGCGGCTGGCTGCTCACGCCCTATCTGATGGCCGCCGGAGCTGAGGAAATCGGTCGGATGCGCGCAAAGGTTGCGGCGGAGATCCGCACCACCTTCGCCAGTACCTATACCAGCCGCATCACCCTCGATCAGGCGGTTCAGCCCGACATCATCGCTGCCTACAACCGCCGCGCGACCGGGGAGAAGTACCTGATCTTGCCCAACGGCTAGGATCAGGCCACCGCCATCAGGCTCGCATTCCCGCCCGCCGCGGTGGTGTTGACCGAGGTCGAAACTTCCTCGACCAGCCAGTCGAGCCGCGGCGTACCCGCCTGCGCCAGCACGATCGGGCCGGGGAGTGTTGCGATGTCGGTCAGCGCTGTGGTCAGTATCGCGGCACCGCCCTCGATCAGCGCGCCGCTGTACGGACCGGCTTTGCGCCAGTCGTCCGCCCAGCTCAGCCGCGCCGCCACCCGTTCGGGCAGTCCGGCGAGTTCGTCACGCAGCGCCGGATTGCCGACCAGCGCACGGTTGCCGGTCGCCAGCACCGCTGCGACCTGCGCGATCAGGCCTTGGCGGGTCTGTGGCAGCAACAGGATCGTGCCGCGCGGATGGAGCGTATAGAGATTGACCTCGCCCACGGGTCCCGGCAGCTCGACCTCGGCGCCCACCAGCGACGCCTCGCCGGCTGCGCGCGCGGCCTCACCGTCTTCGCCGAGCCATAGGGCAAAGTCGCGCAACGCGGGATCGCCGCTGGCCGATGCGACGCCCGGCGGCACAGTCGCAGCCTGCACCAGCCGGCCGAGATATAACGGCCCGCCAGCCTTCGGCCCGGTGCCCGAAAGTCCGCGCCCGCCGAACGGCTGAACGCCGACCACTGCACCGATGATGTTGCGGTTGATGTAGAGGTTGCCTGCCTCGACCCGCTGGCTGACATGCGCGATCGTCTCGTCGAGCCGGGTGTGCAGGCCGAAAGTCAGGCCATAGCCGGTGGCGTTGATCGCATCGATCACCCGGTCGAGGTCGCGGCGCTTGTAGCGAACGACGTGCAGAACCGGCCCGAACACTTCGCGCTCAAGATCGGCGATGCTTTGCAACTCGATGATCGTCGGCGGCACGAACGTCCCCTGCGCGGTCTCGCCCGCCAGCTCGATCTGCTCGACCGCCCGGCCCATGCCGAGCATCCGCGCGATATGGCCTTCGATATTGGTCTTGGCCTCGACGGTGATCACCGGGCCGATATCGGTCGACAGGCTGTCGGTGCGGCCGATGGACAGTTCGTGTAGCGCACCGTGAAGCATTGCGAGGGTGCGGTCGGCGATGTCGTCCTGCAAACACAGCACGCGCAGCGCAGAACAGCGCTGGCCCGCGCTGTCGAAGGCCGAGGCGATGACGTCGCCGACCACCTGCTCGGCCAGCGCCGAGCTGTCGACGATCATCGCATTCTGACCGCCCGTCTCGGCGACGAAGGGCACCGGCGCGCCCTCTGCTGTCAACCGCTTCGCCAGCTCCTTCTGGATGATCCGCGCCACTTCGGTCGAGCCGGTGAACATCACCGCCTGCGTCCCCGGCGCCGACACCAAGGCCGCGCCGATCGCGCCATCACCGGGAACCAGTTGCAGCGCCGCGGCAGGTATCCCCGCCTCATGCAGGATCGCGACGCCCTGCGCAGCGATCA
>Ga0247823_10002128_pt1 | contig 16392 bp, 11 predicted proteins | sample 13C_PalmiticAcid_2_FD_192426 | JGI IMG/M metagenome (GOLD analysis project Ga0247823, IMG submission 192426) | Soil microbial communities from agricultural site in Penn Yan, New York, United States - 13C_PalmiticAcid_Day30 | ecosystem: Environmental > Terrestrial > Soil > Agricultural land...
ACATTTTATAGGCGTCTTCGGTGTATTCCTTCTGAAAACCTGGGTTGCTGGGGTTCGCAAAAGCATGATCGGCATCGTATACCTTCACCTGCAGCTTTTTTCCTGCCTTGATCATGTTGTTCTGAAACTGGCCTACCACTTTGGCATTGATGCTTTTGTCTTTGCCTGCAAATATGCCCAGCACATCGCTGTTGAGGGTTTTGAGTTTGTCGATATCGGTTTCGGGCATGCCATAATACATCACACAGGCTTTATTGGTTTTGCCTTCCATGATAGCGGCCTGCAAAGACCAGCCGCCGCCATAACACCAGCCTATATTGGCGATGGCAGCATTGGGGCCGCAACTGGCTACAGCGCCTTTGATGATGGTGCGTATCCGGGCTTCTTTGGTGCTTTGCATCAGTTTGCCGGCTTCTTCGCGGGTGGTGGCCACTTTGCCATCGTAGAGGTCAATGGCCATCACGTTGACATTGCCCAGGGTTTCTTTTATTTTTTCAGCTTCGAGTTTGATATAATCGTTGAGACCCCACCATTCCTGGAATACAAACACATATTTGTCCGAACCGGTGCTGCGCAGCAGGTATGCCTGGCCGTCCTGCCCGTCTTCACAGGTGAAGCGGATCATATCCCCTTTGTAGCTATTGAGCACCATTGGCAGCGGCTCCAGGTGGGTGTTGCGGAAAGCTTTGTCGGCACCCAGCATGGCAAACTGGTGGGTGGCGGTGGTTTCGCAACATTGGCCCTGCGCCTGCAAACGGCTATGGGTAGAGAACAATGCGCATACCGCGAATAGCAACAGGTAAACATTCTTCATAGCTTGAAACTATTTGTTATCCGTAATTTACGAAGAGAATAATCACCGTTTCAACTTATTATTCAAACTTATGATTTTGTGGTATACAGGCAGGCCGCGTAAGTACCAGCCCGGTTTTTATGTAAAAGTACAGTCGCTGGGTCCGGGGAATGGATCAACTTGATTAATTTTAGCGGGTAATCTGCATAGCGAACCCGACAACGATATGAATGAAAGCTGCTTTTCCTGTTTTTTTAAAGGGTCAATCCTTTCTGTACCCTGTTAGCCGTTTTTTATTGACACTGATATGCCGCATAGGTATATTCCTGCTGGGGTGCCTTTTGTGCCCAGGCATGGAGGGATATGCCCGCAATAATTATTCGGTTATTCATTATAGCCAGCTGAACGGCTACCCGGGCAGCTATGCTTATAGTCTGCATATAGATCGCAACGGGTATTTGTGGGTGGGTTCCGAAAACGGGCTTACCCGGTTCAACGGGTACGAATTTAAACTGTTCACCACCCGCGATGGCCTGCCCGATAACGAAGTGCTGAACATGGCCGAAGACCAACAGGGGCGGTTCTGGCTGGCGCCATTTGCCAACCAGGTGGCTTACATGAAAAACGGCCAACTGTACCATACCGGCAATACGCCCTGGTTAAAATTGCTGGTGTTTAAGGCCTGGTGCGAAGGCATGTTTCCCGACAGGTTTGGCAACGTTATCTTCACCGAGCACGATGTAGCCACCGTATTGACCCCGGGTGACAAAATATTGCGGTATAAACTAGGTAACGAGCATATTACTTCCGATTCCATTAAATGGTCGTTGTCGGATAAAGGCTGGTTTTACATATGGCGCGGCCATGAAGTACTGAGGTATAACCACGATCATTTCGAGAAAGTGTACGATACCGGTCAGGGCATGGGCGAGGAGGCGGAGAACTGGCTTACCGGCAAACTAATAGACCAGATGGGGTTTGAGAAAATAACCCAGTTGCTGAAGCAAATGGCGCAACCTGGTTTGCGGCATCTGACCAACCTGCAGGCTTTGGCCTGGATGCACAGTATTTTCCGCATTTCGGATGATGTGGTTGGATTTAACCGTAAAGACGGCTGCTTTATCCTCGATCTGAAGAAAGGCGCGGTGATTGATACACTGCTGTATGGCTACAATGTATCCATTGGCCGGGTTACCGGCGATGGGTCTATCTGGCTGGGTACACTGGGCGGAGGTTTTTTCCGGTTTGTGAAATCGCCGGTGCGGGCTTTGCCTTTAACAGACGAGAAACAGGAGGTACTTACCATACGTGCATTCGGCCAGGAGCTGTACATCATGCTGGAAGGCGGGCGGGCAGTGCGCGCTCAGATGGAGGAGAACGGGGAAATGAAACTACAGCCATCCTTCTTTTTTTATGGCCGCCCCGATTTTGGAACAATGGCGTATATCGGAAAAACACCCGATGGGCAATGGGTCTCCTGCGCCGGTAAAGTATTCCTGCATGAAAAACCGGGCAGTCCTCCGGTTCAAAGCCTGATCACCGGTTATTGCAAAGATGTGGTAGAGGAAGATGATCAGCATCTGCTGGTGGCCACGGGTATTGGTTTAACGCGTGTAAGCAAGCAGCCATTGCGGGCTGTAGATACTTTGTGCCGCAACCGTACTACCTCGGTAGCGATGCTGGGCAATAAGGTGTATGTAGGTACGCTCAACGGGCTGGTAGCGGGAGATGTGCACGGCCCGTTGCAGAAAGTGTTTGATACCGTGCCGGAGCTCAACATCCATATCCTGAAACTATGCAAAGTACAGGAGGGTGTTTTATGCGTGGCCAATAACCGCGCGGAGCTGGTGATGATTGTGGATGGCCGCGTGGCCAAAATTATTGATGGCAACGATGGTCTGCAATGTAACCGCATATCGGCTATGAAAACTTCGACGCAATGGGTATGGATTGGTACCGACAACGGCGTGTATGCGATAGAGAAAAAGCCGCCGTATGCCATTGTGAGGCACGTGACCTATAACTCGGGGCTGAACAGCAACCAGGTGCGTTGCCTCGAAGTATCGGGCCGGCGCATTTTTGCAGGCACTTCCAAGGGTGTTAATTATTTCGATGAGCAGGAAGTGTTTGAAGTACGCCCGAAGATGAAAATTGTGGTCAATAGTATCACCAACGGTGATAGCGCCATTATACCCTCGGATGAAACAATGCGGCTGACCGGCAAAGTACTGTCTATCGATTTTGATATTGTAGACCTCGAAGGCGGTCAGCAACCGATGTACCAGTATTGTATCAACGACGATAACAACTGGATTAAGCTGGACAATAGCAGCCTGTATTTTGCTGCTGCGCCGCTGGGCAGGTTTACCATTACCATCAGGGCCTTATCGCCCAATCTGAATCAGGATACCCTGCGCCAGTTCAGGTTTTACAGGGCATATCCTTTTTACCTGCGGTGGTGGTTTATCGGCCTGGCAGTTATACTGCTCGCTGCCCTGGTATTGCTGATAGTCAGAATGTACCTGCGGTATATTCGCCGGAAAGACCAGGAAAAACTGCAGGTGCAGCGCAACCTCCTGCAACTGGAGCAGATGGCGTTGCAGGCCCAGCTCAATCCGCATTTTATTTTTAACTGCCTGGCCGCCATTAAACAGCATTACAATAGTGGTAATACCAACCAGGCCAATGGTTTTGTGGATGCGTTTGCAGCCCTTATCCGCCAGACGTTTGAAATGGGTACAGAAACATTTGTATCGCTCGATAAGGAATTGAAATACCTGGACCGCTACCTGTCTGTAGAGCGCGAAAGATTTAATCATTCCTTTAGTTTTGTGATCGAGAAAAAGCTGAAGATGCCTGATATGGACATACCGGTACCGGCCATGCTGCTGCAACCCATGGTAGAAAATGCAGTGCGGCACGGGGTGCGGCATCTGCCGGATGGGGAAGGCCATATACGTGTGCTCGTGGAGCAGGAAGGCGACAGGGTATCTATTTCCATTTCCGATAACGGCCCGGGTATGAAACGGGTGAGTGAGGGTATGGGTGTCAGGCTTGGGCTTACCAGCACCACGGTTAACCGCAAGCGGGTCGATATTTTGAACCGTATTTATGACGACCAGATTATACTGCGCGCAGATGATATACTGAATGATAAGGAAGAAGTAGCAGGTACACGGATATTCATTTCCTACCCGTTGTCTGTTAAAGATTATTTGAACCAATAAAATAGAATAAATGAACCAGGTGATAACGGTAGTGATCGTAGAGGATGAAAAAGCTTCGCAGGATTATCTTTTCCGCTTTTTGCAAACGCATTTTCCACAGATACAGGTGGTCGCCATTGCCGATAGCTTGGTGACGGCCACCGAAGCCCTGAAGCGGCTGCAGCCTGACCTGGTTTTCCTCGATGTGGAAATAAAAATGGGAACCAGCTTTGACGTCCTCGCAGCGGTACCCGATCTGAAAGCGGAAATCATTTTCACCACTGCTTTTAACACCTTTGCGATTGATGCGTTCCGGCACCATGCGTTCGATTACCTGCTGAAACCGCTGGAAGATAAATCGATGATTGATTCTGTACAGCGGTGTTTGGTGCGGCTGAACCAGCAATCGGCCAGCAACCAGATTGTCCAGTTGCTGCAAACCCTTCAGTCGCCAACCATACCCAAACGGTTGGGGGTGCAAACCCTGGAAGGCATCGAGTTTGTGGACGCCGACGATATCCTGTTTGCCGAAGCCAAAGGCAATTATACCGAACTGCGATTGGCTGATGGTAGCAAGTTGGTTACCTCACGCAAGCTCAAAGAAGTGGAGCAGGCGCTGCCTGTAACTGCGTTCTTCAGGATTCACCATTCGTATGTGGTCAATACCCGGTACATCAAAAAATACCTCCGGGGCCGGGGTGGGAGCGTGTTGCTCACCAATGAAATGTCGCTGCCGGTGTCGGTAGCCCGGAAAGACGATTTTTTGAAATGGCTCGGGCAGGAATAAGCCCGGATTTTCCGCATACAGAGTTATCCTGAAAAGCGGCACAACCGCATATCCAACCTGCATAGTTATACAATATCGTTTCCGGGGCTGAAGGGGAGTACTACATTCGTGAATCACTACAAAAAAATAGTGTACCAAACTAAAGGCCATATGAAAAACCTTCCGCAGCCGGGAAAGACTGCCTGCGGATGCCAATAGATGGTGGCAGGCATTACAAGTTGGTTGGATCGCATGTTGGGAAACTGGTCAAAACACAGTAATGTACTGCATCATTGCATTTGGTAGTATGGTTTAGGAAACTGAAGCCGGTGCTGTATATCAGTATAGTCGGGATCTGGTACAGCACCTGGTTTCAAATTAAAGCCCCGTTTCTGCGAAAGAGCAGAAACGGGGCTTTCCTATTAAGGGGGACAGTTTTCTACCTCGCGTATCCAATGCCCGATTTGCCGGGAAGGGCAGTATCTCCTGCCGCAAGTTCGGTAATCGTAATCTCCAGTTCTTTCAGGATATCCTCGGGTGTTTGCACCACATGGTGTACTTCACGGCTTTTCATGTACAGCTGGGTGGCGTTTTTATTGCGGCTGATGGCCGAGATTTCGCCGGCAGCTACCCAGATGTTCTGGCCTTGTTCGGTTTGCAGTTTCAGAAATTTCATATGCCTGGTTTTAGACTAAATGTAACAAGAAATCGGTAGCTGCGGGGCAGGGATAAGCATACAAATCCCCGCACTGGTGCGGGGATTTCAGAAAAATAGAGCAGCATCTTAGTTGTTCACCAGCTTCATAGAGCCTTCGCTGTAGCGCTCGCCCACATTGGGGTAGCGGGCCAGCACGGAGCTGATATCTTCGAGGTCGGCCGCAGATAGGTTAACGTCTACCGCTGCGGCGTTTTCTTCCAGGTATTTGCGTTTTTTGGTACCGGGGATGGGAATGATGTCTTCGCCTTGTGCCAGTACCCAGGCCAGGGCCAGCTGGGCGGGTGTAATGCCTTTTTCTTTGGCCAGCGCTGCAAATGCTTCGGCAAGCGATAGGTTATTGGCCAGGTTGTCGCCATTGTAACGGGGCAGGTGTTTGCGAAAATCGGTATCATCCATCTCGGCCACATTCACGGTGTTGATCACCAGTCCGCGGGTCAGCGGTGAATAAGGTACCAGGCTGATGCCCAGTTCACGGGCGGTGCCCAGTATTTCACGTTCCACATCGCGGGTCATTACCGAGTATTCACTTTGCAGCGCAGCAATGGGATGCACTGCATGTGCTTTGCGCAGCGAGGCGGCAGATGCTTCGGAAAGGCCCAGGTAGCGCACTTTGCCTTCCTGCACCAATTGGGCCATCGCGCCTACTGTTTCTTCAATGGGAATATTGGGGTCTACCCGGTGGGCATAGTAAAGATCAATGGTATCGATTTTCAACCGTTTCAGGCTGTTTTCTACTGCGGTTTTGATCCAGGCGGGAGAACCATCAAAGTAAGTGCCGGGTGCGCCACTGTGGCCCGCTACTTCATCCTTGAAACGGAAGCCGAATTTGGTGGCAATAAATACCTTGTCGCGGTTGGGCACCAGTACTTTGGAAATCAGTTCTTCATTGGCCCCATTGGCATACATATCAGCCGTGTCCCAGAAGTTGATACCCAGGTCCAGCGCTTTGTGTAAGGTGGCGATGCTTTCGGTTTCGTCGGTTGGTCCATAGGCAAAGCTCATGCCCATGCAGCCCAGTCCTAAAGCCGATAATTGTTCATTGGTTGTACCCAGTTGTCTGTATTTCATGGCATTTTGTTTTGATGCTGTAAAATTACAGGGTATGCATCTTCCAATGTTTATAGGATTCAAACCAATCCTTATAAAAATCAAATAATGCCGTTCCGGGCTTCGCCGGGGGTGAGCTGGGTTTGTTTCTTGAAAAAGATGTTGAAGTAGGAGGGGTAATCGAATCCGAGACTGTAGGCAATGTCTGCAATGTTCCAGTCGGTATGGCGCAGCAGGGCACGGGCTTCTTTCACCACGCGTTCGGAAATGTGTTCGGTGGTGGTTTTACCGGTGATTTCTTTCACAGACCTGTTCAGGTGGTTAACGTGTACAGACAGGTGCCGGGCATAATCGGTAGCTGTTTTCAGCTGAAGGGCGGTCTCGGGTGTATCGATGGGAAACTGGCGCTCCAGCAGTTCAAAGAACAGCGAAGTGATGCGGCTCGATGCATTGGGATGCCGCTCGAAACTCTCTGCGGGCTGCATTTTCATGGCTTCGTGGATCACCAGGTGGAGGTAGTTGCGCAACACATCATACTTGTGCGCATAGTCGGATTGCATTTCCGCAATCATTTTTGTGAAGAGGCTGGAGAGCTCCTGTTGCTGCTGTGGATTGATGAAAAAAACAGGATTGCCGCCTATTTTAAACAAAGGCGAATGTTGCAGACTGTCCTTGCGCTCACCGGCATGGATAAACGCATCGGTAAACAGGCAAAACCAGCCTTCCTGCTGCTCGGAATGAGCTTCCCAGGAGTACGGAATGACGGGATTGGAAAACAATAATGCAGGCCGGTCTATGGAAATCCATTTGTCGGCATAATGCAGCTTGCCGGTTCCGATAATGAGCGAAACCTTATAAAAATCACGTCGGCTGTAAGGGGATTTCTGAAAGCAGGAGCTGCGGCTGAATACGTTAAAATGCCCTGCCCCTGCATTGCGCAATGGGAGACCAAACGGGTTGGCTTGCGGCACACGTTCGTAAAACTCCTGAATGGATTCCATCGACTTCATACACATCAAGTGTTCCGGCTGCTAAATTACGGGAATAAAATGAATGAAAATTTAATGAAGCGAGGAATAATGAAAGGATAATGTGAAATGTCTGATGTATGATTTTGGGATTTATGATTTGGATGGGTATCTCGGATCTGCGATCTCTGAAGTGTGGTTGGGTTCCTTTCGTCAGAGGTGAAACGTCAGAGAGCCTGTCCCGCCTCATGCGGGATGAAAAGGCGTTATGTGCATGATCACGGTTATGTTATCCTGTCCCGCACGCTGAAAGTCCCGCCTATGCGGGGTGTGGATACGCAGGAGGGAAGCACGCATTTTTCGTACCCGCGCCGGCTCACTTTTGACTTCTCACCTCTCACGACATAGATAGTATTCTATCGAAATCATACTGTTTAAAACTGAAAGATAAATATTCTGGTATGGAAACTGCAGGTTGAAATATTATACCCGCAGTTGCGTTAGAAAGGTATATCAACCTCCTGTATGAAAAGAATAATAGTACTGGCACTGGCGCTTTGGCTGGGTTCCGGATTAACCGTTCGCGCATCTGATTTTGGCGGTAAATTATCTGCCGCTGCTGTTACATTGACGAAAAACAAAGTGGTGTACGATCCGGCTTATTTCAGGATCGCTTATCCGGGTGGCGATGTGCCGGCGAACAAAGGTGTATGTACCGACGTGGTGATCAGGGCTTACCGCCAATTGGGTATTGATCTGCAACAGCTGGTGCATGAAGACATGTCGCGGCATTTTGCGGTGTATCCTAAGCTGTGGGGACTTTCCCGACCCGATCCCAATATCGATCACCGCAGGGTGCCCAACCTGGCTTGTTTCTTCTCCCGCTACGGACAAGTGAAAGCAGTAACAAATAATGGAGCCGATTACAAACCCGGTGATATGGTGACCTGGACTTTATCCGGCGGCAGGCCGCATATAGGTGTTGTGTCGCCTTTTAAATCGGTTGACGGACAACGTTACCAGCTGGTGCACAATATCGGCAGGGGGCAGGTGCTGGAAGATTGTTTGTTGGCGTACACCATTACAGGGCATTATGCGTATGATGGGCGGAGGAAACCTTAGCGTCAAGATGTATCGGCATCGAATTGTGGAAGAGCATAGCCCAAAAACAAAAAAGACCGCTTGAAAGCGATCTTTTTAAGTAGTCCCACCTGGATTCGAACCAAGACTAACTGAACCAAAATCAGTTGTGCTACCTTTACACCATGGAACTGTTCCCGTTTGGGATTGCAAAGATAGAAAAAGATCGGATTTTGCAATAGTCCTTCTCGAAAAAATCTGAATTTTTTTGCCCGCTTTTCCCGTCCTGCAAAGTTCTTGAAACAATAAACCTCTACGTGAGCAGAGGCTTTGTTGTAGTTCCACCTGGATTCGAACCAAGACTAACTGAACCAAAATCAGTTGTGCTACCTTTACACAATGGAACTTTTTCCCCGTTTGGGATTGCAAAGATAGAAAAAGATTGGATTATGCAATAGTGTTGCTGATATTTTTTTGAACCTAATCTATTGATAACCAAAAAGGGCCGCCCGGATGGGTAGCCCTTTAATGGATTGCGGGAGAGCGAGAGCAAATTCTTTTTAACCTTATTACCTTTCATTGAGCGGTTCAGAATCCAGGTTAATTCGGATGAGAGGGGTAGCGTTTACCATACAAAAATACACAGCTACTGTATTGCCTTTTGAGGTAATGAGTAACTGTGTATGCTTTATGATTAAGTGGGGCAGTATAGTGATTAACTGGCAGGTGTTGCGTCCTGATCGCCTATGAGTTGCGTGATCTCTCGTTGCAGGTCATCACGATCAATGGCTACTACACCGGCTTTTTCGCAGGCCATGCCACCGGCAATATTGGCGGTTTCGGCCATGAGTGCTGCATTCCGGGTGAGCGCATACACAAGCGAGGCTACGGCAATCACCGTATCGCCGGCACCGGATACATCCGAAATGTTGCGCAGGTGAGCCGGGAAGACTTCTGCCTGTTGGCCATCCTGGTAAAACACGCCTTTCTCGGAAAGGGTAATGAGCGATACCTGGTGGTGCAAATGTTGCTGCAGCGCGGCATGAACCTGTTGCAGGGTGGGCAGTTCCACTTCCTCAATAGCGAGGTTCAGTCCTTCGCGGATCTCCTTGAGATTGGGCTTAAAAATATCGACCGACTTATAAGCCAGGAAATTTTTCTTTTTAGGATCAACAGCGGTGAGTACTCCTACCAGCTGACAATGCCCGATGATTTTGCTGATCACATTTTCTTTCAGCAGGCCTTTGTTGTAGTCTTCGAAAATGAGCACCTGCGGTTTTTCGATCTGCACCAGTTTGAGTACGGTGTCGATAAAGCGGTGTTCATCGGCTACACTCAGTTCGGTGGTTTCTTCCTCATCAATGCGCACCATTTGCTGGTTGCGGCTGATGACGCGGGTTTTGACAGTCGTATGGCGGGTAGCGCTCGACAGTACACCAGCCGTGCTGATGCCTTCGGCAGCAACCAGTTTTTGCAGCAGCGCACCATCTTCATCGTCACCAATCACGGTTGCGAGAATCACTTCGGCGCCCAGTGCTTTACAGTTGAGGGCTACATTGGCAGCACCGCCTGCGCGGTTTTCCTTGCGTTTGATTTCTACCACCGGCACGGGTGCTTCGGGCGAAATGCGTTCGGCCTGGCCCCACCAGTATTTGTCGACCATCACATCGCCGACTACCATCACTTTTACTTTTTCAAAACCTTCGAACAGCGCTGTTATATCCTGCTGCGGAATACTAATTCGTTTGCTCATTATTTCCTTTGATTGCCAAAAAATAAAGCGGGATACCCGCGGCCACAATGCCTAAGCCCGGCCAGGTATAGCTGGGTTTAAACAGCAGCAAAGCTACACACAAAGTTGCAGCCAGCACAATATAAAGCGCAGGCAATACCGGGTAACCAAAGGCTTTGTAAGTACGGGGTATATCGGGACGGGTGCGGCGCAGCCTGAAAACGCTCATGATGGTGAGGATATAGAAGATGAGTACCACAAACACCACATAATCGAGCAGGTCGCCATAACGGCCGGAGAGGCAGAGCATTGAAGCCCAGAAGCATTGAATCCAGAGGGCTTTGGCAGGTACACTGTTTTTGTTGAGCGTACCGATGCTGCGGAAAAACAGCCCGTCTTTGGCCATGGTATAGTACACCCGGGCACCGGAAAGAATGAGGCCGTTGTTGCAGCCAAACGTCGATACCATGATCATGATGGCGATGATGGACGTACCGGCCAGGCCAAATATTTTTTGCGCAGCAGCTACGGCTACGCGGTCTTCAGGGGCAAAAGCAATTTCGTTGAGGGGCAGTACGCTGAGGTACATGAGGTTGGCCGTTACATAAATCACCGTTACGATGAGCGTACCGAAAAACAGGCTGAGGCCAATGTTGCGGGCGGGATTCTTGATTTCGCCGGCAATGAAAGTAACGTTGTTCCAGGCATCGCTGCTGAATACCGAACCTACCATCGCTGCTGCTACCAGGCCCAGCATTTCAATGCCATGTGCCGGCATAAAGGCGCTCCAGGTACCGTCGCCGCCCTTGGTGGTCACGAGCATTTGCATACCGGTAGCCCAGTTGGCCTGCCAGATGTTTTTGTCAAACGCGAGGATGAAACCAAATGCAATGAGACCAAACAGCGATAAGAGTTTAGCCGTGGTGAAAGTAGTCTGGATGATCTTGCCTTCCTTCACCCCCCTGGTATTGATCCAGGTAAGGAACATGATGAGCAGGATGGACAGCAATTGCGCCGGGTATATTTTGAGCAACCCGAGATCGGCAATCACGTTTTCGGGTTTCATCTCGAGCGACTTGAAGAAATAACCGCCAAACTTGGAGAAGGCAACGCCTACCGCAGCAATGGTACCCGTCTGGATCACCGCAAAAAACGACCAGCCGTAGAGAAAGGCAGGCATTTTACCGTAGGCTTCGCGGAGGTAGGTGTACTGGCCACCGGCTTTGGGAAACATGGCCGATAACTCGCCATACGCCAGTGCTGCCGTCAGGGTCAGGAAACCGGTGAGCAGCCATATGGCAATGAGCCAGCCAGCACTGCCCACATTGCGCACAATATCTGAGCTTACGATAAAAATTCCCGAGCCTATCATAGAGCCCGCTACCAGCATTGTACCGTCGAGCAATCCGAGCGATTGCTTAAATCCTTGTGTTTCGTTTGGCATGTAGTTATATTAAAAAAGGCATGATCGTAAAGATCATGCCTATAAATATCTGAAAAGATTTGAATCCGTACAATACTATTTGGCAGGTTGTGCCTTGATTTTTGATTCCATGCCTTCCAGTACATCTTTAGTGATGTTGAGATCGGGGTTGGCTACCAGGATAGAACCACCTTTGGCGTAAGACAGGATATAGTCATAACCCTTGTCTTTGTTGTATTCTGCCAGGTAATCGTCCAGTTGTTTTTGCAGGTTTTTGTTGAAGTCTTCATTGGTCTTCAGCAGTTGCTCGCCCATATCAGAACGCTTTTTTTCGAGGTTCTGCTGGCGCTGGGCCATGGTTTTCTGCGCAGTTTCCATTTCGCTTTGGGTCATGCCGCCGCTTTGTGCTTTTTGCTGCAGGGCCATTACATCCTGCTCAAATTTGCGGGCCAGGTTGCCGAATTCGTTTTCCATCGCTTTCTGCTTGTTCTCGAGTTCGGTTTTCTTGGCTTTGAAGTAGCTGTAGTTTTCCTGCAGGGTATCGATATCTACATAGGCAATACCACCACGGTTAGGGGTAGCGGCTTCACCGGTTTTTTCTGTTGTGGCTGTTTTTACGGCAGGTTTGGTTTTGGCGCTGCTGCTGAAGTGCAGGTAGAACAATACGGCTACCGCAGCGGCCAGGATAATGTTGAATACTAATGAAACAGAACGCATAATTGATTTTTAATGCTGGCAAAGTTACTAAAACCAGCGGGGTATCCTAATGTGCCGCAGCGGGCGCCGGGCAGGGTTGGTTATCGATGTTTTTTACAGAGGTAATGACGATGCCCATGGCGCGTTTGCCGGAACCATCGGTGATGGAATCGGTTACGCCTTCAAACACCAGGCGCATGGGTTGATTGGGCCGGGTGCGTTTGTAGCGGTACAGTTGCTCGGCATAAGCATACATGGCTGTGGCAGCCACCGGGTAAGGGGTTTTGCTGCCGCAAGGCGTCAGCGTAGCCAGTCCGGCCAGGTACCGGAACGTGCCTTCCATGGCCTGGGGTTGCTGGTAAATTTTATCGAGGTTAAACCGATGTGAACCACCGGGCTGAGGCGGAATTTCATCTTTGCCGCAAAAAGCCAGGGTAAAATCGTTGAGCCGCAGGTAATTCATGAATGTGTTCTTACCCGGATTGAGTTGCACGAGCACCGCCGCAGAATCCTTTTCGGTGCCATGCAGCGTGGTGTACACACCCTGGCTGACGAACGGCGTATCGGAACGTCCCAGGTAAGTTTCAGACAGGATGTATTCACCGTCTTCGTGACCGGCTTCATGGTTCAGCAGGAGCTCTGTGCGCATACCCGGACAATCTGCGCAGGGCAGCATACCAATGTAGCGTTCCTGTTCCAGCACCTGCTGTGACGCATTGCTGGCCGGTGCACCTGCCGCGGTAGAATCTGATGAGGCAGGTGCATTACCAGACTGGCTTTGGCCACAGGCGCTCAACAGCAGAGTGGCAGCAAGTCCCAGCCGGTATATTTTTCTGGCGTGCATATCGGAAGTTTATACGGAAAGATAAAACAGATCGGGTTATTCTTCGGTGCTTTTATCGCCGGGACGGAACATCTGCCCCAGGTCGTGCCGCCATTTGCTGATGGTTTCCACACCTTTCTGAATGGCATTGTGTTCCAGGTCCTGCATGGCATACATGCTTTCGATGAAGGCACCTTCCTCTGCATCGGGATACACCACAATGAAATTGTTGATGGCATGGTCGCGTTCCAGTTTTACCGGCAGCACATCGAGTATACCGTGGTGCGATACCGATCCTTTGCGGGCGCCTACCAGCACAATCAGGTCATCATCGGGTGCCGTACGCAGCACATCGGCCAGGGTATCGGTATCCGTGTAGGTATCGAAAGTGCAGGGCAAAGAAATGCGTTGCGATTGCAGGAAGCCGTGAATGAACTGCTGGGTTTCTGGGGTGCACACCGTAGTCAGGGTGAGGCCGGAGAGCCGGGCCAGCCGGGTTATTTTACTCAGCAGGAAACCAAAATCATTTTCTTTTTCGGCATGCGGTGCCAGGAGCAGCAGCATTTTTTTGCCCACGTTGAGCGGGCGCACCAGGTGGCAGAAGAAAATAGAATGGTAGTTGCTGCGGATGATATTGTCCATGGTGCTGCCCAGCATTTTGCCCAGGAAATCGGTTTCCTTAACATAATCCATCACCAGTGTATTGGCCAGTTGTTCGCGCATGGCCCGGTTGATGCCACTGGCCGTATTGAGGTCAATGGTCGTGTGGCTATCAAGATGCGTATCGGTGGCCGAAGCATGGTGCACGGCCATTTGCAGGAGTTTTTTGTGTTGTATCACTTTCGATTGCGCCTCGTCATCATCCTGCACAATACTCACTGCTGTGATGGAATTGGCCGAACGCGGATCGCGGATCATCACCGCAAAATCGACCAGCCGCTCCACCGAAACCGGGTTGCTGATGCTCACCACAATTTTTTCATGCCCGTCGTGGAACTGCATTTGGGTTTGTCCTTCACTCACAGCGATTTTCTTACCAGCATTTTCGGTCACAAACGAAGCTACCAGGCAGGTGATGAGGATGAGGATAATGGTGCCGTTCAGCACGTTTTCGTCGAGGATACCCACTTTGTACCCCACCAGGATAATAGCCAGTGTGGCAGCTGCATGCGAGTTACTGAGGCCAAAAATAAGGTTGCGCTGGGTAGACGTGTATTTAAACGTGAGCTGGGTAAACCAGGCCGCCAGCCATTTGCCGCTGATGGCCACCACGGTTAGCGTACCGGCAATGATAAGCGCCTGCGGACCGCGAAACAACACACTGAGGTCGACCAGCATACCCACGCCGATCAGGAAAAAGGGGATGAAGAGGGCATTGCCTACAAACTCGATGCGGTTCATGAGCGGCGAGGCATGCGGAATAATGCGGTTAAGTGTCAGCCCTGCCATAAACGCCCCGATGATGGGTTCCAGTCCGGCCAGCTCTGCAATAAATGCGGAGAGGAATACAATGGCCAATACAAAAATGAAGTGTGATGTTTTTTCGCCTTCGAGGTTTTTGAAAAACCAGCGGGCAATGATCGGGAACAATCCGAATACAATGGCCGAAAAAATGCTGACAGAGATCAGTAGCTGCAGCCAGAAATGCTGATCGAGTTCTCCTGTGCTGGAACCAATGATCACCGCAAAAAGCAACAGCACCGCTGTATCAGTAATGATGGTGCCACCTACGGTAATAGCTACCGGTTCAGCTTTGATGATGCCCAGCCTGCTCGCAATAGGATAAGCCACAAGAGTGTGCGTAGAGAACATACTGGCAATGAGCAGTGAGGCTTTCCAGTCGTATTGCAGGAGGTAATAACACACCGGGTAACCGATGGCAAGCGGTATAGCAAACGTGTAGAAGCCAAACACAAAACTCTTGTGCCGGTTTTTCCGGAATTCGTTGAGGTCCAGCTCCAGTCCGGCCAGGAACATGATGTAGAGCAACCCGATGGTCGAAAACAGTTCAATCGCTGCGTTGCGCTCCAACAGGTTCAGTCCGTGCGGACCAATCGCTACCCCCGACAGAATCAAGCCGATAATACCCGGAATCTTCAGCCGGTTGAGCAATATCGGCGCCAGCAGGATGATGAACAGTACAAGACAGAACACCACCACCGGGCTCTTGAGCGGGAGGGAGAATAAATGCTGATTAATGGCTAATAATGGCATAAGCGCAAAAATGCATTATTTCCGGCAGATATGCACCGGCAGCAGGTTAGCACATCATGACGTTTTTTAAAAGAAAAGGCCCCCGGCCAAAACCGGGGGCTGGTATTTTGATTGTCCTGGCGATTAATACACCGGCATGATCCTGGTGCCATTGCTGCCATCCATGTACATCAGCTGGTTGTTGACAGCCGTAATGATGCTGAAGTTCACGTTCTCGGGGTTCGGGAAGTTGGTGTAGTGCGTTTCGGAAAGAGCATAGTTGGGACTCATGTATTTAAGTCCGCTCACAATAAAAGGCAGGTCCATACCCCGGTCTTCGAGGATATTTGCGATAAGGGCTATGCAGGGTATATCCAGCCGGAACCGGTTGGGGGTAGTGTTGTAAGTATAAACCACAGAGTCGGTATAAACAGGCGCGTCCACATTTTTGATGATGGTGCTGCTGATATTACCAGCCGCATCGTAATGAAAACGCATGGTGGCGCTGGGTGTTACCTGGCTGGTGTTGAGATCGTATTGGTCTATCTCGGCAGATTGCAGGCGGTCGTTACCAGCGTAGGTAAAACGGATTTCATACCAGGGGTGTTCATTGCCAATGTATTTGACCCGTGACATAAAACCGCCAGGGTTGTAGAATACCGATAACGCGCCCATATAAATCTGGTTCACGTTGTATACCGAAATGCCAGAGAGCCGGGTGCCGCTGTAATCCATTTTCATGCTGTAACCGGGAGGGGCTGCGTTGTTGATGGACTGTATGCGCTGTTCGCCGTAGTTAAAAGTATAATGAGTCAGGAAATTACCATGGGTAGTCACATCCAGTTGTTTTACCGTCTGGTAATTGTTTTGAGGCGGATACACCACCGGATCGTCTGTTTTTGCTTTTTCTTTTTTGCAGGCGGTCATCGAAAAGAGGGCACATATAG
>Ga0247823_10002129_pt1 | contig 16383 bp, 17 predicted proteins | sample 13C_PalmiticAcid_2_FD_192426 | JGI IMG/M metagenome (GOLD analysis project Ga0247823, IMG submission 192426) | Soil microbial communities from agricultural site in Penn Yan, New York, United States - 13C_PalmiticAcid_Day30 | ecosystem: Environmental > Terrestrial > Soil > Agricultural land...
CTCTGCCGATGATCTGAAAGCCTATCTGGACGGAAAGATCGCACGTTGGTGGATGCCGGACGACGTGCTGTTCGTCGACGAAATCCCGCTCGGCCCGACGGGCAAGATCGACAAGAAGGCGATCCGCGCGGGTCTGGAGGGGTATCAATTGCCTTTCGAGATTAGCCGCTGATGGCATCCTCTTTCTTCGTCAGCCCGGAATTGATCCGGCATCCATCGCCGCATGGACCCTGGATCAAGTCCGGGGTGACGATAATAGTTACCTGCTGACAAAAACCATATTCAGGAGAGACGATGATGGACCCGAACGGGATCGAAGGACTGGACGCGCAATTTATCGGGCTGGTGTCGCCGACGGCACCGCGCATTCAGGCGGGCGGGCACCCGTGTCAGGGCATTTACTGGACGCAAAGCGGCAAGCGGCCGAAGGTCGCGATCATCGCGACCCACTATAATGTCGATTTTTCCGAACATTATATCGCCCCCTGGTTCGCGCGGCAGGGCTTCGGCTTCCTTGGCTGGAACACGCGCTATCGCGGGGTGGAGGACCAGTTCCTGCTCGAACATGCGGTGCTGGACATCGGCGTGGGTATGAAGTGGCTGAAAGAAGAGGCCGGGGTCGAGCAGATCGTTATTCTGGGCAATTCGGGCGGCGGCTCGCTGATGGGCGCCTATCAGGCGGAGGCGATCGCGCCGACCCTGACCGACCGCCTTCCTTCGGTGGGGCAGGATGCGCTGGCACAGCTCATCAAGGGCGATCTCTACATCAGCTTCAACGCGCATCAGGGTCGCCCCGAAGTGCTCACCGACTGGATGGACGCTTCGGTGATCGACGAGAATGATCCGACGCTGACCGATCCCGAACTCGATCCGTTCAACCCCGATAACGGTCCGCCCTATTCAGACGACTTCATCGGCAAATATCGCGCCGCGCAGCGCGCGCGCAACCAGCGGATCACTGACTGGGCAAAAGCCGAGTTGAAGCGGCTCAATGATGCCGGCATTCCCGACCGCATCTTCCCGATGTTCCGCTGCTGGGGCGATATCCGCTGCGTCGATCCCGCGATCGACCCGTCGGACCGCAAGCCCAACTGGTGCTATCGCGGCGACCCCGCGACCGCGAACCGCACGCCGAGCATCGGCCGGGCGAACACGATCAAGACCTGGCTCAACATGTGGAGCCTCGAAACCTCGCCCTGCCAGGGGCAGCCGCACCTCGCCAAGCACGACACGCCCGCGCTCGTCGTGCAGGGGACGGCCGACACGGGCGTTTTCCCGAGCGATGCGCGCAAGATCTTCGATTTCCTCGGGAGTAGCGACAAGAAGCTCGAATTGATCCCCGGGGCGCATTATTTCGAGGACTCGATCGAAGAACGGCAGAACGCCGCCGATCTCGTTGGCGCGTGGATCCGGGAGAAGCTGTAACGTGACGGCCGACGCCGACATCATCGACGAATTGCGCGACGCCGGGCTGGTGGGCGAGGGCGATGTCGTGCTCGAACCGCTGACCGGCGGCGTGTCGTGCGACGTTTGGAAGGTCGAGACGCCGGCGGGGCCGATCGTCGTCAAGCGCCCGCTCGAACAGCTCCGCGTCGCTGCCGAATGGCACGCGCCGATCGAGCGCGGCCAGAGCGAGGTGCGCTGGCTGCGGCGCGCACGCGGGGTCGATGCGCGTTCGGCGCCCGAGGTGCTCGCCGAACTGCCCGGCTATGGCTTCGCGATGCGCTTCCTTCCCGGCTCTCCGGTATGGAAGGACGAACTGATGGCCGGACGGATCGATGCCGGCTTTGCCGCGGCGGTGGGCCGGGGGATTGCAGCTGTCCATGCCGCGACAGCGAACAATTCGGCCGATCGCGATGCCTTTCCGAACGACGCGATGTTCCGCGCGCTGCGCGTCGATCCCTTCCTGCTCTACGTCGCCGAGCACGACGCCGAGCTGGCGCCGGTCCTGCGTGCGCTCGCCGACGACCTGTCGTCGCACAAGATCGCGCTCGTCCATGGCGACGTCAGTCCCAAGAACATCCTCGTCAGCCGCGACGGCCCGGTGTTCCTCGATGCCGAATGCGCCGTTTATGGCGACCCGGCGTTCGACCTTGCCTTTTGCACGACGCATCTGCTGCTCAAGGCGGTGTGGTCGGGCGATGCCCGGTTGAACGAAGCGGCGGGCACCCTCGTTGCGGCCTATCGCACGGGCATAGACTGGGAGGAGGCGGAAGCCGTTCTGCTCCGCGCCGGAAAGCTCACGGCCGCGCTGCTCCTCGCGCGCGTCGAGGGCAAATCGCCCGCGCCCTATCTGACCGACCCCGAACACAAGCGCATCGTGCGCGAACAGGCGCGCGCGCTGATGCGGGCGCCGTCGCCGATCGACGCGCTCGTCTCCAACTGGAAAAGGAAGTTTGCATGACCTCGCGTATCGCCTCCGTCACCGGCCGCCAGATATGGGATTCGCGCGGCCGGCCCACCGTCGAGGCGGAGGTCGTGCTGGAATCGGGTGCAGCCGGCCGGGCCATCGCACCTGCCGGCGCCTCGCGCGGCGCGCATGAAGCGATCGACCTGCGCGATGGCGGCGCGGCATTCGGCGGCTTCGGCGTCAATCGCGCGGTCGCGGGAATCGGGTCCGACATCGCGAAGGCGATCACCGGGATGGACGTGTGCGATCAGGCCGCGATCGATGCTGCGCTTTGCGGTCTCGATGGCACGTTGAACAAGGCGCGGCTCGGCGCCAATGCTGTCGTCGCGGTATCGATGGCCGTGCTGCACGCGGCTGCGGCGGACGCGCGCGAACCGCTGTGGCGCTATCTGGCAGATGGCCGGAAGGTGCGTATCCCGCTTCCCGAAATCCAGATTTTCGGTGGCGGCGCACACGCGGGGCGGCGCACCGACGTGCAGGATTTCATGGTGATGTGTCCGAAGGCAGGCAGCTTCCGCCGCGCGCTCGAAATCACCGACGAGGTCTACCGCGCGGCGGGCAAGCTGATGGAGACGAAGGGACCCTTGTCGGGCGTCGCCGACGAAGGCGGCTGGTGGCCGAACTTCGCATCGAACGAGGATGCGCTCGACACGCTGACCAAGGCGATCGAGGCGAGCGGGCACCGTGCGGGCGAGGATGTCTTCATCTCGCTCGACATCGCCGCGAACGAGCTGGGCGATGCCGACGGCTATGACCTCGCGCTCGACGACCGGCGCCTGTCGGGCGCGGAAATGGCGGCGCGCATCGTCGAATGGACCAAGGCTTATCCGATATTGTCGGTCGAAGATCCGGCGGGGCAGGACGACTGGACGACGATGGCGGCGGTGACCGCGGCGATCGGCGACAAGGTCCAGATCATCGGCGACGACGTGCTGGTCACCAACGCCGCGCGCGTCGAACGCGCGGGCGACGCGGCGGTATGCAACGCCGCGCTGATCAAGGTCAATCAGGTCGGCACCGTCACCGAGGCAAAGGCCGCGCTCGACGCGGCAGTCGCGCGCGGTTGGGGCGCGATCGTCTCGGCGCGCTCGGGCGAGAGCGAGGATGTCACCATCGCGCATCTCGCGACGGGCTGGAATGCGGGGCAATTGAAGGTCGGCAGCTTCACCCGCTCCGAACGCATGGCGAAGTGGAATGAGATGCTGCGGATCGAGGAAACGATGGGCGGCGACGCGGTCTTCGCGGGCTTTTCGGCCTTTGCAGGGGCCATCGGGGTGGTCCACGCATGATCGTTCTTCACGCCCGGCCGAGCCCCGGTTTTCGCGAGGCCGTCGATGACAAATTCGGACCGGGCGTCGTGGTGCATGTCGACGAAGCGGCGCCGCTCGACGAAGTCGCGGGCGAGATCACCGCGCTCCTCCATGTGCTTACCCCGGTCACACCCGGGTTCATTGCGTCGGCGCCCAAATTGAAGCTGATCCAGAAGCTCGGCGTCGGGGTGAACACGATCGCGCTCGATGCCGCCCGCGAGCATGGCGTAGCGGTATGCAACATGCCAGGCACCAACAGCCAAGCGGTCGCCGAGATGGCGCTGTCGCTGATGATGGCGGTACTCCGCCGCACCTGCTTCTTCGACGCGCGGACGCGCGCGGGGGAGGGCTGGACCGCTGACCCGTCCGAACTTGACAGCGTCGGCGAAGTGGGCGGGCGAACGGTCGGGCTCGTCGGGTTCGGCCATTCGGCGGGATTGCTCGCCCCGGTACTCACGGCGCTGGGCGCGAAGGTCGTTTATACGACGCGCAGCCCGCACGATGTGCCTTATGGATTTCTTCCGCTCGACCGCTTGCTCGCGGAGAGCGACATCGTCTCGCTGCATATCCCGCTCACCGACGAGACGCGCGGCTGCATCGATCCTTTTGCGATGAAGAGGGGCGCGGTGCTGGTGAACACCGCGCGCGGCGAGCTTGTCGATCAGGCCTTGCTTGTCGAGGCAGTGGCGTCAGGGCATTTGCGCGGGGCCGGGCTCGACGTGTTCGCCGAAGAGCCGCTGCCGCGCGGAAATCCGTTGACGGGATTGCCGGGCGTCGTACTCGCGCCGCATATCGCCTGGCTGACACCCGAAACGCTCGTGCGCAGCCTGACGGTTGCGCACGAAAATTGCCGCCGCCTCGCGGCAGGCGAACCCCTTCTGCATCAGGTGGTCTGAATGTCGCTTCCCATTGTCCTGATTACCGGCCAGCTTTTGACCGACGCTGTCTGGCAACCCCTGCTCGATGCGTGGGACGACCGCGAGGTGATCGTCGCCGACAACCGCAGCGACGACACGATCGGGGGCTTCGCGCAGCGCCTGCTCGACAACGCCCCGCCGAAGTTCGTGCTGGTCGGCCACGCGATGGGCGGCTTTATCGCGTTCGAGGTGATGCGCCGCGCCCCCGATCGCGTCGCGAAGCTCGCGCTCATCGCGACACTCGCCTCGGCCGACGGCCCCGCGCAGACCGCGCGGCGGCAGGGCTATATCGACCTCGTCGAGAGCGGCAATTTCGACCAAGTCGTCGAGGAACGCATCCCGATCCTCTTCCCCGAAGAGAAGCGCGACGATGCGCGTCTACTCAGCATTGCGCGGCAGATGGCGGCCGATACCGGCGCCGATACCTTCCTCGCGCAGCAGCGCGCGATCATGGCGCGGATCGACAGCCGTCCGCGGCTGGGCGAGATTGCCGTGCCGACCTTGCTGGTCTGGGGCGACAAGGACGGCATAACCAGCCGCGCGCATCATGACGAGATTGCGGAGGCTATTCCGGGCGCACGGCTCAAGATGATCGCGGGGGCAGGGCACCTCCCGACGGTCGAGGCGCCCGAGGTGGTGGTGCCGATGCTGACAGAGTTCGTCGACGCTTGAGTCTTGTGGGCCCCGGCGAAAGCCGGGGCCCATGCAGGCGTCAACTGGGCCCCGGCTTTCGCCGGGGAACATCATCGTCGGCTACTTCAGTTCCGCCCTGACCAACGCCGTCCCGTCGACCATCGTCTTCAGCTTGGCCTGGCTGTGCTCGCGGCTATGGTATTTCATGCCGCAATCGGGCGCGATCCACAGCCGTTCGGCGTCGACATAGCGCAGCGCCTCGCGGATGCGCCCCGCGACGATCTCGGGCGTTTCGACTTCGGGGATCGACAGATCGAGCACGCCGTACATGATCGTCTTCGTCGGCAATTCGGCGAGGATCGCGGGGTCGAGCCCCGGTTGCGCGGCCTCGATCGAGATCACGTCGATCGCAGAGGCTTCGAGTTCGGCGAGGAAGTCGTAGGCTTTGGGTTTCGGCCCCGTCGCGCCCGCGCCATGATGAACCATCGCATAGCCGAAGCAGATGTGGAGCGCGGTCGTGCCGCCGACGCCGTCGAGCGCGCGGTTGATCGCCTCGATCGCATAGCTGTTCGCCTCGGCGGCGCGCGCCTGCAGATAGGGTTCGTCGAGCTGGACGACGTCGACCCCCGCCGCGAATAGATCCTTTACCTCGGCATTCACCGCGTCGGCATAGTCCATCGCGAGCGATCGCAGGTCAGGATAATAGCCATTCTCGGCTTGCTGCGTCATCGTGAACGGGCCGGGCAGGGTGAGTTTTACCGGCTTGGTCGAATGACGGCGCAGGAAGGCGGCATCCTGCGCCTCGATCGGTGCGACGCGGCGGATCGGGCCCGATACGAGCGGCACCGGATTGGCATTGCCCGTGCGGTCGATCGCCGTCCCGTGCTTCTCGCGGTCGATCCCCGACAGCGCGGTCGCGAGCCGGTTCGAATAGCTTTCGCGCCGCATCTCGCCGTCGCCGACGATGTCGATGCCGAGCTCTTCCTGATCGCGGATCGCCATCAAGGTCGCCGCCTCCTGCGCGTCGGCTAGCCATGGTTCGGGGATGCGCCACAGCGTCTCGGCCCGCACGCGCGGCGGCAGGCTGGCCTTCAGCCGCTCGCGGTCGATCAGCCAGTCAGGCTGGGGGTAGCTTCCGACGATCGTTGTCGGCAGGATGGGGTGGTCGAACAAGGCCATTCCTCTCATTTTTGGGCTGGTCAAACATTTGCTTAGTATTCTATCTAATTCAAGTCGAAACGACGGTTGGGAGAGCAAAATGATCGATCTGGAGGCCATCCGGACGCTGGCGGACATTCCGGCGGCGCAGGCGCGGGTGCGGGGGCAGGCGACAGCCGTAAAATTCGGGGAACGCGATACAAGTTTCGCCGAACTCGATGCGCGGTCGAACCGCGTTGCACATGCGCTGCTGGCATCGGGCGTCGCTTCGGGCGACCGCGTGTCGGCGCTGACAAAGAATCACGACAGCTGGTATCCGCTCTTCTTCGGCATTGCGCGTGCGCGCGCCTGTTTCGCGCCGATCAACTGCCGCCTCGCCCCCACAGAGATCGGCTTCATCCTCGGTGATGCCGGGCCGAAACTGCTCTTTGTCGGTGAAGATTTCTTCGACTGTGCGCTCGCGGCGATTGCCGATCTGGCAGCGCCCCCGCGCCTTATCGCGCTGTATGGCGCGCATCCGGCGTTCGAGCCGTTCGACGCGTGGCTCGGCAATGCATCTGACACGCCGCTCGCCGACCCGCCGCGGCTTACCGACGACGTGCTTCAGCTCTACACCAGCGGCACGACCGGCCTGCCCAAGGGTGTCGTGCTCACCAACGCCAATTACCGCACCTTCCTCGAGGCCGCGACCGAGGTCGACGGCTTTGCCTATGGCGAGGACGAGACGGTGATGATTGTCATGCCCTTGTTCCATGTCGCGGGCACAAACGTCAGCTTCTCGGGGCTCGCGCAGGGCGGGCGGCTGGTGCTCGTCAAGGATTTCACGGCGGCCGACGCGGTGCTTATGATGCGCGAAGAGGATGTCGCGCACGCCTTTCTCGCGCCCGCGATGATCCAGATGATGCTGCTTCAGCCCGATGCGAACAGCGGCGGCTTTCCGGCGCTCAAGTCGATCGCCTATGGCGCGTCGCCGATCGCCGAGGATGTGCTGCGCCGCGCGCGTGCGACCTTCGGCTGCGACTTCGTGCAATTTTACGGCATGACCGAGTCAGCCGGCGGTGGTTCCTATCTGTCGCCGGGCGCGCACGACCTGCCGGGCAAGCTGACCTCATGCGGAAAACCGTGGCCGGGCGCCGCGATGGCGATCCTCGATGGTGAGGGCCGCGAGCTTGGCGAGGGCGAAATCGGCGAGATCGCGATCCGCGGCGGTATCGTGATGAAGGAATATTGGAACCGCGCAGCCGCGACCGAAGAGACGCTCGCGGGCGGCTGGCTGCACACCGGCGACGTCGGCTATCGTGACGCCGACGGTTTCTATTATGTCCACGACCGGATCAAGGACATGATCGTGTCGGGCGGCGAGAATGTCTATCCGGCCGAGGTCGAGAGCGCGATCATGGGCTGCCCCGGTGTCGCCGACGTCGCGGTGATCGGGGTGCCCGACGCCAAATGGGGCGAGGGGGTGAAGGCGCTGATCGTACCTGCCGCGGGCGCAACGCCGGACCCCGCCGACATCATCGGCTGGGCGCGCGAGCGGATCGCGGCGTACAAGGTCCCTAAAAGTATCGAGTTCATCGAGACGCTGCCGCGTAATCCCTCAGGCAAGGTGCTGCGCCGCGAACTGCGCGCGCCCTATTGGAAAGGGCGCGACCGGGCGGTCGGATAAAAAACCCCGGCCGAAGCCCGGGACGCAAAAAGAACCCGGCCAAAGGCCGGGTCCAGGAGGAGTTCCCAAAGGGTAATGTTTGGGAATGTCTATTCGGCGGGCACCGGCGTGCGGCCGGTAATGAAGCCTTCGCGTTTCGTGCCGTCGGCCTGCACGGGGTCGTGCGCGACGTCGCTGTCGTCGAATTCCTTCGTCCACGCCGCGAATTCGAGGCAGACGCCGTCGGGGTCGAAGAAATAGACCGAGCGGACGAAGACGCCGGGGTGCAATTCTGCCGATGCCTGCATCGGGCTGTCGTCGTGGTTGAGCACCGGGGTTACCTCGATGCCTTTCTCGACCAGGCGGTTATAATATTCGTCGAACTTTTCGGCGCGGACGTTGATCGCGATATGGTTCATCGATCCGTGTGCCGAGACGAAGCTGCCCTGTGTCGGCAGCGCCGCGGGAGCCGAGATGCCGGGAACCGCTTCGGGCGCGTTCGGGAACCAGAAGAAGGCGAGGCTGTCCCCATTTCCGATGTCGAAGAAGAAATGCTGGCCGCGCCCGCCGGGCAGGTCGATCGTCTTGGTCAGCGGCATACCGAGCTTGTCGCGGTAGAATTCGACCGTCCGCGCCATATCCTTGCACACGAGCGCGAGGTGATTGACCCCGCAGAATTCGAATTCGCTATTTGCTGCAGCCATGATCCGTCTCCTTGTGGTTCAGTTTGCGGTGACGCTGGGGCGGCTTTTCATCCGCTCGTACCAGCCGAGAATATGCGTATTGGCGGGGTCGATCGGCTGACCGACCGATGCGCCGAAATCGAGGAACGCGAACAGCATGATGTCGGCGAGGCTGAAAGCGTCGCCCGCGACGAATTCACGCCCCGCTATCTGCGCATCGAGCCATTTGATCCCGTCCTGGGCGGTCGCCTTCAGTCCATCGGCGGCTTCGGGCAGGCAGCGCAGGCGTGGCTCGAACAGGGGCAGGCCTTCGGCAAAGCGAAAGCCGTTGGTCAGCGGCTCGCAAATCTTGAGATCGACGCGCCGCGTCCACATGCGGGTGTTCGCGCGTTCTTCTGCCGTCGATCCGATCAGCGTCGGCTCCGGAAAGCGCTCGTCCAGATATTCGCAGATCGCCGTCACTTCGCAGAGGAAACTGCCATCGTCGAGTTCGAGCGCCGGGGTCTGACCGGCGGGGTTCACATCGACATTATAAGGCGCGCGCCGGTTCTCGCCGCCGCGCAGGTCGATGCTGACCTCGGGAATCTCGATACCCTTTTCGGTCATGAAAAGCTTCACGACGCGCGGGTTCGGGCCGACGCTGGTATAGAATTTCATTTTATCCTCTCCCCGTCCCTTTATCATTACCGGGATTAACCGTCAACTTGATTGACGGTTAATCCCGGGCGCGGCCAGCGCACGCGATATAGCATCCCGGTCGTCGACGCGGTGATATAGGCATCGCACCGGTCTGCGCCGCCGAACGCGATATTGGTGATCCCGACATCGGGCAGCGGCACAAACTCCGAACTACCGCCATCGGGATCGAAAATCGTGATGCCGCCTTCGACCATTGTGCCGACGCAGATGCGGCCGCTCTCCTCGATCGCCATGCTGTCGAGCAGGCGGAACGCCGGCGGGGTGCCGACGAAGCGGCCCGGCGCCCACGGCGGTGGCGCCGCCAGTTCGCCCGGCGCGACGATCTCCATCGCCCAGACGCGCGCGGTCATTGTCTCGCTGACGTAGAGCGTTTTGCCGTCGGGCGACAGGCCGATGCCGTTCGGCCCCATCATGTCGGCGCGCTGACGGCTGATCTTCGACCCGTCGGCGGCGGCGTAATAGAGGGCACCATGGTCGCGGCCGGTTCCGCGCACTTGGCCATGGTCGGTGAACCAGAAACCGCCCTCGGCGTCGAAGACGATGTCGTTCGGCCCTTTCAACCGTTCGCCCTCAAAGCTGTCATAGAGCGTGGTCACGGCGCCGCTGGTCAGGTCGACGCGCTGGATCGACCCGCACGCCTCGGCGTTCGCAGCGTGGCCGGGGAACAGCAGGTCGCCCGCCTCGATCCACTCGAACCCGCCATTATTGCAGACATAAGCGGCGCCGTCGGGTCCGATCGCGAGCCCGTTCGGTCCGCCGCCGAGATTTGCGACGACCGACAGGCTGCCGTCGGGCGCGACGCGCGTCAGCGTGCCGCGGGCGATCTCGACGAGCAATACCGATCCGTCGGGCATCGGCACGGGACCTTCGGGGAAACGAAGGCCCGTCGCGACAACCTCGGGCGGGCCGAAGCCGCTCATCCGTTGGCTGGACGCGGCGCGCTGAGGAAGTCGGCGGCGCTGAAGCCTTCGGGTGCCGCGACCTCGACGATCGGATCCTCGCGCGCGTCATATTCCATGCGCAGTGCGCGCGTGATCACGGCGTGCATATCGTAAAGGCAGGTGATGTAGGTGAATTCGAAAATCTGCTCGTCGTTCCAGAAGGTCTTGAGCTTGTCGAACACCTCCAGCGGCACGCGCCCGCTCGCCTGCGCCAGACAATCGGCATAGGCGAGCACGGTGCGTTCCTGCTCGTCATAACAGTCGGCGACCTGCCAGTGCGCGATGGCCGCGATCTTCTCCTCGCTGACGCCGAGACCGCGGAGCGATTTGCAGTGCTGCGAAAAGACGAACTGGCTGCCCTTGACCCAGCCCGCGCGCGTCTGACCGAGTTCGCGTAGCACCGGATCGATCGTGCGCGCCGGATTGCGATAGACGGCGAAACCCTTGACCGCATGTTCGAAGATGTCGGGCGACAGCGCGAACACCGTCCACCAGTCGCCCGGCGTGCCCGTCGCGGTACCGGGTTCGGCGACGGGATCGCGGTCGCCGAACAGGCGATTGTAATAGGCGAGGACGGTCTCGTCGGTGACTTCCGAGCGGGGAACCTGGCGCAACACGGGCATGACTAACTCCTCAGGCGTTCGCGAATTTGCGGAATTCGGTGACATGCGCGCTGTCGAAATATTCGTCGAGGCGCGTGATCTTGCCATTCTCGACCTTGCAGACGATCGCGCAGGGCAGGCGGACCGGGCCGTCGTCATGGACGCGCACGCCCTTCAGGACATGCTGCTGGACAAAGCCGCCGGGGAAGGTCGTGAGCCGGCGATCGGCGTATTCGCGATCCTTGATCCGCGCGACCATCCCGGTCAGCGTCTGCGCGGTCTGCGCCGGGGTGACGATCAGTTCGTCGGTATTGTGCCAGATCTCGGCATCGGGGGTGAAGCTGCCCTGCATCGTCTCGATGTCGCCCGCCTCGATCGCGTCGAAAAAGCGCTGCGCCATTGCGCGGATGTCGTCCTGCTCTGCCATGATGCTCTCCTTAAGCTTTCGCGCCGAACATGCGGCCGCCATTCGCGGCGATCAGCCCGTCGATATCGTCGCCCCTGTACGCGGGATCGGCCGAGGGGCCGAAGGACGCCAGCATGTCCTGCGTTATGAGTTCGGCCATCGCTTTCCATTCGGGGTGCGTGAAGATCCAGTAGTCGCCATTCTCGATCGCCTGGACGACACGCGCGCCGATCCTGTCGGGCGACATGCCGCCCGCGAGCACATCCTGCATCGCCTGACTGGTGGCGGCCGCCTTGCCGACCTCGACCTCCACCGGGCGCAGGTCGCGCGTCGTCTCGACGATCCGCGTCGCCGACATGCCCGGCATCAGCACCGAGATGTCGACAGAGGTTTCGGCAAGTTCGTTGCGCAGCGCCATCGCGATGCCGAGCGTTGCATATTTGGAACTGATATAGGCGACCGAGATCGGCGGCGGCACGATCGCGACCATCGAACTGGTGATGACGAGGTGCGAGGCCTCGCCGCTCGCCTTCATGTCGCCGAGGAAAGTCCGGCAGGCATAGAGATGCGCGTGCGCGTTGACCGCATAATTCCAGCGCCAGACGTCGGTGTCATATTGCTCGAATGGCCCCGATCCTCCGCCGACCCCCGCGTTGCTGAACAGGATGCGCACCGGACCGAAGTCGCGCGCCTTCGCGCCGGCTTCCGCCCAGCTACCTTCGCTCGTGACGTCAAGCTGGAGGCCGAGCGCGTTGGCCCCTTCGCTGCGCAATTCGACAGCCGCATTTTCGGCACCCGCCACATCAATATCGGCGAGGATCACCGAGGCCCCTTTTGCGGCGAGTGCCCTGGCGGTGGCGAGCCCGAGCCCGCTCGCGCCGCCGGTGATGAAGGCGGTCTTGCCCGCGACGTCGGTCATTCGGCGAAATCCTTCTCGAGGTAGCGCGTCATGCGATACTGCGCGATGCCCGCCGCGGCGGCGAAGGGCATCAACGCCATCAGCGCCCAGCGCAGGCTGTCGACACCGTGCGCGTCCTTAAGCGCGTCGCTGACGATCCCGGCGAACAGCGGGCCGAGCCCGAGGCCGACGATGTTGAACATCAGCATCAGCACGGCGGCGGCGGTGGCGCGGCTGCGCGGCGGGGTCAAATTCTGCACGAGCGCGAGCGCCGGGGCGACATAGGCGGTGCACGCCGCCATCGGAATCAGCATCAACACGAGCGAGAGCTGCCATGTATCGACGAGCAGCGCCGCAATGAAGGTCGGGATCAGCACGAGGGTCGCAAGCGCCGGAATGGTACCATAGGCGCGCGCCGACACTTTCGCGCGGTGGCTGACGAGCCAGCCGCCGCCGAGGATCCCGATGCCGAAGGTGATGCCGGCGGCGGGCCCGAACCAGGTCGCCATCGCTTCGAGCGGCATCTTTTGCGTGCGCATCAGGAAAGCCGGAATCCAGTTGAGCATGCCATAGCTGGTGAAAGCGGCAAGGCCACTGCCGATCATCACCATGCGGAGCGACGGGCGGCGCCAGAACATCGCGAGGCTCTGCGAAAAGGGCAGGGCTTCGTCGGCGGGCTTGTGCGCATCCATCTGCCCGCGCGCAGGCTCGCGTACCAGCCAGATCAGGATCGGCGCGATCAGGATGCCGACCATGCCGATCACGATGAAGGCGTTGCGCCAGCCGATGTTCGCTGCGGCCCATGCGCCGAAGGTTGCGCCCACGAAAACGCCGAACGGACCGTTGAGCGTGAACAGCCCGATTGCGAGCGGGCGCTGCGCGGGCGGATAATAGTCGGCGATCACCGATAGCGAGGGGGCGGTGCCGCCCGCTTCGCCCGCGCCGACGCCGAAACGCATCAGCGCGAGCTGCCAGAAGTTCGATGCCATGCCGCACGCCGCGGTGAAACCGCTCCACACGACGCAGGCGATGCCGATCAGCTTCACGCGGTTCCAGCGGTCGGCGATCATCGCGACGGGCACCCCCATCGCGGCATAGAAGAGCGCGAATGCGAGGCCGGTGAGCAGCCCGAACTGCGTGTCGCTGAAATCCATCTCGGCGCGGATCGGTTCGACGAGTACCGACAGAAGCTGGCGGTCGACGAAGTTGATCGTGCCGACCACGAACAGCATGACAAGCGCGACGTTGCGACGCAGCGCAAGGCCGCTGTCGGACGCGGCGGCGCCTCCATTGAGGGCGGTGGCGTCTGTCATAACTCTCCCCAGATCTGCGCGAGTCTTCCCGGTCCAAAAATACTTAGGTATTTAAGTTTATCTGTCAATGTGCTTTACGGTAGCCCGACAAGAAGCGGGAGGAAGAGATGGATATCAACGGCAAACGCGCCATTGTGACGGGCTCGGCGGGCGGCATCGGCCGCGCGACGGCCGTAATGCTCGCGAGCCGCGGCGCGGCGGAGATCGCGCTCGTTGACGTCAATGAGGCGGGGCTCGTCGAGACGGCGCGGCTGGTCGAGGCGGCGGGTGGGCGCGCGAGGGCCCACACGCTCGACCTGTCCGACATCCCTGCGGTCGAAGCCTGGTTCCGTACGCATGGCGACGTCGACATATTGCACAACAATGCCGGGGTCGTGTCGGGTCTGCCGCAATTTCCCGATGTCGATGCCGCGCGGATTCGCTGGATCATCGACGTCAATATCACCTCGCTTGTCGCGGCGACACAGATCGCGGTGCAGGCGATGAAGAAGCGCGGCGGCGGGGTGATCGTCAACACCGTGTCGACAGTGGCGCTGGGCACCGGCTTCTACGACGCCATGTATGCGACGACCAAGGCGGCGGTTATGATGTTCACGCGTTGCTGCGCGCCGCTGAAGGCGGAATGCAATGTCCGTGTCGCGGGCATGCTGCCGGGGCTGGTCGACACGCCGATCCTCGACACGACGGGTGCGGGCGGCAAGTCGGACTGGATGAAGACCGTGCTGGCGAACAACGAGGCGTGCATGCCTGAGGATATTGCCGGGGGTGTCGCTATGCTGATCGAGGACGATAGCCTGGCGGGCGGCGACTGGGTCGCGGTGCGGCGGTTGGAGGGCAAGGTCGAATATCAATGGGGCCATGCCGACACCATATAATCCACCCTCCGTCATTCTCTCGAAAGCGCGAACCCAGCGAGCCACCGTCGCCACCGGGTTCCGGCTTTCGCGGGAATGACGAGATAAATGCCAGTCTAGCGCACCGGCGCTTCCAGCATATTTTTCCCGAACAGGTTCGACCATTGCTCCTCGGTCAGCACCGGGCGCGCGCTCGACAGGTTCGCGGCGTTCTTGACGTCGGTTCCCGCCAGCACGGCAGGTCGCTCGCCGATGCGCGCGAACCAGTCGGCGACGGCGGGATAGTCGTCGAGAGTCAGTCCGATCGCGCGGATCGCGCGCGTCCATGGCCACGCCGCAATGTCGGCGATGCTATATTCCTCGGCCAGGTAATCGGCTTCGCCGAGGCGGCCGTTGAGGACGTGGAGCAGGCGCAGCGTCTCGTTGCGATAGCGCTCGACCGGATAGGTCTGGCCTTCGGGCGCATAGCGGATGAAATGATGCGCTTGCCCCTGCATCGGCCCGAAGCTCGCCATTTGCCACATCAGCCATTGCTGTGCCTGACTTCGGCGCCGCGGGTTTTCGGGAAGCAATTGCCCGCTCTTCTCCGCCAGATAGAGCAGGATCGCGCCGCTCTCGAATACCGGCAGCGGCGCGCCGCCGCCCACCGGATCATGGTCGACGATCGCGGGCAGACGGCCGTTCGGGTTGATCCGCCGATATTCGGGGGTCAGATGATCGCCCTCGAGCATGTTCATTGCGAGCAGCTGGTGCGGCAGCCCGACCTCTTCGAGCATGATCGACACCTTGTGACCGTTCGGCGTGGGCGTAAAATAGACGTCGATCATGCGGTATTCCCTTCGGCGAAAATGGCGCGCGCGGCGGCGAATGCGGCTTCGAATGCCTCTTTACCGGCGGGATAGGCGACCACGGTTAGCGTCACGCCCGCGATCTTCCATCCGTCCTGCCGTACCAGCCGGTGCGTGTAACGACCGATCAGGTCGCCGAGCAGCGTGCGGTCCTCGACACCGACGACGTGGACGGCATCGACGATGCTCGTCACCGTCGCGCGGTCGCCGTCGATCGTTGCGATGACATTGTGCAATTGGTGCGCCGTGGCGTCGAAGCCTTCGAGCGCGCGGCAGCGGTTCGTCCACTCGTCGGCGGGCACCGTCGCGACGAGCGAGCCGATCGAACCATAGTCGATCGCGATCGCGTCGGTGAACAGCGCGCGGTAGGCGGCCCAGTCGCGCGCATCGAGCGCGCTCGCATAACAGGTCACGACCGCCACCGCCGCTTCCCTGTCGAGGAAAGCGTCGATGGCGGCCGATCCCTGGGACATCGAATATGAACCTAGAACTTGATCCCGGCCTCGACCGAAATGTTGCGCGTGGGTTCGAGATAGAGGATCGCGCGCGGTGCCGCGGTGATCGGTGCAGGCAGGTTGAAGGCGCTGCCGATCGTCTTTTCGTTGGTCAGATTCTTGCCGACGAGCGCGACGTGCCAGCTGTCGTCCTGATCGGCAAGCTGGACGCGGAGATCGAGCTTGGCATAGCCGCCCTGCACGCCGAAGATCGGGCTCTGGTTGTCCGAGTTGAAATATTTCGACCGCGCCGACGCGACGCCGGTGATATCGAACTTCAGATCGCTCGACAGGTCGAAGCGCGCATGTGCCGTGATGCTCCCCGTATATTTCGACGAATAGGCAACAGGGTAACCGGCGAGGTTATTGTTCGCGACATGGTTCGGTTGCGTCTTATCGGTCTGTGCGGGATTGCAAACAGACAATGGCTGGCTGGCGAGGCAGGCCGCACCGGGATAATTGTCATATTTGATATCCGAATAGGCGGCCGACGCGCTGATGTCGAAATTGGGGGTCGGGAAGATGCTGAGCGATCCTTCGAGCCCCTTCGACGTTGCCGCCGCGGCATTGCC
>Ga0247823_10002130_pt1 | contig 16381 bp, 15 predicted proteins | sample 13C_PalmiticAcid_2_FD_192426 | JGI IMG/M metagenome (GOLD analysis project Ga0247823, IMG submission 192426) | Soil microbial communities from agricultural site in Penn Yan, New York, United States - 13C_PalmiticAcid_Day30 | ecosystem: Environmental > Terrestrial > Soil > Agricultural land...
CCGCCCGCGCGCGGTTCGCCGCCGACGGTTATGCGAAGGCGACCATCCGTGCCATCGCCGCCGACGCCGAGATAGACCCGTCCATGGTCATGCGCTATTTCGGGAACAAGGACGGGCTCTTCGCCGCGGCCGTGCAGATCGACCTGGACCTGCCCGACCTGGCCGCGGCACCTCCCGATGCCATCGGTGAGGTGCTGGTCCGGCGGTTCCTGGCGATCTGGGAGGGCCACGACAGCGCGGTCATGCTGATCCTGCTGCGCTCGGCGATCACCGACGACAAGGTGGCCGACCGCGTCCGCGCGATCTTCGCTGAACAGGTCCTGCCCGCGGTCCTGTGCTTCGGCGACCCCGCCGACGCCCCCCGCCGCGGCGGCCTGGTCGTCACCCAGCTCCTCGGCCTCGCCCTGTGCCGCTACATCCTGCGCCTACCCCCGGTCGTCGAGATGCGCCCCGATGCGATCGTCGCCGACGTCGCCCCGGTCATCCAGCGCTATCTCACCTCGTCGCCGATCGACTGATCGGGGAACTACTGCTTCAGGACGGCTATCAGGCGGGCGGCGATGGCGAGCCGCTTGTTCCCGTCGACGAGCGGGCGGTTGGCCGCGATCGAATGGAGCAGCGCCGCAGACTTCTCCCAGAGCGTCGGATAGGCGTCGGCGCCGAAAACTGTGGCCTGCGGACGGGCCGCGGCTGAAGCGAGCAGGCCCGCATCGCGGACAGTGTGCTGTCCCGTCACATCGTCGGCGATGGCGCGGAGATCGGCGTCGGCGAGGTAGTAGATCTCCGCCGCGGTCATTCGGCGAGCCTGTCGAGCAGGCTCCTATGACGCTCGGCGAATTGTTTCGATAGTGCCCGGACCTGGCTGTCGGCCGCTTCGGCCATGGACTCGGGTACCACGGCGGCAACGCGTCGGCCGTGCCGAGTCAGATGCACGACCTTGCCGGACTCTGCGGCCGCGATGACCTCTGCCAGGCGATCCCGCGCTTCACTGACGGGGATCTCCCTTGACCCGAACCTCGCTCGTCGGAACGACAGCGGGCCGGGCTGATCGAACAGCCCGGCCCGCCGCCGTCACCGGTTGGGGTTCAGCCCGCCAGTTCCGCGCCGAGGGCGAGGAGGTGGGGAGTGGCGCCGCCGAGGGCGAATTCGTGGTGTTTGGCGGCGGTGAAGTAGTTGTGGACGATGTGGTCGCGGTCGATGCCGAGACCGCCGTGGACGTGGACGACGGTGTGGGCGACCTTGTGGCCCGCGTCGGCCGCCCAGAACTTGGCGATGTGGATGGCCTCGGCGGCGGGGAGGTCCTCGGACAGGCGCCAGGCGGCCTGGGTGACCGTCAGGCGCAGGCCGCCGATGTCGATGTAGGCGTCGGCGAGGCGCTGGGCGACGGACTGGAACGAGCCGATCGGCTTGCCGAACTGCTCGCGGGTGCGGGTGTGCTCGGCGGTCAGCTCGAGCGCGCGCTCCAGGGTGCCCAGTTGCAGGGCCGAGAAGCCGAGCCAGGCGTGTTCGCGCAGCCAGGTGAGGACGTCGGCGCCGGACTCGATGCTGCCGAGCAGAGTGGCCGGGGTGGCGGCGAGCTCGACGACGAATTCGGGGCTCAGGTCGACGACCTGCTGGGCGGTGCGGGTGACCGAGGCGTGGTCCGGGTCGATCACGAAGACGCCGACACCGTTGGAGGTGATGGCGGGCACCAGGATTCGGTCGGCGCGATCGGCGTAGGCGACGGTGGTCGCGGTGCCGGTCAGCGTCCAGGCCGCACCGGCGGGCTCGGCGACGATGCCCGGCGCGGCGGTGGTGGCACGCAGTTCCTCGGCCAGCGCCGCGGTGAGTACGACCTCGCCCCGGCCCGCTCGCGCGGCCAGCTGACGCTGGTCGGCGTCGCCGAACTTCGCCAGCGCGCCCGCGCCGATGACGATCGACCACAGGTAGGGGACCGCGGCGACGACGCGGCCGAGTTCACGCAGGATCGCGGTCTGCTCGAGCATGCCGAAATCGCTGCCGCCCAGGTCTTCCGGCAGGGCCGCGGCCAGCACGCCGGTCTCGGCGAGCGACTTCCACAGCTGCTCGTCGTAGCGGCCCGCGGTGTCGAGCTCGCGCAGGCGGTCGGCGGTGACCAGCTTGGCGCAGATCTCGCCGGTCAGCCGGGCGAGATCGGTCTGGGCTTCGGTAGGGGTGAAATCCATGAGGGGATACCGGCTTTCTCAGGTCAGCGGGCGGACGCGGGCTGGCGCAGGGCGGTCATGGCGATGATGTCGCGCTGCACCTCGTTGGTGCCGCCGCCGAAGGTGAGGATCAGCGCGGCCCGGTGCATCCGCTCGAGCCGGCCGAGCATCGCCGCGCCGGGGGAGTCCTGGCGCAGGTAACCGTGCGAGCCCACGACCTCCATCAACAGGCGGTAGGCCTCGGTGGACAGCTCGGTGCCGTAGACCTTGCACGCGGAGGCGTCCCACGGCTTGGGCGCCGCCTCGCCGCCCTGGTCGGCACGGCTGGCGATCTCCCAGTTCAGCAGCTTGAGGTATTCGACCTTGGCGTAGACGCGCGCCAGGTTCAGGCGCACCCACTCCTGGTCGATCACCCGCTTGCCGTCGGGCCCGGTGGTCTCGCGCGCCCACTGGACGGTCTGGTTGACCGCGAGCGAGAGCGGCCCGGCCGAGGTCAGCGCGACGCGCTCATGGTTGAGCTGGTTGGTGATCAGCGACCAGCCGCCGTTCTCCGGCCCGACCATCGAGGAGGCGGGCACCCGCACGTCCTGGTAGTAGGTGGCGCTGGTGTCGGGCCCGGCCATCGTGTGCACCGGCGTCCAGGAGAAGCCCTCGACGTCGGTCGGCACGATGAACATCGAGATGCCCTTGTGCTTCTTGGCCGTCGGGTCGGTGCGCACCGCCAGCCAGATGTAATCGGCGTAGGCGATGAGGCTGGTCCACATCTTCTGGCCGTTGATGACGAAGTCGTCGCCGTCGCGCACCGCGGCGGTGCGCAGCGAGGCCAGGTCGGTGCCCGCGCCGGGCTCGGAGTAACCGATGGCGAAGTGCAGTTCACCCGAGGCGATCTTGGGCAGGAAGAACTTCTTCTGCTCCTCGGTGCCGTACTGCATGATCGTCGGCGCGACCGAGTTGAGCGTCAGGAACGGCACGGGCGCGCCGGCGATGGCGGCTTCCTCGACGAAGATCAGCTGATCCATCGTCGTGCGGTCCTGGCCGCCGTACTCCTTGGGCCAGCTCAGCGTCAGCCAGCCGTCGCGGCCCATCTGGCGCACGACCTCGCGGTAGACATTGCCCTCGCCGTACTCGCCGGTCTGCAGGCTCAGCGCCGCGCGCCGTTCCGGCGTCATCAGCTGGGCGAAATACTCGCGCAGCTCGGCGCGCAATTCTTCCTGCTGCGGCGTATACGCGACGCGCATGGTTCCTACCTCGGTCTCAGCTGCGAAAACGGACGTCGGCGGGGCGCAGGGGGTGGGCCCCGCCGAAACCGATCATTGCATATGAACTGGAACATGTTCCAGTATTGACAGTGAATCGGCAGCTGTTCCGCCTCGCGGACCGTGCTGTCTGGGTTAGTGTCGCGGAGACCGCGTGGAAGGAAGTTCTCATGAAGATCATCGTCGATTTCGACCGCTGCGAAGCGAACGGCGTGTGCGTAGGAATCGCCCCTGACATGTTTGAACTCGATGACGACGACAACCTGCACGTGCTCGAGGGCGATGTGGCCGACGATCGCGTCGCCGACGTCGAGGAGGCGGTGGCGCAGTGTCCCAAGGCCGCGCTGAGGTTGGCGTGATCGACTCTTGTCGGATAGTGAAACACGTTCTAGAGTCGGCCCGATGAGTGTGATGCAGACTTCACTGGACGGCCGGGTCGCGATCGTGACCGGCGCAGGCGCCGGTCTCGGCCGCGCCGAGGCCCTCGCGCTGGCCGCGGCGGGTGCGGCGGTGGTCGTCAACGACCTCACCGAGGATGCCGCCGCCGAGACCATCGCCGCGATTCGCGAGCTCGGCGGCAAGGCGGAGTTCGTCGGCGGCAGCATCGCCGAGCGCGCCACCGCCGACGCCCTGATCTCGACCGCCCAGGAATCCCTCGGCGGCCTCGATATCGTCGTCAACAACGCGGGCATCACCCGCGACCGCATGCTGTTCAACATGTCCGACGAGGACTTCGACGCGGTGATCGCCGTGCACCTGCGCGGACACTTCCTGCTCTCGCGCAACGCGGGCGCCTACTGGCGCGCGGCATCCAAGGCCGCGGGTGCGCCGGTCTACGGTCGGCTGGTCAACACCTCCTCGGAGGCGGGCCTGCTCGGGCCGGAGGGCCAGGCGAACTACGGCGCGGCCAAAGCGGGCATCACCGCGCTGACGCTGTCGGCCGCGCGTGGCCTGTCCCGCTTCGGTGTGCGGTCCAACGCGATCTGCCCGCGGGCCAGGACCGCGATGACCGAGGCCGTGTTCTCCGAGGCGCCCGAAGGGTCGGTCGACCCGCTCGCGCCCGAGCATGTCGCCAAGCTCGTCGCCTACCTCGCCTCGCCCGCCGCCGACGCGGTCAACGGCCAGGTCTTCGTCGTCTACGGCCCGATGGTCGCCCTGATGGCGGCTCCCGAGGTGGAGGCCCGCTTCGACGCCGCGGGCGCCGAATGGTCCGAGGCCGACCTCGCCTCGACGCTGCACGGCTACTTTGCCGAGCGTCCCGCCGACCACACGTTCTCGGCCCGCTCGCTGCGCGATCTGGGCTGATCGCCGAACCACCGATTTGCCGGGTGTTGGCTCGCCGCGCGCCACGACGGGCATGTCTGCCGAGTTGTGTTGATCACAGGTCCAGGTGTTGGTAGACATGAGCGTCGGGGTGTGTGACGGCTCACAGGAGGTAAAAGGCATTCGGTCAGTTTTCGTTTCAGTTTCGACGGCACATTTCGTGAAAAAGTCCTGGTAATAGTCTCCCCAAATGGCAGACATCAACAGGAACATGTTCTAGTCTTTGGGCAGTCTTCAGAACGGGGTGGCAGTGCAGTACGGGTACGCGGGTCGATCGATCCGCCCGTCCAAGAAGGAGGAATTCGCGTGAACGACCTCCTTGCTGTCCCGTTGCGGGCGGTCGGCGGATTCTTCGAACTCGGCGCGGACGTGGCCAAGGCCGCGGTCCGGCGCCCGTTCCAGTGGCGTGAGTTCATCGACCAGTCGTGGTTCGTCGCTCGCGTGTCGATCGTGCCGACGCTGTTGGTGGCGATTCCGTTCACGGTGCTGGTTGTCTTCACTCTCAACATCCTGTTGCGCGAGATCGGTGCCGCCGACCTCAGTGGGGCGGCCGCCGCGTTCGGCGCCGTCACGCAGGTCGGGCCCATCGTCACGGTGCTGATCGTGGCCGGCGCGGGCGCCACCGCGATCTGCGCCGACCTCGGTGCGCGCACCATCCGCGAAGAGATCGACGCGATGAAGGTGCTCGGCATCGACCCGGTCAGCCGCCTGGTCGTGCCCCGCGTGCTCGCCTCGATGTTCGTGGCGTTGATGCTCAACAGCCTCGTGTGCACCGTCGGCATCGTCGGTGGCTTCGCCTTCTCGGTCTTCCTGCAGGGGGTGAATCCCGGTGCGTTCGTCAACGGCATTCCGCTGCTGACGAATCTGCCCGAGCTGATCATCTCGGAGATCAAGGCCGGTCTGTTCGGGCTGATCGCCGGAATGGTCGCCTGCTATCTCGGATTGCAGGTGAAAGGCGGCCCCAAGAGTGTCGGTGACGCGGTGAACCAAACAGTGGTGTTCGCCTTCATGGCCCTGTTCGTGGTGAATGTTGTCGTCACCGCGATCGGCTTGAAATTCACGGTGCGGTGACCGAAATGGCATTCATTGTTCGCAGCAAGTTCCCGCGCACGGTCCGTCGTTTCGAGCGCGCCTCGAAATCCGTGGATTCCCTGGGTGACAAGGCGATCTTTTTCGTCAAGGCGCTCGCCTCGGTGCCGCGCGCACTGGTGCACTACCGCACCGAGACCATCCGGCTGATCGCCGAGATCAGCATGGGCAGTGGCGCTTTGGCGGTGATCGGCGGCACGGTCGTGATCGTCGGCTTCCTGACGCTGATGGCGGGCGGCACCATCGCGGTGCAGGGCTACAGCTCGCTCGGCAATATCGGCGTCGAAGCGCTGACCGGCTTCTTCGCCGCCTTCATCAATGTCCGCATCGCCGCGCCGGTGATCTCCGGGATCGGTCTGGCCGCTACCATCGGCGCCGGTGCTACCGCCCAGCTGGGCGCGATGCGGGTGGCCGAGGAAATCGACGCGCTGGAATCGATGGCGATCCGGCCGGTTCCATTCCTCGTCGGTACCCGGGTGCTGGCCGGCCTGATCGCGATCGTGCCGCTCTACGCGCTCGCGGTGATCGCCTCCTTCCTCGCCAGCCGCTTCGCGACGGTGGTGATCTACGGACAGTCGGCCGGTGTCTACGACCACTACTTCTCGACGTTCCTCATTCCGAGCGACATTCTGTGGTCGTTCATCCAGGCGATCGTCATGGCGCTGGCCGTCATGCTGATCCACACCTACTTCGGTTTCACCGCCGCGGGCGGCCCGGTGGGCGTCGGTGTCGCGGTCGGTAACGCGGTGCGGGCCTCGCTGGTCGCGGTCGTCACAGTGACGCTGCTGATCTCGCTGGCCATCTACGGCACCTCCGGCAACTTCCACCTCTCGGGATAGCGCGATGGATACCAATCGGTTCGTTGCCGCCATGCAGGGCGGGCTCGGGCGCAAGCTCGCCGCGCTCGCGCTGGTCGGCCTGCTCGTCGCGGGCGCCTGGCTCGCGATAGCGCTGTTCCAAGGCGCGTTCACCAACACCGCTGTGGTGCTGGTCGATACGCCACGCACCGGCCTGGTCCTCGACCCCGACGCCAAGGTGAAGGTGCGCGGTGTCGAGATCGGCCGGGTCACCGACATCGACCTGCGCGCCGACGGCGCCCAGCTGCGGCTCGAAGTCGACCCCGACCAGCTGAAACTGGTGCCCGCCAACGCCGGTGTCGACATCCGCTCGACCACGGTGTTCGGTGCCAAGTACGTGAACTTCGTCGTCCCCGAGCAGCCGTCCGCCACGGCGCTGGCCCCGGGCAGCACGGTGGCGGTGAGCTCGGTGACCGTCGAGTTCAACACGCTGTTCCAGCATCTGTCCGATGTGCTCGCCCAGGTCGAGCCGGAGAAGCTCAACGCGACGCTGACCGCGCTGGGCACCGCGCTGGAAGGCCGAGGCGACAAGCTGGGCGATCTGCTGGTGCGTTCGGATCGCTATCTGCGCGAACTCAATCCGTACCTGCCGACCCTGCAGTCCGATCTGGACAAGACCGCCGCCGTGACCGGCCTCTACGCCGAGGTCACCGATCCGCTGTTGCGCACGGTCGACAACGCGACCGGTACGTCGCAGACGATCACCGAGATGCAGGGCCAGCTCGACAACGTGCTGGTCAACGTGATCGGGCTGTCCGACACGGTGGGATCGGTACTGCGCGAGAACGAACGCGATCTGGTGACCGCGCTCGACCTGCTGCGGCCGACGACCGGCCTGCTGTTCGAGTACGCCCCCGCACTGCGCTGCATCATCGACGGCCTCGGCCCGCTGGTGCCGATCGCCGAGGAGATGATGGGCGGACGACTGCCGGGCGTCGGCATGAACGCCAGCTTCATGCTCGGTGCCCAGCCCTACACCTATCCGAACGACCTCCCCAAGGTGAACGCCACCGGCGGCCCGCGCTGTGAGGGCGTGGTGGACCGGGTACCGAACAGCCATTCGAACTATCTGGTGACCGATACCAGCGAGGGCACGGTGTACACGCCGAACACCCAACACGAATTCCACGGTGTGCCAAAGGTATTCCAGCTGCTGCTGGACGGATTGCCGGGAGTGACGCGGTGAGGAACACGGGAACGACGATCAAACTGGCGATCTTCACCGTGGTGATGACGCTGGTGTTCGCCGGCCTGGCCATCGTCTTGAGTCAGGCCCGGTTCTCCAGCGAGAACGGCTATCGCGCGGTGTTCACCAGCTCCTCGGGCATGTTGCCGGGCGCCAAGGTGCGCATCGCCGGTGTGCCGGTGGGCTCGGTGACCTCGGTGAAGGTCGGCGACGACAACTTCGCGCACGTCGAGTTCGACGTCGACACCAAGTACGCGGTGCTGGCCAGCACCCGGGCGGCGATCAAATACGAGAACCTGGTCGGCGACCGCTACCTGGAACTGATGGAGGGGCCGGGCTCGGCTCGGCGCCTGTCCGATGGCGACACCATCGGTCGCGAGCAGACCTCGCCCGCACTGGATCTGGACCTGCTGCTCGGCGGATTCAAGCCGCTGCTGCGCGGGCTCGATCCGGCACAGGTCAACGACCTCACCGAGGCATTGCTGCAGATCTTCCAGGGACAGGGCGGCACGCTGGTCTCTCTGCTGAACAGCGGCGGGAACTTCGCCAGGACCCTGGCCGACCGGGACGCGTTGATCGGCAGCGTGATCGACAACCTGAACACCGTGCTGGCCACCATCGCCGACCGCGGTGATCAGTTCGCGACCACCATCGACGAACTGCAGCGCCTGGTCAGCGACCTGTCCGCGCAGCGTGACCCGATCGGCAACGCGTTGCCGCGGATCGCGGGCGCCACCCAGGAACTCAACGACCTGCTGGTGCAGGCTCGCCCCGATCTGCGCAACACCATCGAACAGACCGGCAGGCTCGCCACGAATCTGGACGAGGGTTCCGACCACATCGAATGGGTGCTCGGAAAGCTGCCGGACACCTACAAGAAGCTCATCCGGATCGGTGCCTATGGTTCTTTCCTGCAGCTGTACATCTGCGGTACCAACTTCCTGATCAGCGGCCCCAACGGCGAGCCGATGGAAGTTCACGCACCGGGTCTGCAGGCGACCGGAAGGTGCACGCCCAATGAATGAGAACAAGTCGTCAGCGGCGACGATCGGTATCGTCGGTGTGGTTCTGGCGGTGACGATCTCGCTCGCGACGCTGCAATTCACCGAGCTGCCCTTCATCCGTTCGGGAGCGACCTTCACCGCGAACTTCCTCGATGCGGGCGGCCTGGTGCCGGGCGACCCGGTGCACGTGGCCGGTGTGCGTTCCGGCGAGGTGCGGCAGGTCAGCCTCGACGGTGACAAGGTCCTGGTGAAGTTCGACCTCGACGAGTCGATCGTGCTGGGCGAGAAGACGACCGCCGCGATCAAGACGAACACGGTACTCGGCCGCAAATCCTTGGACGTGGTGCCGAACGGTCCCGGCGCGATCGACACCGGCGACACCATTCCGCTCGACCGCACCACCTCGCCCTATTCGCTCAACGAAGCACTGAGTGATCTCGGCGGGACCGTGCGCGATCTCGATCTGGATCAGGTCGACCAGACCCTCGACACCCTGTCGACGGCCTTCGCCGATACCCCGGGCCCGCTGCGCAACGCGCTCGACGGTGTCACCGCGTTGTCGCGCAGCATCAATGTGCGCGACCAGGCGCTGACCGACCTGCTGGCCCGGGCGCAGAACGTCACCAAGATCCTGGCCGACCGCAGCACCCAGCTCAATACGCTGCTCATCGACGGCAACGAACTGCTCGGCGAACTCGATCGGCGCCGCGCGGCGATCAACCAGCTCGTCGTCTACATCGACGACGTGGCCAGGCAGCTCTCCGGCCTGGTCGCCGACAACGAGCCGCAGATGCGGCCGACGCTGGACCGCCTGAACTCGGTGCTCGCGCTGCTCCAGCGCAACGAACAGAACCTCAACCAGGCACTCGACGGCCTCGGCCCCTACGCCGCAGCGCTCGGCGAACAGGTCGGCAACGGGCCCTGGTTCAACGCCTACGTGGTGAACGCGACAAGTACCGAATTGCGTCCGCTCGTCGATGCGCTGGTCTGGCCGGAACAGGTGCCGCAGGACGTGATCGACATCTTCACCAACCCGAGGACGCCCTACATCGCTCCTGCTGAAAAGGATCCCCCGCGATGAGCTTGAGCCAGCAGGTGCGCGGGTTGCCGCGCTGGACGATCGCGGTGGCGGTGGTGGTGATCGCGGCATTGGTCGCGGTCGGCGTCTACCTCGTCACCGGCGCCGGGAAGAACACGGTGACCGCGTCGTTCACCTCCACCACCGGCCTGTACGCCGGCGACGAGGTCCGGGTACTCGGCGTCACCGTCGGCAGCATCGACTCGATCGAACCGGGCAAGGGCCAGGTACGAGTGAAGATGAGCATCGACAGCGATGTCGATCTGCCCGCGGACGCGCGCGCCGTGATCATCGCGCCGTCACTGGTGGCGGCCCGCTTCGTACAGATCGCGCCCGGCTACAACGGTGGCCCGAAACTGGCCGACGGGGCCCAGATTCCGCTCGAGCGCACGGCGGTGCCGGTGGAGTGGGACGAGATCAAGGCCGAGCTGACCAAGTTGTCGGCGGCCCTCGGTCCGGTCGGTGACGACGAGCAGGGCTCCTTCGGCCGCTTCGTCGACACCGCGGCCGACAACCTCGACGGGAACGGGAAGAAGTTCCGCGACACCCTGCGTGAACTGTCCGCGACCATGACCACCCTGTCCGACGGGCGAACCGACCTGTTCGGCACCATTCGCAACCTGCAGAAGTTCGTCGAGGTGCTCTCGGCGAGCAACGAGCAGATCGTGCAGTTCAGTGGCCGCCTGGCGTCGGTGTCCTCGGTGCTGGCCGGCGCGTCGCAAGAACTCGGCGCCGGGCTGGACAGTCTCGATGTGGCGCTCGCCGATGTGAAGCGGTTCCTCGACGGCACCGGCGGCGAGCTGACCGAGGGTGTCGAGCGGCTCGCCGATGTCACCCAGACGCTGGTCGACAAGCGGCCCCAGCTCGAACAGGTGCTGCACTCCGGCCCGACCGCGATGGTGAACTTCTATCAGCTCTACAAGCCCGCTCAGGGCTCGCTCACCGGCGCGGTCGCCCTGAACAACAGCGCGAGTCCACTCAGCTTCCTGTGTGGTTCGATCCGGGCGCTCGAGAACAACAACTCCGATAAGTCCGCCGACCTGTGCGCGGAGTTCCTGGCACCGGTGATCAGTTCGCTGGCCATGAATTACGTGCCGGTCATGACCAACCCGGCCAGCGGCGTGACGGCTTTCCCGGAGCAGCTGGTGTACAGCGACCCGAGCCTGGCCGGTGCCGGCCAGCCGAACTCGGCGCCCGCCGCCGCCCCGATCACCGTGCCCGAAGGTCTTGCCGGGCTTGCCGTTCCAGGAGGACAGCGATGAGGCGCCAACGCGCACTCGCCGGGCTGGCCGTCGGCGTCGCCGTCGCGCTCGGCACCACCGGCTGTCAGTTCGACGGGCTCAACTCCCTGCCCATGCCCGGTTCCGAGGGCCGCATGGCCGGCTCCTACACCGTGCGGATCCAGATGCCCAATGTCACCACCCTGACCCGGAATTCGCCGGTGCGGGTGGACGACGTCGAGGTCGGCAACGTCACCGGGATCGAGGTCGAGGGCTGGCACGCGCTGGTGACGGTCTCGCTCAACCCCGATGTGCGCCTGCCCGCCAACGCGGTCGCCAAGATCGGCCAGACCAGTCTGCTCGGCAGCAACCACGTCGAGCTGTCCGAGCCGACGACGGTCGCGCCGACGGGCCAGTTGCGCGACGGCGACGTCATCCCGCTCGAGCGGGCCGGCGCCTATCCGACCACCGAGCAGGTGCTGTCCTCGTTGTCGGTGGTGCTCAACGGCGGTGGTATCGCCCAGCTCGAGACCATCACCACCGAGCTGAACGCGATGGTGAACGGCCGCGAGGCCGAGATCGCCGACCTGTTGCCCCAGCTCAACGAGCTGACCACCGGTCTGGAGCGGCAGACCGGCAGCATCATCGCCGCGATGGAAGGCCTGGACCTGCTCGCGGTGCGCCTGGCCGATCAGCGTGACGTGATCGCCGAGGCGATCGAGCAGATCCATCCCGCGCTCACCGCGCTGGCCGACCGGTCGGCGAACATCACCACCGCGATCACCGCGCTCGGTGAGCTCGGCGACGTCAGCGAACGACTCATCAAGACCAGCGGCGACGATCTGGTGGCCAATCTCCGCAGTCTCGGTCCCGTGCTGAAGACGCTGGCCGACACCGGCAACAACCTGGTCCAGGCGCTGGGCATCCTGCCGACCTTCCCGTTCCCGATCCGGAACATCGACAACGCGATCATGGGCGACTACATGAACTTGTTCATCACGTTCGACCTGACCGCCAGTCGGCTCGACAGCAACTGGCTCACCGGCACTCCGCTGGGCGGTCGCTTCGGTGGCGTCGAAGGCGTCGTCGGCTCGTTCGCGCCGTCGACCGCGACCGACGCGGGCAACCCGGCGACCACGCCGCTGGGCGCACCGGCGAGCCCGGGGCCCACGCTCAATCTGCCCGGGCTGCCGCCCATCCCCGGTCTGCCCGCCATCCCCGGACTCACCGCGCCACTGCCGGGCCAGGAAGGGGCGGGTCGATGAAACTCACCCGGTTCGTGCGAGCCCAGCTCGTGATCTTCGCGGTGCTCACGGTGATCGGCCTCGTCGTGATGAGCGTCAGCTACCTGCAGTTGCCCGCGATGTTCGGCATCGGCCGATACGCGGTGACCGTGCAGCTGGCCGCCACCGGCGGTCTCTACCCCACCGCGAATGTCTCCTACCGCGGGCAGAACATCGGCAAGGTCGAGGCGGTCCGGCTGACGACGGCCGGAGTCGAAGCGGATCTGTCGATCGACAGCGACTACAAGGTGCCCGCCGATGCGAGCGCGTGGGTGCGCAGTGTCTCGGCGATCGGCGAGCAGTATGTCGACCTGGTGCCCACCGAGCAGCCGTCGGAGGCGAATCTGCGTGACGGCTCGGTGATTCCGGAGCAGCGTACCCATCTGCCCCAGGACGTCGGCACGATGCTGGACCAGGCCGACAAGCTGCTCCAGTCGGTCGCCGACACCCGCCTGCGGCAGGTCATCGACGAGGCGTTCCTCGCCTTCAACGGCGCGGGCCCCGATCTGCAGCGGTTCATCGACTCGGCCGCGCTGCTGGTGCAGCAGGCCGAAACCGATATCGAGCCCACCAAGAAGCTGCTCGACCAGATCGGTCCGCTGCTGGACACCCAGACGCGTTCCGCGGACGATATCCGTTCCTGGACGGCGGATCTGGCCACGGTCACCGATCAGCTGCGCGAGCACGATCCGGCCCTGCGCAGCCTGCTGAACAACGGCCCTTCCGCGATGGAAGTGGTGAACAAGCAGTTCCAGGGGCTGCGCCCGACCCTGCCGCTGCTGGCCAGCAACCTGGTGAGCCTCGGACAGGTCGGGGTGACCTACAACGCGAGCGTGGAGCAGCTCCTGGTTGTCTTCCCGCCGCTGATCGCGGCGCTGCGGACCGCTATCCGCGGGCCGATCCAGTACGGCGTGATGGTCGACTTCATGACCGTCCTCAACGACCCGCCCGCCTGCACCACCGGCTTCCTGCCCGCGGATCAGTGGCGGGAGCCGAGCGACCTGACCCCGATGGACACCCCACCCGGGCTCTACTGCAAGGTGCCGCAGGACTCGAACATCGCGGTTCGCGGCATCCGCAACACCCCGTGCATGGAATTCCCCGGCGTCCGGGCACCCACGCCCGAACTGTGCCGGACGGGGTTCGTGCCGCAGGGCAACAACCCGCCGTTCGGGCCGGTTCAGCCGGTCGCTCCGGCGTCGGCACCGGCAGGCGCATCGACGGGCGGTGTGACCCCCGCCGCAGCGCGCCCCTATGATCCGTCCACGGGCAGCTATCTGGGCACGGACGGACGCACGTACCGCCAAGGTGACATCGCCGAGGACGGCTCGGGCACCGTGCCGGCCAGCTGGCAGGCGATGTTGGAGGAGCAGCAACGATGAACGACAACGACAACCGCCGCCCGCGCAGGCGGGCCGCGCGCTCGGCCGGGCCACCGGTCGAGGAGACGGCGGCCGAGACAGTCAGCATCAGTAAGAGCGAAACCGCATCACCGTCGGCGGCGCTGGACGCGGAGGCCACGGCGAAGATCGCCGGAAACTCGGCCGCCGGCACAGCGGTGAAGCCGGCGGATGTCACCGTCCAGCTCGCGGCGAGCGAGCCTGCCGAAACCGGCGGCGCGGCGGCGCCTCGCGCGCGTGGCGGCATCCTGGCGCTCGCCGCGGCGATCCTGCTCGTCCTCGCCCTGGTCGCCGGGGCCGGCTACGCGGCCTTCACCGCCTACTCGGTGAACCGGGACGAGGATCTGCGAGCGCAGTACACCGAGACCGCCCGTCAGGCGGTGCTGAACCTCACCACGATCCGCGCGCAGACGGCCAAGGAAGACATCGACCGCATCCTGGCGGTGGCCTCCGGTGACTTCAAGACCGAGTTCGACGGTCGCGTCGATCCGTTCATGGACGTCGTCAAGCAGGCGAATGTGGTCTCCTCCGGCGAGGTCGTCGAATCGGGCATCGTCACCGCCGACGCCGACTCCGCGCAGGTTCTCGTCGCCGCCAAGCAGACGGTGAGCAACAACGGCTCGCCCGAACCGCAGTCGCGGCAGTACCGATTCCGGGTCACCGTGTCGAACAGCGACACCGGCATGACCGTGTCGAAGGTGGAGTTCGTCGGATGAGCCAGCGTATGAAGATCGTCTTCGGCGGCCTCGCCGCCCTCGGCCTGATCGCGGCGGTGGTGCTCGGGGTGAGCGGCTACCAGCTGTGGCAGCACGACCGGACCGAGCAGGCCCGCAGCGACGCGATGAGCACGGCGAGCCGCACGGTCAGCGCCATGTTCACCTACGAGCCCGCCACCGTCGACACCGAGCTGCCCAAGGCGGCCGACGGCCTGACCGAGTCCTTCCGCAACGACTACCTGAAGCTGATCAAGGAAGCCATCGCGCCGGGCGCGAAGGAGAAGCAGCTCACCGTCAAGGCCACGACCCAGGCCGAGGGCATCGTCTCGGCCGAGCCCGAGCATGCGGTGGTGCTGCTCTACCTGAACCAGCTGACCACCAGCAAGGACACCCCGAACGGCACCGCCTCCGGCAGCCGGGTGCGGGTAACGATGGACAAGTCCGGGGACCGCTGGCTGGTCGCACAGGTCACGCCGGTCTGAATCCCCGCGAGAATCGCTGTTTCCGTGGCCGTCGGCCCGGCCTGACTCAGGCCGGGCCGCGGTTGTCTCGGGGTAGCCGCACGACGAAGGTCGCCCCGCCGCCCGGGGTCTGCCGCACCCGGACCGTGCCGCCGTGTGCGGCGACCAGCGCGGCCACGATGGACAGCCCGAGGCCCGTGCCGCCGCTGCTGCGGGTGCGTGAGGAGTCGGCGCGATAGAACCGCTCGAAGATCCGCGCCGATTCCTCCGTGGACAAGCCGGGGCCGGTGTCGGCGACTTCGAGGAGTACCTCGTCCTGGGCGGGGGTCAGTCGCACCGTGATCGCGGTGCCGTCGGGGGTGTGGGTCCGGGCGTTGTTGAGCAGGTTGGTCAGGATCTGGCGCAGCCGGTGGTCGTCGCCCAGGATCTCCAAGGTGCCCGTGCCGTCGGCGATCTCGAGGGTGATCGGCCGGTGCTCGCCCTGCGCGGCCTCCACCGCGCGAGCGCTGTGCACGGCGTCGCCGGCGATCGCGAGCAGGTCGACCGGCGTCAGGTCGACGGGGCGTTGCGCGTCGAGCCTGGCCAGCATGAGCAGGTCTTCCACCAGCAGGCCCATCCGCTGTGCCTCGTGTTCGATGCGATTCATGAACATCGCCGGATCGCCGGTCGCGCCCTGCCGGTACAGCTCGGCGAAACCGCGGATGGTGGTGAGCGGAGTGCGCAGTTCGTGACTGGCGTCGGCGACGAAACGCCGCATCCTGGCCTCGGATTCGCGCGCGGCGGCCTCGGAGGCCGCGGTCGCGGCGAAGGCCTGCTGGATCTGGGTGAGCATGCTGTTGAGCGAGCGCGAGAGCCGGTCGACCTCGGTGTCGGTGCCGCGCACCGGAACCCGGCGATGCAGTTGACCCTCCGCGATCGCCGCCGCGGTGGCCTCGACCCGGCGCAGCGGCCGCAGACTACCGCGCACCACGAAGTAGGCGGCCACGGCCAGGGCGATCAGCACGATCGCGCCCACCACCAGCTGCAACACGACGAGATTGCGCACGGTCTCGATGTTCTCGGTGAGCGGCCACGCCACGGTCGCGGTCGCGCGATGCCCGTTGACGGTCAGCACGCGCCACTGATCGGTCGAATCGCCCTGTGAGCCGACGGTGACTGGTTGGAGCGCAGGGGGATTCGGGAGGTCAGGAGTGGCGTCGGTGCCGAAGACGTTGTCCAGCGTGATGTTTCGGGTGCCGTCGGTGCTCGCGGCGGTGAGGTAGTACCGTCCCGGCGGCTGCCGGTCCGACGACGGGGTGGGCAGGGGTGGCGCGGGCAGCCCGACCCGGCGCTCCCATTCGATCGCG
>Ga0247823_10002131_pt1 | contig 16377 bp, 13 predicted proteins | sample 13C_PalmiticAcid_2_FD_192426 | JGI IMG/M metagenome (GOLD analysis project Ga0247823, IMG submission 192426) | Soil microbial communities from agricultural site in Penn Yan, New York, United States - 13C_PalmiticAcid_Day30 | ecosystem: Environmental > Terrestrial > Soil > Agricultural land...
CGTGAACCGCGACGACCTGGTGACCTTCCACGTCGACGGCACGCACGGCTCCGCCGTCGCCACGCTGACCGGCTGCAAGGCCCAGAGCCGCGTGAACACGCCGCGCCCGGTGTGGAACCCGGACGTCAAGCAGACGATGAACTTCTCCGATCAATGGCAGGACGTGCCGGACACGCAGGTGTACGACAACGGCTTCAAGATCCAGTGGGAACACTTCATCCGCCACGTGGTGGAGAACGAGCCCTACAAGTGGACGCTGCCCGAAGGCGCCAAGGGCGTGCAGCTGGTGGAAGCCGCGCTGGAAAGCTGGGAGCAACGCCGCTGGGTCGACGTGCCCGAACTGAAAGTCTGAAGACCGGAAGACACCCCCGCCGCGCTTCGCGCGACCCCCTCAAGGGGGCGACACCTGCGGCCCGGCAAAGCCGGTTCCGCGGTGTCTCTTGATCCGACCATCTCGCGCGTTGCGCTCTGGAGCATTCACATGACCTTTTCTCTCAAACTGCCCTCGGCTTCGGGCAAGGTCGAGGCCTACACCCTGCGCGGCACCACCCCGGTGAAGCCCGCGCCGGGCGTGAAGTTCAACCGCATCGCCTACTCCGCGGCCCACGTGGTGGCCGATCCGCTGGCCGCCATCGACCCCTGGCTGCAGTCCGCAGTGGACTGGGACGCGACCATCGCCTACCGCCAGCGGCTCTGGTCGCTCGGCCTGGGCGTGGCCGAGGCCATGGACACCGCACAGCGCGGCATGGGCCTGGACTGGCCCACCTCGCTGGAGCTGATCCGCCGCTCGCTCGACGCCGCCAGGGACGTGCCCGGCGCGCTGGTGGCCTCGGGCTGCGGCACCGATCACCTGGTGCTGGAGAACGTGAAGACGGTCGATGAAGTCATCGCCGGCTACGAAGAGCAGATGGCTGCCATCGAGAAACTCGGCGGCAAGCTGATCGTCATGGCCAGCCGCGCCCTGGCCCGCGTGGCCAAAAGCCCGGCCGACTACGAGCGCGTGTACGACCGCATCCTGAGCCAGGCGAAACAGCCGGTGGTGCTGCACTGGCTGGGCGACATGTTCGACCCCGCGCTCAAGGGCTACTGGGGCGACAACGACCCGGACAAGGCGATGGACACCGCGCTGGCCGTGATCGCCGCGCACCCGGACAAGGTGGACGGCATCAAGATCTCCCTGCTCGACAAGGACAAGGAAATCGCGATGCGCCGCCGCCTGCCCCCGGGTGTGCGCATGTACACCGGCGACGATTTCAACTACGCCGAACTCATCGCCGGCGACGGCTTCGGTGCCGAGAAGACGCACGGCCAGAGCGACGCGCTGCTGGGCATCTTCGACGCCATCGCACCCGCCGCCAGCGCCGCGCTGGGCGAACTCGCGCAGGGCAACCTGCAGAAGTTCCACGACATCCTCGGCCCCACGGTGCCGCTGTCGCGCCACATCTTTGCCGCGCCCACGCGCTTCTACAAGACCGGCGTGGTCTTCATGGCCTGGCTCAACGGCCACCAGTCCCACTTCACCATGGTCGGCGGCCAGCAGAGCACCCGCTCGCTGCCCCACTTCGCCGAGCTGTTCCGCCTGGCCGACGCGGCCAACCTGCTGGAGCAGCCCGAGCTGGCCGTGCGCCGCATGGGCACGCTGCTGGCGCTGCACGGCGTGGAGGCCTGATCGATGCGCGACTTCTCGCAAGACCACCGCTGGCTGTCCGTCAACACCGCCACGGTGCGCAAGAGCCGGGGGCAGGACCTGCCGCTCACCGACATCCTGGACGCCTGCGCGCGCCATGGCATTGCGGCGATCTCGCCGTGGCGTGACCAGGTGGCCGCGGTCGGTCTGAAGACCGTCTCGGCCCAGGTGAAGTCACTCGGCCTGAAGCTCTCGGGCTACTGCCGGGGCGGCATGTTCCCGGCGGTGGATGCCGCCGGGCTGCAGGCCGCGCGCGACGACAACCGCCGTGCGGTGGACGAGGCCTGCGAGCTGAACGCGCCCTGCCTGGTGCTGGTGGTCGGCGCCCTGCCCGGCGCGCTGGCCGGCCAGGCCGCGCACAAGGACATCGGCCACGCGCGCCAGCAGGTGAGCGATGGCATTGCGGATCTGCTCGAGTACGCCAAGGCCAACGGCATGCCGCTGGCCATCGAGCCCCTGCACCCGATGTACGCGGCCGACCGCGCCTGCATCAACACCATGGAACAGGCGCTGGACGTGTGCGACGCGCTCGACCCGGGCCGCACCGGTGCGATCGGCGTGGCGGTGGACGTGTACCACGTGTGGTGGGACCCCAAGCTGCAGGCGCAGATCGAGCGCGCGGGCCGCGAGCGCCTGCTGGCCTTCCATGTGTGCGACTGGCTCACACCCACCACCGACCTGCTCAACGACCGGGGCATGATGGGCGACGGCGTGATCGACATCCCGCGCATCCGGGGCTGGGTGGAGGCGCAGGGCTTCGCCGGCTTCAGCGAGGTGGAGATCTTCTCGACCGGCAACTGGTGGAAGCGCGATCACGGCGAGGTCTTGAAGACCTGCATCGAGCGGCACCGCAGCGCGGTGTGATCTCCATGCCCGCACGGCGCTTCCCGCAACGCGGGCGCTGCGGAGACAACCGCCAGCAAGGCTTTCCTGAGCGCCTGCGCATCGTCCAGCAGCGGCGGCGCAACGCGGTGTTCCGCGAGCGCCCCACCCTCGGCTGGCGCCCCGTGTGTCGGGTGCGAAACTGGCTCGCTCACTTCTTCAACTGGGGCTGGTCCAGGTAGCGCACGTCCTTGACGGGCAGCGGAATCGGGTTGATGTACCGATAGCCCTGGGCCTGCAGGTAGGCGATTTCCGGGAACCCGGCCGGCACCACCGTGATGAAGCCATGCATATCGCTGGGCTGGAAGCCCGCGGCGCGCATGGCGTTGCTGCACATGCGGAACTCGACCCCGTTCTTCGCCAGCTCGGCCATCTTGTCGACGATGCCCTGGTACTTCTCGTAGTTCTCCTTGGCGAACACCCGAAGCTCGGGACCGTGCGTCACCACCACCATCTTGCCCTTGAGCGGCGTGCGGGTGTTGTTGACGAAGTTGTAGAGGATGTTCATGTCGCCGGGGTTCTCGTAGTTGAGATCGAAGACGGCGTTGATGGTCGGGTACTCATGCATGTCGACCTTGGCGGTGCCATAGGGCGCGAACTCGTCGGCAGAGGCCGCGACGGCGCCGAAAACCAGCGCCGATGCCAGCAAGGTGCGAGCGAAGAATGTCATCGTCAAAAACTCCAGGGTAAAAAAACTAGCAGGCGCTGGCGCGCGGTTCCAGTGAGCGAAGCCAGGCCTTGATCTGTCTGGCCTGGGTATCGATGACCTTGGGGTCCTTGAGGGCGTTCGCGAGCACGCCCATGCCCTGCAGCGAACACAGCAGCTGAATGGCGTGCTGGTGCGCGCTGCGCGCGAGGCCCATCGCGGTGAACTGCCGCGTGCACCACGCCATCAGCAACGCGAAGGGTTTTGACGCCAGCTGGCCGAGCGAACCACCATCCTTGCCCAGCTCGTAGCACAGGCTGCCGACCGGGCAGCCGTGCCGGGTGTCGGACTCCCGGTCGCGCAGCCAGACATCGGCCAGCGAGGCGAGCCGGGCGCGTGGGTTCTTGAGCGAGTCCCACGCCGTCAGGCGCCCCTGGATGACGCCGACGCGCAAATCCATGATGGCGCTGGCGAGCAGCTCCTTGGTCGGGAAGTAGAAATGCACGCTGCCCAGCGGAATGCGCGCCGCCGAGGCGATGTCTGCCAGGGAGGTGTTTGCAAAACCGTGGCGATGGACCAGGTCGGCCGCCGTCTCGGTCAAGTGCTGGCGCTTCAGTTCGCTTTCTGCCCGCGATGCCATGTCATGCCCCAAAAAACCAGTTGATCAACTGGATTATGGAATTTCGCACCGCAGACTGTCAACGGCTCCGGGAGCGCCTCGTGATAGGGTCGATGGCTGGTGGCCAAGGCAACGCTTTCGCCAGATAATTGCCAAAAAAGGCAATTAATCATGTCAACCTTTTTTTCGTCGCTCTGAGCCCATGCGTGAAAAGTCCAAGAACCCGTCCAAACCGCCGCCGGATCGCCGTGGAAAGGGGCGCCCCACGGAAGCCACCGCCGTGGGCCGAGAGGCCTTGATCGCCGCCACGCAGGAGCTGCTGCGCCAGCACCCGCCGGACCGGCTGACGATCGCCGAGATCGCGAAACACGCGGGTGTGACACCCGCCCTGGTGCGCTACTACTTCGGCACAAAGGAAGCCCTCTTCACCGCCACCGCGATGACCCAGCTCGATGCCTTGCAGGCCAAGGGCCAGCAGGCGCTGTCCAAGGACAGCCCGCTGGGCGACCGGTTGACCGAGCGCCTGGGCTCGATGATCGACCAGGTGCATCGCAACCCCCGCTTCCACCAACTGATCATGGACTCGGTGTACACCGGCTCCACACGCGAATCGGAAACCCTGACCGGCCAGGCCGCGTCGCGCGGCCTGCTCCTGACGCTGTCGCTGCTGCACAGCCACGACGGCGAGCAGCTGCGCAAGGTGGACCCCCGCTTCCTGCACGTCGCCATGATCGGCCTGACCGAATTCTTCGGCTCCGCCGACGCCTTCCTGAAGCAGCTGTTCGGCCCCCAGGCCGACCCCGAGGAGCTGCGCAACAGCTATGTCGAGTTCCTGGTCGATCTGTTGCTCCACGGGCTCGTGAAACCCCGCTCCAAACCTTAGCCCGAGCCGCGCCCATCGACCCCAAGTCAACCTGGCCAGTTGACTTTTTTTTCGCCCCCGAATAAATTACCTCTAACGGTAATAAACGAATTCACGCTCCATGACGATGCTCAAGAACCACTGGTACGTCGCCTGCACCGGCAGCGAGCTCACCGCCCGCCCGCTGGGGCGAACGGTGTGCAACGACCCCATCGCGCTCTTCCGTACCCAGAGTGGCCGGGCCCATGCGCTGCTGGATCTGTGCCCCCACCGCAAGGCGCCCCTGTCCATGGGCCTGGTGGATGGCGAGACCTTGCGCTGCGTGTACCACGGCATGGCGTTCGCGGGCGACGGGCAGTGCACCCACATTCCGTCCCAGGACATCATCCCGCCCCGGGCCTGCGTGCGCTGCTTCCCGGTGCAGGAACGCTATGGCCTGGTGTGGATCTGGCCGGGTGACCCGGCACTGGCCGATGCCAGCCTGCTGCCCGAACGCCCCTGGCTGGAGCAAACGGACTGGAACCGGGACGTGGTGCAGCATTTCCCGGTGAAGGCCCACTACGCGCTGATGGGCGACAACCTGCTGGACCTGTCGCACGTCGCGTTTCTGCACGCGTCGTCGATCGGCTTCAACCCCAACCTGCTGGAACACGATCCCCTGCAGACCCTCGTCGATGGGCATGCCGTGACGAACGAGCGCGTGTTCGTCAACACCTCGCAGGCGCCTGCCCACCGGGCCTGGCACGAGTTTCCCGGCCCCGTCACGCGGGTGCAGCGCAGCACCTGGACGCCCCCCGCCAACGTCACCGTGCTGGTGCGCAACGAAGACGGTGCCCAGCAGGTCGACATGCGAGCCGACCACTTCATCACACCGGAGACCGAAGGCAGCCACCACTACTTCATCGTGGTCTCGCGCAACTTCCGAACGCAGGACCCGGCGCTGTCTGCACAGCTGGACCGGGACACCCGGGCGGTCCACCAGGAAGACGTGGAGATCGCCGAGGCGCAGCAGCGGATGAACGAGCGTTTCCCCGACGTCCGGTCCATGGCGCTCAAGGCCGACAAAGCGGTGACCGCCTCACACCGCATCCTGGCGCTGCTGGAACAGCAAGAAGCCGGCCAGGCCTGATCCCCTTTTCACACGCACCCGAGAGACCCACCATGAAGAAAGCCGCATTCCTGTTCAAGTCCCTGTGCCTGCTGAGCCTCGGCGGCCCGGCCCTGGCGCAAGGCACGCCCGAAAGCATCGACTACCTGCTGCCGGTGCCCGCCACCTCGATGGCGATGGCGCCCTGGATGCTGGCGGCGCACAAAGGCTACTTCGCCGACGAGAACATCAAGGTGAACTTCGTGGCGGCCCGCGGCGGGGTGGATGTGGCCAAGCAGATCGGCGCGGGCAACGCGCTCATCGGCGGCGCCATCGGGGACACGCCGATCATCGTCCGGGCGAACGGCGTGCCGGTCAAGGCGATCGCCCTGCTGGGCGCGGGCTCGCTCACGCTCACCTCGGTGCGCAACGACAGCGGCATCCGCTCGTTCAAGGACCTCAAGGGCAAGACCATCACGGTCATGAGCTACAGCGACACCACCTACTACTCGCTGCTGGGCAGCCTGGCCAAGGCCGACCTGACCAAGAACGATGTGTCCATCCAGGCCAGCGGCCCGGCGGGCACCTGGCAGCTGTTCGCCGCAGGCAAGGCGCAGGCCATGGCGGCGGGGCCGGACTTCCTGAACTACGCCATCGACGCGGGCGTGCAGGCGACGATTCTTCCGCCCGAGGACGGTTTTCGAAGCATGGCGCAGGCGGTGATCGCGTCCGACAACGCGATCAAGACCCGGCCGGAGCTGCTGACCAAGCTGGTGCGCGCCACGCTGCGCGCCATGGGCGACATCATGAACGACCCCAAGGATGCCGCGCGGCACTACGTGGCGGCGGTGCCGATGTACAAGGACAAGCAGGCCTCCGTGGAGCGGCTGTTCGGCCTGCTCTCCAAATACACCTATGCCGGCCAGGCGCCCCTGGGCAAGATCGACCCCAGGCGTTTCGAAGAAGTGCAGCGCCTCTATGTAAGCGAAGGCATCGTGCCGCGCGCACTGCCGCTCGACGAGCTCTTCACCAACCAGTTTGTGGACGCCGCCGCCCGCAAGCCCTGAGCCTGTCCGCCCGGCGCCGCCCGGGCGCCGCTCGCCCCTCCTGATACGGGGACGTCCGTCCCATCCCCCACCGCCGCCCATGCGCCGGTCCGTGCCTGCGCGCGCCTGTGGCGCGAAGGCCCATTCCACCTGACTTGAGAGTCCCCATGAAGCCCGTCCTTGCGAAGCTTGGCGCCGTCGCGGCCGCCGTCTGTGTCCAGAGCGCATCCGCGCAAACACCCTCCGTGCAACTCTATGGCCTGATCGACACGGCCGTCGAACACCTCAGCAACACCGGCGCCACCGGCCAGGGCCTGACCCGCATGCCGGGGTTGACCGCCAGCCTGCCATCGCGCTGGGGCTTGCGCGGCACGGAAGACCTGGGCGGCGGTCTCAAGACCACGTTCATGCTGGAGTCGGGCTTCTCGCCGGACAGCGGCGTCCTCAACCAGGGCGCGCGCCTGTTCGGCCGCCAGGCCTTCGTCGGCCTGTCTGGCGCCTACGGCACGCTGACACTGGGTCGCCACCACACCATGCTGTTCTGGTCGCTGTTCGACTCGGACGTGATCGGCCCGCACGCGCAGAGCATGGCGAACTTCGACTCGTACATCCCCAACGCGCGGGCCGACAACTCGGTCAGCTACCTCGGCAAGTTCAGCGGGCTCACGGCGGGCGCCACCTACAGCCTGGGCCGTGATGCGGTCAACGCCGGCCCGTCGCCTGCGGGCACCAACTGCGCGGGCGAAAACGCCGCCGACCGCTCGGCCTGCCGCGAATGGTCAGCGATGCTGAAGTACGACACGCCGAATTGGGGCGCTGCCTTCGCCTTCGACGAACTGCGCGGTGGCGCGGGTGCCTACGGCGGCTTGAACCGCTCGGCCCTGAAGGACCGCCGCACCGTGGTGAACGGCTACGTGAAATGGGCGGGCAGCAAGTTCGGTGGTGGCCTGATCCGCCGGAACAACGGCGCGATGGTCGCCACACCGCGCAGCGACCTCTGGTACCTGGGCGTGAGCCACCCGCTCACGCCGCAAGTGACCCTGTACGCCCAATGGGTGCGCTACGACGTGAAGGACAGTGCCAACGACGGCGATCTGGCGGTGGTTCGTGGCACCTACGCCTTCAGCAAGCGCACCGCGGTGTACGCCTCGCTCGCACGCGCCAACAACAAGGGCGCCGCGAATTTCGCGGTGAGCACCGCGCAGGTGGGCGGCAACCCGATGCCGGGCACGGACCAGACCGGCATCGCCGTCGGCATCCGCCACGCGTTCTGATCGCACGCTTCAGCGAGCGGCGAGCGTCTCGCTGCTCGCCGTCAGCACGGCCGCCGGCAGCGGAGCGCGCCGCGCGGCCTCATCCGCCAGGATCAGCGAGCCGGTGGTGCGCTGTTGCAGGCGGCGCTGCTCGCCGCGCTGCGTCACGTCATCGAGCACCGCCACAAACCACATCAGCAACAGGCCGGCGGCTGCGAAGAGCAGCCAGACCACCGCGTTGGAGAAATAGTTGAACCAGCCGTCGTCGCGGGCCGGGTTCATGTGGGTGGTGCTGCTCATGGGGGTCTCCTCGATGCGTTGTTGGGCTTGAACGCATGATCCGCGCGGGCAGCGCTCCGGCATGTCGGTGCACGGCGGCGCTTGATGTAGGAGCGCACCGACAAGAGGCCAGGCCGAGCGCGCCGCATCAGCTGAGGCGTTGGGCTCCCCGAAGACCTGAGAAGCTGTTCAGATACACGGTGCGGGCCTGGTCCACGAAGCATCGGGCCACACCGAGAGGAGGACACTCGGGCTGTGAGAGCAAGTACATCTGACGGCACTCGAAATCGATGTCAGCGATCGGAACGGCCTTGAGCTTGCCCTCCAGCACAGCGTCGGCAACGGCCATGTGGCTCGCGAGCATCGGCATTTCGTTGCAGATCGCCAACCAGGTCAACGCGCTCAGGTTACCTGTGTAGGCCGCTTCGTAGCGCAGGCCATGGCGCTTGCAGCTTCTGTCCAAAGCCTGGTGGATGGAGGTGTCCACGCCGGGTATGGCGATGGGTTGGGCCAGCAGGTCTTTCAAACGCAAGTGGCGGTTCTGGGCGATGGGGTGCCGTGGCGACACCGCCGCGATGATGGGGGCCTCGGCGAAAAACTCCGTCGTCAAGCCGGCCTCGCCCGAGAGCGCGAACTTCAGCCCCAGATCGACCTCGGACGCCAGCAGCCAGCTCGACACCTCTGACGAGGTGCCCACCCGCAGATGCAGCGTCACCTCCGGATAGGCCGCCCGGCAGAGCGCCATCACCCTGGGCACGAAACTGGCGGCCAAACCCTCGGTGCAGGCCAGTCGCAGGTGGTCGTGCCGCTGCTTGAGCCGTGACCGGATGTCCAGCATGGCCTGCTCGGCGTCCACCATGCTGGCGTTCGCCCAATCCGCCAGGCGCTCGCCTTCCGGTGTCAGGCGCATGCCTCGGGCGAGCCGTTCAAACAGCACGGTACCCAGCGCGGCTTCGAGCTTCGTCACCTGGCGGCTCACCGCCGAAGGCGCCACGTTGAGGAACTCGGCCGCTTCGGTAATCGATCCGGTGCGCGCGACGGCGAGAAAGTAGATCGTGGTGGTGGCAAGCAAGGGCGCCGTCATCGGCTGCGGCCTTGCGAAAAGTGATGTTGGTCAACGGTGACGTGGGAAGGCCAGTCTCGTGACCGTTCGGTCGCGTGTGCGGTGGCTTTCTCGGCGGTCATCGTCATCTTCATCGTCGGGGCTGCGTTTCTCAGGTGAAAGGGTACCGAAGTTTTGACGTGAAATTCGGACGAGCCATTGTGGATTTCGCGCAATTTTCATTTGAGCAAATGACGCTTTCACCCAAAGAGCCATCTGCCTTGCCGAGATGGCGCGCTGCGTTTCCAAAATGAGAATTGTTTGAACAAGATTGCGGTATTCGCCCCTTCCGCAAGACCGAGCTTCCAGATACTGCCCCTTCCGGCGGGCATGGTCTGCCGGCTCTTTCGTTGAATCCTCATTCCATCAAAACCCCATGAATTTTTTTGCGAACCTTCGAATCGGCACGCGACTGGCGTTCACTTTTGCTTCGGTCATTCTTCTGTCCATTGGCGTGGTGCTGTTCGCCAGCACGCGGCTGTCGGCCATCACCACCAGCCTCAGTCTGATCGGCGAGGACCGGGTTCCGAAAGTGGAGCAGGTGGTCTCAATAGCGGATGACGTCAACTTCATCGCGCGCGAACTGCGCAACATGCTCATCTTCAGCGAGCCGGATCAATTGCAGAGTGCCGTCGCCGAGGTCAACCAATCGCGCGATGACATCGCGAAGACATTGCAGGCATTGACGCCCAGCATTACCTCCGACGATGGCAAGGCACGCCTGGCCAAAGTGATGGACGCGCGCAATGCCTTTCTGCCCCTGCAAAACGAATTCATCGAGCACGTTCGAGCAAACCGCACCGAAGACGCCAGGGCGCTGTTGACCAATCGCCTGCGGCCCGCTCAGCTGACCTACATGGATGCCCTCGACGAACTCAAGACGCTGCAGATCGCCCTGGTCGATCAGGCAGTGACCGAAGGCGAGGCCAGCTACGACGAAGCGAAGGTGGTCCTGTTCTCGCTGCTCACCCTCATGGTGGCGCTCAGCGCGTGGCTGGGCTGGCTGATCACCCGCTCCATCACCCAGCCGATCGGCCAGGCCGTGTCGCTGGCGCGCAAGGTGGCCGACGGCGATCTCACAGGCCGCATCGACAGCAACGCCCAGGACGAAACCGGACAGCTGCTGCGCGCGCTCAAGGCCATGAACGAGAACCTGTCGAGCATCGTGCAGACCGTGCGCCAGGGCAGCGACAGCATCGCCACCGGCTCCACCCAGATCGCGACCGGCAATGCCGACCTGAGCCAGCGCACCGAAGAGCAGGCCAGTGCGCTCGAAGAGACGGCGGCCTCGATGGAGCAGCTCGGCTCCACCGTCCGGCAGAACGCGGATAACGCCGGCACGGCCAACCAGCTCGCGCAGAGCGCGTCTGAAATTGCCGGCCGGGGCGGCGAGGTCATGACCCAGGTGGTCGACACCATGCAGGACATCCAGTCGAGCAGCCAGAAGATCTCCAACATCATCGGCGTGATCGATGGCATCGCGTTCCAGACCAACATCCTGGCGCTGAACGCGGCCGTGGAAGCCGCGCGCGCGGGTGAGCAAGGCCGCGGTTTCGCCGTGGTCGCGGGGGAAGTGCGCAGCCTGGCACAGCGCAGCGCCGAGGCCGCCAAGGAAATCAAGGCCTTGATCGAGGCGAGTGTCGACAAGGTGCACACCGGCACCGGCCTCGTGGCCCAGGCGGGCGACACGATGCAGGAGGTGGTGCAGTCCGTGCGCCGCGTCACCGACATCATGGGCGAGATCCGCAGCGCCAGCGCCGAGCAAAGCGCCAGCGTCTCGCAAGTGGGCGAAGCGGTCGTTCAGATGGACCAGGTCACGCAGCAGAACGCGGCGCTGGTGGAGGAAAGCGCCGCCGCCGCCGATAGCCTGAACAAGCAGGCGGAGCAACTGGTGCAGGCCGTTGCGGTGTTCAAACTGCCATCGGACGCCAGCAGCACACCGAGGCTGTCTGACGCCGCCGCAACGGTCCCGTCCCATCGGGTGGCGGTGCCCAAGCTGGCGCCTCGGGCGAAGGCCGCGCCCACACCGGTCGCACCCAAGTCCGCTGCCAAGCCCTCGTCCCCCACGGCCAGCCGTGCAACGGAGGCACATCAGGACGTTGACTGGACCTCCTTCTGACCCGGGGCTGAGCGCCCGCCAAAGCGCACCCGCGCTCATGGTCATTCGAGCCGGCCGCTTGACCCTCAAGCGGCTCCAGGGTTTCAAATGCGGTTCATGCGCGAAGAAAACCCGACCTCCCTCCCCGCTGCATCGACCGTGTTGCAGGTGCCCGACATGTGCTGTGCGGCCGAGTTCAACCTGGTGGAAAAGGAGTTGCGGCGCGTGGACGGTGTCCACGACGTCACGCCCGACTTCATCCGCCGATCGGTGCGCGTCGCGCACCAGGCCGTCCCGGAACCGGAGCTGATCGCCGCCGCGGCCCGGTCGGGCTTCGAGGTGCGCCCGGGCCGCATGCCGCCGCAGGGCAAGGGCCTGGGGTCCATCGCCATCCGCACCGTGAATGCAGCCCCTGCTGCGGCAGCGCATGCAGACCACGACCACGACCACGATCACGCGCATGGGCACGACCATGACCATGAACACGAGGAAGCGCCGGGTCACACGCACGCCAACAGCACGCCGTCCTGGAAGCTGATCGTGGGGGGCGTGCTGGCGCTCGCGGCGGAACTCGCCGCGCTGGCCTACGGCGACTCGTCGGCCAGCGCCGTGGCGCTCGCCCTCGGCGCCATCGTGCTGGCCGGCCTGGAGACCTACCGCAAGGGGCTCGTGGCCCTGCGCCGCTTCAACCTCAACATCAACGCGCTGATGACCGTGGCGGTGACGGGCGCGGCCATCCTCGGCCAGTGGCCGGAAGCGGCGATGGTGATCGTGCTGTTCGCCATCGCGGAGATGATCGAAGAGAAATCGCTCGACCGCGCGCGCCGCGCCATCGAAGGCCTGATGGCGATGGCGCCCGACATGGCCACGGTGCAACAAGGCACCACGTGGCAGGCGGTGCCGGCGGCCACGGTGCCGGTGGGCGCGGTGGTGCGCGTGCGCCCGGGCGAGCGCGTCGCGCTCGACGGCACCGTCACCGCCGGCTCATCGGCGGTCGACCAGGCCGCCATCACCGGCGAGAGTGTGCCGGTGGACAAGCAGGTGGGCGACCCCTTGTTCGCGGGCACCATCAACCAGAACGGCGAGCTGCAATACACCGTCTCCGCCCGCGCCGACGATTCGACCCTGGCCCGCATCATCCGCGCGGTGCAGGAGGCACAGGCCAGCCGCGCACCGACCCAGCGCTTCGTCGACACCTTCGCCCGCTACTACACGCCTGCCGTGTTCGCGGTGGCGGTGGCCCTCGCGGTGCTGCCGCCGCTGCTCACGGGTGCGGACTGGCTCACCTGGGTCTACCGCGCCCTGGTGCTGCTGGTGATCGCCTGCCCTTGCGCGCTGGTGCTGTCCACGCCGATCTCCGTGGTGTCGGGTCTGACCGCGGCCGCCCGGCGCGGCATCCTGGTCAAGGGCGGCCTGCACCTGGAGCAAGGCCACCGGCTGAAGGTGCTGGCCCTGGACAAGACCGGCACGCTGACCCAGGGACGGCCGGTGCTCACCGACGTCCAGGCGTTGCAGGGCAGCGAGGACGAGGTGCTGGCGCTGGCGGTCGCGCTCTCCAGCCGCAGCGACCACCCGGTGTCCCGGGCCATTGCCGCGCGCGGCGCGGGCACGCTTCAGGAGGTGAGCGACTTCCAGGCGCTGCAGGGGCGCGGTGTCGAAGGCCGCATGGCGAACGAGCGCTACCGCCTGGGCAACCACCGCCTGGTCGAGGAATCGCAGGCCTGCTCGCCGGACCTGGAAGCGCGGCTGGACGCGCTGGAGGCCCAGGGCAAGACGGCCGTGGTGCTCGTGCGCGGCAACCTGCCCATCGGCATCTTCGCCATCGCCGACCAGGTGCGGCCGGAAAGCGTGGAGGCCGTGGCGCAGCTGAAGCAGCTGGGCGTGCGGCCGGTGATGTTGACCGGCGACAACCGCCACACGGCCGAGGCGATCGCGCAGCAGGTCGGCATCGAGGACGTGCGCAGCGAGCTGATGCCACAGGACAAGCTCCAGGCCATCGAGGCGCTCGCGGCCGACGGCACGGTGGTGGGGATGGTGGGCGACGGCATCAACGACGCACCGGCGCTCGCGAAAGCCCACATCGGTTTCGCCATGGGCGCGGCAGGCACCGACACCGCGATCGAGACGGCCGACGTGGCCCTGATGGACGACGACCCGCGCAAGCTGGCCGAGTTCATCGACCTCTCTCGCGCCACCCGGGCCGTGCTGTGGCAGAACATCACGCTGGCGCTGGGCATCAAGGTGGTGTTCCTGGCCCTGGCGGTGGCGGGTCAGGCCACGCTGTGGATGGCGGTGTTCGCCGACATGGGCGGCAGCCTGCTGGTGGTGTTCAACGGGCTGCGGCTGCTGCGCCACCGCCGGCGCTGATTCAGTAGGCGCGGTCCCGGTCGAGCAGGCCGCGCTGCACGAAGAGCGCCCGCAAGGCATCGTCCTTGAACACGCCGCTGCGCTCCAGCACCTGAAGCGTGTTGCCGCAGCGGCTGCGCATGTGGGCCTGGCGCAGGCGCTCGCCGCTCACCTTGGCCAGCACGCGGTCGGTGGCCGCCGCATCCAGGCCGGCCTCGCCCAGCAGCCGCCGATGGAAGCCTTCGTCAAAGGTGTGAAAGGCCGCGACGATGTCGGGCAGCAGGCGACCGAAGAAGGTCTGCCCCTCCCGGTCCAGCCGAGGCCAGATTCGCTCGAACAGGTGGCCGAAGTACCGGGCGTGCACCCACTCGTCTTCGAGGTGCGCGAGCAGCATGCCCTGCACCGCCGAGTGCGCCGTGCCGCGCATGACGTCGACGATGGCCTTGGTGATCATGGTCTCGCCGACGAAGCCGACCATGAACCAGGCGAGGTCGCGCCGCGCCGGTGGCACGTCGGCCACCAGCGCCTCGATGGCCGCGATCTTCGGGCTCGGCCCGTCGTGTGCCTGCAGCGCGAACACCTCGCGGATCGACAGGCTGGCCTGGGCCGTGAAGTAGGCGTGGTAGCCCTCGTCGGTGTACAGCTTGAGCGCGTCGAGCGCGAGCGGCTCGGGCACGAAGGCGCGCAGGCGGTTTTCCGCGATGACCTGGGCGGCCACGTTGACAATGCGGTGCTCGGTGAGCGCCATGTCGTCCAGGAAGTGGACCAGTCGCGCTGCGCAGAGGCGGTTGCGCGCGGCCATGTCGAGCGGGCGCAGCGCCGGGTGCGACAGCAGTTCGTCGGCCTGGCCGAACACGAACCATTGCACGCTGCTGAATTCGCCTGCGCTGCCGCTGAAGTCGAAGTCCGTGAGCGAGGGCTTGGCGCGCACCGAGGCGGTGTCGATCCAGTCCTTGAAAGGCGAGTCCGCGCTCTTTCGCATGTCCGGCTCAGGCCGGGACCGACACACGCCGGGCCGGCTCGGCCGCCATGGCGTCGAGCGCCTTCTTCACCACGCCCTGCTGGGCATTGACCGGGCGCAGCAGGCGGCTGGCGATCAGCCGCTCGCAGCTGCGCTTGGTCATGGAGTGCGGCCGCCCTCCCCGGCTCACGAACATGAACAGCGTGCCCTTGCTGCTGGCCCAGATGAGCTGGGCGCGCAGCCACTCGCGGTGCGAGTACAGGTCCACCCAGTCGCCTTCGTGCAGGCCCACCAGCGTGGCGGCGGCGTTGATGTCTTCCAGCTCCTCGGCTTCCTCGACCAGGGCCGCGGCCTGCGAATCGTCTTCGCTGGCGCGCGCCTGCACCTGGGTTTCGATGAGGTCGCCGTAGTCGGTCGGCATGGTGTCCTCGAAGCCCGCAGCCTCGAGTTCGCGCTTGCCCAGCCAGGGCTGGGCGCGAGGCCGCGGCTTGCGCTGCTCGGCCGTGGCCGGCAGGGTTTCGTCCAGCTCCATGGACATGGACGAGGGCACGTCATCCAGGGGCATCGAGCCGGAGTGCTCCATCTGCGGCAGGCCGGAGTGGCTGGCATCGGCGCGGATGCGCGCGCGGCGCAGGCCCAGCACCGGCTGGTGCAGGCGCATCAGCGCGTCGAAGAACGGCTTGGTTTCCTCGCGCGTCTTGCCCAGCATGTCCAGCCCCGCGTGCAGCGTGGCGAGCATGCCCGGCACCATGGCGAACAGCTCCTTGGGCCGCTTGAGCGTGACTTCCTTCTTCACACTCCACAGCAGGTTGGACACCATCTTGCGGTAGCCGCCCGGGTCGGACTGCTCCGGCTCGCGCAGCGTGGCCGAAGCGATCACCAGGGCCCAGGGGCCGTAGAGGAAGTCGAGGATCACGCCGGGTGCGTTCTCCACGTCCGGTCGCTGGCTCAGGTCCCAGGCGATCTGGTCGGCCATGGCCTGCCGCTCTTCGGCATAGCGGATCGACTGCAGGCTGTTGTCCTGCAGCGCGAGTTCCTTCTGGTCCTGCACCTCCCAGCCCTGCCGCAGCTCGGTGAGCACGTCGGCGAACGGTTGGGGGTCCCGGGTGGCGGTGGCGTTGAGCTCGTTGAACGCGCTCTGCACCGGCTGGAAGAAGCTGTCGAACTCTTCCGTGAACTCGTCGTTGAACTTGAAGCTGCGCTGCGCCACGCTTTCGATCAGGCGCCGCGCGGGGTGTTCGTCTTCGTTGAAGAAGCGCGGGTTGGCCATGGCCAGGCGCAGCAGCGCCGGCTCCAGCGCCACCACCGCCTCGCGCACCGGCCCGAGCAGCAGCGGGTCGCTCGCCACCTGGCTGACCAGCGTGCGCACCAGGTCCAGGCCCACGGCCTGGCTGACGCGCTGCGCCTTCTGCTTGAGGTGCATGAGCACGCGCGAGCGCTCGTGCGCGGCGGCGTAGGTGCCCCAGGCCTTGTGGCTGAGCTGGCTGGAGATGCCGATCTCGCGCGCCG
>Ga0247823_10002132_pt1 | contig 16372 bp, 9 predicted proteins | sample 13C_PalmiticAcid_2_FD_192426 | JGI IMG/M metagenome (GOLD analysis project Ga0247823, IMG submission 192426) | Soil microbial communities from agricultural site in Penn Yan, New York, United States - 13C_PalmiticAcid_Day30 | ecosystem: Environmental > Terrestrial > Soil > Agricultural land...
GGCCAAATCTTTCGGCCACAGGTTCTTTTCCGGGAATTTTTCGGCCAGATACTCGCAGATCGCCAATGAGTCCCAGATCTTCAGATCACCGTCGAGCAGGATCGGCACATGGCGCGCCTTCGAGTACTTCGCCACATGCGGCGCAAACTCCGGCGTGAAGAGGCGCACGGGCTCCTCTTCGAATGCAATGCCCGCATGGCTCATGGCCAGCCACGGACGCAGCGACCACGAGGAATAATTCTTGTTACCCATCACCAGTTTCATCGACGATTCCCAAAGATCCGGGCCACCCCGGAGGAAATTCATTCTATCAGCCATCACTTAGAACAACAAATGGCGGTCCTTTAACTGCGCATGCGCCAGCGGTCAAGACGAGCGCTGCGGTCCCGGCGCCCGAGCATCTCCGCCAGCCCGGATTCCAGATGCCGCGGCGTGATCCCCAGCACCGGCGACACCGGACCTTGCAGTACATTCTCGACACGCATCGAGTCAAGGTTGTCGCGCGACATGAGCGGACCGCCGGGCGCATGCTCGAGCATCATGGCCTGTAACCGGCCCAGGGCTGCGGGCAGGCGTATGATCGGACGCGGATGTCCTGCCGCCTGTCCGGCCAGACGCACCAGCTCCTCAAGCGTGTAGACCTGTGGTCCGCCGAGGTCATAGCACTGATGAATGGTCTCGGCATTGCCAAAGGCGTTGACAATGGCCTGCGCCACATCTTCGACGGCAATTGGCTGAAAGCGCGCGCCGGCGCATGCCAAGGGCACGAACGGCGCGAGCCGCTGCATACGTGCGAACAGATTGAGGAAACTGTCGCCCGGACCGAACACCACGGACGGACGGAATACCGTCCAGTCGAGCATGCTCATGGTCACGGCCGCTTCGCCGTCGCCTTTGCTGCGCAGGTACATCGACGGGCCGGCGCTTTCGGCGCCCAGCGCGCTCATATGCAGCAACCGGCGCACGCCGTGGCGCGCACATGCCGCGACCAAGCGGCGCGGCAGGGCCACGTGGACCTTGGCGAAACCGGGGCCATACGGCTTGCCGCGCCGATCATGAAGAATGCCCGCCAGATTGATGACGGTGGCATCCTCGCCAAGCGCGGCGAGCAGACGATCGAGCGTTGCATCATCGTGGACATCCGCCTCGACTACCTCTACCCCAGGCAAGGGCAGTAGATGGCGCGCGCCGCGCAGATCGCGCGTGGCCGCGACGATGCGCCCCGGCGCACGGTCCGGCAGAGCGCCCGGCACCCACGCGGCACGCGTGACAGGTTCGGGCAGGCGTTCGCCCGGCGTCGCCGCGAGGGTGGCAAGGCGGGCCAGGACATGGCTTCCGATAAAGCCGGAGCCGCCGATCACGAGAACGTTCGATACCAGCATGGCAATCTCCGTAGGTTCTGTCACGCCGTCCAAGCGGTGTGCGTGGCCACCGTTCGAGTGTAGACTCACCGGCGCATGTCACGACACGAGCCGGGAAAAACCGTTGCGCAGCCTGGAAAAAAATGACCGGCACATCCACGCCGGAACGCTGGCGTCCAGGCAAGCGACCATCGCCGCCATACAGCGCGGCCCCATTGACGGGGCCGACGACTGCAGTGCCGCCTCCCTCAGGGCAGGTTCGTCGCTACCGCCTGGCTCGGCGCCACTTGGCCAAGGCGGGTGCGCAGCGATTGCGGCTGGCCGCTGATGATGGCCGCGTAATAGGTCGCGTTCGACAGTACGTTTTTCACATAGCCGCGCGTTTCCGAGAACGGAATGGTCTCGGCGAAGATCGCGCCTTCCACCGTGCGGTTCAGCGAGCTGCGCCAGTTCTTGGGCCGACCCGGACCGGCGTTGTAGGCGGCAGAGGCCATGGTCCATGAACCGTCGAGGTCGTTCAGCACCATGTTCAGGTAGTTGGTGCCCAGCTGGATGTTGACGGTGGGATCGTCCATCTGGCGCGGATGGAAATCGCTGAGGCCGATGCGGCGGGCCACGTAGCGCGCCGTCGCAGGCATCACCTGCATCAGGCCCGAGGCGCCGACGTGCGAGCGGGCATTCATGATGAAACGCGATTCCTGGCGGATGAGGCCGTAGGTCCACGCCATATCGAGGCCCAGCTGGTCGGTGGCGCGGCGCATGATGTCGCGGTACGGCATGATGAAGCGCAGGGAGAAATCATGCTCGTCGCGCGTGCGGTCAGCCGAATTGACTGTGCGGTCGAGCAGCTCGATGCGGCGCGCATACTCGGCAGCAGCCAGCAGCTGGCGATCCGTCATGCCGCGCAGTTCCCAGTTCCATTCGCGGTTGCCTTCGAAGCGCATGTCCATCGCATAAAACTTCGCTGCGCGGGCAAAACCTTTGCGGCCACGCATCTGTTCGACCTCAGCATCGCTGACCGTGGTGCGCGGTGGCACGGTAATGCGCTGGCCCAGCTCTTCCAGCGCCAGCTGGCCGTAGAAGTTGTACTGCTGCGCGATCGCCGCAAACTGCTCGCGCGCCTCGGCATCGCGCTTCTCAGCCTTGAGCGCGCGGCCGTACCAGTAGATCCAGGCCGGATCGTCACGCAAGCCCATGCGCATGGCTTCGACCGACTGGCGCACCAGCTTCCAGTCACCGGCCCGCAGCGCCGCGCGCACGCGCCATTCCTGGCTCTCGTCCGACAGCCAGCGGTCGCCGCCCAGTTCGAGCTGGCGGCGGTACCACTGCGCGGCCTCGGGCATCAGCTTCTTGGCCGCGAACTGTGCGATCACGCCCCAGCCCGCGCCCTGTTCCTCACGCGACAGCGAAGCGCCGGACGCCTGCAGGTACGCCGCAGCCTGCGACGGATCGTTGCGCGCCATCTTGACCACCGTGGCCAGCGTATCGCCATCCACGCGCTCGCCGTTCGTGGTCGCGGCAATGCGGCCCGCCAGCGTGGTGAAATTCTGCTCCAGCGCCTGGCGTGCCTGGAACGCGACATCGGCCCGGCTGAACTGCCCGCCCTGCGCGAGGTAGCCGATCAGATCGACGCAGCCTTCACCGTAGCTCTTCGGCACGACCAGCGTACGGCGCGCCGCATCGGCCACTTTCTGGCCTTTCTGCGCGGCGGAGAGCAGGGCATAGCACTCGACCTGCGGATCGTCCTTGAGCGCGAACTGCGGATACTCCACATCGAAGTTGGCCCAGTCGCGCTGCTTGCCGAGCACCAGCAGCCAGTCATTGCGCAGCCGGTCGGCAATCGCGTCGCCGCGATAGCGTTCGAGGAAGCTGCGGATCTGGTCGACCGGCGCATCGAGGCGCGCCAGCCCGCTGCTGTCGAACATCTGCGGCTTGATGCGGTAATACTCGATATAGGAGGGAATCTCGTAACTGCCGAGCTGCGCCGCCAGGCTCCACGCACGCGTCACATCGTTCTTGCGGGCGGCGTCGCGCAGCTGGGCAAACTGCTCGTCCTGCGTGGACACAGGCTGGGCCGAGGCCACGCCAGCGACGCAGGCCAGTCCGAGTAAAGTGGTCGCGACGACACGATATACTGCCTGGCGCATGTTGATTCCTGTCATGGTGTCCGAGTTGAGTTCATTATCACACGAGAGCGGTGCCGCGCCTGCGCGGGCCGAGTTGCGGCGGACGCTGCTGGCGCGCCGTCCGGCGGGTGACCGCCGCGCCGCGCACGATGCGGCACTGGCACAGTCCCTGGCAGACCTGCTGGCGACGCTCGACGCCTGCTGCATCGGATTCTACTGGCCGATCCGCGGCGAATTCGACATGGTTGCGGAAGTCGTCCGCTGGCTGCGCGCCAGCCCGAACGTCACCCCGCACGCCAAGCCACACACCACCGGCACGCGCCGCGCGGCCCTGCCAGTGATCCATACGCGCGCCGCACCGCTGGACTTCCATCTATGGACGCCGGAGACGCCGATGCGTTCCGGCCAATACAACATTCCCGAGCCGCAAGGCACGGCGGCCGTCACCCCGGACGTCCTGCTGATCCCCTGCGTCGGCGTGGATCGCCAGCGTTACCGCATGGGCTACGGCGGCGGTTACTACGACCGGACGCTGGCCGCCATGTACCCGCGCCCGCAGGCCATCGGCATTGCCTATGCGGACACGGTGGTCGAGTCGATTGCACCGGAAGCCCACGATATCGCGCTCGATCGCGTGGTGACGGAAGACGGTATCTGGTAGGGCGGCATGCGTGCCCCCAGAGCGCGCGCTGCTTTCCATCATCCGAACCCTCCGCAGCGGACGTGTTGCCGCGCCGGGCAGATCAACCCGGTTTCCGGGCCGCGCGCGGGCGCGCCGGCACTTCCGCATTCGCCACCCGCAGCGCCGCTTCTACCGCGCGCTGCGCCCATGCCGTCATCTGCGTGGCATCTTCCAGGCACGCCGCCGGCGCGCCGAGATAGGCCCGCAATACCACTTCCCGCCGCGCCGTGGCATACGAGAATGGCGTCGCGCCCGCCGCCGCGAAGGCGGGGCGAGTCACGTCATCACATTTGAAGTACAGCTGGCCGCCAGACACAAGGCCGAACATCAGGCCATCGTAAAACAGGCCATGGCCGCCGAACATGCGCCTGGCGGTCAACGGACCGATCCGCGCGGCCAGCGGCGCCATCAGCTCCAGCAGATGCTGGATGAGCGGATCCGGCGCACGCGTGACCATGTCCGGATCCGGGCAGGTTACAGCCCCAGGCGCTGCCAGAGCGACTTGGTCGGACCGGCCGCGTTGAGCGTGTAGAAATGCAGCCCCGGCACATCCGATGCCAGCAGCCGTTCGCACAGGGCCGTGACCACATCGAGGCCGAATGCGCGGATCGACTCGCGGTCGTCACCAAAACTCTCGAGCCGCTTGGCGACCCAGCGTGGCACCTCGGCGCCGCACATATCGGAGAAGCGCATGAGCTGCGAGTAATTGGTGATCGGCATGATGCCCGGCACGATGGGAATCTCCACGCCCAGGCGGCGCACGTCGTCCACGAAGCGGAAGTACGCATCCGCGTTGTAGAAGTACTGCGTGATGGCCGAGTCGGCCCCGGCCTTCACCTTGCGCGCGAAATTCTCCATGTCGTGCCGCGGCGAGCGCGACTGCGGATGGTATTCCGGATAGGCCGCCACCTCGATATGGAACCAATCGCCAGTTTCAGCGCGGATGAATTCCACCAGCTCGTTGGCAAAGCGGAATTCCCCGATCTCGCCCATACCCGACGGCAGGTCGCCGCGCAGCGCGACGATATGCCGGATGCCGGCCTCGCGGTAGGTCTTGAGGATCTGCCGGATGCTGTCGCGCGACGAGCCAACGCACGACAGATGTGGAGCGGCCTCCGTGCCTTCGCGCTGGATCTCCAGCACGGCATCGAGCGTGCCCTGTTGCGTGGTGCCGCCCGCGCCAAAAGTCACCGAGATGAACTTGGGCTGCAGCGTCGCCAGCTGCGCGCGCGTGACGCGCAGCTTCTCTGCGCCCTCGGGCGTCTTGGGCGGGAAAAATTCAAAACTGAATTGTCGTTCTTGCATAGTGTTGTTGCGGGCCAAGGCGCCGCCTCATGTCACGCGACGCGGTCGCGCAGCAGCAGGCTGGCCAGCAGCCACGAGATGATGCTGTACAGGATCGAGCCCAGCAGCGCGGTACCGAAACTGTCGACCATGAAGCCGGACAGCAGCTTGCCGACGAACAGGAACAGCAGCGCGTTGATGACGAAGATGAACAGGCCGAGCGTGAGCACCGTGACGGGCAGCGTCAGGATGACCAGGATCGGGCGGATCAGCGCATTCACCAGGCCCAGCACGAGGGCGGCGATCATCGCCGAGCCGAAGCCCTTGATCTGGATTCCGGACAGCACATAGGGCAGCACGAACAGCGCAACGGCATTGATCAACCAGACAATCAGCAAACGCATGGCACTTCCTCCAGGTTGCAATGGCCGGCCGGGCGGGCTGCCCGGCCGGCCACCAAGTAACTACTGCGCCAGGGGCGCGGTTTCAAACTGAAGCGAAACGCTTCTGGCCAGGCAACGGCACCAGAATCATGTTGAAACCGCCGCCCAGGCGCTTAGTAACGGTAGTGGTCAGCCTTGTACGGACCTTCTTTCGACACGCCGATGTAGGCGGCCTGCTGGTCGGTCAGTTCCGTCAGCTGCGCATTCAGCTTCTTCAGCTGCAGGCGCGCCACCTTTTCGTCGAGATGCTTCGGCAGCACGTACACGCCGACCGGATACTTGCCGGAATCGCGTTCCTGCCACAGTTCGATCTGCGCGATCGTCTGGTTGGCGAACGAGCTGCTCATCACGTAGGACGGATGACCCGTGGCGCAACCGAGGTTCACCAGGCGGCCCTTGGCCAGGATGATGATGCGCTTACCGTCGGGGAAGATCACATGATCGACCTGCGGCTTGATCTCTTCCCACTGGTATTTTTCCAGTGCGGCGATTTCGATCTCGTTGTCGAAGTGACCGATATTGCAGACGATGGCCTGGTCCTTCATCTTGGCCATGTGGTCGTGCGTGATCACATGGTAGTTGCCGGTACAGGTCACGAAGATGTCAGCCTTGTCGGCAGCGTAGTCCATGGTCACCACGCGGTAGCCTTCCATCGCGGCCTGCAGTGCGCAGATCGGATCCACCTCGGTCACCCACACCTGCGCCGACAGGGCGCGCATGGCCTGCGCACTGCCCTTGCCCACATCGCCGTAACCGCAGATCACCGCGACCTTGCCGGCGATCATCACGTCGGTGGCGCGCTTGATGCCGTCGACCAGCGACTCGCGGCAGCCATACAGGTTGTCGAACTTGCTCTTGGTGACCGAATCGTTCACGTTGATGGCCGGGAAACGCAGCTCGCCCTTCTGCGCCATCTGGTACAGGCGGTGCACGCCGGTAGTGGTTTCTTCCGTCACGCCGCGGATGGCGTCGAGATTGCGGCTGTACCAGGTCGGGTCCTTGGCCAGCTTTTCTTTGATGGCGGCGAACAGGAAGGTTTCTTCCTCGCTGCCCGGCTTGGCGATGACCGACGCATCCTTCTCGGCGCGGGCGCCGAGGTGCAGCAGCAGCGTCGCGTCGCCGCCGTCGTCAAGGATCATGTTCGGGGTGCCGCCGTCCGCCCAGTCGAAGATGCGGTGCGTGAAATCCCAGTACTCCTTCAGCGACTCGCCCTTGAAGGCGAACACCGGCGTGCCGGCAGCGGCAATCGCGGCGGCGGCATGGTCCTGGGTGGAGAAGATATTGCACGAGGCCCAGCGCACATCCGCGCCGAGCGCCTTGAGCGTCTCGATCAGCACGGCAGTCTGGATCGTCATGTGCAGCGAACCGGCGATACGCGCGCCCTTCAGCGGCTGGCTGGCGGCATATTCATCGCGGATGGCCATCAGGCCCGGCATTTCGGTTTCAGCGATGGCGATTTCCTTGCGGCCCCAGCCAGCAAGGTTGATATCAGCCACGAGGTAATCGGTTTTCAGGTCGGCAGGTGCGTTCATTTTCACTCCGGAGAAAGTGATCGCCACAGAGGGGGAACGCGGAAACAAACGCTTGAGACGCGCACACTCGCCACCATGACATCACGGATCAGCGAGCGCGGTTGAGAGACTTCCGAGCCTGGCGGGAAGGTGCAGCCTTGCGGATCAGGCACCACTCCGTTGCAACGCTCCTCGGAATGCCGGTATTGTAGCGTGAGCGGGACCAAGTTGCACCCGCCACCGACGCGCCGCCTTTCGGGCCGCCTCCGCCACCCTCGGACGGCCCGCTGTGCGGCTCACAGAGCCTCCTGAGCCACCGCGCCTCCGGGCCCGACCCGCCCGACCATTGATATGACAGACGCCACACCGGTTTCCGCTACACTCGCCGCCGCAGTTTCGCCCCGCTCCACCGCCTCGACGCCACCCCGCGCGCTCACCATCGCCGGCTCCGACAGCGGCGGCGGTGCGGGCATCCAGGCCGATCTCAAGACCTTCGCCGCGCTCGGCTGCTTCGGCATGACAGCCATCACCGCCATCACCGTGCAGAACACCCTTGGCGTAAGCGGCGTACACGCCATCCCCCCCGAGATCGTCGGCGCCCAGATCGACGCCGTCGCCAGCGACCTCGGTGTGGATGCCGCCAAGACCGGCATGCTCGGCAGCCCGGAAATCGTCCATGCCGTCGCCGCCGCCCTCGACCGCTGCGGCCTGACCCAGTTGGTGGTCGATCCCGTGATGATCGCCACCTCGGGCGCCACGCTCTCCAGCCACGACACCGCCCGCGCCATGGTGCGCGAACTGTTCCCACGCGCCCGGCTGGTCACCCCCAACCTGATCGAAGCCTCCTGGCTGCTGGGCCGCGAGATCCGCGCCGAAGACGAAATGGACACCGCCGCCGAAGCCCTGCTGCAACTGGGCTGCCAGGCTGTCCTGCTCAAGGGCGGCCACCTCGACCAGCCCATCCTCAGCGACCTGCTGCTGTGCGCCGACGGCACCCGCGAAGTGATCCGCCACCCGCGCATCGCCACGCGCAACCTACACGGTACCGGGTGCACGCTGGCGGCTGCCGTCACGGCGCATCTGGCGCGCGGGCTGAGCCTGACGGAGGCGGTGCGCGGGGGGATCGATTACGTGACGCAGGCCATCGCGGCTGGGGCGCGGTGGTCGTTGGGGCGGGGAAATGGGCCGCTGGATCATGGGGCGTTACGGTGATTGCGACAACAGGATGATCCACTTCAGGCAGTTGAATCGCATACAAGACTAGGATATTCGCATCTGCGAATAACGAGAATTCGCCGCTATACCTCAAGACACTTTTCTTGACACACATACTGGCTAGCGGAGCCTAGAATAAGTTGGCCTAAAACTTCTCCAGATATCTCTAAAGTGGTTCGAGTTTCACCTCTCATGCCACGATCACTACCCGCGAATCTGGTAACACGCCGGACGTTTCGGCAATAGTCGTTAACGCCAAACTTTTTATTTGAATACAGCAATCAAACCAATTTCATGATCGTTGTTCCTTGCTTGTAGTCAGGTTCTCTATGCCAACGCCGCTTGCCTCATTCTCTCACGGCCTGAAAGAGAGGCTCTTCGATCTGTTCAATGCGCCTTTTGTTGTTTCAAAGAAGAGTAAATCCGGGCAACAGCCGGTGGCTTCGAACCGCAAGGATCCGACGGCAGTCATGCCTGGCCAGCCCAGCAACGCTGTCCATCGACTGCCTGCAGAATTGAACAAGCCCGCATCGCATCCTGCTGCCTTGTCGCGCGTTAGCGACCTTGAACTCAGTAAGGCACAGCAGGAAATCTCGGACTGCATCTTTACGCTAGCTTCCCGCACCAAGAAAGTTATTAAGGGTGCAGCCAATTCGGCAACAGCTTACAAGCCGGAATCCAAAAGAATTTTTGAAGAATTACTAAACAGCTATCAGGTTCGGGACAAATCAACCCTTTGGAACGCCGCGCTATTTGGCCAATTGATCTCGATGCGCCGCTGGGAAATTGTTGAGGTTGCACTCAAGCATGGCGCAAGCGATTTCTTTACTCAGCGCCCACAAGGCCGAGCTATTGCCGATCACGTGACGGCAATGTTGAAGGAGGAAATCACTGCGTTTGAGTCCGATAAGCTGGGTTTCTTGAAGGCTCCCTCCCGCACCCGCAACGCCGACGATGCGTTGCGGGTACTACGGGCCAATCTGGCGCAATGGGAAGATTGGGTAGAAAAGCAGTCCTTTGCGACAACGGTAAATATCCCTCGCACGAAGGGCTCAATTGGTGTGGCCGGCAGCGATGCCTCGCAAGCCTTGAAAGCAAAGGTTGTCGCGCTGACAAAAAACGCCGCGTCCCGCCGAGAAAAAAATGACGCGCCTCGTGACCAAGCGTCACAGAAACAAGATGGAAACTTGGACGGATCGGTTGCCTCTGCATCGGTGACACCTAACCTTCGTAAGGGATTGCAACATGTGCTTGAGCAGGGAAGGCGGGAGAAAAAGCAGCAGCATTCCCCAGCGCACCTTCACCCCTCACCCCATGGGTCATCTGCTGTTGCGTATCGCTCCATTGAGCCGACCCAAATATCAGTGGGACCCCGAGACGCCCAGACACTAGTCAGAAACGCGGCCGACAAGGTGAAAAAAATCAAGCTTGGCGCGACCTCGCCTGCCACCACACTGATCACTGGAAAGCACGGCAAGGCTTTGGCAGAAGGATTGCTGCGGGAATATGCAGTACTTGTCGGGCAACAAACGAGCATCTCGCCAGACGATACAGCGCTCAATCTTGGACGAGGAAAATCCGCCCGCGCCTTCGATAAGCACGCGCGTCTGCTGAAACAGCCCACATCCCAGAATGTCAAAGCGGCGGGCGAATTCAAACAGCAGTTGATCGAACAGATCCGTGTGTGGGAACAGATGCGTCAAGACCGGCTTCGTAATAATAACTGCGACTTTCAGCCAACCACACTAGACAAGTTACGCCAGAACCGCCCCAACTGGATGCCGGCAGTCAAACGGCTTGCCCCACCCGACAAGATTTTTTCCGCCGCGAACAACCAGGAGGACGCAGATGAGCCAGGCACTGACGAAGCACAGGTGCGCATTGATAGGAGCATGTGGAAACAACGGCAAGCTTTGCTGCAAGACGTGCGAGCGCTGACCGAAAAGGCGGCCTATGAACCGCTGAATGAGATCCGCGACGCGCTCGAACGTTACTTCAATGATTTGATCCCTACCGCGGTACAGCGAGTCCCTCTGTTCGATGGTGAAATACTGACGCCACATGCGCTTGGCATTTCGCTGCAGAACGTTTGGATTGCACTGAAAGGTAAAAATGAAGATCGTTTTTTAATAGAGAAGGAAGCGCTTGAGAAAGCGGGGCCAACAGCATTGACCCGGGCCAGGAAAGCCGTGGACGCTGACCATCGGGCGACGCACAAAATTTGGCACAGTGCCAGGAGGATCAATCAGGATCGCAATATCCAGCGGATAGAGCAAGCAAATCCCATGGGAGCAGTCGTCGCGAACGCCATCGAGCAGATGATCCGCCAGAAGCTGCAGCGTGCTCCAACCGGTTCGATGAGTTCGGACATTGAGAAGCGCATGCAGGCTCTACCGTCACGATTGAAACACATCGGCGTAACCAAATGGTGGACAGGCAATCAGCTGGATAAACTGGTTACACAAAAGCCAACCACAGGAAATTCGCAATCTGTTGCGCAATGGATCACCGCGCAAACTGAAAATGCAATCAAAACCGAAGTAATCCAGCCTTTGCTGAAATTCCATCAGGAACTATCGGCGGAGGCGGGCCAGCTTGCAGACAAGCGCAAAGACCTGCAACAAGCCGCCCGTGATTTCATCGCGGATATCTTTAACAAGCAAGAAATCACGCCCGCAAACTTCACCCGCATCAATCATGCGATAGATCTCTATTTGCAAGCCTGCGGGGAATATCTGGATCACAGCATTCAAAATGCTGGCCGCGCGGTCCATCAAAACTTCAAGCTGCCGACTGGCTATGATGAGTAGCGAGATATGCCGCGCCAGCCCCCTACGGTGCGGGATATCAATGTCACCACAAGAAAATGCCGCAGAGTAGCGGCCACGCGGCATTGGCAGTAGGCTAGGAGCGAACCAAACATACCGCATCGTGCGGTTCGGCATCCCATGCCGACAATGTGGCCACAGTGCCAAGGAGGTTGACGGGGACAGGTGATACATCGTGCGCAATGCAGTCGCGCGTGTATTGACATACCAACGAAACTGACGGACGCTCACTGCCGCTTCCGCCCGATAGTACTTGCTGGAATGTCATGTGGCGCCCCCCATCCCAACCTATCAGCGGGATGCCAAACCGGCACTCCTACGATCGGCGCTCAGACCGTGGCGGCGCCCTTTCTCTTATTCCTTATCGCGTTTTTTCTCCCTGATCGGCTGTGTGCTTGAGGCCATTTTCTTTGCCCCCCCTTTCTCACGCGCGCGGACCTTTGCTTTGGATGCACTTTCCGGCGATGAAGTATCGGGACTCACGGCAACCTGTTTTTTGGGTGCGAGACTTGGGACATGGCTTGATGCGGTTATGGCGTGAGTAGCTTGCTTCGAATGCGCTTCAGACCGCGTATGTGCTACGTGTGGTGCTTTTGGAACTGTCACCGAAACGCTATCACTGGTGGATCTTGTGGTGTGCGTGCTAGGCTTTTCACCTACGCCACTTTTCTTGGAAACAGCCGCCTTACTGGCCTCGCGCACAGAGGATTTAGCGGCATCTTGGTCATTCTGTTTTTGTTCATTACTCCACTCGCGTTGCTTCTTCAACAAAAATTCCACAATATTTGCATGGCCTCCGGCCTCCGCAAGATCAAGAGCAGTCTTGCCATCCCAGGTCTTTTTATTGATCAAGTCTTGATCCCTTTTCAGCAACACCTCCACTACATTCGCATGACCCGCAGATATCGCGAGCTGCAATGACTGAAACTCCTCCCAACCGGACTCACTAATCAACTGTCTCCTATCCAGTAGAATCTCCACTACATTCGCATGACCCGCAGATATCGCGTAGTAAATCGCGCGGTGACCACCAACCCAATCCGGGGTCTCGACCAGTGTCGCCCACTTGTCCAGCAGAACGTTCACCACATCCGCATGCCCTCCGGTCGCCGCTAGATGCAGAGCGTTCACACCAGACTTTTTTTTCCTGGAATTAACCTCAGCATTATTATCCAGCAAAATCTTCACCACATCAGCATGACCCGCAGATGCTGCATAGTGCAGCGCGGTCTCATCATTTTTAGTCTTTGCATCAACCTTGGCTTTTCTCTCCAGAAGAATCCCAACCACATCCGCATGACCTGAGGATGCTGCGTAATGCAGCGCGGTTTGACCCGCCATATCCTTTGCATCGATTGCCGCTTGCCTGTCCAGTAGAATCATCACCATATTCGCTTGGCTTGCGGATGCCGCCTCATGCAGTGCGGTATAACCTAAATTGGTCGTTGCATCGATCGAAGCTTGCCTATCCAGCAGAATCTTCACCACATCCACGTCACCGGCTAGCACCGCGTAATGTAGTGCCGTTTCACCCATCTCATTCTTAGCATCGATCGAAGCTTGCCTGTTCAGCAGAATCTTCACTACATCCGTATGGCCGAGGCGTGCCGCATAATGTAGTGCCGTTTCGCCCATCTCATTCTTAGCATCGATCGAAGTTTGCCTGTCCAGCAGAATCTTCACCACATCCACATCATTGACCAGCACCGCGTAATGTAGTGCCGTTTCACCTATCTCATTCTTAGCATCGATCGAAGCTTGCCTGTCCAGCAGAATCTTCACCACATCCGCATGACCTGCGTATGCCGCGTAATGCAGTGCGACCCAATCATACTGGCTCTTTGCATCGATCGAAACTTGCCTGTCCAGTAGAATCTTCACCACATCCGCATGGCCTGCGGATGCCGCCAAATGCAGCGCGGTCTCATCATACTGATTCCTTGCATCGATCAAGGCAGGCTCGATGCAGAGCACCAACTGTGTGATGGCCAGATGGCCCTTTTGAGCGGCAACCCATATATCTTGCAATGTGAGGTTCGCGCCATGCATGAGCAGAGCGATCATCTCTGGCACATCGCCCTGCCCACATGCACGATTCAGTGCTTTTTCTGTCTCTTGTGCGCGCGCCGGCTCCTGTTGCACCTTGGCGGGGTTATCACGCCTAAACTTCAGTATCGCCCCCGCCAATGCCGCATACCCATCCCGCTCCAGCGGCTCGAGGCTGGCTCCCGCGCGCAGAAGCGCCACCACCTGCTCAAGGTCCCCTTGCACCACCGCCCGCTCCAGCGCACCGTGCTGCTGTTGAGGATTGTCAACAGTGACCGGCGGCAGCGCTTGCCCGGTCGCCAAGTTTATTTGTGCAGCCACCCGTGCTTTCTCCAGATGCGATCGCAGCCGTATCACCACCTGCAAGTGATCGTTCCCTTGCGCCAGATCGAGCGGCGACTGCTGCCGTGTATCGCATATCGCCGCATTGGCGCCTTTACGCAGTAGCGCCCATACAATCTGCTCCCCGCCGGCCTCGGCGGCCCAGTGCAGCGCCGTCCGCCCTGACGTGTCCTGCATATCGATCTTCAATTTCCGGTGCCGCAGCAGTCCGTCCACCGCCGTGGCATGCCGGTACTTGCACGCCAGCATCAGCGGTGTCATGCCCTGATCGTCCTGCGCATTGATATCTGCTTTGGCTTTTACCAGTTGCTGAATCGCCTTGAGTTGACCGGCCGCACACGCCAGATGCAGCGGCGTCTGCTTGTCGGCTGTCCTGGCATCGACCTGGAATGTCTTGCGCGCCAGCAGCATGTCCAGAATGTTGGGTTTACCAGTCGCGCTGGCTTCATGCAGCCAGGTATGCCCGTTGGCAGGCGGAGCGGCGAGTGCTGGCGTGGCATCCAGGTGCTGGGCCAGTTTCTGGGCATTGTCGATTTGCCAGTCGAGCTGCCATGGCTCTACCTGCGGTTCGAGCCGGGCGGCCAGGAAGGCGTGCCCTTGGGCGACGGCCGCTTCCTGGACCGTCTGGCCGGCCGCGTTGCGCTGGTCGATCTCTCCGCCAGCCTTGCGCCAGTCCAGCACCAGATCGGTATGCCCGTGCATGCTGGCCCGGTGGCCCGGGGTATTGCCATGCCGGTCGCGAACATGCAGATTGATGCGCGGCACAGCACGCAGCAGGCGACGGAAGATACTCCGGTTCCCCTGGGTGGCTGCGGTATGCAGCGCAGCATCGCCAGCGTGGTCGACAGCATTCACATCCGGATGCTGTTCCAACACCACCTCCAGCAGGTCTCCCTGATTGCGCTGCACGACACGGTGCAGCGCCGCTTCGCCGCGAGCGTTGGGCGCATTCACATTGGCTTGTTGCAAGGCGGCGTGTAGCTCGGTGACATCGCCTGCGGCGATGGCCTGGTCAACCTGCTGTTGGATGGCTTGCTGTTTGGAGGACACGCCGGGTCCGGCCGCTGCGGTGGAAGCCGGCAGCTCCACCCGCAGCTTCCCTTCCGGGATGCGCACGGTCGGCGGTGCGGCGTACTGCGCTTGCGGACGCTCGATACGCTCTTTGCCAGCGGTGCGCCGTGGCAGCACCGGCGGCGCGATGTCAACGCGTGGAGTTTCCTGCGGCAGCGCGATGTAACCCACCGGCCGTGCCGGCACAGTCCGGCCCATCGCCTCACACAGGAGCGTTACCGCGTCCCAATGCTCGCCCCGCAGCGCCATGTCGAGCGCCGTCAGCCCCCTGCTGACGCCGAAGCGGCCCAGCAGGTTCGGATCGGCGCGGTGGGCCAGCAGCAGCTTGATCACGTCCGTCCAGCCTTTTTCACTAGCCTTGTGCAGGGGCGTGTTGTTGTGCCGGGTTAGCACATCGATTTCCGCACCCAGGGTCAGCAGGACATTGGTCACCCGGACCAGGCCGTGCGAGGCGCTGCTATGCAGGGGCCGCCAGTCGCTCTTGTGCGGGGCGTTGGGGTCCGCGCCGAGCAGCATGAGTTTTTTGACTTTCTGAGGATCATCCCGTTGGCTGGCTTCATACAGTTCGACTTCCAGACCGGGCAGCTGGCTGGCCTGCCGCAGGCGGGTGGCCAGCTCGAGATAGCGCTGCTCGCGCGCCAGCCGGCATGCCGTGCGGCCGGTCAGGTTGATATGGTCCGGATTGGCCCCGCTGGTCAGGAGCAGGTTGACGGCGTCCAGATGGCCGTTGCGGGCGGCATGATGCAGCGGCGTCATGCCTTGTGCGTCCACGCAGTGGAGGTCCGCCCCATGTTGCAGGAGACTTTGTATGGCGCTGAGTTGTCCGCGCTGCGCCGCGCAATGTAGGGGGGTGAGCCCTTGCTGATCAGCATGGTTGATTTGCTGGAGCGATAACTTATCCAGCAAAGTATTGCAGGTATCTGCAGAGCCGTTCAGAGCGGCATCATGCAGGGCAGTGCGCCCGGTCTCATCCATCCAACCTACATCTGCGCTGCGTGCTACCAGCAGATCGACGATCTTGGCACGACCATAGAAACTGGCCCAGCGCAACGGTGTAAGGTGGTGCTCAGGATCTGGCTGGTTGATATCCGTATCCGGTAGCGCCGCCGCAGCCTCGACAGCGGCGCGATCGCCGTCCGCGGCCGCGGTATGCAGCTTGAGCTCGGGCTTGGGACGCGGGGCGAACAGGAGCGAGACGATTTCCATGAAGCCTTGCTCTTTGGCCAGCATCAGGGGGGTCTGTCCGGCATGGTTATGCAGGCGCCGGTCAGCACCGGCTTTGAGCAATTGGCTGACGATGCCGGTGTGGCCTTGCGTACAGGCGATGTGCAAGGCGGTCATGCCACGGTCGTCGCGGCTCGCCAGCATCTGGGCGCGCATGTCCAGCCGTTCCTCGGCGGCGCGTTTCTTGAAGAACGGGTGCGTCAGGAGATGCTCAATCAGCCCAGGTTGTTGAAGGCGAC
>Ga0247823_10002133_pt1 | contig 16364 bp, 13 predicted proteins | sample 13C_PalmiticAcid_2_FD_192426 | JGI IMG/M metagenome (GOLD analysis project Ga0247823, IMG submission 192426) | Soil microbial communities from agricultural site in Penn Yan, New York, United States - 13C_PalmiticAcid_Day30 | ecosystem: Environmental > Terrestrial > Soil > Agricultural land...
CCCCCAACCCCGGCCCTTCCCCCATCGAGGGGGAAGGGGGAATGGGGAAGGCTTGATCAGAACGCCTTCTTGATGGTCACGAAGCCCTGGCGCGGCGGGGCCGGCAGCAGGGTCATGGTCGTGCCGGCGGTGTCGCGGTTGACGAAGCCGCCCGAGCCGACGGTCGAGATGTAGTCCTCGTCGGTCAGGTTGGTGACGTTGGCCTGGATCTCCAGACCCTTGCTCCAGCCCTCGCCGTCGAAGCGATAGCCGAAGGTCAGGTCGGCCACGGTGTAGCCGTCGACCTCGCCGCCGACGTTCTCGTAGGTGTAGTAGCGCTCGCCGGTGTAGCTGACGCCGAGGCGGGCGAAGAAGCCGCCCTGCTCGAACTTCACCTCGCCCTTGAACAGGTTCTTGGGCGTGTTGACGACGGTCTTGCCGGCGGTGCGGGCGGCGATGGTGCCGTCGCCGTTCATGACGTCGTCTTCGTATTCGGAGTTGTTGTAGGTGTAGGAGCCGTAGACCGACCAGGCGTCGGTGAGGCGGAACTCGCCGGCCAGCTCGACGCCTTGGGTCTTCACCGAGCCGACGTTCGACAGCACGGCGGGCAGACCCAGGATCGGCGAGGCGGTCGAGGCGCTGAGCAGGCGGTTCTCGAAGGTCACGTCATAGAGCGCCGCGACGCCCTGGAAGCGGCCGTTGCGATAGCGGACGCCGCCTTCCCAGGTCTTGGAGCTTTCCGGCTCCAGGGTCTTGGCGACGTAGTCGACCACCGTCTGGCTCTGCGAGGCGAACGGACCGGCGGTGGCGGCCGAGACGTAGGCGGCCACGTTCTCGGTATAGCCGCCGAAGACTTCCAGGCCGCTGTCGAAGGCGTAGACCGCGCCGACCTGCGGCAGGAAGGTTTCCTCGCTCTTGATCGTGCCGGCCAGCGGGTTGCCGACCACGGTCTCGACGCTGTTCTCGACCTTCATGGCCTTGAAGCCGAAATTGACCTTGAAGGCGTCGGTGATCGCCCAGCTGTCCTCGATGTAGCCGGTCAGGGTCTGCGTCTTGAACCGGTACTGCCACTGGGTGGCGAAGGGGTTCTGCTGGAAGTCGAGCGGATCGCGCGACGGGCGCGAAACCGTCTCGGCGTAGAAGCGGCGGGCCTGGTTGAAGTGGTTGGTCTCGGTCCAGAAGCCGCCGCTCAGCTTGTGGGCGCCCAGGTCGACCGACAGGCTGGCGGTCAGGCCGCCGCGGTCGATGTCGTATTCGGTGGTGCGGATCGACAGCGGGGCGGCGTCAGAGCCGGCCGTGCCGAAGCCGGGGCTGGCCAGGTAGGGCGTGTACCACAGGCCCTGGCCCTTGTTCTTGTGCTGGTAGGCGGTGGCCTTGAAGTCGACGCGGTCGCCGAAGGGCAGGGCCAGGGTCGCGCCGTAGAGGTCGTCGTCACGCACGCCGGCGCCGGCGTAGTAGGCGTCGTCGACCGTGGCGAACGGGGCGGGCAGGGCCGTGCCGGTCTGGTAGGCGCGGGCCGCGGCGATGGCCAGGTTCCAGTTGGGGATCAGGTTGTCCCAGTCGCGGCCGAGACGCTTGATCATCTCGAACGACATGTCCTGGTAGTCCTGCTCGCGGCGTTCCGAGCGGGTGTAGAAGCCGGTCAGCGAGCCCTCGCCCAGCGGCAGGACGGCCTTGGCGTCGTATTGGCGCTGCTTCTGCTCGCTGCCGCCCTTCCACTTGTCGGTCTTCTGGTCGGCGACCGAGATGAAGGCGCGCAGGCCGCCCAGCTGTTCCAGGGCGCCCGTTTCGAAGCGGGCGAACACGCGATGCATGTTCTGCGAGCCGCCGGTCAGGTTGACCTGGCCGCCCATCACTTCCGACGGATCCCGCGAATAGAATTGCAGCGTGCCGCCGAGGTTCGAGGTCGAGGCGGTGCCCAGCGAGCCGGCGCCCTGGGCCAGCTCGACCTTGCCGATGTTCTCGCTGGCGATGGCGCGGCTGATGTGCAGGCCGTTGTGGTTGCCGTAGCTCATGTCGCCCAGCGGCACGCCGTCGCGGGTGAAGCCCAGCTGGTTCTGGTTGAAGCCGCGGATCGACAGGCTGGTCGACCACTCGTAGGCGCCGAACGGGTCGGCCGACTGGAACGAGACGCCCGGCAGTTTGTCGATGGCCTTCAGCGGGCTCGTGCCTGCGGCCTGGGTGGCGATGCTTTCCTCGTTGAGGACCTGGACCTGGCGGCTCTGGCCCTGGCCGATGACCACGACGGCCTCGACTTCGGCGGCGGCGTCGGGCGCGGGTTCCGGCGCGGGGTTTTCGGCGGCCAGGACAGGCGCGGCGAACAGGAGGGCGCCGAGGGCGGCGCTGAGCAGGAGGGCGGACTTCATTGGACTATCCCCTAGTGCGCCGAGGGCGGGGAGGCCGCCGGGCGCGTCTGGGGCTGTTCGCCTAACGTGGATCGGCGACGTGGCTGCGACGGTTCTTTGTCGCCTCGCCGACAGTCCGGCGACGAACCTGTGAAGGGGCCGCGATTGCGCAAACCGGCCTCAGCCGCTATTTGAGCGGCCGATCCCCGAACCCGACCCGAGAGACGAAAAGCCCCTCATGGCGCAGCAATACATTTTCCAGATGCAGGGCCTGACCAAGGCCTATCCCGGCGGCAAGAAGGTCTTCGAGAACATCTGGCTGTCGTTCTATTCCGACGCCAAGATCGGCGTGGTCGGCGTCAACGGCTCGGGTAAGTCGACCCTGCTGAAGGTGATGGCCGGCCTCGACAAGGAATTCTCGGGCGAGGCCAAGGCCGCCGACGGGATCAAGCGCGGCTACCTCCCGCAGGAGCCGCAGCTGGATCCGACCCTGGACGTCTGGGGCAACGTCATCGCCGACTGCGAGGACAAGAAGGTCTTCGACAAGTACAACGAACTCGCGGCCCAGCTCGGTGAGGAATACACCGACGAGCTGATGGAGGAGATGACCAAGCTTCAGGAGGTCATCGACGCCAAGGATCTATGGGACATCGATTCCAAGATCGAAATGGCGATCGACGCCCTGCGCTGCCCGCCCAACGACGCCAACATCGAAAGCCTGTCGGGTGGTGAAAAGCGCCGCATCGCGCTGGCCCGCCTGCTGCTCAGCAAGCCCGACATCCTGCTGCTCGACGAACCGACCAACCACCTGGACGCCGAGTCGGTGGCCTGGCTGCAACACCACCTGGAAGAGTTCCCGGGCTGCGTGATCCTGGTCACCCACGATCGCTACTTCCTCGACCAGGTCACCAAGTGGACCCTGGAACTCGACCGCGGCAAGGGCATCCCCTACGAGGGCAACTACTCGGGCTGGCTCGAGCAGAAGCAGAAGCGCGTCGTTCAGGAGCAGTCGGAATCGGAAGCCCGCCAGCGCGCGCTCACCCGCGAACTGGAATGGGTGCGCAGCTCGCCCAAGGCCCGTCAGTCCAAGTCGAAGGCCCGCCTGGCCTCGTACGAGGAAATGGTCGCCGCGCAGGAAAACGCCCGCGCCGCCCAGACCCAGGCCCACATCCAGATCCCGCCCGGCCCGCGTCTCGGCAACGTGGTCCTGGAAGTCACGGGCCTGGAGAAGGAGTACGGCGACAAGGTGCTGTTCAAGGACCTGTCGTTCCGCCTGCCGCCGAACGGCATCGTCGGCGTCATCGGCCCCAACGGCGCCGGCAAGTCGACGCTGTTCAAGCTGATCACCGGCCGCGAGACCCCCGACCAGGGCACCGTCAAGGTCGGCGAGACCGTGAAGCTGGCCTATGTCGACCAGTCGCGCGACGCCCTCGACCCGAACAAGACGGTCTGGGAAGAAGTCAGCGGCGGCACCGACGTGATGGTCGTCGGCAAGCGCGAGATCAACAGCCGCGCCTATGTCGGCAGCTTCAACTTCAAGGGCGGCGACCAGCAAAAGAAGGTCGGCCTGCTGTCGGGCGGTGAGCGCAACCGCGTCCACCTGGCCAAGACCCTGGCCACCGGCGGCAACCTGATCCTGCTCGACGAACCGACCAACGACCTGGACATTGAAACCCTGCAGGCCCTGGAAGAGGCGCTCGAAGAGTTCGCCGGCTGCGCCGTGGTCATCAGCCACGATCGCTGGTTCCTGGACCGCCTGGCGACGCACATCCTGGCCTTCGAGGGCGACAGCCACGTCGAATGGTTCGAAGGCAACTTCGAGATGTACGAGGAAGACAAGAAGCGCCGCCTGGGCGCCGACAGCCTGATCCCCAAGCGGATCAAGTTCCAGAAGTTCGCCCGCTAAGAGCGAGCTTCGGTCGAAGACGAAATGAGAGGGGCGGCTCCGTCGGGGCCGCCCCTTTTGCTTGTGCGCCTACTTGGGTTCCTTCGGCGGCAGGACGGGATCCGAGCCGGGCAGGTTCGAGCCCGGGTTCGGGGCCATCATGTCGTCGGGCGGGGTGTTGGTCGGCGGCGTGACCGGCATCGAGGGCGGGGCGTCGGTGGTCGGCGGATTGACCTGGGTGCTGGCGGCCGCGTCGCCCGACATCGAGCCGGTGGTCGAGGCCGGCGGCAGGGTCGCGGAGGTGTCGGTCGACGTGCCGACCGCGGCTTCGCCGGCCCACCAGTCCTTGGTCGCGCGCTGCTTGGCCGAGGCCTTGGAATAGGCTTCGAGCTGGCCGTAGGGGATCGGCTGCTTGGGCGAGGCCACGGCGGCCGAGGCCTTGATCTTCGGATTGGCGACGGCCGCGCCGCAGACGGCCCCGGAGGCGATCAGGGCGAGCGTCGCGCCCGCCAGGAAGGTTTTCGTGAACATGGGAGTTCTCCCTAAAGCGCCGTTCTCGGCGCCAGTCGATAAAACCCCTTCGCGGCCAAGGCGTTCACAGCTTCGCCGCGAACGGAACCGTCGGCGCCCATGACGGGTTGAGAGCGGCGCTTCAGATGTTCGTGCGTCGCGTGTTGAGTGCTGGCGCGCGGGCGTCAGAGGAGTAGCCTGTCCCCTGCAAGAACGATCGTCCCGCGGATCGGCGGCGGAGGCAGTCCGCCGCGCGCCGGGACCGGAGAAGCCGTATGTCGCAGACCCCCGTCGTGAAGCCCCACATCGTCCTGTCCCACGAGATGCTCCTGCCGATGCAGCCGCTGCTCGAGGGCGCCTACGAGGTGCATCGCCTGTGGGACTATCCTGATCGCCTGGCCTTCCTGGAGGGGCCGGGCAAGCAGGTGCAGGCCATCGTCCACGCCGGCGAGATGGTGCTGCCGCGCGACCTGCTGGCGGAGATGCCGCGCCTGGGCCTGATCGCCTGTGTCAGCGCCGGCTATGACGGCGTCGATGTGCCCTGGTGCCGGGCCCACGGCCTGGCGGTGACCCACTCGGTGGGCCTCAACGCCGGCGATGTGGCCGACCATGCCCTGGGCCTGCTGCTCAGCGCCTGGCGCGGCATCGCCGAGGGCGACCGCCGGGTGCGCGCCGGCCGCTGGACCTCGATGGACCGCATGGGGGCTCGCCACGGCCTGCGCGGCCGGAAGGCCGGGATCATCGGCCTGGGCCACATCGGCGAGGCCGTCGCCCGTCGCCTCGAAGCCTTCGACATCAAGGTCGCCTGGTGGGGGCCGCGTCCCAAGGAGGCCAACTGGCCGCGCGCCGAAGGCCTGCTGGCCCTGGCGCGCGACAGCGACATCCTGGTGGTCTGCGCGCGGCCGGACGCCAGCAACCGCCACATGGTCAACGCCGGGGTGATCGACGCCCTGGGTCCGCACGGCCTGCTGGTCAACGTCTCGCGCGGGTCGCTGGTCGACGAGGACGCCCTGGTCGCGGCGCTGAAGGACGGCCGCCTGGGCATGGCCGCCCTGGACGTGTTCGAGCAGGAGCCGACGCCGCCGGCGCGCTGGGCCGACGTGCCCCACACCGTGCTGACCCCGCACATGGCGGGCGCGACGCTCGACAGCATCCCGGCCATGGTCAACCTGACCCTGGAGAACCTGCGCCGCTATTTTCTCGGCGAGCCGCTGGCCAGCCCGGTGGCGGCCTGACAGGGTCGGTCGTCGGCAAGAGGGAAGGGATCGCATGGCCAAGGTGCTGGGTCTGGGTGGCGTGTTCTTCAAGGCGGAGGACCCCAAGGGGCTGGCCGCCTGGTACGCGCGGGTGCTGGGGATCAAGGTCGAGGACTGGGGCGGGGCGATGTTCCCGCACCCGAAGGTCGGCATGACCAACTGGTCGCCGTTTCCGGCCGACACCCGCTATTTCGAGCCGTCGACCGCGCCGTTCATGATCAACCTGATCGTCGACGATCTCGACGGCGTGCTGGCCAAGGCCGCCGCCGAGGGCGTCGAGCCCACGGGGCGGCAGGATGAGGAGTACGGCCGCTTCGCCTGGCTGGTCGATCCGGCCGGTTTCAAGGTCGAGCTGTGGCAACCGGCCGCCGAGGGCTGAGGATTGGAAGATTTATCCCCGATCGCGTCGCCAGGGTCGCGCCAAGGGGCTTTTTGATCTCCGCGCGGCGGGATATGGAGCGCCGCGCCGTCACAGAATTCGCTTGCCAAATCGGACATAAAGATATCTTTATATCCCTATGGCGCTATCGAGCGAACAGGTTGTCGACGTACTGCGGGCGGCGGGCGAAAGCACCCGTCTGCGCATCCTCGCGCTGCTGGCCGTCGAGGAGCTTTCCGTGCTCGAGCTGTGCCGGATTCTCGATCAGAGTCAGCCGCGCGTCTCCCGTCACCTGAAGCTCCTGGCCGAGGCCGGGCTGGTCGAGCGCTTTCCCGACGGCGCGTGGGTCTTCTATCGCCTGGCCGGCACGTCCGGCGGCGGGGCGGTGGTCGCCGCGGCCCTGGCGCTGATCCAGGCCGACGACGCCGTCGTGCAGGGCGACGCGGGCCAGCTGGCCGCCGTGCGAGCCGAGCGCTCGGCCGGGGCCCAGGCCTATTTCGCCCGAAACGCCGCGCGCTGGAACGAGATCCGCTCGCTCTATGTCGACGAGAACGAGGTCGAGGCGGCCATCCTGCGCGCGACCGGCGAGGGGCCCTTCGACGAGATGGTCGACCTGGGCGCGGGCGCTGGCCGCATGCTGACGCTTCTGGGCGGACGGGCGGTGAACGCTCTGGGCCTGGACCTGTCGCAGCAGATGCTCAACATCGCCCGCGACGAGGTGGCCAAGGCCGGGCTGACGGCCTGCGAGCTGCGGCACGGCGACATCTTCGACACCGGGCTGCCGGGCGGCTGCGCCGACCTCGTCACCGTGCACCAGGTGCTGCACTATCTGGGCGACCCCGCCGCGGCCGTGGCCGAGGCCGCGCGCCTGGTCGCGCCGCGCGGCCTGCTGCTGATCGCCGACTTCGCCCCGCACGACCACGAGTTCCTGCGCGAGGCTCACCAGCACCGCCGCCTGGGCTTCGCCGACGACGAGATCCTGCCGTGGATCGAGGCCGCGGGCCTGGTCCCCGAAACCAACATCGCCCTGCCGCCGATCACGGCCGAGGGGTTGACCGTCAAGATCTGGACCGCCCGGCGCCCCGGCGCGGCCCTCGCCGAAAGGACCGCCGCATGACCCTGCCGCCCACCCGCCGCGTGATCGGGCCGGTGGCCCGCGCCGGCGAGCGTCCCGTCGGCGCCGCCCGGCCGCGCGTGTCGTTCGAGTTCTTCCCGCCCAAGACCGAGAAGATGGAAGCCAGCCTGTGGGAGGCGATCACCCGCCTGGCCCCGCTGGATCCGGCCTTCGTCTCGGTGACCTACGGCGCCGGCGGCTCGACCCGCGAGCGCACGCACCGCACGGTCAAGCGCATCCTCGACGAGACCAGCCTGAAGCCGGCCGCGCACCTGACCTGCGTCGGCGCCAGTCGCGCCGAGGTCGACGAGGTGATCCACGACTACTGGAACATCGGCGTGCGCCACATCGTGTCGCTGCGCGGCGACCCGCCTCCGGGCGAGGGCGGCATCGGCGGCGTCTACGTGCCGCGCGAGGACGGCTACAAGAACGCCACCGAGCTGACGGCGGCCCTGCGCGGCGTCGCGCCGTTCGAGGTGCTGGTCGGGGTCTATCCCGAAAAGCATCCGGAGAGCCCGTCGCTGGACCATGACATCGAGGTGCTGAAGGCCAAGGTCGACGCCGGCGCCACCCTGGGCATCAGCCAGTTCTTCTTCGACATCGACGCCTTCCTGCGCTTCGTCGACAAGGCCCGCGCCGCCGGGATCACCATCCCGATCGTGCCGGGCATCATGCCGGTGACCAACTTCAAGGGCCTCAAGACGATGTCGGCCGCGTGCCAGACCTCGGTGCCGTCGTGGTTGGCCAACCTGTTCGAGGGCCTGGACGAGGATCCGGAGACCCGCCGCCTGATCGCCTGCTCGGTGGCCGCCGAGATGTGCGCCAAGCTGCAGGAGCAGGGCTTCAACGACTTCCACTTCTACACCCTGAACCGCGCCGACCTCGTCTACGCCATCTGCCGGGTGCTGGGCGTGCGCGAAACCGCGCCGGCCCGTGAGGCGGCCGCATGAAGGCCCTGGTTTTCGCCCTGGCGCTGGGCCTGGCCTCGACGAGCGTCGTCGCCCAGGCCGACGACAACGCCAACTGGACGCGGCCGATCAAGCCGTACCGGGTGGCGGGCAATATCTACTATGTCGGCTCCGAGGGCCTGTCGGCCTGGCTGATCACCACGTCGGAAGGCCATGTCCTGCTCGACGGCGGTCCGTCGGCGGAAGGCGGCAAGCTGATCGAGCGCAGCATCCAGGCGCTGGGCTTCAAGCCGTCGGACGTGAAGGTGCTGATCAACACCCACGCCCACTACGACCACGCCGGCGGCCTCGCCCAGCTGAAGGCCGACACCGGCGCCAAGCTGTGGGCCTCGCGCGCCGACAAGCCGACCTTGGAGAAGGGTCAGCACTTCGGCGACAACGCCAACGGCCTGACGCCCTTTCCGGCCGTGAAGGTCGACAAGACGTTCGGCGACGAACAGAAGCTGAAGATGGGCGGGACCACCCTGGTGGCCCACCTGACGCCCGGCCACACCATCGGCTGCACCAGCTGGACCACACAGGTGGTCGAGAAGGGGAGGCCGCTGAACGTGACCTTCCCGTGCTCGCTGTCGGTGGCCGGCAACGTGCTCGTCGGCAACAAGACCCACAAGTCGATCGTCGCCGACTATCGGGCCAGCTTCGCGGCGCTGCGGGCGATCCCGACCGACGTGATGCTGCCCAGCCACGAAGAGCAGGGCGATCTCTTGGCCAAGCGCCAGAAGCAGCTGCGCGGCGACGCCGACGCCTTCATCGATCCGACCGAGCTGACCCGCTTCGTCGACGGCTACGAGACCCGGTTCAACCAGGAACTGGCGCGCCAGCAAGGAGCCGCCAAATGACCGACCTTTCCATCCGCGACATCTCCACGAGGCTTGGCCGCGTGGCCGCCCTCAAGGCCGCCGCCAAGGAGCGCATCCTCATTCTCGACGGCTCCTGGGGCGTGATGTTCCAGAAGAAGAAGCTGACCGAGGCCGACTATCGCGCCGAGCGCTTCGCCGACTTCGACGGCCAGATGAAGGGCAACAACGACATCCTGTGCCTGACCCGGCCGGATCTCGTGGCCGAGCTGCATGACGCCTATTTCGCCGCCGGCGCCGACATCTCCGAGACCAACACCTTCTCGGGCACCACCATCGCCCAGGCCGACTATCACCTGGGCGAACAGGACGTCTGGGACATCAACCTGGAAGGCGCCAGGATCGGCCGCCAGGTCGCCGACCGCTGGAACGCCGAAAACCCCGACCGTCCGAAGTTCATCGCCGGCTCGATCGGCCCGCTGAACGTCATGCTGTCGATGTCGTCGGACGTGAACGATCCGGGCGCGCGCAAGGTGACCTTCGACCAGGTCTACCAGGCCTATCGCCAGCAGGTGGACGCCCTCTACCAGGGCGGGGTCGACCTGTTCCTGATCGAGACCATCACCGACACGCTGAACTGCAAGGCCGCCATCAAGGCGATCCTCGACTGGCGCGACGAGGGCCACGAGGAGCTGCCGATCTGGATCAGCGGCACCATCACCGACCGCTCGGGCCGCACCCTTTCGGGCCAGACCGCCGAGGCGTTCTGGAACTCGATCAAGCACGCCAAGCCGTTCGCGGTGGGCTTCAACTGCGCCCTGGGCGCGGACCTGATGCGCCCGCACATCGCCGAGATGGCCCGCATCGCCGACACCCTGGTCGCGGCCTATCCCAACGCTGGCCTGCCCAACGCCATGGGCGAGTACGACGAGGAGCCGCACGAGACCGGCCACGCCCTGCACGAATGGGCCAAGGACGGCCTCGTCAACATCCTGGGCGGCTGCTGCGGCACCACCCCCGACCATATCCGCCACGTGGCGGACGAGGTGCGCGGCGTCACGCCTCGCGCTATTCCTGAGCGCCCGAAGGCCATGCGGCTGGCGGGCCTGGAACCCTTCGAGCTGGCCTGATCGAGTACGAGACGATGCGCACCACCATCCTTTTCGGCGGCCCCAGCCGCGAGCGTCTCGTGGCCGTGGCCAGCGCCCAGAGCCTGGTCCGCGTGCTGCCCGAGGCCGAGCTGTGGTTCTGGGCGCCGGACGGCCAGGTCTATGCGGCCAGCCAGGCCGTGCTGCTGGGCCATGACCGTCCGTTCGAGCTGGACCTGCCCACCGAAGGCGCGCCGATCGGCGATATCGAGACGGCCCTGGACGTCGCCGCCCGCGAGGACCGCGTGCTGCTGCTCGGCCTGCACGGCGGTTTCGCCGAAGACGGCGGCTTGCAGGCGCTGTGCGAAGCCAGGGGCGTGGCCTTCACCGGCTCGGGCTCGGAGGCCAGCCGCCTGGCCTTCGGCAAGATCCTGGCCAAGGAAGTCGTCGGCAGGGCCGGCGTCTCGGTTCCCGAAAGCATCTTCCTGGAGGGCGCCGAGGGGGCGCTGGCCGAGTATGGTCGGTTGATCGCCAAGCCGGCCGAGGACGGCTCGAGCTATGGATTGATCTTCGTCGACGGCCCCGCCGATCTGGCGACCGTCGCCGAGGCGGCCAAGGAGATGCCTTACCTCCTCGAACCCTTCGTGCAGGGGCTGGAATCGACCTGCGGCGTGCTGGAGCTGGCCAGCGGCGAGCTGATCGCCCTGCCGCCGGTCGAGATCCGTCCGTCGGCCGGCAAGTTCGACTACAAGTCCAAGTACCTGGCCAAGGACACGGTCGAGATCTGCCCGGCCACCTTCGCGCCCGAGGTCAACGCGGCCCTGCAGGACCAGGCCCTGAAGGCCCACAAGGCGCTGGGCTGCCGCGGCTATTCGCGCTCGGACTTCATCGTCTCCGAGCACGGCCTGGTCTATCTGGAGACCAACACCCTGCCGGGCCTGACGGCCTCGTCGCTGTATCCCAAGGCGCTGAAGGCGCAGGGGATCGAGTTCGGCGACTTCCTGCGCGGCCAGCTGGCCCTGGCCGAGGCCCGCGCCAAGCAGACCGTGACGGCGGCCTGATCATGGGCGCCTGGGACAACGGACCGTTCGACAACGACGAGGCGGCCGACTTCATCGAGGACCTGGCGCAGGCGCCGGACTGGCGCACGGTGGTGCGCATCCTCGAGCACGTGACCAAGGCCGCGGGCTATCTGGAAGCGCCCGAGGGCGAGATGGCCGTGGCGGCCGCGGCCATCGTTGCGGCCTGCATCGGCGACGTCGCCGTGCTGCCCGATGACCAGCGCGGCCTGAAGGAGGCCCTGGGCGCCCCGCCCGAGGGCCTCGCCCAGCTGGCGCGCGCGGCCCTGGCCCGCGTGGTCGCCCCCGCTTCCGAAATCGACGAACTCTGGCAGGAAGGCGACACGCATGACGCCTGGCTGACCCATATCGCCGGCCTGCAGACCCTACTGAGCGCATCCCAATGAGACCTGTCTTCGTCAACATCGGCGAGCGGACCAACGTCACCGGTTCGGCCAAGTTCAAGAAGCTGATCGTCGAGGGCAACTTCGCCGAGGCCCTGTCGGTCGCCCGCCAGCAGGTCGAGGCCGGCGCCCAGGTCATCGACGTCAACATGGACGAGGGCCTGCTCGACAGCGAGCAGGCGATGGTCACCTTCCTGAACCTGATGGCGGCCGAGCCCGATATCGCCCGCGTGCCGGTGATGATCGACAGCTCCAAGTGGGAGGTGATCGAGGCCGGCCTGAAGTGCGTGCAGGGCAAGGCGATCGTCAACTCGATCTCGATGAAGGAAGGCGAGGCCAAGTTCATCGAGCAGGCCAAGCTGTGCCTGCGCTACGGCGCGGCCGTCGTGGTCATGGCCTTCGACGAGGTCGGCCAGGCCGACACCGCCGCCCGCAAGATCGAGATCTGCACCAAGGCCTACGATGTCCTGGTGAACAAGGTCGGTTTCCCGCCCGAGGACATCATCTTCGACCCCAACATCTTCGCCGTGGCGACCGGGATCGAGGAGCACGACAACTACGCCGTCGATTTCATCGAGGGCACGCGCGAGATCAAGAAGCGCTGCCCCTACGCCCGCATCTCGGGCGGGGTGTCGAACGTCTCGTTCAGCTTCCGCGGCAACGAGCCGGTGCGCCGGGCGATCCACTCGGTGTTCCTCTTCCACGCCATCAACGCCGGCATGGACATGGGCATCGTCAACGCCGGCGACCTGCCGGTCTACGACGACATCGACCCGGTGCTGCGCGAGGCCGTCGAGGACGTGATCCTCAACCGCCCGCAGCGGACCAACATCTCCAACACCGAGCGCCTGGTCGACATGGCGCCCGGCTACAAGGGCGAGAAGGGCGCGGCCCAGCAGGTCAACCTGGCCTGGCGCGAGGGCACGGTGGGCGAACGCATCACCCACGCCCTGGTCAACGGCGTCACCGAGTTCATCGAGGCCGACACCGAAGAGGCGCGCCTGGCGGCCGAGCGTCCGCTGCACGTCATCGAAGGCCCGCTGATGGACGGCATGAACGTCGTCGGCGACCTGTTCGGCGCGGGCAAGATGTTCCTGCCGCAGGTGGTCAAGTCCGCCCGCGTCATGAAGCAGGCCGTGGCCTGGCTGATGCCGTTCATGGAGGCCGAGAAGGAAGGCCAGGAACGCAAGGCCGCCGGCAAGGTGCTGATGGCCACCGTCAAGGGCGACGTCCACGACATCGGCAAGAACATCGTCGGCGTCGTGCTGCAATGTAACAACTACGAGGTCGTCGACCTGGGCGTGATGGTGCCCGCCGACCGCATCCTCGACGAGGCCAAGAAGCACCAGGTCGACATGATCGGCCTGTCGGGCCTGATCACCCCGTCGCTGGACGAGATGGTGTTCGTGGCCGCCGAGATGGAGCGCCAGGGCTTCAACATCCCGCTGCTGATCGGCGGCGCCACCACCAGCCGCACCCACACGGCGGTGAAGATCGAGCCGGCCTATCGCCGCGGCCCGACCACCTATGTGGTCGACGCCAGCCGGGCGGTGGGCGTGGTCTCCTCGCTGCTGTCGCCGACCGAAAAGGACCGGGTGATGGCCGACACCCGCGCCGAGTACGTCAAGGTGCGCGAGCAGTACGCGCGCGGCCAGACGGTCAAGGCCCGCACCGCCATTGGCGAGGCCCGCAAGCGCAAGTACGCCATCGACTGGAAGGGCTATGAGCCGCCCAAGCCGCTGTTCACCGGCGCGCGGACCTTCGAACCCAGCTTGGCCGAGCTGGAGCCGTTCATCGACTGGTCGCCGTTCTTCGCCAGCTGGGAGCTGATCGGCCGCTATCCGCAGATCCTCGAGGACGACGTGGTCGGCGAGGCCGCCCGCGATCTCTATCGCGACGCCCGGGCCATGCTCGACAAGGTGATCGCCGAGAAGTGGTTCGGGGCCAAGGGCGTGATCGGCTTCTGGCCGGCCCAGGCGGTCGAGGACGACGTGGTGCTCTATTCGGACGAGACCCGTAACGTCGAGATCGCCCGCCTGCACACCCTGCGCCAGCAGATCGACAAGGGCCCGGGCACGGGCAAGGCCAACCTCGCCCTGTCGGACTTCGTCGCGCCCGTCGGCGGGCCGGCCGACTATGTCGGCGGCTTCGCGGTGACCGCCGGTCACGGCGAGGACGAGATCGTCAAGCGCTTCAAGGACGCCGGCGACGACTACAGCGCGATCATGGCCTCGGCCCTGGCCGACCGCCTGGCCGAAGCCTTCGCCGAGTGGCTGCACCACAAGGCCCGCGTCGAGCTCTGGGGCTACGCGCCGGAAGAGGGCTTCGACGCCGACCGCCTGATCGCCGAGAAGTACCAGGGCATCCGCCCGGCCCCCGGCTATCCGGCCCAGCCCGACCACACCGAGAAAGGCACGCTGTTCCGGCTGCTGGACGCCGAGGCCGCCACCGGCATGGCCCTGACCGAGAGCTTCGCCATGAGCCCCGGCGCGGCCGTTTCGGGCCTCTATTTCAGCCACCCGCAGAGCCACTATTTCGGGGTCGGCAAGATCGACTTCGACCAGGTCGAGGACTACGCCCGCCGCAAGGGCTGGGACCTGGCGACGACCGAACGCTGGCTCTCGCCGATCCTCAACTACGACCCGCTCGCCCGGGCGCGAGGCGAGGCGGCTTAAGGACCGAAATCCTCCCCCTGAAGGGGGAGGTGGCCCGAAGGGGCGGAGGGGGAAAGTTCCGCTGACGGCGGTTCTTCTCACTTCTCTTTAGTGACATCCCCCACCCTCGGCTTCGCCGACACCTCCCCCTTCAGGGGGAGGATCTGGCTGCTCTGGCCAAGCCCTGCGCTTTCAGGTCATCCTCTCCCCAACGAACGACCCTGGGGAGTGGGGCGATGGATGGGAGTGGGGTGAGCCGCCGTGCGCTGGGCGCGCTGGCGGTCGCGGGGACGGCGGCGGGGCTGGCGGGCTGCGCCGGGCCCAAGGGCGGCGACGTGAAGCCGAAGTCGCGGGACTTTCCTAAGGATTTCGTCTGGGGCACGGCCAGCGCGGCCTTCCAGACCGAGGGCTCGCCGACCGCCGACGGGCGCGGCCCCAGTGTCTGGGACGTGTTCCAGGACCAGCCGGGCAAGATCATCGACGGTTCCGACGCCAAGGTCGCCACCGACAGCTATCGCCGCTGGGCCGAGGACGTCGACCTGGTGGCCGGGGCGGGGATGGGGGCCTATCGCTTCTCGATCTCGTGGTCGCGGGTGCTGCCGACCGGAGCGGGCGCGGTGGCCCAGGCCGGCGTCGATCACTACAGCCGGCTGGTCGACCGCTTGCTGGAGAAGGGCGTCACGCCTTACGCCACGCTGTTCCACTGGGACCTGCCGCAGGCGATCCAGGATCGCGGCGGCTGGGCGGCGCGCGACAGCGCCAGGGCCTTCGCCGACTATGCGGCCCTGATCGGCGAGCGGCTGGGCGACCGGCTAAAGAAGATCATCGTGCTGAACGAGCCCGCCGTGCACACGGTGTTCGGCCATGTCACCGGCGAGCATGCGCCGGGGTTCAAGGACGTGGCCCTGCTTGGGCCGGTGACCCATCACATGAACCTCGCGCAAGGGATGGCGATCCAGGCCCTGCGCGCCGCGCACGGCGACCTGTCGATCGGCACGACCCTGGCGCTACAGCCTTGCCGGCCCGCGGGCGGCGGCCTGGCGTTCTGGAACCGGCTGGCCTCGGATGGCCTGGACGCGCTGTGGAACCGCGCCTGGCTCGATCCGCTGCTGAAGGGCGAATATCCCGACCAGATGGACGAGTTCCTGGGCGACCGGGTGCGTTCGGAGGATCTGTCCACGATCCGCCAGCGGGTCGACTTCATGGGCGTGAACTACTACGCGCCGGCCTATATGCGCCTGGCGCCGCTGTCTCCGGGGCGGATCAAGCCGGCCGATCCGCCGCGCGGCGTCGAGCTGGACGCCTTCGGGCGGCACATCGATCCGTCGGGCCTGCTGGAGGTGCTGGCGCGGCTGCGCACCGAGTACGGCAACCCTCCGGTGTTCGTCACCGAGAACGGCTGCTCGGATCCGTTCGGCGACGGCAGGGCGATCCAGGCCGACACCTTCCGCATCGCCTTCCTGCGCCGTCACCTGCAGGCGGTGAAGGCAGCCATGGAGGCCGGCTCGCCGGTGAAGGGCTTCTTCGCCTGGTGCCTGGTCGACAACTGGGAATGGGCGCTGGGCTATCGTTCGAAGTTCGGCCTGGTCAGCCACGACCGCACGAGCGGTGAGCGCAAGCCCAAGGCCTCGTACGGCTGGTACTCGGGCCTGGCGCGGAGCGGGGTCCTGCCGACGGCGCCGTGAGGACCGCCTGGCGGCGGTCCCCTCAGTCGCTTCGCGACAGCTCCCCCAGAGGGGGAGCATCTGGTGCTTCATCCCCCTTTGTGGGAGGTGGCCCAGAGGGCCAGAAGAGGTCTTCGCCGCTTAGTCCGGCTTGCAGATCAGCACGTCCTTGCCGCCGCGCTTGGCGGGAAGGAGGCTGCCGGCGCAGGCCTGGGGATTGGCCGGGTCGATGATGATCTCGCGGCTGGCCGGCAGCCTCCTTC
>Ga0247823_10002134_pt1 | contig 16363 bp, 8 predicted proteins | sample 13C_PalmiticAcid_2_FD_192426 | JGI IMG/M metagenome (GOLD analysis project Ga0247823, IMG submission 192426) | Soil microbial communities from agricultural site in Penn Yan, New York, United States - 13C_PalmiticAcid_Day30 | ecosystem: Environmental > Terrestrial > Soil > Agricultural land...
CACCTGGAACACGGCGTGCACCCAGACCGCGAACCGGCCCGGGATCACGCGCATGAGGATCGACCCGACGGGGAACAGCACCACAAACGCCAGCGCGGCCAGGATGCCGTGGATGGTGCGGTAGTACAGCGCGCTGTCGACGTCGAACCCCGGCCCGCCGGCGGCGCCGTTCCTGCCACCGCCGCCGCCGACGCGGGATCCGCCGAAGCCCGAGTTGGAGCTGGAGCCGGAATTGCCATTGGTGGAGTTGCCGGGGCGGTAGGCGGGACCGCCGGGCCAGAAGGCGCCGCCGCCGCGGGTGCCGGTGTAGTAGGTGTAGTCGACGTCGTTTGCGTTGGCGGCGGAGGAGCTGCTTCCGGAGTTGGAGTTGGAGGCGGAGCTTGAGCCGGAGCTTGAGGTTGACCCCGATGTGGACCCCGAGCCGGAAGAGGTCGAGTCCACGTCGTGTCCCGTTCCGGTTGTCCCTGAGGAGGAGGTGGATCCACCATCCACACTGCCTCCGCCTCCGCTATGGCCGCCGCTGCTGCCGTGCCCGCCTCCGCCCTTGGCAGAGACTGTGAGGACTGTGTGGGTTAGTGAGTGGATGAAAGGGAAAGGAGGGCGTGTGGGGGCATACCGAGGCATGCGAATGCTACAAAGAGTAACAGGCGGCGGTATTTTCTTTGCTGAACCATTTTCCTCTCGCGTAAATTGAGGAATCAAATTAAGATGAAAATGAGCAAGTCGCGAGGGAGGGTTTGGGGGCGGGAGTCGGGTGTTTTCACAAGAATTTAACAACAGCCAGGCCCCCTGGTCGTCGATGCATCAATGCAACGCCGCAGCGTTGTTGGCAGCGCGAGCTGACCTTTGGTGCGCTTTCAGAGGCCGCCTCCTCTTCCCTTGTCCGCCTTGCCAAGACATCTAGCTCGATGTTGGCGACACGCGCTCAGGACACCATTCTGTTTCGTCGTCTGCAACCCCAAATCCGGCACTTTAATCGGCCACTGATCCATCGTCAGAGCAGTCGGAGCCACGCGTTCAGGGCGGCACGGCGGCAGGAATACACCGACATGGCGGTTCGGGACCGAGGCCACCTTGGCTGAAGTCCAATTCCGCGTCGGCGGGCGCAGAGATTATGCAGCCAAGGCCGGACACGGGACGATGCAAGCAATCTGCACCTTTGTCGAATCAGGAAAGGCCGGATTGACAACGTGGTGAGCGTACCCGAGCCTATAAAAGAACCGGAGGCTGGCAAACTGCAAGCGAAGGGCGACTGGAGACTTCTACCAGCAATCCAGGGGACGAGGATGGAGAACGGCGTCAATTAAAACGTATGTACCGCCAATGGAAGCAACCCGACCCGGGAAACAGCGAAAACAAGACCCCGAAATACCCAAGAAACTCAGAAATGCTGACACCAGCGATAGCCTGCATGTATATTAATATCAAGTACCCAAGCCTGTCCCGAGACCATTCCTAGCTCTACAAAGCCATGGCACCGACGAGGGTGAACAGGGCAACGAGGCCCGAGACGATCAAGGGCGCGTTGTCCAGGGCGGGGACGGCACCCCGCATGGCAGCGCTGCTCGAGCTCGTGGAGCTGCCGCTAGAGGTGCTGGTACCGGAACCGCCGTCGCTGGTCGAGGCCGAGTCGCCGGCCCACTGCGAGCCCTTGCCCTTCAGGCCGGGGCCCTTGCCGGCGCCCTCAGTAAAGTACTGTACTACCGTTAGCAGCCGATAACAAACATGAGTGAGACAGGCCACGCACCTTCTTGGCGGCCTCGGGGATGGCGGGCAGCGCGGTGCCTTCGACAGCCCAGTGCTCGTCCGTGGGGGGGCACTCGGAGGCCTTGGTGGTCGAGCTGTAGCCGCCGTCGCCGGTAGGGGCGGGCCACTTCTTCAACGCGTTGGCAAAGGCGGCGAACTCTTCCAGCTCCTTGCGCTCGCCCGTCTGGTCGGCGCCGCCGTTCTCCTTGCCGCCCTTGATCTCGACGATGCCGTAGTCGTTGGGCTCCATGGTGTACTCGTACATGAGGCCGCCCGAGTAGACGCCCGTCATGTTGCTGTGCATGAGCGACTCGAGCTCGCCAAAGTTGCGCGTGTTGACGTTGCAGCCGTACTCGGAGAGGAAGATGGGGAGGCCGTAGCCGGTGAAGGCCTCGACCTTCTTGTCCCACCCGGAGGTGACGAAGTCGCTGGTGCACCACGAGTAGTCGTTCTGCCTTGGGTTAGCATCGAACACCTTCCAACTTGACCGGCAAACTTACAAAGGCGAAGAAGTCGCTGCGCTCCTCGTCGGAACCGCAGTTGAAGTAGGCGGCCGTCTGCATGCGGTTGGTGGTGACATCGGCGGCCGAGTAGCCGACCAGCATCTTGCGGTAGTTGCGAGCCTTGATGTAGGCACGCATGTCACGGTCCGTCGCCTTGACGTACTTGGCGGTCAGCGTCGTGTTGAGGTGGTCGTGGATGACCTCGTTGCCGGAGAAGAAAGCCATGGTGTTGGAGTACTTGGCAAAGGCATCGATGGTGGCGAACACGCTCTGCAGGTACACGGCGTTGTACGAGGGGTGCGGGTTGTCGCGGTTGATCGAGTACAGCGGGTTGTTGGCGTCGAGCACGACGTAGATGCCGGCGTCGGCCAGGGCGTTCATGCACTCATCGTGGTCCTTGGAGTTGTCGGTCGAGTAGACACGGATCGTATTGATGCCGAGCTTCTTGAACTTCTCGATATCGGGCATGCACACCTTGGGGTCGGCGAGCGGGTCGATGTTGGCGCTGGCGCCGCCGGGCTGGTAGTCGACACCGCGGATGTAGAACCTCTCCTTGCCCTTGAAGAAGGCGTTGCCGGTGACGCTGATGGTCTCGAGCTCGGTGGCGCGCGGCTTCGACTTCAGGGTAGCCGTCGGGCCGGCATGCACGGCGGTCGCGGCCGCCAATGCGGACAGCAGAGCGGCAGACTTCATGGTCGAGTGAGATCGGATGGGAAAATGCTGCGGAAGCGAGACGTCAAGTGGAGAAACAGACCAAAATTAAAAAGCAGGAAAGTCAAATGGCCATCAAACGAGCGAATTGGCCGGGCTTGAAGAACAGGAACAATCTAGGATGAGTGATTGACCGAAAAAAGAAGCGATGATGTTTGTCGTGAAAAAGGCAGGAAAGTGAGACGGATCCTGTTTTCAGGCACGCTGACAGTTAAAACACGACCATCACCCCATGTCCGCGCATCCGAAACCCGACGAAAAGGGGTTGGCGGCATAGCCCCCTTCCAAGAAGTCTTGGCAGTCTTGGGACGGGCAGTCCAATGGCGGCAATTGCGTCGGCCAAGAGGGCGCTATCCCTTGGAACGAGGCGCCAAGCGCCCGTTGATGAAGACCAGGTCTCGGCAGGGCCAATCGGTGTTGGTGGCCCCCAAGTACCGTTTTGGCAGGACCTGCAATCTCGACTGAAAAAAACAGGATCAAATGGGATTTGGCATAAAGGCCTTGATTGCCATCCTGGCTGGGATAAACCTGCCAAAGATTCTGTGCTCCAAGGCAGCAAGACGTTGATATTGAGCTTCGCTCGGACTGCAATGATCTGAAAAACGATAGCACGGGATTGGCCGGGGCCCGAAATTTACCAAGATCGGCCAAGAAGATTTTCCCCACAAACGCTGCTTGGTGCCCGAGCCAGAGCGTCGAGCTCTCCTCGTTCCAGGTCGCCCCGAAACCCACAAAAGACAACAGACGCGGACCAATGCTCGAATGTGTCAACCCCCTGAGATTGTGGTTTCATCGTGTTATTTTATTCAGAGATGCCCAGCCAACAACTGGACCGGGCGAGAGTCATGCAACGACGGGCCCGCTGTGCCTCTCTGGTGACCTGGTCGGCCAACCGGCCGAATCAGATCCCGCTCCTTGATTACCTGTCCCAAAGGAGAAAACGACAGGCTCAGCAAACGGCTCAGGCTCGACACTGTTGCGTGTCAACCTCGGCCCGCTGTGAGTGCGCGGTCTGTGGTCACCGATTTTAACTTGATTGACAATCGATGCAACAAGCCCATCCCATGTTGGCGATCGACGATCAACTTCTCGATTGGGCGTGGAGGGGGACCCGCAATTTTACCGCCAAACGACGACTCTTCATCGACTAACACGCAACACGGTTGAGCGAGAACTGACATCTCCCTCCATAGATCTGACCGCGTGGATCAAGTTGGTGCTTGATGGGCGTTTCATCAAACTAAGAAACTCCAAGATAGATGGCTGATGCCTGTGTACCCTATGGCATGGGAGTGATGGGTTTGCTAGCTGGATCACTGATGACTCCGTAGTCCGTATTTGTAAAAACAACCCGAGTTGCCCTGATGGAAGGGTCATTCGAGTCACTCGGGTCAAAAGTGGCATCAATGCCATTTTATACGGGAATAGGTTAGGTAGGCACCTAGCTTCGGCTTGCTGTCCGTCTGGACCAGGAGCGCCTTTGATGAATCGTCAGGCAAACTCCAGAGCAAGCACTTGCACGTGTTCCTGCCTCTTTGCCGGAGCTGTGACTGCACACGCTCACCTCAGGGCTGCAATCTCTGGCCGCACAGAGGATTGCTCACTCCGTTGTGTACTTTGACCCTTCGTTCTTGGGACAATGTACTGGTATGAGTGGATCAGAAAACATTGTATAGTGGGTTATAACGGACTGACACGCCACTTTCACACACGCTCAAACCATCCTAGCAAGTAAGGGGCTCGTTGGTACAGCCAGCTCCTATCCTCCTTCCGTTTATTTGCCTCGTCCAAAATACCTAATGTGACGAAGAAAGTGATTGTATAGACGAGAACCAGTAAAGACTAGGGGTTCAACAAAACGCAGTGCTTGGCTACAAACTGCCAGAGCTGCAACTAAACTCATTATAATGACTCTCAATAACATATCCAGTGATATCCAGTATTTGGTAATACGGTTTGTTTTAAAAGAGCATCAGTCATGCCGTCAAGGATTGTTTCTGTTCCTGCCATGTGCGTGCGTGGAAAAGAGAGCCGGCAACCTTTCATCTCAACTCCAAGCGATGAGCGGAAAATCGATTAACTACCGGTAGGTATCGACCAAAGAAACGCACACAACCACAGAATTACCTTTTCTTGAAATTCTCGCCCTCGACCTCAAATCTCCTACCTTTTGCTCTCCAATTCAACTGGATGACAAAAACTTGGAGAATGAAACCGATTTCCCAGGTCAGTTTTATTACCTTTAGCTTTTGCTCTCGTCATTTTCCTAACCCACGCAAACCAGGACATTTGGCTTTCCAATCCAGTCAATTTTTCCAACTGCCTTACCTGGTCGACTTTCCAAGCATCAAACTTTGCATATCATCAAGTGAGTACACCGCACCAACTGCTCCAAGCCCGCCCTGCTGGCATTGTCAAACCCCTCGGCGCCTGCGACCCGCAGCGACAGGAACTGCGAGGACGGTCTGAACCCCTTCATTTCTGGGTTCTGAAATTGACATGACAGCACTTGTCAATTCATGCCTAGCAAGTGACTTGCCAGAGACCTCGAAATATCCAACCGCCACATCTCCGAAGAAAACACCAGCTCGTTGCCTGCAGACATGGCTCCGCTCACATCCAACCTTATCACCAACCACGAGATGCGCCGCACGGTCGAGACCCGGAGAAGTGGAAGTCGCTGGTTTGGCCCAACTGGTTTAGTCGGCTCAGCGAGAAGTGGTAAGCACCCCGAGGTCTCCGTTATCAAGTACACAAAGCGGCCAGCATACGCACGATCACTGCAAGTTGTTGGGGGAGACCGTAATTCCCCGTCACCTGGGTGCGGCGGCGCTGGCGTTTAACAGGCACCGAAGTTTTAGGGATTGCTGCTAACGAAATTGGTCTCGTAGACGACGATGTTACTCAACAAGAAATCAACAATGCGTTTGAAGCAGCTGCTGCGCGGGCATCAGCAAGCCTCACCGCGGTAATCCACGAGCAGCCGGCGCAGTTTGTCGTCCCTGCCCCGTCTGCCGTCTCCATCACTTCAAGCAATCCTCGCAACCACCACCAAGATCCGCACTGGCGTGCATCATGGATGCAACAAGTGGCGAGCGGCCAGATCCCGTACGCGCCGCGGGCCCCAGTTCAGCGCCAGATCGCCCTGGGTGTCTCTCCATACTATCGGGGAGACATCAACCTTGCCAGGAACCTGTCAGCCGACATTACGGACGAGGAAAATTGTAGTTTCTGGATCAGAGGTCTGCCGGCGAACACCACGGTAACCACCCTCCTCGGCGCAATCCGGAACATCGGCCGTATCTACTGCACGGTCATCGCCCCGCCTAACACAAACCGCGGGCTCTTTACAGCGGCAGCCAAGGTAGTTTTTTTCGAGCAAGAGGCAGCCCAGAACTTTTGGGACCGGTACGGACGCGGCGGCCGGCTGCAGCTCCCGTTCGTGGTCGGCGACCTGGAGGCGATCGTGGAGCGGAACCGGGTCAAAGTCGCCGCGCAAGACTTTCCCCGGGACTGCAGCCGGGTGCTCTGCGTCTCGGGCGCAGAAACGCTAGTCGACGTGGACGACATGATGGGAGAGTTCCAAGCCAACTTTGTCTCGGAGATGGGCAAAATCGTGGTGCTCCCTGCCGACGGCCCGGGCGCGATTCGCACCTTGGAGTTCCATTTTGGCAGCTTCCGCTGCCAATCCCAGACGGCATTTCGGCCGCTCCATGGCCGGGAGGGTTTAGATGTCTGGTTTGGACGTGATCCGTGTGAGTAACGATCCACATCAACTCCTTAGGTACTAGTAGGTACTTAGATGGATGGGGATATCTCTGTTTGTATTAATTTAAGTGCTGTATCATTTCATCGGCGTTGAGCACTGCATGCAGCCTAGGCGGACTGACTCTTGAATTAGCAGTTGTTTACTCACCAAACCATGTAAGTCAAGCAGTGTGGTCTTTTTCTTGCCGATACCCTCCAGTCAAGTGTGCATTTGAGACCTTGTTCGTTTGATCGAATGGACCTGTGAACGGCGACGAGACCATAATTACCTTACTTGGAGAGTTTAAAACGGACTTGGCCTTGGAGTTGACCGAGTCCTAATCCTCAATCTGGAGCAGTCCGTAAGCTGTCTCGTGCATTTTTTCTCTGGCAGCTTCAACACAGCAACTTCCAAAATATAAAGACAATTAACTGTCAATGCTATTTCATTGTTGTCATTACCTTTTCTGAGCCCTTTGGCTGTGAATTTTTCTCCATAAATTACAGGGAAGCCATCAGCTCGCAAATCTCTCTGCAGATATTCCCGACGCCAGAAATTGCAGCTTCTGGTTGAGGAGATTGCCGGGCAACACGACGGTCACCACATTGCTGGCCGCAGTCCGCCACATCGGCCGCGTGTACTGAACCGTGATCAACCCCCCCAGGGAGGGCTGGTACACTGCAGCAGCCAAACTAGTCTTTTTCTGAAGAAGTTGCCGCACAGCGGTTCTGGGACCGCCACGGACGCCGTGGGAGGCTGCAGATTCCGTTTATCGTTGACGGCCTACATGTGGTCGTCGAGCGTAACAGAGTCAACGTTGCCCAGGCGCAGCACCCGCAACACTGCACGCGGGTGCTGTGTTTGGCAGGTCCGAGGAGGTTACTGAACCAGTACGAGATACTTGCCGAGTTTGAGGTAAGTTTCGTTTTCCAACTCGACCGAGTCCGAGTCTTGATCGAGGACTCGGATAGGCGCAGGTTGGAGTTTCACTTCGGCAATTTCCGCTGCCAGTCTGAGTCTGCCCACAGGTTGCTCAGAAGCCAGGAGGGCATGGAAGTTTGGTTTGGCCGTGATCCCTGTGAGTGATCTCCATGGGGCACAGAACAAAGCCTCGGCTCGAGTCACCAAAATGGTGGTTTTGAGTCGCATCACTGTAAGCAAAAATGTAATGTAACCTGTAGAACTACTCTATATAAATACCAAGAACGTGGTCTTTAAAGCATTTGTTTCATAGCAATGGGACGTATTTTGAGGCCTCGAGTGAGAAATGTGTGCATCAATTTTGTCTGGGTTGTTTCCGTGTCCGGCGTTTTGACTCAGGGAGCAGGATGATGTGGTCAGGCGCCTGTTACAAGCCAGCTTCACACCTGAGGATCCTATAGAACGGCACGTAACGGAGATTATCCAAGATGACAGAGAATCTGCCCCGGATATTGGAATTGCCGAGTAGTTTATTCGTTGTGAAGGTTCACAGACTGTGAGGTTGTGATGCTTGTGGTGTCCTGTACATACAACCCGAACCCTCTTGAGCCACCATCCAATCGCTGCGAATGCCGAGAACTGGTCAAGGGGTTGTTCCCGATCCATGGCCCCACTTGCCCTGACCCCTGTCATCCATTGTTTACCTGCACCCTGCAAGGCTGACCCTGCAGCTCGAGGGAGGCCAGATGCCGAACACTGCAGGTCCCTGTGTGCAACGGGAAGCGTCGTCCCTTGACCGCTTGGAGTTGTCGCACAGCGGTCAATTGCGGCCAGCCAACTTCACAGCAACACCTGTTTACCCTTGCAATCTGCACAAGAAGCAAGTTCAAACACCGAACCGGCGCAGGCCTCGACCATGCTGCAATGGCGCACCTCAACGGAACCTCCACCATCACTCGCACAAGATCTCTCCGAGCGCCCGCAAATGTCAGCAAGCCGGTTCAAGCCTCCTCGCGCACGAACACAGCTGGCGTCACGCCCTCGACGACTGCCGCTTCCCACCCGACCGTCTCCCCGACCAGCCCCTCCCACCTCTCCCTTTTCCTGACCAACCTCCGCCTGCTCGACCTCGACCTGAGGCCCGACTGGCCCGGCATCAACCCCCTCACATTCAGCAGCAGGGATGCGGCGCAAGGACAGAAGAAGCGCATCCAGTGCGTCGAGTGGGCCCTCTACCACCTCTTCCGGCTCTGGGACCCCGACGAAGCCCGCAACAAGCTCCAGCCGTTCTTCCCGCCGCTCGACCAGGTCCAGTCGCTGAACCTGCGCGCTGCTTTGCTTCGGGGCCTGGAACAGGCAAAGAAGAACGGCGTCTTGGGTCGCGATGCGGTCGTGCGCAAGACCATGCTTGACGAGTGCAAGGGGGAGAGGTTGGAGGAGGCGCTGGCCGTGTTCTCGTCGGCTGTCCTGAAGAAGTTGGTCGCCGAGCAGCAACTGAACGGGGGAGGGTATCACACCTTGGCTCAGACGCTCGCGCTCGAGAACCGGGGTTATTCGGGCGAGCGCGCGGAGCTGGCGGCGCTGGTTCTGGCTCACAAGGTGTCGTTGCGCCGGATGCTGGAGGACAAGAATGCGGCGCGCGCACGGTTCAAAGGGTTTTCGGAGCTTCTTGTGCTGAAAGAGAAAACAATTGCCGGAAGGCGGGAGGCGGCCGAGGCTGCGAAACGGAATGGCCAGAGGCAGGCTATCACCGACGACCAGAAGCGCGAGGTCTGGCGGGCCGTGCAGAACAACTGGACTGGGAGTGAGCGTTGGATGGAGGCGCTGCTCTATGGCGACAGCAAGTCACACAAGGATGGCGTCCTTTCAACGCCGTATGACAGGGTATGGCGGCGGGTGCAATCCGGCCGGCTCGCAGAACTCGAGGATACGTCTTCAGGTCTTTTGGAGCAGCTGGATGGTAGAGTTAGGGGCCAGCGAGAGAGGCTGGAGAAGTGGCAAGGCTTTCGGCAGCGTATGTTTGGAAAGACCGATTCTCAACCGGTGACCAAACAGCCAGAATCACAGTCCAAACAGAAGGGGATTGATCTTGGTTTCGGAGCGCACGAGAGTCTGCGTCTCGGTCGGCTGAGCCCGAAAAAGCTTCCTCTTGCAAAGCCGAGTCGGCTTGACAGCCACTACGAGGCGCTGGTCAACGGGCTGAAGTCGGACTTGGACAGCATTAGCCCGGCCACCCGAAATATTCCTTCGTTCTTCCAGCGACCGCGGCTGCCAGAGAGGGTGAGGCAAAGTGTGGAAGAAACCGAAGCCGAACCTGAGGTAATTTCTGATATCAGCGACATCGAAGAATCTCAGCCGACCATCCGACCATCGCCCTCTCGCCGCGAACTGATCCGCGTGCGGGAAGAGCCTGCGTTTGAGCCCGTTCTACGAAAAGCAAAGACCTTTGATGACGAACACTACGACTACGCATATCCAAACAACGAACCATTTACCCCTTCACGACTGCGGAGGTCAGCGACCATCCAGTCCCACTCTCCCTCTGCCCGAAGACGGCCGGTTCCCGACTCCCCGACGAGAAACCACGAGCGTCGCCTCAGCGCGGCACCCAAACCCAACCCACGCGCCGCATCCCCTCCCCGCGTGACTCGTTCCCCGCCTCGACTAGTCACCGCCTCCCCGGAACCTCCATCTCCACCACCCGGACACCCTGCCTCCCCAACGCAGGAACTCGCAGACCAGATCCTCGCCTCGGTCAGCGCCGCCTCGCCCTCGCCCGTCAAGCGGCCGCGGCACAGGCTCTCCCTCGCCGAGCGGACCCGCCTGTCCATGGCGCGGCGCACCTCCCACACCAACCTCCGCGTCCCGACCGACGAGGACGCGTTTGACGACGGTTTCGACGAGGAGCCAGACGGCCATCGCCTCGCCCTCAAGCGCGCGCCCATCACCATCCCCATCGTCGCCGAGCCGCCGACCACGGAACAGAATGACGAAGCGAACGGCGGCGGCGAGGCGGAGCACGAGGACCTCGTCGCCCGCACGCGGCGCAGCATGGTCGGGTTCGAGGCGGCGCGGCAGAGAGCGCAGCTGGACAGGCGGCGGTCGCTGCGCAAGGGGAAGCAAGCGGGGCCGAGCCCGTCCACGCCCGCGGCGGCGGGCAAGAGTAGTTACTTCCCTGTGGTGGATGAGGAGGAGGGGAACACGACGTTGTTGGCGGAGGAGTTGATGAGCGGTGATCATCGGGATGATTATAAGGCTGTTTTCATGAGCCGGCCGAAGTTGAAGACGAGTCCGGTGGGGACGCCGGTGAGGGAGCTCTGGGGGGAATAAGAGATGAGGGTATGAAGGGTATGACGGGTATGGCACGAGATACGTTGGGCACGGGTTAGACGACCCTCCCAGGGCGATGATTATGAGAGACAGTGTATCTTCTGTCAAGAACAAAGTATAAGTACAGGTTACCATGCGAACCAGATCTCGCACCCATGGTATTTACAGATTCTTTTTCGCACCCCTTTATGCCGCCACCAACCGTGCCCAGTCTATACCATGCAGACACAACACATGTTCCCTCTTACCACCCCTGCGCCTTCAGCTCCCAAACCCTCTCCAAGCAGCCCCGGAACCCCTGCTTGAACCGCCTCTGCCACCTCTCGCGCTTCTGGCGCTTGCGCTTCAGCGCGGGCCGCTCGTGGAACCGCTGCGTCCGCTCGTCCACCTTGACCCGGTTGTACAACGTCAGCTTGTTCAGCAGGACGAAGCCGCGCGCCAGGTCGACGTTGTTCTTGATCTGCACGGTGCGGCCCGTCGACGGGCGCAGGCGCATCTCGGGCTCCGCGGCGCCGTAGTGCCGCTGCAGGAACTCGTCCGGGTTCCAGTTGGCGAGGCCCCCCGTCGTCTGCTCCATGTCGGAGGTGATTTGCGCGAACAGGTCCTGGCTCGGGGAGGGCTGGGCCCGGCCGGTGAGGGGCGTGCCGCGGGATGATTGTCCGCCCTGGGCTGCGGCCCAGCCTCGGGTTTTGTTTGTTTGTGACTTGTCGAGCACGTTGGTCTTGGGCATGAAGGGCGGCCGCGGGGGCGCAATCCCGGGGGTTCCCTCTCGGGTCGAGGCCTGGATTTGAGCCATGCGGTATAGAGGGGACTGGGCGAAGGTGGGGGGCTGTTGTTGCTGCTGCTGCTGGACGGTGGCGGAGGCTGCTTCGTGCTCCTTTTTGCTGTTCGTGGTGAAGCGGGAGTGTTGGAGGAGGATGCTCGACGGGGCCTGCCGTGCGTTGGCGAGAGACGGCCTCGTTGCTGCCGCTGCCGTGCGGCAGAGCGAGTGGGCGACCTGGCGGAACTCCATGATGCTGTCGGGGGAAATGACTTTGATTAGCGACCGGGTCGAGAGTGAGGCAACTCGGCGAGAGGCGTGGGCGGCATACTCAATTGGTCACGGATGGGGCTCGCCTGAGCTGCTGGCTACGCTCGAGTCGTGATTTTCTGAAGCCGCGCGACCAAGTTCGGTTGCGCTAGCACGGACGGAGCCGCAGGGGCCAGGTCTTGGCAGTCCGGGGATACAACGGCAAATCATGGCTCCGCTCCGACTTTGCCCGTGCTCCAGCTCTTGCCTTCGCTGCCTTCCATTGTTGAAGGTGATCGTTTCCCAGCCCTTACGTGAAAATGAACCCATCCTTATAAGCTTATAGTATGGCTCAGCAATGATACAAACTGCTGTTGATTTTCAGCCTCTGGGCAGGTTGTCATCTCAGCTCGAAGTTCGTGCAAATATATAGTCACGTGGTGATAGGTTTGATAGCAACCTTGCAATGCTGCTGTGACATCCTGCAGACGGACCGTGCACCCGATCAACGATCCAATCCTGTGAACTTTTGCTTGTCGCAATCGCGCCAGTTCGCCATCTTCCACGCAGCGTCCACATCAGCAGCAAATACCACAGCTATAACCAACCCTGATCAAGGCAGCGCAGTTATCGATCCCATACACGTCCAGCAGCAGCGTTCGGTAACCACACAATCTCCGCCGTCATGGCGTACAATCCCTATGGAGGTCGGTCCAGCCTTGCGCATTTCCTTGCAGCCTTGCCGAGCTCATATCGTTGGTGGCATTGTACTAACATGTCGCTTATTAGTGCCTCCTTATGGAGCTCCTCCAGCATACTCATCATATCCGGGCGCATCGCATGCCCCGGGCATGGCACCGCCGCCGGGCTTAGGTATGTCACAAGCTGCTCTTGTCTCTGCTGCTGCCGGCCTGCTAACCCAGCTCTCTCCAGGTCCTCCTCCAGGCATGTCCTCTGCCCCTGGAATGGCACCGCCTCCCGGTGTCCAGCAGTCCAATAATCTCAACCAAGCTAATCGACCAAGCGGCCTCCCTGCGTCCTTCCAGCCGCCGCCGAACCTGCCCAACATTAACTTCAATGCCCCCGTAATCCGCCTCGGCGCCAGCATGCCCCCAGCGAAACCCGGCTCATCCCTCGGTGGTGACCGGAAAGACTCGCACACGCCTACCTCTGGCCGTCCGGGGCTGGGTTCAGATCGTGGCATGGATCACGCACGCGCCCAGATGCGGGAGAATATGCAATCCCTGGTGCCGCCGACCACAGAGGAGCGACTACGGACGATATTCGTACACAAGATCCCTGACGGCGTCGGTGGGGAGGAACGCATCCAGAAGTTGCTCAACACGGTCGGCCGGTTGCGCCGGTGGGATTCGGGACAATCGCACTTGTCAGACCACAAGGGGGCCTTGTTTGGGTTCGCACAGTACGAAGACCCCGAATCGCTAGCTGCTGCAGTCGAGTTACTCAAAGACATCGAGGTACCCGTGAAGAAGCAATCCCCGACCGAAAATCCGCCTGCCGACGACGGCGACAACAACTTTGACGGCGTCGAGAAGGAAAAGCTGAGAGTGGAGGTCGATCCGAGCACCGTCAAGTACCTGGAATCGTGGAAGGAGAGCAGGGCCGACGATTCAGCTGTCGAGGCGAGGCTGAGCGAGGCGAGATTTGCCCTAAAGCAGTTCATCCGCGACCTGTTCTTCCCTCGTCTGTCCAGCGGACGAGATGTGGACGGTGACACGACCATGGGCAATGGGACGAATGGGCTGGGGGACAATGTCGAGGTGATTAACATTCCCTTGGCGCCAGAAGACGAGCTGGCAGACATTCCCGCCGAAATGCGGGCGACGGTCGCTGCTGAGATCGCATCCTTCCGAGATAGGAGCAACCGGAGGGATCTCGAGCGCCTTCGACAAGAGGAAGAGTTTGAGGAGATGGAGCGGCAACGGAACGGGGCGCCCCGCAAGTCCCGTCTAGATTCGCCCCCGCCGAACAGCTCCAACACGGTCCCCTTGGGGCCTCGCGGTGTTTTAAACGCCCCATCCGGCCCTCGGGGCCAGAACCGAGGTCCCGAGTTTGTCAATGGCGGCACAACAAACGGCCAGCAGTTCCGTGACGAGGACGACACGGATGCGGACGACGACGAGTTGTACGGGAGGGAGTTGGCGAAGCAGCGGGCAGAGGACGACAAGGTCTATCTGGAGGCGGAGCGGAAGTGGGCCAACCGCGAACGTCAGCGCACAGCAGCACTGGAGAGAGAACGCGACCGCGAGAAGGCAGATACGGACGGCTTTGCGCGGAGGCGGGACGAGCAGCTCGACAGGGACAAGAACTGGGACGACGACCGCGAGGCATCGCGCAAGGGCCACCTCTACTACCGCGACCACGGTCAATGGATCCGAGAGCGGACGGCCTTCCGGGCCGCAGAGGCGGCGCGCGACGAGATGGACCGGCGCGCCGAGGAGGACGAGCTCCGCCGGGCCGAGGTCGAGATGGAACACGCCCGCGACATGGCCGACTCGTTCCTGGAGCGGCAAGCCGAAGAGATGGAGAGGCAGCCGGCAGCTCCGGCCGCACCGCAGCGTGTCACCATCTCGTTCGGTGCAGCGGCTCAAAAGGCAGCGCAGCGCACAGCGGCCACGCGGCGCACCGTCGCCGAAGTCGAAGGCCTTCTGGACGACGAGGAGCAGGACCAAACCGCCAAGCGGCAGCTCGTGCCCATCAAGTTCGAGCCCATCACCGACACCAAGGCCATGTCCGAGGAGGACATCCAGAACGCCGTCCGCGCGCTCGCCCACGAGATCCCGGTCGACAGGGACGGGCTGTGGGCGTGGGACGTCAAGTGGGACTACCTGGAGGAGTCTGTCATTCGCGAGAAGCTGCGGCCGTTTGTTGAGAAGAAGGTGGTCGAGTATCTGGGCGTGCAGGAGCAGTTCCTCGTGGACGTGGTGGAGGAGCACCTGCGCAAGCACCAGAAGCCCGCCGAGCTGGTGGAGACGTTGAGCGAGGCGCTGGACGAGGACGCCGAGGACATGGTCAAGAAGCTGTGGCGCATGGTCATCTTCTTTACCGAGAGCGAGAAGCGCGGTTTGCCGGCTTGAAGGGCTGGTTGGGAGTTGGCTAGGGGTAATCAATCTGTGTATGTTTAGTGGGGGGTTCTGCTACTGCAGCTTGTTGGTTATTGTTGTGTACCAAGAATCGATCCCATCGGGAAATCACCAGAGTCTGGTAGAGCATGGGCAGAACCACGCCTGCGGTTCCTGAGGTCGATGTTGTCTAAAGCGGTGGGCTCAATTCTGTTGGTTTGTGGTGTGTTTTGGGCGTTCCGTAACCACAACCTCCCACACTACATGAAGGTCATCAAAGAGACCCATTCAGTGCCAATGCCAATGCAATCCCAGTTTCTCCCCAAGACTCAAACTGTCGTTACGGTTACTTCATTGGGCGTTTGCCTCGACCTATGTCGTCAAGCCCCCTTCTTGTAGCAATCTCGGTCGTGCGACTCGACCAAACATCGCAGCAACTAAATCAAGTGATGTCTTTTCCAATGCTAGCACTCGCCTTGCTGATTGACATTCTATGTTGAAGCACTCGAAAAACGAAATCAGCGACTAAATATGAATTCCGCAACTACGTCTCCCTCCTTTGCCCAGAAGGGAGCATTTCCGTTTTAACCTCACAAACATTACAGCGGAGCAATGCTTCTTGAAGATGATTCTTTTTCACTTATTCGTGTACACAAGACTCACAGGAGTATTCGTCTTGCATTCTCCATGATATTCCCGGTGTTAGTGGACTTGGCGTGGGGACAGCAATGATGGATTCAGGGGAAATAGGGGCTTCACGGTAAGTCTGAGCCGACGTTTGAAGGTTGCTCATGCCGTATACAGAACTCTTCTGAATTCAAATCACGATCTCAGTAGGAAGAGAAAATCGTGTTTCTTGAGGCTGTCCAACCTCGAATTCAAGTTGTTTTGTTGAGACAGCGTCGTCTCGGATCTGGGGATCCGGGGTGCCTCGGCCCCGCCACGCGGCGTCGGTTACCCCAACAAATGACGCCGGGGCCGCGGCACCGCCGGTGAGGGGAAGCACCACACTGCCTCTTTGGGAAAGTACCTAGGTCTGCCAACGGGACGGCGCCAGGAATGGATTCATCACTTTACCCGCGACATCTTACCGCATCTTACCGATCGCCATCCATCCGAGCTGTCTTTGTGCGTCGCTGCAACACATCAGGACGCAGATTCAGCCTCATTCACCCATCAACAAACATCAAGTTAGCACATTCAAACACCAACCAACTCACCAGCATTTAACCAACACTACACCCTTTCAAACAACCACCCATCCATCACCACCACCTCTCCTCCCGACAAAATGGCCTCCCTCTCCTCCCTC
>Ga0247823_10002135_pt1 | contig 16362 bp, 12 predicted proteins | sample 13C_PalmiticAcid_2_FD_192426 | JGI IMG/M metagenome (GOLD analysis project Ga0247823, IMG submission 192426) | Soil microbial communities from agricultural site in Penn Yan, New York, United States - 13C_PalmiticAcid_Day30 | ecosystem: Environmental > Terrestrial > Soil > Agricultural land...
GGCCTGCTTTCAGGAACGCGCGGCATGGGTCCGATCCGTTCCCCCACCCCTTCTCACAAAGGTCCATGCCATGGCGGGTTTCCGCGCGTTCCTGAAAGCAGGCCACAGCCCCACCCTGCTGGCCTCGTTCGTCTACTTCACCTACTGTTGCGGCGTCTGGGTCACGAACGGCGCCATGGCCCCGTTCATCAAGGACTCGCTGCAACTGAGCCCGGCCCAGCTCGGCGTGATGCTCTCGGTGCCGATCTTCGCCGGTGCGCTCATGCGCTTTCCACTTGGCGTGCTGGCGCAGTACATCGGCCGCAAGAACGCCACGCTGGTCGAAATGGGCGGCATCGCCATCGCGCTGCTGTTCGGCTATTTCTTCGTCGACACCTTCAACGACCTGCTCGCCATGGGCGTGCTGCTGGGCATCGCGGGCGCCAGTTTCGGCGTGGCCCTGTCGCTGGGCTCGGGCTCCTTCCCGGCGCGCTACAAAGGCTTGGCCATGGGCCTGGTGGGCGCGGGCAACGTGGGCACCTCGCTCTCGGCGCTGTTCGCGCCGCAGCTGGCGCAGGCCTATGGCTGGCAGTCGGTCTACGGCATGGCCGCGCTCGGGCTGCTGCTGCCGGTGGCGGTGATGATCGTCTTCGCGCGCGAGCCCGACGACGTGGACAAACACGCCGGGCTGCGAGAGCACGCGGCCTGCCTGTTCGAGAAAGACGGCTGGGCCTTCAGCGCGATCTACGCCATCACCTTCGGCGGTTTCATCGGCCTGACCACCTTCCTGCCGAGCTACTACTACGACCAGTTCGGCGTCAGCAAGGTGCAGGCGGGCCAGCTCACCATGCTGGCGGCCTTCATGGGGGCGGCGCTGCGCATCTTCGGTGGCTGGATCTCCGACCACTGGGGCGGCATCAACACGCTCACGGCCGTGCTGATCGTCATCGCCGGCTCGCTGCTGGCCTGCGGCCTGGCGGGCGGTTCGCTGGTGGTCACCACGCTGCTGCTCATGCTGTGCTTCGCCGCGCTCGGTGCGGGCAACGGGGCGCTGTTCCAGCTGGTGCCGCTGCGCTGGCCGCTCACCACGGCGGTGGCCGGTTCCATGATCGGCGAGATCGGCGCCCTCGGCGGCGGCCTGGTGCCCAACGCCATGGGCCTGTCCCGCCAGTACACCGGCACCTACTTCTGGGGCTTCGCATTGTTCGCGATACTCGCACTGTGCGCGCTGGGCATGATGCGGTTCATGCAGATCCGCTGGACGCGGACCTGGGCTGAAAAGGGAGGCCGCGCACGCAGTGCGTGAACGGCGCAGCCGTTGCAACGCGCAGCGTTGTGCCTCACTTTCAGTGGAGGCTCACTTTGCGCAGCAAAGTTAAGCGAAGCGTGCCGTAACTAAAAAGGTGGTCGGGCACGCAGTGCGTGAACGGCGCAGCCGTTGCAACGCGCAGCGTTGTGCCTCACTTTCAGTGGAGGCTCACTTTGCGCAGCAAAGTGAAGCGAAGCGTGCCGCAACAAAAAGGGAGGCCGCGCACGCAGTGCATGACCCGGCCTACGTCGGCAGGAACAGCAGCCAGTAGACCAGCAGCAGGTTGAACAGCACGCTGACTGCCAGCAGCAGCTTCCACAGCGTGGTCGGGTCGCGCCGCAGCAGCGCCGAGGGCGGCGGCAGGGTCAGCGGCCGCGAGGCGCCGCGCTCCAGCGCGAGCAGGAACTCCTCCGCGGTCTCGAAGCGCTGAGACCGGTCGCGCGACACGGCCTTGAGCACCACATGGTCGAGCCAGATCGGCACCTCGGGGTTGTGGCGGCTCGGCGGCGTGGGGTCGCGGTAGTAGCGCCCCACCTGATACGGCAGCACCTCGCCGTAGGGCAGGCGCGCGGCGAGCAGCTGGTAGAGCGTGACGCCCAGCGCGAACAGGTCGCTGCGCGCATCGGGCAGCGCCGGCTCTGCGGCGTCGGACGCGCCCGAGGGCGAACGCGGGCCGTACCCCCACTGCTCGGGGTTCACGTAGCTCGGCGTGCCGGCGTGCAGGCGCCGCATGCTCTCGGGCTCGCGCCCGCTCAGGGCCACGCCGAGGTCGAGCACGCGCAGCACGCCGTCGTCGCCCTGGTGCAGGTTGGCGGGCTTGATGTCGCGGTGGATCACGCCCTGGCGGTGCAGGCGGCCAAGCACCTGCAGGGTCTGCATCGCGACCTGCACCGCCTGCCCCGGCCCGAAGCGCTGCGCGCGGTCCAGCATCTGCTGCAGGGTTTCGCCGCCGTGCCAGTCGTACAGCAGGTAGCAGGCGCTGCGTGGCTGGCGCGTGGGCAGGCTGTGGTGCAGGCCCACCAGGTGGTCGGCCGCGCGCGAGGACTGCATGCGCCGCGCCAGCCAGGCCTCGTGCGCGAGCATGGCGCGCTCGTCGGGGTCGTGGGCGCGGGCCGGGTGCAGGGTCTTGAGCGCGTACAGCGACTGCGTGGCGGGGTCGCGCACCTGGTAGAGCAGGTTGATGCCGTTGTCGGCCACCGGCGCGGTGACGACGAAACCGTCGAGCAGGTCACCCACCTTCAGGCGCGGCGCCATCGGCAGCGACTGGGCCTGGCGGCTGGCGTCCTCCAGGTTGGGGTCGAGCAGGCCGCGCACGCGCACCACCATGGCGGTGAGGTTGTCGTCGCTGCCGGCGGCCAGCGCTGCACCCACCAGGCGTTCGCTGGCGTCCTGCGGCGCCAGCGAGGCATCGGCGCACTCGGCCAGGCGGCGCTCGGACAGCCGGCCGTGCACGCCGTCGGTGAGCAGCACGAAGGTGTCGCCCACCTGCAGGTCGCCCTGCACGTAGTCGACCACCAGATGGTCTTCCAGCCCCACCGCGCGCAGCAGCTGGTGCTGCAGGTCGGGGTGGTGGACGACGTGGTCGTGCGTGAGCCGCAGCGTCTGGCCTTCGCGCAGCAGGTAGCAGCGCGAGTCGCCCACGTGGGCCAGCGTGTACGACTGGCCGCGCAGCACCAGCGCGGTGAGCGTGGTCAGGCCCATGGCCGGGCGGCGGCTGCGGTTGAGCCCGCTCAGCCAGGCGTTCTGCGCACCGATGACGCGGTCCAGCGCCACCGTGGTGTCCCAGGTTTCGGGCGTGCCGTGGTAGTCGCGCACCAGGCTGGTGACGGTGGTCTGGGCCGCTTCCCGCCCGAGGCCGCCGGCACTCACCCCATCGGCGATGGCCACGATGGAGCCCATGTCCTCCTGACCGGGCGGCGGCAGCATGGCGGCGCAGAAGTCCTCGTTGGGCGCCTTGCGGCCCGCCTGGCAGACGAAGCCGATGTCGATGTCAAAAGCCATGCACCCTCCAAGCAAGAAGAATGCCCAACATTGGTGCGCGCTGCGCTCAGCCCATCAGCATCTGCATGCTGCGCTCGTAGTGGGCGGAGAGCTGCTCGAAGGCTTCGAGCAGGTTCTCGCTGGCGCTCGCCAGGCCCTCCAGCCGCAACAGCCGGTCGCGCCCGGCGGCCCGCTGAATGTGCGTCGCGCCGGCCACCAGTTGCTCCCACTCGCGTCCGGCGGCGTCGAGGGTCTCGCGGATCTCGGGCGTGGACAGCGGCAGGCTGTTGAGCAGCGCCAGCCCGGCCTCGAAATCGCGCTGCGCCGAGGTCATTGCCGCCTCGCCAGCGGGTGCCATCAGCGCGCATTTGGCAAAGCGCTGCGACAGCATGCGCTGGCGCCCGGCGATGTTGAGCACCTTCAGCGGCGGCGCGGCGCCCGCGCTCTCCAGGGCCGAGGTCAGGCGCTCGGCCTCCTGCAGCAGGCGCTCGGCCATCTCGTCGATCGGGGCGAGCTGTGCGGCGGCGGGCTTGCCCTTGAGGGCCGGCTTGAGGCGCTGCCAGGTCGCCACCACCTGGGCCAGCAGGTCGCCGAAGGTGGCGGCCGACACGGTCTTGTCCAGCAGGGCGATGTTGGTGTCCACGCGCTGGATCGACTCGTCGAGCAAGGCGTCCTGGCGGCGGGTCTGCACCTCGGCCAGGCGCAGCAGGTAGAGCTTGACCAGGCGCTGCGACAGCATGCGCAACTGCCCCGCGCGGTTCACGCCCTCGGCGAAACGGGCCGACTGGATGATGTGCTCCGACACCTGGCCCAGCCGCTGGTTGCTGTGCATGGAGGCGGTGCGCAGGACCTGGAAGGCGTCGTCGTCGGACAGCTGGCGCGCGCGCATCAGGATGCCCTTGGCGCGCTCCACCGACTTGCGGTCCTCGAAGCGCTGCGATACGTCGCGCAGCTGCACCTGCAGCGCCTGCGCGTGGCGGAACCGGGCCTGCGCCAGATGGATCAGCGGGCGCAGCCGCTGCGCCCCGTAGCCCTGCACCACGTAAGCGTGGATGCCCGCGCCCACGGCCTGCTCGATGTGGCGCGCGTCACTTTCGTTGGTGAACACGATCACCGGGCAGGGCGCGGTGTCGGCCAGCGCCTGCGTGGCCTTGAACAGGGCGTCGCCGGGCGCGGACACCTCGCCGATCACCAGATCTGGTGCATGGCGCACGGCGCCCTGCACCAGTTTGCTGCAGTCCTCCTCCTGCGCAAGCACCTCGATGCCAATGGCCTGGAGGTCTTGTGCCAGGGGCAGCGCGGCCAGGGCACCGCTGCGAAAAACCAGCGCAGATGTCATACGAATCAAGAACTTGAGAGAGGAAAACCGGGCTTCATGCGGTGCCCGCAGCACGCGGCGTGCCGGGCAGGCCGCGTGCTGCGGGCACCGCTGCGAAAAACCAGCGCAGATGTCATACGAATCAAGAACTTGAGAGAGGAAAACCGGGCTTCATGCGGTGCCCGCAGCACGCGGCGTGCCGGGCAGGCCGCGCCGGCTTTCGCGGGGTTTCGATGATATGGCACACGTTTTGCATCAGACGAGGCGGACGTGACGAAGCGTCCGACCCCGACCGCAGCGTCGCGGGACTGTGCACAACGACGTGCGCAGCGAAACAACGGGCCCGCCGTGTGGCGCGCCCCAGCCCGGCCCCCTGGCCGGCACCCATGCACATATCCCTGCCTTTCCGGTGTTCCGGCACGAGCGCGTTCGCGCGCACCCGGCACTGGCGCGGTGTGTGCATCCGAGCAGACAGACCCTAGCGAATCACAAACTGGATGGAGTAGCCACGATGAAGAAATCAAGACTGGTGATGGTGGGCAACGGCATGGCCGGTGTGCGCACGCTCGAAGAGCTGCTCAAGATCGCGCCCGACCTCTACGACATCACGGTGTTCGGCGCGGAGCCCCACCCCAACTACAACCGCATCCTGCTCTCGCCGGTGCTCGCGGGCGAGCAGACGCTGGACGAGATCGTGCTCAACGACTGGGCCTGGTACCAGGACAACGGCATCACCCTGCACGCGGGCAAGACCGTGACCGAGGTGGACCGCATCCAGCGCGTCGTGCGCGCCAGCGACGGCCAGGGTGGCGTGATCGAGGCGCCCTACGACCGCCTCATCATGGCCACCGGCTCCAACCCCTTCATGCTGCCCATCCCGGGCAAGGAGCTGCAGGGCGTGCTGGCCTACCGCGACATCGCCGACACCCAGGCCATGATCGACGCCGCCACGCAATACAAGCACGCCATCGTCATCGGCGGCGGCCTGCTCGGCCTGGAAGCGGCCAACGGCCTGATGAAGCGCGGCATGACGGTCAGCGTGGTGCACGTTGCGCCCTGGCTGATGGAACGCCAGCTCGACGACGTGGCGGGCAAGCTGCTGCAGCAGTCGCTGGAGCAGCGCGGCATGCGCTTCCTGATCGGCGCGCAGACGCAGGAGCTGGTGGGCAACGAAGCCGGCCGCGTGAAGGCGATCCGCTTCAAGGACGGCACCGAGCTGCCGGCCGACCTGGTGGTGATGGCCGTGGGCATCCGCCCCAACACCGCGCTGGCGGAGTCGATGAACCTGCACGTGAACAAGGGCATCGTGGTCAGCGACACGCTGCAGACCGTGACCGACCCGCGCATCTACGCGGTGGGCGAATGCGCGGCGCACCGCGGCATCGCCTACGGCCTGGTGGCGCCGCTGTTCGAACAGGGCAAGGTGCTGGCCACGCACCTGGCCGAATTCGGCATCGGCCGCTACGTCGGTTCGCTCACCTCCACCAAGCTCAAGGTCACCGGCATCGACCTGTTCTCCGCCGGCAACTTCATGGGCGGCGAGCACACCGAAGAGATCGTGATGAGCGACCCCTCGGGCGGTGTCTACAAGAAACTGGTGATCGAGGGCGACAAGCTCGTCGGCGCCTGCCTGTACGGCGACACCGTGGACGGCAGCTGGTACTTCAAGCTGCTGCGCGACGGCCGCAGCGTGGCCGACATCCGCGACCGCCTGATGTTCGGCGAGTCCAACATCGGCGACGTGGGCCACCAGGGCCACAGCAAGGCCGCCGCCATGGCCGACAGCGACGAGGTCTGCGGCTGCAACGGCGTGACCAAGGGCGGCATCTGCAAGGCCATCAAGGACAAGGGCCTGTTCACGCTGGAAGAGGTGCGCAAGCACACCAAGGCCAGCGCTTCCTGCGGCTCCTGCACCGGCCTGGTGGAACAGATCCTGATGTTCACCGCCGGCGGCGACTACTCCGCCACGCCCAAAAAGAAGGCCATGTGCAGCTGCACCGAGCACAGCCACCAGGAAGTGCGCGATGCCATCTTCGCCAACAAGTACCTCACCATTGCCGAAGTGCAAAGCAGCATGGGCTGGAAGACACCCAATGGCTGCTCCAGCTGCCGCCCCGCGCTGAACTACTACCTGATCAGCAGCTGGCCCAAGGAAGCCAAGGACGATCCACAAAGCCGGTTCATCAACGAGCGCAGCCACGCCAACATCCAGAAGGACGGCACCTACAGCGTGATCCCCCGCATGTGGGGCGGCGAGACCACGGCCGACGAGCTGCGCCGCATCGCGGACGCGGTGGACAAGTACAAGATTCCCACCGTGAAGGTCACCGGCGGCCAGCGCATCGACCTGCTGGGCGTGAAGAAGGAAGACCTGGTCAACGTGTGGAACGACATCGGCATGCCCAGCGGCCACGCCTACGCCAAGGCCCTGCGCACGGTGAAGACCTGCGTGGGCAGCGAATGGTGCCGCATGGGCACGCAGGACAGCACCCAGATGGGCAAAGACCTGGAGCGGGCGCACTGGCGCATGTATGCACCGCACAAGGTCAAGTACGCCGTCTCCGGCTGCCCGCGCAACTGTGCCGAAGCCGGCATCAAGGACGTGGGCATCATCGGCGTGGACAGCGGCTGGGAGATGTACATCGCCGGCAACGGCGGCATCAAGACCGAAGTGGCGCATTTCTTCGTCAAGCTCAAGACGGCCGAAGAGGTGCTGGAGTACACCGGCGCCTTCATGCAGCTCTACCGCAAGGAAGGCTGGTACCTGGAGCGCACGGTGCACTACGTGAGCCGCGTGGGCCTGGACTACGTGAAGAAGCGCATCCTCGAAGACGCCGAAGGCCGCAAGGCCCTCAACGAAGAACTGCTGTTCGCGCTGGACGGCGAGCCCGACCCCTGGTTCGAGCACCAGAAGGCCGCCGTCGACACGCGGCAGTTCATTCCCATCAAACCCGTTTCGCTCGAAGGGAGCGCCGCATGAACGACTGGATTGCCATTGCCCGCGTGGACGACATCCCCGTGCTCGGCTCGCGCTGCGTGCAGCGCGAAAAAGGGCTGGACGTGGCGGTGTTCCGCAACGACCAGAATGAGGTGTTCGCCCTGCTCGACCGCTGCCCGCACAAGGGCGGCCCGCTGAGCCAGGGCATCGTGTTCGGCACGAACGTGGCCTGCCCGCTGCACAACTGGACCATCGGCCTGGACAGCGGCTGCGCGAAGGAGCCCGACGAAGGCTGCACACCGCGCTTCGCGGTGAAGGTGGAGGACGGCGTGGTGCACCTGGACGCGCAAGAGCTCGCGACCCAGGCCACCGACCTCACGCGGCCCGTGGCCGGCCCCGTCCGCAGAACCGTCCCCGCATGAACCCGATCACCACCCGCTCGACCTGTCCCTACTGCGGCGTGGGCTGCGGTGTGTTGATCGAGAGCGTGGGCAGCCAGATCACCGGCGTGCGCGGCGACCCGCAGCACCCGGCGAACTTCGGCCGTCTCTGCACCAAGGGCCAGACCCTGCACCTCACCGCCTCGCCCGCGATCGCCCAGCAGACGCGCCTGCTGCAACCGATGCAGCGCACCCAGCGCGGTTCGCCCGCGTCGCCCCAGGCCTGGGATGCCGCGCTCGACCTCGCCGCCGACCGCTTCGCCTCGGTGGTCGAACGCCACGGCCCCGACGCGGTCGGCTTCTACATCAGCGGGCAGTTGCTCACGGAGGACTACTACGCCTTCAACAAGCTGGCCAAGGGCCTGATCGGCACCAACAACATCGACACCAACTCGCGCCTGTGCATGAGCAGCGCGGTGGCGGGCTACAAGCTCACGCTCGGTGCCGACGCGCCCCCGGCCTGCTACGACGACGTGAACCACGCGCAATGCCTGTTCATCGTCGGCAGCAACGCGGCCTTCGCGCACCCGGTGCTGTTCCGCCGCATCGAAGAGGCGAAGAAACACAACCCGGCCATGAAGGTGATCGTGGCCGACCCGCGCCGCACCGACACCGCCGGCTTCGCCGACCTCTACCTGCCCCTGCTGCCCGGCAGCGACGTGATGCTGTTCCACGGCCTGCTGCACATCATGCTGTGGGAAGGCTGGATCGACAGCGCGTACATCGCCGCGCACACCAGCGGTTTCGACGCGCTCAAGGCCCTGGTGCGCGAGCACACGCCCGAGCGCGTGGCGCAGGCCTGCGGCCTGCGGCGCGAAGACCTGTTCACCGCCGCGAAATGGTTCGCGACCTCGCCGGCCACGCTCAGCCTGTACTGCCAGGGCCTGAACCAGAGCAGCAGCGGCACCGCCAAGAACGCCACCCTGATCAACCTGCACCTGGCCACCGGCCAGATCGGCAAGCCCGGCGCCGGCCCGTTTTCACTCACCGGCCAGCCCAACGCCATGGGCGGGCGCGAGGTCGGCGGCCTGGCCAACCTGCTGAGCGCCCACCGCGACCTGGCCAACCCCGCGCACCGCGCCGAAGTGGCCGCGCTCTGGGGCCTGCCCTCGGTGCCCGAGAAGCCCGGCCTGAGCGCCGTCGAGCTGTTCGAAGCGGCCGCCGACGGCCAGGTGAAGGCGCTCTGGATCGCCTGCACCAACCCGGCCCAGTCCATGCCCGACCAGGCCACCGTGCGCCGCGCGCTGGCGCGCGCCGAATTCGTCGTGGTGCAGGAAGCCTACGCCACCGCCGCCACCTGCGAGTTCGCCGACCTGCTGCTGCCCGCCACCACCTGGGGCGAGAAGGACGGCACCGTCACCAACAGCGAGCGCCGCATCAGCCGCGTGCGCGCCGCCGTGCCCGCACCCGGCCAGGCGCGGCACGACTGGCGCATCGCGGTCGACTTCGCCCAGCGGCTCGAAGCCCGCTGGCGCCCCGGCCAGCCCACGCTGTTCCCCTACCCCGATGCCGAGAGCCTCTGGCTGGAACACCGCGAATCCACGCGCGGGCGCGACCTCGACATCACCGGCCTGAGCTACGCCATGCTGCAACAGCAGGGGCCGCAGCAGTGGCCGCTCAAGGCCGGCGAATCGCAGGGCCGCGAACGCCTCTACGAAGACGGCGTGTTCGCCACGCCCGACGGCAAGGCGCGCTTCGCTGCCCTGCCCTTCGTGCCGCTGGCCGAGCCGCGCGAGTCGCGCTACCCGTTCTCGCTCACCACCGGCCGCCTGCGCGACCAGTGGCACGGCATGACCCGCACCGGCACGCTCGGCCGCCTGTTCGGCCACGTCGCCGAACCGGCGGTGCAGCTGCACCCGCAGGACATGGAACGCCGCGGCCTGAAGGACGGCGACCTGGTGCACGTGACGAGCAAGCGCGGCTCCATCCTCGTGCCGGCCATGGCGTCCGACGAGATCGGCCTGTCCCAGGCCTTCATCGCCATGCACTGGGGCGCGGAATACCTCAGCGGCCTGAGCAGCACCGGCGAGCCGCTGGCCGGCGTCAACGCGCTCACCACCTCGGCCTACTGCCCGACCTCCAAACAGCCCGAGCTCAAGCACGCGGCGGTGAAGGTGCTCAAGGCCGAGCTGCCCTGGACGCTGCTGGCCGTTGGCTGGCTGCCCGAGGCGAAGGCACTGGAAGCGCGCGAAGGCCTGCGCGCGCTGATGGCGCAGTTTCCTTTTGCGTCCTGCGTGCCGTTCGGCCGCGAACGCACCGGCGTGCTGTTCCGCGCCGCGGCGCACGACGCGCCCGAGCCTGCGCTGGTCGAACGCATCGAGGCGCTGCTGGGCCTTCAGACGGCCGACGCCCTGCGCTACGTGGACAAGCGCCTGGGCCAGCGCCGCACCGCGCGCCTGGTGCGCGAGGGCGAGAGCACCCGGCTCGAGGCCTTCGTGCTCGCGGGCGACACGCGCGCCGAGGTCTGGATCAAGCCGCTGCTGCAGGACGAACTGCCCGCCGCCGCGTACGGCCGCCTGCTGCTCATGCCCGGCGCCAAGGCGCCCGTGGGCGTGGCGGCCAAGGGGCGGCAGGTGTGCACCTGCTTCAACGTCAGCGAAGACGCGATCCTGGACCGGCTGGCCGGCTGCGAAGGCAGCGACGAGCAGCGCCTGGCGGCGTTGCAGGCCGGCCTGCAATGCGGCACCAACTGCGGCTCCTGCGTGCCCGAGCTCAAGCGGCTGGTGCGCGCCAGCGCCCCCCAGCGCCAGGCCGCCTGAGCGGCCAGAACGCCCATATAACGATAAGTCATCAAACTTGCTCGACAATTCGCGGAAATTCGCAAGTCATGGCCATCAGTCAATACATCAAGGAAATCGGTCGGGGCAAGGACGGCGCCCGCTCGCTCACGCGCGAGCAGGCCACCGACCTGCTCGGCCAGGTGCTGGACGGCACGGTGACCGACCTGGAGGTCGGCGGCTTCTGCCTGGCCATGCGCATCAAGGGCGAGACGCCCGAAGAGATGGCCGGCTTCCTCGACGCCACCCATGCGCGCCTGCACCGCCTGCCCGACAACGGCGTGACGACCGTCGTGCTGCCCAGCTACAACGGTGCGCGCAAGCTGCCGGTGCTCACGCCGCTGCTGGCCCTGCTGCTGGCGCGCCGGGGCGCGGCGGTACTGGTGCACGGCACGGCCACCGAAAACCAGCGCGTGTTCGCCTCCCAGGTGTTCGAGGCGCTCGGCGTGCCTTCGGCCAGCGAGGTGCCCACGCTCGGCGCGGGTGAAGTCGCCTTCGTGCCCACCGAGGTGCTCAACCCCGGCCTCAAGCGCCTGCTCGACGTGCGCCGCGCGGTCGGCCTGCGCAACCCCGCGCACAGCCTCGTGAAGCTCATGAACCCGTGTGAAGGCAAGGCCTTCATCGTCGGCAGCTACACCCACCCCGAATACGCGACCTCGATGGCCGCCACCTGGGCCCTCACCGGCGCGCACGCGCTGCTGCTGCGCGGCACCGAAGGCGAGCCCGTGGCCGACGCGCGCCGCACGCCGCGCATGGAAGTGTTCCGCGACGGCGAGCGCACCGAGGTGCAGGCGCAGCAGGACGGCCCGCTGGCCAGGCTGCCCGACCTGCCGGCGGTGGACGCTTCGCACACCGCCGCTTACATCCGCGCCGTGCTCGATGGCACGGCCCCCCTCCCCACACCGATCGCCCTGCAGGTGGAACACATCTTGCGAGCGCTGGTGCCACATGAAACCGCAACCCGCCATGCCCTCGCCGTCTGAGTTCCTGCCCGGTACCGTGGCCCTGGTGGGCGCCGGCCCCGGCGACCCCGAGCTGCTCACGCTCAAGGCCGTGAAGGCCATCAGCGCGGCCACCGTGCTGCTGGTCGACGACCTCGTGAGCGAAGGCGTGCTCGCGCACGCCTCGCCGCGTGCGCGCATCGTGCACGTGGGCAAGCGCGGCGGCTGCAAGAGCACGCCGCAGGCCTTCATCGAGAAGCTCATGGTGATGGCCGCGCAGGAAGGCGAGATGGTCGTGCGGCTCAAGGGCGGCGACCCCTTCATCTTCGGTCGCGGCGGCGAAGAGGTCGAGCACCTGCGCGCCGCCGGCATCGAGGTGCAGGTGGTCAACGGCATCACGGCCGGGCTGGCCGGCCTCACCTCGCTGGGTGTGCCGCTCACCCACCGCGAACACGCGCACGGCGTGGTCTTCGTCACCGGCCACGCCAAGCCGGGCGACGCCGGCACCGACTGGCAGGCCCTGGCCGCCACCGCGCGCGATGCCAAGCTCACGCTGGTGATCTACATGGGCGTGTCCAGCGCCGCGCAGATCGAGCGCGACCTGCTCAGCGGCCTGCCGGCCAGCACACCGCTCGCCGTGATCCAGCACGCCACGCTGCCCCAGCAACGGCACGCACTCACCACCCTGGGGCGGCTGAGCGCCACCATCGAACACGAAGGCCTGGGCAGCCCGGCCGTGATCGTGGTCGGCGATGTGGTCCAGGGCATCGCCGCCGTGCAGTCCCCCGAGGCGATCGCGCGCATCGCCTGAGCGCCGCTACACTCCCGCACGTGCGCGCCCGTCGGCGCGTTCGAGGGAGAACGGCATGCTCAAAAAACTCAATGCATTCACCGGCGGCCACGGCCCGCTGCGCCCCGGGCGCGGCCTGATCTCGGGCGTCATCGCGCTCACACTGGCCATTCTGTGCGTCCTCGGCGTGCTGGCTTTTCACTTCCCGCAGTACCTCACGACGCCCGAACTGCGAAAGCAGTACGACGTCGCCCTGCTGCGGCAACTGCTGTTCGGCGCCATGGTGGTCGCGGGCGGCCTGAGCCTGGTGAACGTGCTGTTCAACCGGGCGCGCTGGCTCTCGGCTGTGGCCTTCGCCCTGATCGTGCTCTGTGCCTTGCTGGGCGGGCACCAGGTCGAGGTGGACCCGAACTTCCCCGACCACACGCCCTACATCGGCATGGACTGGTTCATTCTCGACCTGCTGGGTTCGGCGCTGATCTTCATCTTCATCGAAAAGCTGTTCGCGCTGCGCAAGGACCAGCCCGTGTTCCGCCCGGAGTGGCAGACCGATTTCAACCACTTCATCGTCAACCACATGGTCATCGGCTTCATGCTGCTGGCCACCAACCTGCTGGTGCACAACCTGTTCGGCTGGGTCCCGGTGGACGGCGTGCGGGGCTGGATCGCGGCCCTGCCCTTCTGGGCCGCGCTGCCCTTGATCATCCTCGTGGCGGATCTCGCGCAGTACTGGACGCACCGGGCCTATCACGAGGTGCCGCTGCTCTGGCGCCTGCATGCGGTGCACCACAGCACCAAGCACATGGACTGGATGGCGGGCTCGCGCCAGCACATCCTGGAGACCATCATCACCCGCACCCTGGTGCTGGGCCCGATCTACCTGCTGGGGTTCTCCAAGGAAGTGATCGACGCGTACATCATCGTGGTGGGTTTCCAGGCCGTGTTCAACCACGCCAACGTGAGCGTGCGCCTGGGTCCGCTGCGTTACCTCATCGTCACACCGAACTTCCACCATTGGCACCACAGCCAGGACCAGGAAGCGCTGGACAGGAACTATGCCGCGCACTACGCCTTCCTGGACCACCTCTTCGGCACCGCCGTCAACAGCCCCCGCGTCTGGCCGGAGCGCTACGGCGTGCTGGGCGACTACGTGCCCAAGGGTTTCCTGAAGCAGCTGGCGTTCCCCTTCACCTGGAAAGGCTGACGCCCAGACCCGTCCGGCGCGCCCGCAGGGCATGTGGCCCGGCGATTGCTTGAGGTCTGGCATGACCTCCCTCGCCTCCTCCCGAACCGCCGCCGCTCGCCCAGGCACGCCCCCCGCCCACATCGCGGGCCTGTCCCTGGTCAATCTGGCCGCGCGCCAGCGCATGCTCTCGCAACGCATGATCCTGCAGACCGTGCTCGCCGCCAACGGCGATGCGGGACGGCTGCAGGCCGCGCAGCGCAGCCTGCAGATGTTCCAGGAAAGCCAGCAGCACCTGCTGGGCACGGTGGACCAGCTCGAAGCGCAGGGCGCCCGCAAGATCCGCGAGACGTACCACGGCACGCGCGGCGTCGGCCCGGTGGTGGAGGCCTTCATCCAGCTCATGCGCAGCGCCCTCGAACAGATCGAGGCCTACAGCCCGCGCGTGCCCAACACCATGAGCGAACTGGTGGAACACACCGACCGCATCCTGGAAGCCCTCAACACCGCGACCACCGCCTTCGACGAGGTCGCCAAGGCACGCTCCGACGCGATGATGAAAGAGCTCACCGGCATCGTCGGGGACATCCAGAGCGTGGCCAAGGAGGCCAAGGTGGTGAGCTTCAACGCCCAGGTGGTGGCCGCGCGGGCCGGGCAGCACGGCCGCGAGTTCGCGGTGGTGGCCAACGTGCTGTCGGACATCACGGGTGAGATCGACGGGCTCACGCGCAAGGCCGCGACCCTCGCCGAAAGAAGCCAGCACGCCGGCTGACAGCGCGGTGCGCCTACACTGCGCGCCATGCAAGATTTCGACGCCATCGTCATCGGCGCGGGCGCAGCCGGCCTTTTTTGCGCCGGCATCGCCGGCCAGCGCGGCCTGCGCGTGCTGGTGCTGGACCACAGCGACAAGGTCGCGGAGAAGATCCGCATCTCCGGCGGCGGCCGCGCCAACTTCACCAACCGCGAGCTGGACCCGCAGGCCCCGCACAAGCACTTCCTGAGCGCCAACCCGCACTTCTGCCGCTCGGCGCTCTCGCGCTACACGCCGGCCGACTTCATCGGCCTGGTGCAGCGCCACGGCATCGCCTTCCACGAGAAGCACAAGGGCCAGCTGTTCTGCGACCGCTCGGCCGACGACCTGATCCAGATGCTGCTGCGCGAATGCGACGCCGGCGGCGTGCAGCGCTGGCAGCCCTGTGGCGTGAAGACCGTGCGCCAGGGCGGCGACGGCCAGTACGAACTGGACACCGACCGGGGCCCGGTGCGCAGCCGCTCGGTGGTGGTTGCCACCGGCGGCCTGTCCATCCCCAAGATCGGCGCCACCGACTTCGGCTACCGTATCGCCAGCCAGTTCGGCCTGCGCCTGGTGGCGCAGCGCCCGGGGCTGGTGCCGCTCACCTTCGACGGCGACGGCTGGGCACCCTACGCCGGCCTGGCCGGGCTGGCGCTGCCGGTGCGCATCGAGACCGGCGAGAAAAAAGCCCGCACCGCCTTCCTGGAAGACCTGCTGTTCACCCACCGGGGCCTGTCCGGCCCGGCCGTGCTGCAGATCTCCAGCTACTGGGCCGAAGGCACACCGATCCGCCTGAACCTCGCGCCCGAGACCGACCTGCCCGCCGCCCTGGCGCGCGCCAAGGCCTGCTCGCGCAAGCTGCTCGCCAACGAGCTCGCCGCCCTGGTGCCCAGCCGCCTGGCCGAAGCCTGGGTGCAGCAGGACGCCGACTGGCAGCGCCCGGTGGCCGAAGCCTCGGACAAGGCCCTGGCCCGGCTGGCCGAGCGCCTCTCGCGCTGGGAACTCACGCCCACGGGCACCGAGGGCTACCGCAAGGCCGAGGTCACGCTGGGTGGCGTGGACACCCGGGATCTGTCGTCCCAGACCCTGGAATCGAAGCAGCCGGGCCTGTATTTCATCGGCGAAGTGGTCGATGTGACAGGCTGGCTGGGCGGTTACAACTTCCAGTGGGCCTGGGCCAGCGCCCACGCGTGTGCACAAGCGCTGTAACCCCCACGCTCCGCCGCTGCGCGGGTCGCTGCCCCCGAGGGGGCTGTTTTGCCTTGGGGCGGCCCGGCGGCAATCCATGCCCCCCACGCTCCGCCGCTGCGCGGGTCGCTGCCCCCCCCCGAGGGGGCTGTTTTGCCTTGGGGCGGCCCGGCGGCAAAACGCCACCCACGCTCCGGTGCGGTAGCCAACCTCGCGGAAAGGGCTATAATCCAGGGCTTTGCTGGCAAATCCCCGTCGGCCAATACTAGTTAATGACGGGACATTTTGCGGAAACGACGCCTGGGCCCGATCTTCCCGGTCATCCTCTTTCCGCGCATTCTGGATATCTTTCGCCAATGACGACCATCCGTGTAAAAGACAACGAGCCCTTCGACGTCGCCCTGCGCCGTTTCAAGCGCACCATCGAAAAGCTCGGCCTGCTGACCGACCTGCGCGCCCGCGAGTTCTACGAAAAGCCGACCGCCGAGCGCAAGCGCAAGAAGGCCGCCGCCGTCAAGCGCCACTACAAGCGTGTGCGCTCGATGCAGCTGCCCAAGAAGCTGTACTGAGCATGCGCCACCGGGCCTCGCCGCCCGGTCGCGAAAAAGCCCGCTGGAGGACGCTCAGGCGGGCTTTTTTGTTTCCGATCCCTTCCTCGACCCCTTCCCAGGAGCCTCCATGAGCCTCAAAGACCAGATCACCGAAGACATGAAAGCCGCCATGCGC
>Ga0247823_10002136_pt1 | contig 16359 bp, 16 predicted proteins | sample 13C_PalmiticAcid_2_FD_192426 | JGI IMG/M metagenome (GOLD analysis project Ga0247823, IMG submission 192426) | Soil microbial communities from agricultural site in Penn Yan, New York, United States - 13C_PalmiticAcid_Day30 | ecosystem: Environmental > Terrestrial > Soil > Agricultural land...
ATTTCGTCGAGGGGCTGTACACCATGGCGGGCAACGGGTCGCCCGCCGGCCAGCACGGCGTCGGCGTCCATCTGTACGCGGCCAACCGATCGATGCAGGGCCGCTTTTTCTATGACGCCGATGCCGAGCTGCTGATCGTGCCGCAGCAGGGCAGGCTGGTGCTTGCCACCGAGCTGGGCGTGGTCGAGGTGGAACCGCAGCAGATCGCGGTGATTCCGCGCGGTGTGCGCTTCCGTGTCGAGCTGCCGGACGGTCCGTCGCGCGGCTATGTCTGCGAGAACTTCGGCGCCGCGCTGCGACTGCCGGATCTGGGGCCCATCGGCGCCAACGGCCTGGCCAATCCGCGTGACTTCGAAACCCCGCACGCGGCCTATGAGGACGTGGAAGGCGGGTTCGAGCTGATCGCGAAGTTCCAGGGCCACCTGTGGCGTGCCGCCATCGGCCACTCGCCGCTGGACGTGGTGGGCTGGCACGGCAACTACGCGCCGTACCGCTACGACCTGCGCCACTTCAACACCATCGGGTCGATCAGTTTCGATCACCCGGATCCGTCGATCTTCACCGTGCTGACCTCGCCCAGCGACACCCACGGCACCGCCAACCTGGACTTCGTGATCTTCCCGCCGCGCTGGCTGGTGGCGCAGGACACGTTCCGGCCGCCGTGGTTCCACCGCAACATCGCCAGCGAGTTCATGGGTCTGATCACCGGCGTGTACGACGCCAAGGCGGACGGTTTCGCGCCGGGTGGCGCGTCGCTGCACAACTGCATGACCGGGCATGGTCCCGATGCGGCGACCTTCGAGAAGGCCAGCAATGCGGACCTCGGCAAGCCGGACGTCATCCGCGACACCATGGCCTTCATGTTCGAAACGCGCGCGGTGATCCGCCCCGCGGCGCAGGCGCTGGAAGCCGGCCATCGCCAGCGCGACTACCTGGCCTGCTGGGCCGGACTGCAGAAGCACTTCCGCAAACCGGACTGACGCGTTCGCGACAGGTTCACGGCGACACGCTAGGCTGCGGCTTTCCCACGGAGTCGCCGCCATGACGTTCGCACCCAAGCCGGTCCTGCTGACGCTCGCAATGACCCTGGCGCTGGCCGCCTGCAAACCGCCGGCCGCGCAACCGCCCGCGGACGCCGACGCACCGCCGCCGGCGGCCGACATTCCGGCCGAATCCACGACCCCGCCCGCCACCGACCCGGCCGCCCCGCCCGCGCTGGCGCAGGCGGGCCTCGCCGGTTTCGGCGACATGAAGCTCGGCAGCAGCGAGGACGAGGCGAAAACGGCCTGGGGCGGTGAACTCAAGTCACTGCCCTCCGGTGAAGGCAGCACTTGCCACTACCTGTTGCCGAAGTGGGCCAAGGACGGAAACGAACTGGCCTTCATGATCGAGGATGGCAGGTTCGTCCGCTACGACGTCGGCACCGACAAGGAAACCGCGCCGGGTGGCGGCAAGGTCGGCATGCAGGCGGACGCGTTGCAGAAGCTCTACCACGGCGGCCTGGAATCCACGCCGCACAAATACGTCGAAGGTGGCCGCTACCTGTCGATGGCCGCCAGCGGGGTGGCACCGAGCAAGCTCGTGTTCGAGGTCGGCGCGGACGGCAAGGTCACCCGCTGGCGGGTCGGCCTGACGCCGCAGGCCGATTACGTGGAAGGCTGTTCCTGAGCCGCGCCCGCCCGCCGGCGCCCGGCTGGTGGCGGGCCGCCGGCCGGGCATAGAATCGCCCATCGACGCGAGGAGGCGCACGGATGGAAGCATGGGGATTTTTCCTGCTGGGCCTGGTGCTGCTGGCACTGGGTGGTGATTCCATCGTCAAGGGCGCCTCGGCGCTGGCGCAGCGCCTGGGGGCTTCGCCCTTCGTCGCCGGCCTGCTGCTGATCGCCTTCGGCACCTCGCTGCCGGAACTGGCGGTCAACGCGCGCGCGGTCTGGGTGGGCGCACAGGATCTCGCGCTGGGCAACGCGGTCGGCAGCAACATCGTCAATCTCGGCCTGACTCTGGGCGTGGCGGCGCTGTGCGCGCCGCTGCTGGTGCGGATGCGGTTGCTCTCGCCACTGCTGGTGCTGCTGATCATCGCCACCCTGGCGCTGATCGTGCTGGGCCTGGATGGCGTCATCGGACGCATCGAGGGCGGCGTGCTGCTGCTGGCCTTCGTCGCGATGCTTGGCTTCCTGCTCGCCCGTGGCGCGCGCGAGGCCGAACCGGTGCGCGGTGACGTCGCGGCCTACGCCGGCCCGGCGGTCGCCTGGTGGCAGGCGCTGCTGCGGCTGGGCATCGCCATCGCGCTGCTGTATTTCGGTGCGAAGTTCATTGTCCAGTCCGCGACTACCCTCGGCGCCAGCCTCGGCCTGACCCCGTTGCTGTCCGGCTTGTTGCCGGTGGCGATCGGCAGCGCGTTGCCGGAAGTCGCGGCCGCGGTCGCCGCGGCGCGACGCGGGCAGGGCGACATGGTGGTGGGCCACGTGATCGGTTCCAGCCTGTTCAACCTGCTGGTGGTGGTGGGCGGCATGGCGGTGTTCCGGCCGTTGCCGCTGCCGACGTCTTTCGTCCGCCTGGAGCTGCCCGCGGCGATCGCCTTCGCGGTGATGCTGTTGCCGATGCTGCGCGGCGACCTGCGCGTCAGCCGCGGCGAGGGCGCGGTGCTGGTGCTCGCGTTCGTGGCCTGGGTGGTGCTGGAAATCGCGATGCTGGCCTGATCAGGCCGGACCGTCTTCCGCGCGCCCGTCCACTTGCCCGTCCGCCCGGCCCGGTTCGGGCGGGCGCGTGGCCATCTTCAGCGACAGCGCGGCCTTGGCCATCAGGTGCGCGCTGATCGGCGCGGTGATGAACAGGAACGCGGTGACCAGCAGTTCGCGCGGCTGCGGATCGTGCCCGAGCGAGGCGTGGTAGCCGACCGACGCCAGCAATACGCAACCCACGCCCAGCGTGCTGGCCTTGGTCGGGCCGTGCAGGCGCTTGAAGAAATCCGAGAGCTTGGCCAGGCCATAGGAGCCGACCAGGATGAAGAAGCTGCCGATGGCCAGCAGCGCGGCGAGCAGCAGGGCGATCAGCATGTTCATTCGACGATGTCCCGGCGCAGGATGTACTTGCTCAGCACCACGGTGCCGACGAAGCCCAGCATCGCGATGATCAGCGCGGCTTCGAAATAGATCGGCGTATCCAGATGCATGCCGAACAGCATCAGTTCGGCGATGGCGGCCACGAACAGGGTGTCCAGCGCGAGGATCCGATCCGGTACGGTCGGGCCGCGCAGCAATCGCCACAGCGCGAGCAGCATGGCCAGGCCGACCACGTGCATCGAGGCGACGATGGCGACGGCGACGATGGATTCGGGGGTCATGGAAATATCTCCATCAGGGGCGCTTCGTAGCGCTGCTTGATCTGGGCGATGACCGCTTCGGGATCCTTCAGATCGAACACGTGCACGAGCAGGTGGCGGCGATCGTCCGACAGCACCGCCGACAGGGTGCCCGGCGTCAGGGTGATGATGCTGGTCAGCGCGGCGATGCCATGGATGTTGCCGATGTCCAGCGGCACCCAGATGAAACCGGGGGTGATCGCCGACTCCGGCCCCAGCACGCGGCGCGCGACCTCGATGTTGGAACGCACGATGTCCCAGCCCAGCACCCACAGCATCCGTGGAATCCGGCGCAGACGGCCGATGCGCGCGAACTCGCGATCCAGGCGGGCGGCGAACAGCGGAATCACCACCGCGAGCACCAGCGCGAGCACCGCGTGCCCCCAGCTGAGCGCCGAGTTCATCAGCAGCCAGAAGCAGAAGATCGTCAGGCTCAGCGGCCAGGAGGGAATCCACCGCTTCATCAGGGCGCCCTCATCGCAGGCAACTGTGCGCGGACCTGCTCCACATAGGCGGCTGGCGAAAGCAACTGCGTGGCCGCGGCGCGCGTGTAGTCCAGGATCGGCGCGGCGGCCAGCGCCATCGCCACGCCGTATCCCAGCAGGAGCAGGGTGGCCGCGGTTTCCAGGGTGCGGGCCGGCGCCGGCGGCGCATCCGCCGGCATGGCCGGTGCGGCGTCGGGCGGCACGCGCCAGAACAGCCGCGTGCCCGCGCGCGCCATGCCCACCAGCACCAGGAAGCTGCTCGCCAGCAACACCATCCAGACCCAGCGCTGCTCGACCGTGGCCATCAACAGCAGCAGCTTGCCGACGAAGCCCGACAGCGGTGGCAGCCCGGCCAGCGAGACCGCGGCGATCAGGAACATCAGGCCCGGCAGGGTCTTGGCCGGCACCGGCAGGCCGCGATCGCCGCGGTCGCCATCCTCGCCACGGCGGCGGCGCACCAGATCGGCGATCAGGAACAGCGACGCGCCGGCGAACGTGCTGTGGGCCAGGTAATACAGGCCTGCGCCGATCGTGCCTTCGCGCGCCAGCGCGAACGCGATGAACAGCGTGGCCGCCGAGACCAGCACCAGGTAGGCGGCCAGCGCCCGCAACCGCACCGCCGCCATCACGCCCAGCGACGCCAGCACCAGGGTGACCACGCCGGCGGGCAGCAGCCAATCCCATGCGAATCCGGCCAGTGCGCCGGCCGAAGCGCCGAACAGCAGCAGGCATACCCGCAGCACCGCGTACAGGCCGACCTTGGTCATGATCGCGAACAGCGCGGCGACCGCCGCCGGCGCGTGCGCGTAGGTCTGCGGCAGCCACAGGTACATCGGCAGCAGTGCCGCCTTGGTGCAGAACACCAGCAGCAGCAGGCCGGCGGCGGCCTGGATGAGAGGCAGGTCGGCGGCTGGCGCCTGCGCGACCTTCATCGACATCTCGGCCATGTTGAGCGAGCCCAGCAGGCCGTACAGCAGGCCGAGCGCCATCAGGAACAGGGTGGACGCGGCGATGTTGACGCTGACGTAGTGGAAACCGGCGCGCATGCGATCGCCGCGCCCGCCGCTGAGCATCAGTCCGTACGAAGCGATGAGCAGAACCTCGAAGAACACGAACAGGTTGAACAGGTCGCCGGTCAGGAACGCGCCGTTCAGGCCCATCAGCTGGAACTGGAAGAATGCGTGGAAATGCGGCGCGCGTCGATCCCAACCGGCGCCGGCATGCAGCAGGCAGGCCACCGCCAGCAGCGCGGACACCAGCACCATCATCGCCGACAGGCGATCCGCCATCAGGCTGATGCCCAGCCGCGCCGGCCAGTCACCGAGCAGGTAGACCAGCACGGTGCCGTCGGCGACCGCGCGCAGCAGACAGATCGCCACCACCAACTGCACGGCCAGCGACACGCCCGCGATCACGCGTTGCGGCACCATGCCGAAACGGCGGTGTTCGGCGAACAGCGCCAGTGCCGCGGCGAACAGCGGCACCAGGATCGGCAGCAGCGGCAGGTGGCTCATGCCTTCCTCCGCCGATCTTCGTGGTATGCGTCCACCCGCGTATCGTGCCGCCGCTCGCCGGCCGCGCCGTCGACGTGATCGCTGCCGGTGTCGGCGCGGCTGCGGATCGCCAGCACGATGCTGACCGCGGTCATCGCGAAGGCGATCACGATCGCGGTCAGGACCAGCGCCTGGGGCAGCGGATCGGTGTAGTAGGCGAGGGTGGTCGCCACTCCGTCGCGCAGCACCGGCGGCTTGCCGGCCACCACCCGTCCGCCGGCGAAGATCAACAGGTTGGTGGCGTAGGACAACAGGGTCATCCCGAGGATGACGTCGAACGTGCGCGCGCGCAGCAACAGATACACGCCGGAGGCGGTGAGCAGGCCGATCGCGCTGGCGAGGGCGAGTTCCATCAGCGTTCCACCTCGCCGGTCCGGAGTGAGCGTTGGTCAAGGTCGATGACACCATCGCGGGCCACCTGCGTGCGCGAGGGCTTGATGGTCCCCAGCATCGACAGGATCAGCATCGCGCCGCCGAACACCACCAGGTACACGCCGGTGTCGAACACCATCGCGCTGGTGAGTTCCAGATCGCCGATCAGCGGCAGGTTCCATACCACGTGGCCGCTGGTAAGGAACGAATGGCCCAGCGCCAGCGGCGCGACCCCGCCCAGGCCCGCCACCAGCAGGCCGACGCCGATGCAGCGCACGTAGTCGAAACCGAACCGCGATTCCACCGATGCCGCACCCTGCATGACGTACTGCATCAACAGCGGCACCGCCAGCACCAGGCCGGCGACGAAACCACCGCCCGGCGCGTTGTGGCCGCGCAGGAACAGGAAGAACGACACCGTCAGGGTCAGGGGGAACATGATCTGGGCCAGATCCGCCGGCACCGGCAACGGGATCGGCGGGCCGGGCATGATCTTCTCCGGCGCCATCCGCGCGCGCCGCAGCAGCGCATGCACCAGCAGCGCGGCGATGCCGAACACGGTGATCTCGCCGAAGGTATCGAAGCCGCGGAAGTCGACCAGGATCACGTTGACCACGTTGCGGCCGAATGCTTCCGGCAGCGATCGCGCCAGCATTTCCTCACCGATGCCGCCGGCAGGCCGGGTCATCACCGCATAGGCCAGCAGGGCCACGCCGAGCCCGGCCGCCAGCGCAATCGTGATGTCGCGCCAGCGGCGCGCCGGCTGCCGTTCCGGCGGCGAACGGAATGGCAGGTAATGCATGCCCAGCAGCAACAATGGCAGGCTGACCATCTCCACCAGCAACTGGGTCAGCGCCAGATCCGGCGCCGACAGGAACACGAAGGTCAGGCTCACCGCCAACCCCGCGCCGCCGAGCAGGATCAGCACGACCAGGCGCTGCCGGTACCAGCGCAGCGAGGTGATCGCGCAGGCCGCCAGCAGCAGCCAGAGGATCCAGCCCAGCGGCGGCATCGGTTGCGGCGCGCGCCAGGCGATCGGCGCATGGCCGGACAGGAACGGCGCCAGTCCGACCGCGATCGCGGCCAGCACCAGCCAGGCCAGACTGCGCTGCAGGCTGCCGTTGGCGATGCGGCGGGTCAGGCGCTGCGCCAGCGCGAACAGGGCATCGACGTTGAACAGGAAAATCCGCCGTCCCAGCGACTGGCGGACGATGGCGTGCAGATCCAGCAGGCGGCGCAGGCCGAAGTACAGCGCGACGCCGCCGACCAGGCTGATCACGCTCATCAGCAGCGGCAGGTTGAAGCCATGCCAGACCGCCAGGCTGTATTCCGGCGCGGCGGCGCCCAGGGTGCCGCGCACCGCCGCGCCGAGCACCGGCGCGATGGTCCAGGCGGGGACGATGCCGACGATCAGGCAGAGCACGACCAGGATTTCCACCGGGATCTTCATCCAGCGCGCCGGTTCGTGCGGCATCTGTTCCAGCGCGCGCGGGCCCTTGCCGAAGAAGGTGTCGTGCACGAAGCGCAGGCTGTAGGCGACACCGAAGATGCCGGCCAGCACGGCGATGAGGCTCATCGCCGAGCGCATGGTCGCGTGCGCATCGCTCATGTCGAGCGTCTCGGCGAAGAACATCTCCTTCGACAGGAAGCCATTGAGCAGCGGCACGCCCGCCATCGCCAGGCTGGCGATGATCGCCAGCGCGCTGGTGAAGGGCAGGTAGCGTCGCAGGCCGCCGAGCCGGCGCATGTCGCGGGTGCCGGTTTCGTGATCGATGATGCCGGCGGCCATGAACAGCGATGCCTTGAACACCGCATGGTTGAGGATGTGGAACAGTCCGGCCACCACCGCCATCGGCGTGGACAGGCCGAACAGCAGCGTGATCAGGCCCAGGTGCGAGATGGTCGAATAGGCCAGCAGGCCCTTGATGTCCTGCTGGAAAATCGCCTGCCATGCGCCGATCAGCAGCGTCGCCGCGCCGATCGCGCTGACCAGATAGAAGAACAATTCGCTGCCGGCCAGCGCCGGATGCAGGCGCGCCAGCAGGAACACGCCGGCCTTCACCATCGTCGCCGAGTGCAGGTAGGCCGAGACCGGCGTGGGCGCGGCCATCGCGTGCGGCAGCCAGAAATGGAACGGGAACTGCGCGCTCTTGGTGAACACGCCCAGCAGCACCAGCACCAGGGTCAGCGGATACAGCGCATGCGCGCGGATCTGCGGGCCCGCGGCGAGCACGTCATCCAGCTGGTAGCTGCCGACGATATGGCCCAGCAGCAACACGCCCGCCAGCAGCGCGAGGCCACCGCCGCCGGTGATCGCCAGGGCCATGCGCGCGCCTTCGCGAGCGTCCTGGCGATGGTGCCAGTAGCCGATCAACAGGAACGAACTGATGCTGGTCAGTTCCCAGAACACCAGCAGCAGGATCAGGTTGCCCGCCAGCACCACGCCGAGCATGGACCCCATGAACAGCAACAGGTACGCGTACAGGCGCACCGCCGAATCGCGCGCGCTCAGATAGTAGTGCGCGTACATCACCACCAGCGCGCCGATCGCCAGCACCAGTCCGGCGAAGGCCCAGGCCAGGCCATCCAGACGCAGGCCGAAGCCCAGGCCGATCTGCGGAATCCACGCATGCTCCGTGCGCACGATCCCGCCGCGCAGGATCTCCGGCGTCATCGTGGCCAGCAGGCACAGCCCCAGCAGCGGCGCCGCGCCGGCCAGCCATGCCGCCGTGCTGCGCGACCTGGGGCGCCCCAATGAAATCAGCAGGGCGAACAGGAAAGGCAGGCACAGCAACAGGTCGAGAGATGCGGGCACTCGTCGGGATTCGATGGCGGGTGTTGACCCGAGTTTAACAGGGCAATGCACGCGGAATGACGGCTTCGCTATGCTTTGCGGCAGGTCCGGCCATCTCGTTCATCCACAGGGAAACGCGCATTCCATGTCTTCGCAGCCCCGCAGCGCCCTGGTTTTCGGCGGCACCGGCCAGATCGGCGCGGCCTTGCTGGCGCGCCTGCGCGCCGCCGGCTGGCGCATCTTCGCGGTGTCACGCCAAAGCCGGCAGGAACAGGAACACCTCCATTGGCTGCGAGGCGAGTTCGACGCGATGCCGGAACTTCCGGATCGCGTCGATGCGATCTTCAGCACGGGTCCGCTGGATCGGTTTTCGCGTTGGTATGCGGACGCGCGGATTTCATGTCCGCGGGTGGTGGCGTTCGGTTCCACCAGCATCGAGACCAAGCATGCGTCCGTCGATGATGGCGAGCGTGATCTGGCCGGACGCCTGCGGGACGCCGAAGCGCGGGTGTTCGCGACGGCGCGGGCGCGGGACGCGCGGGCCACGCTGCTGCGTCCCACCCTGGTGTATGGCGCGGGCAGCGACCAGACCCTGTCGCGTATCGCTTCGATGGCACGCCGCAGCGGGTTTTTCGTGTTGCCCGCCAACGCGCGCGGCCGGCGCCAACCGGTGCACGTGGCGGATCTGGCCGCGGCGGCGCACGCCGTGGTGGATGCGCCGGCCACGCATGGACTGGCCTATGCGTTGCCGGGCGGAGAGACCGTGGTGTATCGGGAGATGGTCCGGCGCACGTTGGCCGCGCTGCGACCCACGCCCCGCTTGATCGTGCTGCCGTCACCGCTCTTCGCCATCGCCGTCCGGATGGCGCGCGCGGGCGGACGCCTGCAGGGGCTGACCGGCGCGGCGGTGGCGAGGATGCGCGAGGACCTGGTGTTCGACGCCGGACCGGCGCAGCGCGACTTCGGCTATGCGCCGCGCGATTTCAGGCCGGACGCCGGGATGCTGCCGCCATGAGCACGGGGCCTGCGCTCAGTAGCGCCAGCCCATCACCCGGTAGAACTTGGCCAGCACCCACGCCGGTCCGATCAGCAGATAGGTCAGATCGGTGAGGAAGCTCGGTTTGCGGCCTTCGATCTTGTGGCCGATGAATTGCGCGATCCAGGCAATCACGAATACGCCCAGAGCCAGCCAGAACAGGTTGGCGACCCCCAGCACGCCTTCCAGCCAGCGGGTCAGCCAGGCCATCGCCACGAAGATCGCCAGCATGCCCAGGCCCAGCGGGCGCGACATCCGGTTGTAGAACATCCAGGCGCCGAACATCGCCAGCGCCGCCCAGATGCCGGACTTCATCCAGGTGCCGAACACCGGGATGCACCACAGCAGGGCGACCACGGTCCACAGGATTGCGGGGACCGCGAAGAGATGGATCTTCTGGTTGGTCTGGTTCTGGTGATCGCCGGAATAACTGGCGAACCAGCGGTCCACCGGGCGTTGCGCGGTCGCGTTCATTCATCCCTCCCGAGGATGTCGATGCGGCAGGGTATGGAGCATAGCGCAGGCGTGCCCGGCGTGCGCTGCGCCCTGGCCGGCGCCGGGTTCGAGGTCATGGCTCAATGCCCCGATGCGCGTGAGAACAGCTGGATGACCGCCACTCCCGCCACGATCAGGCCCATGCCGAGCATGGCGGGCAGATCCAGGCTCTGCTTGAGCACGAGCCAGCCGATCAGGGCGATGAGCACGATGCCCGCGCCGGACCAGATCGCATAGGCGACGCCGACCGGGACGGTCTTCATCACCAGCGACAGGCAATAGAAGGCGATGCCGTAACCGACGGCCACGATCAGCGAAGGCCCGAGCCGGGTGAAGCCGGCCGCGGATTTCAGCGCGCTGGTGGCGATGACCTCCGCCACGATGGCGATGGCCAGATACAGGTAACCCGGATTCATGGACGCGACCGGCGACGTGCGCAAGCACGGGAGGGCGATGCTAGCCCACGCGGCGGTGAACGCGGCCCGACCGGCGGGCGCCGGCCGGGTGCGCGAAGCCGGATCAGTCGACGATGATGCCGGCCAGTTTGTCCAGCGCTTCGGCGTACTTGGCGCGGGTACGCTCGATGACCTCGGCGGGCAGGCGCGGGCCGGGCGCGGTCTTGTTCCAGTCCAGCGTTTCCAGATAGTCGCGCACGAACTGCTTGTCGTAGCTCGGCGGGCTGGTGCCGACTTCGTACTGATCCGCCGGCCAGTAGCGCGAGGAATCCGGGGTCAGCATCTCGTCCATGATGTACAGGCGACCATCGGCGTCGGTGCCGAACTCGAACTTGGTGTCGGCCAGCAGGATGCCGCGCTCGGCCGCGTATTCGGCGGCGTAGCGGTAGATCCGCAGGGTGGCGTCGCGCACGCGCTCGGCCAGCTCCGCGCCCACGGTCTTGACCATCGCGTCGAAATCGATGTTCTCGTCGTGGTCGCCGACCGCGGCCTTGGTCGAGGGCGTGAAAATCGGTTCGGCCAGCCGCTCGGCCTGGCGCAGGCCGTCGGGCAGTTCGATGCCGCTGACCTTGCCGGTGCGCTGGTAATCCTTCCAGCCGCTGCCGATCAGGTAGCCGCGCGCGATGGCTTCCACCGGCACCGGCTTGAGTTTCTTGGTCACCACCGCGCGCCTGGCGTACAGCGCGGGATCGACGCCTTCGGGCAGCACGCTGGCGACGTCGATGCCGGTCAGGTGGTTGGGCAGCAGGTGGGCGGTCTTGGCGAACCAGAAGTTGGAGATCTGGCAGAGCATCTCGCCCTTGCCGGGAATGGGATCCGGCAGCACCACGTCGAACGCGCTGAGGCGATCGGTGGCGACCATCAGCAGGTAGTCGCCGGGCGGCGCGTCGACGGGCAGGCGCTCGCGGGGGAGGTCGAATACATCGCGGACCTTGCCGCGGTGGCGCAACGGCAGGCCGGGCAGATCGGATTGAAGCAACGTCGTCGGCACAAATACTCCTCGGGGAGTCCGGATTTCGGTCGGAACGGGGTGCGCAGCGCATCCCGGAGTCCTCCCCGCTCCCGTGTCCCGCAAGCCGCCTGGGCGTGCCCGGAACCCGGCCGGGCCGCGTAGTGTACGGCGATGCCGGGTCGCTGTGCCGTAAAATGGCCGCCAATTTCAGGGAAACCCACCCGGATGAAGCGCTGGTACGGGAAATTGCTCGGATTCATCGCCGGCTGGCTGCTGATGCGCCACCCGGTCGGGGGACTGATCGGCCTGCTGATCGGCCATGCCTTCGACGAGGACTGGTTCAAGCTGGCCCGCGACAATCCCTACCGGGTGTTCAACCTGACCAGCGACGCCACCGACGCCGAGATCGATCAGGCCTATCGCCGGCTGATTTCCCAGTACCACCCCGACAAGTACGCCGGCGCCGCCGAAGACCTGCGCCGCCAGGCCGAGCGCAAGGCCGGCGAGATCAACGCCGCCTACGATCGCATCAGGACCCTGCGCAAGCGCTGATCCGCGCCGCGCAGCCCGCATCCCCGCCGCACCCACCCGACGAGAGCCCCATGTCCGATTGCCTGATTGCCCCCTCCATCCTGTCCGCCGACTTCGCCAGGCTGGGCGAGGAAGTCGACAACGTGCTCGCCGCCGGCGCCGACTGGGTGCACTTCGACGTGATGGACAACCACTACGTCCCCAACCTCACCATCGGTCCGATGGTCTGCCAGGCGTTGCGCAAGCATGGCGTCACCGCGCCGATCGACGTGCACCTGATGGTGGAGCCGGTGGACCGGATCGTTCCGGACTTCGCCGAGGCCGGCGCCAGCATCATCAGCTTCCATCCGGAAGCCTCGCGCCACGTCCACCGCACCGTGCAGTTGATCAAGTCGCACGGCTGCAAGGCCGGATTGGTGCTCAATCCCGCCACGCCGGTGGACGTGCTGGACTGGGTGCTGGCGGATCTGGATCTGGTCCTGCTGATGTCGGTGAATCCCGGCTTCGGCGGCCAGGCGTTCATTCCATCCGCGCTCGACAAGCTGCGCGCGGTGCGGGAAAAGATCGACGCCTCGGGCAAGGCCATCCGGCTGGAAATCGATGGCGGCGTGAAGGCGGACAACATCGGCGAGATCGCCGCCGCCGGCGCCGACACCTTCGTGGCCGGCTCGGCCATCTTCAATGCGCCGGACTACGCCGATGTCATCCGCCGCATGCGTGAAGCCGTGGCCACTGCCCGCCGCTGAGCAGAGCGGAGCCCGCTCGCTGTTCGAGGCGCGGTTTTCGCGCAAGGTGCGACCGAGCAGGTTCGGCGCTACGGCTGTCGCATCCGAACGAAAAGAAGGCGGCGGCCAACGGCCGCCGCCTTCCGGAAGATTGGAGGCTGATCCTGCCTCCGCCCGTCGTCCCTGCTATGACCTCCCACGCTACCGATGCCGAATGACACGCGGATGACAATGCGTGCCCGTCGTGACGGCGGCGGCGAGCCCCGGGGTAAGCTGACGTTCCCTCTGTCCGAGACGGTTCATGGATTCCTCCCGCTGGCGGCTCATCCTCAACGGCAAATCCGCCGGCAACGACGCGCTGCGCGCGGCGGTGGCGCACTGGCGCGCACATGACATCCGACTGGAGGTCCGGGTGACCTGGGAAAGCGGTGACGCCGAGCGCTACGTGCGGGAGGCCGTCGCCGATGGCGTGGACACGATCGTGGCCGGCGGCGGTGACGGCACCCTGAGCGAAGTCGCGACCGCGTTGGCGCACCTGCGGGAACCGGCGGACGCGCTGCCTTCCCTGGCGCTGATTCCCATGGGCACCGCCAATGATTTCGCGACCGCGGCGGGCATTCCGGCGACGCCCGAAGAAGCCCTGGGCCTGGCGGCGCGCGTGCCCGCCGTGGCGATCGATCTGCTCCAGGTCGAGGCCGACGATGGCGTCCACTGGTGCGTCAACCTGGCCACCGGCGGTTTCGGTACCGAGGTGACGGTCGAAACGGACAAGAACCTGAAGAAGATGCTGGGCGGCCTGGCCTATGTCATCACCGGCATCGCCCGGCTCGGCCGCATCGAGCCGGTCACCGCCGAGCTGCACGGACCGGATTTCGCCTGGAGCGGTGGATTTCTCGCGCTTGGCCTGGGCAACGGCCGTCAGGCCGGCGGCGGGCAGGTACTGTGCCCCGATGCCTGCGTCAACGACGGCCAGATCGATGTGACCGTGCTGCCGGTCCTGAATGGCGATCTCGCCACCGTGGGCACCCTGCTGACGCAGAGCGATCGCGAGGCGCTGGAGCGTCTCGCCACGCGCGCCCGGTTGCCCTGGCTGGAATTGTCCGCGGCGAAGCCGTTCACCCTCAACCTCGATGGCGAGCCGGTGCGATCCCGGCGCTTCCGCGTGACCTGCGTACCCGGCCGATTGCGCATGCATCTGCCGTCGGACTGCCCGCTGCTGGCAAAGGCCTGACAGCGCCGTCCCGGCGCAGGCCGGGACCCATTCCGCCTCCGGCTCCCCGCCGTCCCGCAGCGCGCGACCCGGGAGGGGTGGCCGCCCGACAGGCGCTTCGGGTAGAGTAGCCACGTGTTCAGCCAGACGACCCCGCTTTCCGTTTCTTCCGCACGCCGTTGCTGGCGATGGTGGCCCGTTGCCGTCGTCTGCCACGCCCCCGCGTCCCGGAAGGAAAGCCGTCTTGATTTCGCTCGAGCAGTTCCAGCGCTACGCCGCTGAAGGTCACACCCGCATCCCCGTCGTCCGTGAAGTGCTGTCCGACCTGGACACGCCGCTTTCGGTCTACCTGAAACTCGCCGACGCGCCGCACACCTACCTGTTCGAATCGGTGGAAGGCGGCGAGCGTTTCGGCCGTTATTCGATCATCGGCCTGCCGGCGCGACGGGTGATCAGCTTCCGCGGGCATACGCTGGAGATTCACGAGCGTGATGAACTCCTGGAGCGCCGTGAAGTCGCCGATCCCTTCGCCGAGGTCGAGGCCCTGCGCGCCGCGCATACCGTCCCTCGACTGGAGGGCCTGCCCGGCTTCACCGGTGGATTGGTCGGATGGTTCGGTTTCGAGTGCATCGGCTACATCGAGCCGCGCCTGAGCGGCGGCGACAGGCCCGACGAACTGGATACCCCGGACATCCTGTTGATGTTGTCCGAAGAACTGGCGGTATTCGACAACCTCAAAGGTCGCCTGTACCTGATCGTGCACGCGGATCCGCGCGAGGAAGGCGCATGGGAACACGCGCAGGCGCGCCTGGATGCGCTGACCGCCAAGCTGCGGCAGCCCGGAGCGGGTTACCCCGCGCCGATCACGCGCGACGTGCTCGATGAAAGCCATTTCGTTTCCGGCTTCACCCGCGAGGGCTTCATCGCCGCGGTGGAAAAGTCCAAGGACTACATCCGCGCCGGCGACATTTTCCAGGTCGTGCTCTCGCAGCGTCTCAGCGTGCCGTTCAGTGCGCGCCCGGTGGACGTGTACCGCGCGCTGCGCGCATTGAATCCGTCGCCCTACATGTATTTCCTCGATGTCGGCGACATCCAGGTGGTCGGCTCGTCGCCCGAAATCCTGGTGCGCCTGCAGGAGGGTGAGGTGACCGTGCGTCCGATCGCCGGCACCCGCCCGCGTGGCCGCACCCACGACGAGGATCTGGCGCTGGAAGCCGAACTGCTGGCCGATCCGAAGGAACGCGCCGAGCACCTGATGCTGATCGATCTCGGCCGCAACGATGCCGGCCGCGTCTCCGAAGCCGGAACCGTGCAGGTGGGCGAGCAGTTCGTCATCGAACGCTACAGCCATGTCATGCACATCGTCAGCGAGGTGACCGGCCGGTTGCTGCCGGGCCTGAGCTACGCCGACGTGCTGCGTGCGACGTTCCCGGCCGGTACCGTCAGCGGCGCGCCGAAGATCCGCGCGCTGGAAGTGATCCGCGAGCTGGAACCCATCAAGCGCAATGTCTATGCGGGCAGCATCGGTTACATCGGCTGGCACGGTGACGCCGACACCGCCATCGCCATCCGCACCGCGGTCATCAAGGACGGTCGCCTGCACGTGCAGGCAGGCGCCGGCATCGTCTACGACTCGGATCCCGGCAAGGAATGGGACGAGACGATGAACAAGGGCCGCGCGCTGTTCCGCGCGGTGGCCGAGGCGGCGAAGGGATTGTGATTCCACGGAAAGCAGGGAACGGGAAGATGCGAATGATGAAGACATGGCTGGCCGCGCTGCTGCTGTCTGTGCCGACGCTGGCGTCTGCGCAGATGAATACGTTGCCCGCGCAACCACATCTGCTGGTGAAGGGACAGGGCGAGCGCACCGTGACGCCGGACCGTTTTACCGTGACCCTGGATCTGCAGGTCACCGATCCGGATGCCGACATCGCACGCAGGAAAGTGCAGGAGCACGCCTCCCGGGTCATCGCGGCCTTCAAGCGCAACCGGATCGTGCGCGACTCCCTGTATGCCTCCTCCCTGGGCGTTTCGCCGGACTACGATTGGCGCGAGAACAAGCGCGAATTCAAGGGAACCCAGGTACGCCGGAAGATCCGCGGAACCTTCCCGCGTCTGGAAGACGCGCAGGCGTTCCTGGCCCAGGTCAAGGCCGGTCCGGAACTCCAGATCGCCAGCCTCGAACCCGGCTATGCCGGCGAAGCGGCCTTGCGCGGCCAGCTCAAGCGCGAGGCCGGCGAGCAGACCCGGCGTACCGCCGCGCAGCTGGCCGACGCCTACGGCACCCGGGTGACCGGGCTGTACAGCATCTCCGATGTGGCGCCTGATTTTGCCTATGGCGTGCAGGCGGGCACCTGGCCCACCGGGCCTGTCGGAGTGGCGGAGGCCCG
>Ga0247823_10002137_pt1 | contig 16358 bp, 10 predicted proteins | sample 13C_PalmiticAcid_2_FD_192426 | JGI IMG/M metagenome (GOLD analysis project Ga0247823, IMG submission 192426) | Soil microbial communities from agricultural site in Penn Yan, New York, United States - 13C_PalmiticAcid_Day30 | ecosystem: Environmental > Terrestrial > Soil > Agricultural land...
CCTCAAGGCCGCGGCGGCCGCGGCCTTGAGGAGGGCGATGTGCTGGGGCGTGTTCCAGAGGTCCTTGGCCATGTGCAGGTAGAGCTGGGTGTGGAGGGCCTCGTCGTCACCGCGGGGCTGGACGGCCCAGAGGGACTTGGGGGTGTCGATGTTGAGGGCGCTGAAGAGGGCGCAGAAGAGCCAGGGGACGGTTTCCATGCCCTTGACGAGGGCGGCGTGGGCGGCGGGCTGGTTGTTGAGTTGGAAGTGGGCGAGGGGCAGGGTCTGGTAGGGATAGATGCGGGTGGAAAGCTCGGCGTTGTGGAAGAGGTCCGAGTTGCAAAGGTCGAGGAACCACTGCGCCTCGCGGGCGCGGATGGCGAGGACGTGGATCCAGTTGAGCATGTCGTAGGGGTCGCTGTGGTTGATGCTCAGGAAGAGCTTGGCCCACTCGAGTGCTGTGCGGTAGGTGCCCTTGAGAACCAGCTTCTGGACCAGGTTGTAGCCGGCGAGGTGGAACTGGCGGTTCTCGGGACGGGCAAAGCTCATCCTTGCCTGGCCCTTCTCGAGCTTCTTGCGGAACTCGCTAAGACTGGCCCGACCGAATGTAAAGAGGGCACGCTCGATGAGGTCGGCGGCTAGCGCCGAGTTCTGGTCCTGCTGGGCGACCTTGCCGACCTGGATGAGCGAGGAGACGTGGTATGGGTGCTTGTGCAAGAAGTAGACGATCTGCATGGGATCGTACATCTGGACCAGGCCGAAGAAACTGCCCTCCAGGGCATCGTAGTTGTTGTCGTGGGCAAACGAAAACTCGACCTCTCCCCGTGGCGATTCGACAAGACGGATCATCTTGAGCCCCTGAGCAGTGCCCCGGGGCCACGTCTTCTTGCCATCGATGAAGGGATTCGTGCGCAGGATGGTGTCGAACATGCTCTTGTTGCCCTGGGGCCCCTGGCCGGGACGGGCAGCCCGGGCGCTCAGGAAGGTCTCGAGGTCCATGTTGTCGAGTAAGGGTTGCGGCCTGGCGCCTTGTGCCCGCTCCTCCACCTCGGCCACATCCATCGCCCTTCCAAAGACTCTGCGCATCTCATTCATGGCCTTGAGGTGCTGGAAATTGATGCGCAAGAGCTCATTGAGCCCCATGGTCGACTCGCCTGTCTCGTGCGGGGCCATGTCACCACCGCCGGGCTGCTGCCGCTCCAGTCTGAGCTCCTCAAGCACGCGATCAATCTCATCGACGGACTCGTTGTTGTCTGGAGTGGGCGCAGGCTGCTCGGCCTGCTTGCCCTTCTTTTTCTTCTTCTTGGACTTCTTTTTCGTCTTCTTAGCGGGCTCTGCCTGGTCGCTTGGCTGATCCAGATGTGCTGGCTGAGCATCTTCTGCCTCACTCTTCTGGTCCTCCTCCTCATCGTCATCCGCTTCGTCGCCGGCATCTCCGAGAGCTGCAAACCCTGAAAACATGTTGCCGCGGGGCTTGGCCACAATGGGCTCGTCCTCAGACTCCTCGCTCTTGTCGGCAGTCTCATTCTGGAGATTCAGCAGCTCTTGCTGCTTTCGCAGCTTGCGCAGCTGTCTGCTAGCCATGGCGATTTTTGTCTGCGGTTGCTGATGCTGCAGGCTGCTCTCACGGCGAAAGCTTCCACCTCGGTTTTCGTGGGGTTGGAGGGGTTGTCAACTGTGGAGGGGTTGCTCAAGGCGGGCTGCTTTCAGTTGCTTTGAGTTCTGTGTTTGATCTCGATTGTGAGGTGCGTGGGAGGCCGAGTGATCATGAGATGGCTGTTTTGTTTTCGTTAGTATGAAAACCTTGAGCTTGTGTCATCAGGCGGCTTGTAGGAACGGATTTCATACTGTGTTCCCTGACCTCGCCGGTCGAGTCAATCGCCGGTTTGCCTCCAGGGTCTGCTACAGAATAAAAAGCACAGACCAGGCATGCAGTTCGAACAAAGTCTCCAACTTTCTCGGAGTCTTGGGAGGATCTCTGACGTTCAAGTTCCCATTTTGAGCAGAAGGTAGAGCTACCTTACACACCAACCTCCATCATCATCTATTGTTGAACTCCTCCACCAGACGCTTTCTTTTGCCACAGTGCATACGGGTACCTTTCCATCCCGAGCTGGGAGAGTTGATGCGTGAAAAGTGGGACCAGAAAGCGCCCAACGTGGCTGCGTTGTCCCGCAGTTCGATGGCATTCCCATTCCACTCGAGCGCAGCCGCCTTGGGGTGGATTCCCGTGTCAACAATGTCCCCTCTCCCCGACCCAGGCCAAACCAGAGCCGCGCCCTTTATTTCGATATAGACGGCGATCATCCGCTCGGAGCCGGCAGAAGCCTGTCTTTTCGGGCCGCCATTTTGTCTCCCACACTCTTCGAACCAGCTGAATCCCATCAAGTGATGGCCGAGTTTCCTGAGGGCCAAACGCCATTTTCCAGCCAGGAACCACATGTTTGGTCCAGCCAGGGGCAAGGCATTGTGACTGGATCGCGCGAGCCCGATAGGCCCTGCATGGCGGCCACTAGTTCCAGGTTTGATGTGGCATCAGGATGGGGTTGTCTAGGCCTTCTCCAGCTCCCGCTAGCGAGACAGAGCCTCGAGAGGCTGAATGGGACCCCTGCATTCCCCCCAAGGGGCCCTTCAGGAACATTCAAATGATGGCGAGGCTCTGCGTTCGCGCGTCCCCTCCTTTTTGCAGCATGTGGCCCAATTTTGTTTTTTTCTTCCCTCTCTCAAAAACGCACGAGATGGGCCGGATAGGCCTGCCATGGCGCCCCAGAAGCACGATGACAGCGTTTTCACGAGGACGTGGTGCGTGAGCGGACTTGTGGCGAGCTGGATCATCGGAATTGGCACCCTCCTTGCCGGTGGCATCTGTGTGTATCTGGAAACCCGGGATGGGACACCTGCCCATATCGTCATGTCGCATACCTGGAGGGAGGTGCTGCCGCTGGGACTCAACATTTTCGGTATGTGTTTCTAACGCCCTGCTCTCTTCCTCGTGAGAGCTGCAGACTAATACCTGCCCAGTCACCCTGCTCAATGACAGCATGGGCTATGTCCACACATGCTCCCTCCGCTGGTCGCTGCAACGGGAAGGCAAACTCGACTTCAACTCGAACCTGCGTCTCCTTACCGCGCCGAAACACAGCCGCCCCAACGGCCTGATCCCAAACGCCGTCTATCTTGTTGGCATTGTCCTCTCCTACGGCTCCACCTCGCTCATATTCTTGAGCCTGAACCCGGAACTGGCTCGGCTGCTGGGCAAGCCCGTTGACGACGACGACGCCCACGGTGTCCACATCAATGCCGTCGCACTCATCACGCTCGGCGCTGGCTTCGTGCTGCAAGCCATTATCACAAACTGGGCCCTGGTCGAGACGAACATACCAACTTGGAGCTCCAACCCTCTCGACGTTGCCCGAGCCTGCACCGTTGACGAGCACGATGGGCACCGGGTCGAACCGCGCATCGGGAGGTGTATGATGAGCGTCCACCTCGCCAAGCAAGACGCCAGGCCTGGCAAGCCAATGCAGAAGCAAAGGCCAATGATCACAGGACATCCTCATGTGAGACGGATCCTGATTCTCCTCTGGATACTTCCGATCCTGAGCGGTATCTGGGGCGGCGGTGTGTATGGCTATCTCTTGAAACCCAACCGGAACGGCGTGTTCGGAAGGTCCTGGTCGCTCCTCCCGATCTTCACAGGCAGCACCGATTCCGACTGCAGCACCGGCCAATGTACTGACGGCACCTCGGTACTCAACGTTGGCTGGACTGCCTCCAACGGCGCAGCTGGGACTGTGGGCGCCGTCTTTCTCATCATGGGCCTCCAGTCTGTCGTTACCCTGTCTCTGCACTGTGCCGAGCTCATCGTCAACCTATCCCGGGACGAGAAGGTGTACCGCACCCTGATCGGCCCGAGGGGCACAAACGGCCATTACAACTCGGTCATGGCCGCCTTCACATCGTGGCAGACGCTCTTCTTGTTTGCCCTCAAGGCGGGTGTCCACTGGATGTTTGGTCTTGCCATCAATCTGCAGTTCCAGCTCGGTGTCAACATGCATCCGCCCCAGATTTTCTACTTTGGAGCCTTCACCTTGGCGGCTGCCATCTTTGGGCTGATCCTCTCGGTGTGGCGGCCCAAAGGTTACCTACCGGCCTCATGGGGCCACATCCAAACGATCGCCGATGTTGTCGACGAGTGGGCCGACTCTGGGTGTATGTTCTGGGGCGAAAAGTATCCTGGTTATACCGGAACAAGCACCCACAGGCTCAAGCAGCCCGACGAAAGAATGTTGTACGGCGGCCAGACCGATCACCGGCACTCCAGAGCCCGATTTAGCGCGATCCCGACAGAACTGCAGAACCTTCACCCATCGCCGGCCGCCACACCCCCAGCACCGTTCCCTGGCTTTCCGACACCTCCGCCTTATACTCCTGCTGCTCCGCAGTATGTCCAGAACAACGGCTTCCCCCAGTGGGGCCAGCAACCACACCACGCACAGAACCGCTCGAGCCACAACAGCTTGAACAGTGCCTACTCGGGCATGTCTGGTCATTCGGGGTATTCAGGCTACTCAAACTATAGCACTCACAGCACTCAACCATTTCTTTCTGGTTATCGGGGTTGATCTCGAAGGGACGTCGGCATTTGAGGAGTTTGGGGAAGGTAATGCTAGCATAAAGAGGCGTCGGGTGCATTTAAAATAGTGTAAATGTCTTGACCACGTACGTATGAGTTTGTAAATAGTATGACGAGAAACGAGAGTCAATTTCTTCGTCGCCTTTGGTAACACCCAGGTCTTGTAGTCGGAGGGTTAGGGGTGAACATCGCCAGCCAGCTCAGAATCCACAGCTGGGCAGACACAAGCCAGGTGGTTGTGGCGGCGCAGAACTGGAGTAGGGCACGGATCAAGCTTAGCGCCAGGCAGAAAGCAGGAGGCTGAACTCAGCTGATTTTTCATAGGCTCGATCAGCCTGTGCAACCTTTTCGCCTCTTCCCTCTCCAACCTCCAAGCAACAAGCACACAACCACAAACCATGGTGCGCAGCGCGCCTCGCGAAATTCCTTCCTGACCCCCCTCTTCTCCAAGGAGGCAGCGACAATTTTTATTCTATTCCCTTCACTTTTCGATACCCCGCGTCACTTCCCACATCGCGCGTTCGGCGTAATCACGTTTGCATTTCGTCACTGCCGTTTCTCTTCCCTTCAAGATGTCCGAATTCATTGGGTTAGTGCACTCGCCCGCTGCCATTCGCTGAGCACCTGCTGACCTTGAACCTGCAGAGCCAGAATCTCCCTCATATCCAAGAGCGACATTCGCTACTCGGGCACCCTACACAGCATCAACTCGGAGGACTCGACCGTCTCGCTCGAGAACGTGAGGTCATACGGCACCGAAAATCGCAAGAACAGCCCCGACGAGTACGTCCCGGCGTCTGAGCAGCTTTACGAGTACATCGTCTTCCGCGGTACAGATGTCAAGGATTTGAGGATTGAGGAAGGGCCCTCGCCCGCCAAGGAGGAGAAGCCGCCGGCGGTGCCCAACGATCCTGCGATTCTCGGAGTAAGTGTCTCTCTGCTCTTTCCTCTCCCGCCACGGCCTTTCCATGATGAATCATTCCGGATGAAAAACATAACCTGTCTGAAAAGCGCAAACAAACAATGTTGAGATTTCCGTTGCCTTCCTTCTGATCTGTGGCCACAAAACCATTCATCAAGCACAAAACCCTCATCATGGTGGAGACTTGGCTGACGAACCCCGCTTAAGGCTCGGCCTCGACCCGGAAATGTCGCTCCTGGTCCCCCAGGTCCTCCTGGGCCCCAAGGTCCCATCGGCCACCCGGGTCCTCAGAATCAGCAAGGCCCGCCGCCTGGCGCACCCGGTTACGGTTACTTCCCTCCCCACATGGGCGGCTGGGGCCGCGCTGGAGGTCCTGGACCCGGCCCTGCCCCTGGCCCCGGTCCCTTCGGTGGCATGCCGTACCCGCCTCCCGGTTGGTTTCCGCCTGGGCAGGAATTCCCGCCGATGGGTCATGGTCCATGGAACCCCTATCAGTTCCCGCCGGGCCCCGGTGGCCCCCCTGGTGCTCCAGTAGCTCCGGGCGCGCCAGGTGCTCCTGGGCAGGGTCGTCAGTCTGCAAATCAGACCCCTAGCAACCAAGGACCGACACAGAAGCCGGCGCCGATTGGGCCTGCTGCCGATAGAAAGCCCACGAGCCCTGGCCAGCAGGGCGGGCCTCCATCCGAGCCCAAGGCCATGAGCCAACCACCAAGGCAGCCGGCTGCGGCAGCTGCACCCCCGCCGCCGGTGGAATCCAAGCCGTCAGTGGAGGAGGTCAAGGCCACAGCTGCGTCTCTTGCCAATACGGCCCCCGCTCCTACAGCGCCGGGCATGAATATTCCTACGGGACCTAAGAGCAGTCGTCCGACCCAAATCCTTCCTGCAGTTCCTCTGCCGGCTGCGCTTACTGCGAAGGTCTCTCAGCAGACTCAGGCTGTGCCCAAGCCCGCCACCGAGCAGCCCAGCGCGTCTGCAGCTGCTGCGGCGTTGAGGAATGCCACCCAGGCTGCCAAGGAGGCAGTGGCGGTCGCTATGGCGAAGCTTGACGGTTCGGCCGCCTCGCTGCAGGCTGAGGCAAACGGAATGGACAACCTGACCAAGAAGGTGGACGAAATGCGGATCAACGCCGCTCGCACAGGGCAGAGCAACCGGCCCGCCCGTGGCCGCGGTCCTCGTCCCGCCAAGGTCGAGGTTCCCGACGCCGACTTCGACTTTGAATCGGCCAACGCAAAGTTCAACAAGCAAGACGTCGTCAAGGAGGCCGTTGCTGGCTCGCCACTCAATGAGGCGCCCAGTGCAGAGCCCATTAGCCCTGCGGTCGCGGCTGACGCCCCCGCCCCCGTTGAGGCGGCGTACAACAAGACAAAATCGTTCTTTGACAACATCTCGAGCGAGATGAAGGACAGGGAGAACGCCACGCAGAAGTTTGGCGGACCCCAGTGGCGCGGCGAGGAGACTCGCAAGAACATTGAGACCTTTGGCCAGGGCAGCGTCGATGGAGGCTACCGCGGTTTCCGTGGTGGACGTGGCCGTGGCCGTGGCGGTCGCGGTCGCGGCTATCGTGGCGGCCGTGGCGGTAACGGCGGATTCCGCCCCCCGCGCGAGCCCCAGGCGGCGCCTCAATGATTGCTTTCCTACGCTACATCCTAGCTGCGCTCACACTGACGTGAGGCGCCGGCGTTTTCTGTACCACTAGTCATTACCTCTGGATTGGGACTGCGGATTGCTTTTTTTTTCTACTTTATGGCGGCGGCATTTGGCTCCCAGCATCGTTTGTTTTCGGGGTGGGACGGGAGTTCATGGGGGGACGATGACGCTACGAAAGAGGAAAACACTGGGGTTTTGACGATTGGCGAATCTTTGGAGTTTGACGCAGAGCTGCGCTTCGCATGATCTTGGTGGCGCAGGGACGATGGGACAGACACCTGGCATGGACATCCATAATGCTGCTGGCGGTGGGTCGGGCATAGGACGTGGACTGGACTGGGCCGCTTGGTCACTCGCTGGGTAGATGCCCGCTGCAGTGTGGTACGGCATCGGGATCAGGTCTCGCGCGGTCTGGTTTGGTCTGTTCTGATCGGGTGCATTTGCCGGCCAGGCAGCTGGCGGAGTGGACGGCTTTGGCGCATGCTGGCACGGGATGGGTTGGTTGATTGCCTGGGGGGAGTGGGTTATTTGCCTGGGCATCATCGGATTTGGGATGATGACGATAATCTATGAAAATACTTTCCCGCGCACCGCATGGTTCTTCTGCATGATACTCCCTTTGTATGTGCACATATGTGCTCTGTCGCCGCCGCGATGTTGATGGTTCGGTCTGGATATCCTTCTCACTCCCTCCATGCCCAGGCGTTGAAACATATTTCAAGGTGCTGGTGATAGCAACGAAAAGTCCTTTCCAACCAAGCTCATCAGCAAACTTGGCTTAATCACCACACACTCAAAACAACACGAAAGATAGACTCAAAACAACACGAAAACTTCCACTCAGACTGATGTCCTTCTTTTCCCCGTTCTCATCGTAACGGAATGTCTAACATGTCTGAACCCTATTCCCATCTCTGTCTAAGTAGAGGAAGGAACAAGGTAGTATGATGACGGAAACCTGTGAACCCGCCTGCCTCCCTGCGTACCTGTGAGAGAGGGGATGGAATCAACAAACATCAGCAGCGGGGACAAGACAAGACGAGACGAGACGAGCGAGTGGCTGGCGAGATGTCTGGTGTGGGTGTTGAGCTGCGTTCAGTTGGGGTAGTGCGAATTGTGGACTGTGGACTGTGGTGGGCTCCGGTCTGGAAGACTATTTGACTGCTTCGACTCACTGCGAGAGTTAGGAAGGGATGGTGGAGGGGTCGAGGGACAGGTCCGTGTGGCTCTCTCTCCCCCTCTCTTTCCTTGTGTCTACGGGCTGGGGTTTGGGCTGGTTGCTGCATGGGGCGGCTGATACCTAGGTAGGATTGTAGTGTCTTTGACAAGTTGACAAGTGTACGTATTCCGCAGGGTCTGGGTGTTGGGGAGGGGGATGGAGTGAGATGGTGTAGGTTGAAGGATCATGATATGTGGAATGCTGAAGGGGTGCCGATGTACTTGGGCAGGAAATAGTGAAGAGGATGGTTGCTGCTGGGGGGTGGGGGGTTTGGGTCTTCCCTCGTTGCTGGAGAGCTTGAGGAGAGCAAGCTACCTAGGGAGGTGGACGTGGAGTTATGATGGATGTGGGGTTGTGAGCATGTACTGTGGCTGGCTCGAAAGGCTGCATGAGGAGGATGGCTTGGGTCAACATGAAGGGTCGGGAATGCCGAAGACGGCGATCTGGTCGTGGCTGGACTAGTGTAAGTGGCTAGACGTTGTGGGTACGACGAAGAGAACCTGATTTGCGGTGACCACGCATTGCGACTCAATGAGAAGGGGGTTGTTCGTGTTCTCTAGACTCAAGTTCTGAGGCTCGAGTCAACTTGCAGTGAGGAAATACTGAGCATAATCAGGAACTCTTGGTCATTGTTGTCCAAACAAAGGCAGCACTATGGGAAGCAGCCGACCGAGATTGATTCTCAGTCGTATCACTCGCTTGTGGGAGCCCGGACCGGCCTCGACCCCAAGATAGCAGGGCAGGTTCTGGTGTCTATGCCTCACAATGTCTGTGCAGTGCATCGATGACGGTGTGGAGTGTCTTGTATCTGGCTGTTTGCGGTGGCAGCGACAAGGAACCCGGCATCGACGACGCAGGTTGCCAGCGTCTTCGTGCTGCATCGATAAACGAACGGGGTGCACAGCAGCATTGGGGCTTGATCCACCACGCCCGCCACACCACCCAGTTTGCAACACCAAATGCGGGAGTGAGAGCTCGCCACGACTGAACCCCACGAGGTTCGAAGGTTGTGCCCCGCAGTGGAGGAGCTCTGCAAAAGATCGGAGCTGAGAGGAGGCACCGATCGGGGTCAGAGCGCATCAGCAACCAGCAGAGCCTGAAGCCCCACCACAGCTTGCCACCGTTTCACGCTCTCAGTCCCTGCCGCGGTGAGAGCTTCAGATAAAGTGCAGCTCGACAAACTTTGGTGTTCTGTCACAAAGCCTTGGGCAAGGGTCAAATACGAAGCAGGCTGCTGTGGGGGTATCCCTGCTTGGTCAAATCTCATTGCCCTCCCCGTCGACTCTCCCAACTTCTTGCCTTTGCATCGTGTGACGGGCAAATGTCTGACACCCATCCCTTTGGCAATGCCGGATGGGCCGGGGCACGCCGATCCCTCTTCACCTTTGCCTGTTCTGGACATCGGGCCCGGGCTCCTCAAACGAGACCTCCACTGGCAGCTCCACGATGCGTGTGCGCCGTTCGCTCGGGCTGGTTCGTGAGATGGGAAAGCCGCCTCCGTCTTCTCGAAGACCCAACAATGGCGACAAACCCAGAGAAGCTCGGACAACGCCTGGCGCCTTTGGCCGACCCGGCAGATCGGGCTGGCTCGCTTGGCTGGGCAGAGCGCATGGTTTCTCAAGGGAGTGGCGCTGTGCAAGGGAAGGATCACCCACGAAGTTGCACCATCACAGAGCCCCTGAGATGTGCTTCCATTGAGCCCACCACCACCGTCACACTCGGTCAGTCGGCAGCTAACCACGTCGCAGCAGCGGTGCCAGAACTGCCAATGTTGCGCGACAAACAAACACCGTTGTCATCCTGTTTTTGATCCAATGCCTGGGCAGTCGGAGAGAACGTAAGCAGCTACCGTGACAGCGCTATCGATGCAAGATGCGAGAAGCCGGCGTTTCCTGCATGCACAAACGCAGCATTGCAGTTGCGTTGCGTTGCAGTGGAAAAGATGTGCAGAACAAATCCCACGAACTGCGAAGATTTGCTGAAGGCAGCAAAGGCTCGGTCGGCAACCTGGAAATGCTCGAGGAAGGAGCAGGGGTAAGCCAAGTACTGGTGACTTTGAGTGGTGCCACATCCGGACCAGGCTTGGTTGGATTCCCAGAATTTTCCAGAGCTCCTGCCACTCAGCATCAGCACTTTGAAACCGCCATCCGAAGCTGCAAGTACCGAATACATGTTCGATGGGCGAAACGACCCTCTTGGCCTTGGCGTGCGCGGACCCCTTGCTGGTGCCCCTTGCTTTCCCCTTGCAGGGTCCTCCTGCATCCAGCCTCAGCATGGCCTAGCGCCCTCCACCTTATTTCCCAATTCCCCGTCGCGGGCCCCAATTGCCTCAAGCTGCTTGGCTGCTGTTGGGTCTGCACCTGCAGCCTGCTTTTGCTTTCTGGGGTCTCTCTCTTGTTGCGACGAATTGGCGAATCCGTCGAGCTGAGCGCGGCGCACCTCAAGAGCCCTCATTTGTCGACATTTGCTGCCGTTTTCTCGTCACATCCTGGCCTCTTTCCGGGGCCGCGCCGGGACCACGCCTGGACCACTCTCCCGCTCCGTTGCTGTTGTTCTGCCAGACGACTGCAACTTGCAAGCCCAGGGGTCCACGGGAGTGTGCCACTGTTTCTCCACGGCGCTCGGTCCTTCTCTTTCCTCCGAGCCTTCTTCTCCTGTTCCTCGTGCCTCTCGCTCCAACCTTGGCTCCTGCACTCAATTTCGCGCTTGTCTCCTTCCTCCCAGGGACAACCCAGCAGCGCGTGGGTAGCACTGAGCACCGGGAGCATCAACAGCGAGCCTGTCTGTCTCTCCCCCCGCGCTTTCGTTTGTCTCAGGAGGCGGCGACAATCTGCGTTTGTCTGCGCAGTCCCCTCACAGACACCGCAAGCGCTTCGTCGCTTTTGCCGTGTCGGGCCCTCGTTCCTTCGTCGTCGACGTCGAGTTGAAACATCGAAACACGCCAGGCGCCTGTTTCCAGGACCAACCGGCCGATCGCCGCTTGCCGGCCGTGGGTTTCTTCCACTAATTGAGCTGGTCCGGGCGAGTTGCCACTATCGAAATCTCCCACCAGCGGATCCCATCGCTGTCGACGAGCCTCATCTCATCAAAACACTTTGCTCGGCGCAGGCCGGCACCCAAAACGCAAACATGCCGCCCTCACTCAACACCCATGCTTCGTTCACCCGCCCGCGGACCGGCGACCGCGAAACCCGCCCCGTCACGCGCGAGGCCGACAGCAACCTCATCATCCCGAGCCGGACCTCGTCCCTCCACTCGCGCATCACGCAGCCGATCCCGTCCACCCTCAACATGAAGCCTCAGCAGAGGACTCCCAAGACCCTCACCCATGCCTACATGGTGTGCGGCGTCGGCCGGGAGCCCTCGCAGTGGGTGAAGGCCCCGACGCCGGTGCAGGGCAAGATTGGACACATGAAGGGCGCGGTGCCTCAGTTCTGGCTCCCTGAGATCTTGGGGAGCAGCCCGAGGCTGGAGCAGGACAATGAGATTGCCCGCGCTCTGCACTCTGCCATGAGGGTAGGTCTTGACAACGACTTTCAGAACACACGGACTAACTCTAGCAGGCCTGTTTCCCCCACGATGTCGAGATCTGCACTGGGCGCAGCCAGCCGCACTGCGTCCACCACGCTTTCGTTCTCCAGCAGGACTCGTCACACACACTCTACGGCATTTGCCTCCGCGTCTGGTCCCGCGCCGATGAGAAGCGAGCCGAGACGATCCGCGAGCTTAGGAAGAGGACGGAGCCCGACTTCTACGACAACCCGGAGGAGCAGTACTGGATTCCCTACTGCCTGTCGTTCCTCTCGCGGTATCCGCTCTACAACCTGCTCGGCGACTATCTGCGTGGCATGTGGATCCACTGGAACAAGGCGACGAACCTCTTCCACGCCGAGGAGGTGTCACGGATTCTGAGCTTCCCTGCTCCCCGCCTGAACGACCTGGTCCGGATCGACATGAAGGACTACGCCCTCTGCTACCAGTTCCCGTCCTCGCCAACCGGCTTCCAGAACTTTGCCATGTGGCCGCTGTTCTGCTGCCTTTCGATTCCCAACATTGTCGGCGTGATCGAGGCGGCTATCTCGCCAACTCGCCGCATCATTTTCGTCAGCCACTATCCCGCCATGCTCACAATGGCTGCCGAAGCTGTCCGGTTCTGCGTGCGCGTCTACGAGTGGAGCGGCCTCTACGTCCCAGTCGTCCATGCCCGCCATGCCAAGGACCTGGTTGAGGAACCGGGCCCGTACATTCTGGGTATCACGGCGGAGTGCAGGTCTCTGTTCAGCGCTCCCACCGACGCTCTGGTTGTCGACCTCGACCGCAACTTTGTCCTCACCTCAAACCCGCCCACTGCCCTCCAGCCCAGCCAGCGCAACAAGTTTGTCACGAGGCTCACGCAGGCTCTGAACGGCGATGTTACGCCCTCTGGCGTGCCCCAGCACCTGCGGTCGGCGTATGGCGGCGGAAAGCTTGTGCCGGCTGGCCAGATCATCGTCATGCGCGGCGAGGTCGAGTCGATTCAGGACCCCGAGTGGTGGAACCAGGATGCTGTCATGGCCGTCATGGATCATGTCTGCGAGAAGATGGTAAGCCGCAGCCTCCCCCAAAAGCGAGAGATGATAAATGCTAATATCACCTAGGGCCGCAACACCGGTTTGAAGGCTGTCTTTGGCGGGTCGGTCAAGAAGCCGCTGATGACCAAGGTTTCAATGAGACATCTTAATGAGATTGTCCGTGAGCGAAACCAGTACTCGAGAGACGCCTTGGAGGCTTGGCAGGATTTCATCAACCTCAAGGGCCGCATGGACACGGAGCTCAGCAAGGTCAGCAAGCGCAACAACTACCTCATCGAGGAGTTGGAGAGCTGGAAGCAACAGGTGAGTGGACATGGCCTCGGACAGTGCGCGCCTACCTTTGCTGACGAGAAACGCAGTTCCTCAAATTCCAAGCCTTTGCCGACACACTCACCAAGGAGACCCAGGACCTCAAGGTCAAGATCGAGGGCCACAAGCGCGAGAACCGCCGTCTGGCTGGTCTCCTCGACCAACAGAAGGACGACGCCGCCAGGCTGTCGGTTCGCCTCGCTGGCACGGAGAAGCAGCGTGACGACGCCCTTGAGGCCCTTGTCCTGCAGCAGGAGATCGCCGAGGAGCTGGAGCGGGAGCGCAAGAGGAACAGGAAGGAACTGAACGCCCTCCAGCACACCAACGTGACGATCGCCCGGCAACGCGACGAGGCCCGCCGGGTCGTGCTGCACCTGCGCAGCTTGATCTCGGGCCAGCACCACCACATGGAGCATCTCGTCAAGACGCTGACGTCCCCCGAGGAGCTTGCCGCTGAGATTGAGGCCGGGTTCGCTGCCCAGGAGGAGCTCACAGCTGCCGCTCTTGCTGAAGGTAAGATACGACCAGGCCGAAGTAGCAAGTGTTTGCGCGATTCTAATGGTGCCATGACAGAACAAGGTGTGGAGGTGGACGAGAACGACGCCCGGTTCATCAAGAACCTCGCTCTTGCGAGCAGGCGCATCTCGACGCAGACGTTCATTGACGTGGCGGACCGCCACCTCAAGGACAAGACGGACGCCATCGCCCACATCATCCGCAACATTGCGGAACAATGCCAGGCCGCCGTTGAGGGCCTGCAACTCGCACACGATGCCGAGCTCGGGAGGCCGCAGTCTGCGGCTTCACGAGTTCGGGATTTTTCAAAAAGCAGGAGAGCGAGTTCCCTCTCCACCACAGCCAGCGACGACGGCAATGGGTCATCGGCGGCGACGTCCGATGTCGGTGACGATAGCACCCTCCTCCGACCGAACAGCGGGCGGATCTCTAGCATCCCACCCACACCGGATCTCATTCCCAACCGCAGCAGCACTAGCATGTCTTTCGCGAGCACCACCGTCACGACCCCTGAGCGAGGCTCTCAGCAGTACCTCATCGGAGGGGGCGCCGGACACGTGGGCGGGCATGACATCCCCACCAAGATCGTCGAGGACGACGAGGACGTCGATGACCTCGCCGGTGATGAGCGCATCGCCGAGTCCGAGAGCAACCCCATCCCCGGCCCCCCGCAGGAACCGGGAGTCGTGGGTAAGCATGCGGAGAGCCTGATCCACCGGCCCTCGGGCGCCCGGATCAGCGCGCTCGGCGGCACGCGCTAGAGGTTTTTTAGCTTGGGAAAGGGAGTCTGATATTTTCTGATATCGATTTTGAGGCCTAGCGAGCGAGCGAGCAAGCAAGCAAGCAAAGTGATTGTGTGTGTGAAGGAGTGGTTTATGTTGTTGGGACTTTGTCGTGTGTGTGTTTGTGTGGATTTGTATATTCTGTTCTTATACCACTTTCGCGGGGAGGGGATTCTTTTTTCGAGCTGTTCTTTTTTTGAGGCTTCTTCTGTGCTGGTCGGTTACGACGACGGATATGCTTGCAGCTTTGCTCGGGCGTGTGAGATCTCTTAGTATCTTGGTTTCTCATTCTCACATGTCGAGTAGTATTCCCCTAGCTTTAGGTTTATTATCCTTTTATTGAGTTACTTTGGGATGCGTTGTCTGAATGCTTATGGGTGAAGTTGTCTGACTTGTCTAACGACCTTGATATCCCGCAGCGTCCTACACATCACCACATACCCGCATTCGTTGCATTTAGAAACTATCTGCTTCGTCAACATATTCCACCTCCGTGTACCGATTCAGCTGTTCTTGCCACTGTGGATGTGTCCGAGTTGTCGGTTTGATGCGTGGGGGAGGCCCACCACGCCACTCGGCTGATCAACCACTGCTGGAAGGATACCCATGGCTCAGTCGAAACCCGGATTCGCCATGGCGCAGGATTCGGATTCAAGGTGACAGAAGAGCCAGAGTGAGTAACCCTGAGAACCCGCCTCATGGTTCGGGAAGGCGGTGTAAAATCGATCAGCTCCTGGTGGACCCATTCTGCCGTCAAAAAAACTGCGATAAGCCTTATCGGTTGTCCTTCGACGCAAGAACCACGACTACTCCCCAAGCTCCAAGACTCAACCATGCCAATTGTGTCGATCCAAGCCGACACTCGGAAATCGTGAACACTGTCGTCATGTCCGAGACGGTCCTCAGCACCCTTTGCAGCATCTGCCACACCGAGCCGCCCAAGTACCGGTGCCCACGATGCGGCGCGCGCACCTGCTCGGTGGGCTGCATCCAGAAACACAAGGCCCGCGCCGAGTGCGATGGCGTCCGCAACCCCCGAGCCTTTCTCCCTCTCGCTCAGCTCAAGACCGACGCCGGAATTGACCACGACTTCAACTTCCTCACCTCGATCGAGCGCGCCCGCCAGCGTGCCGAAAAAGACGTCGTCGAAGCCCGCCAGCTGCTCAGCGAGAAGGAGCTGCACCCGCCCCACGATGACAAGCTGTTCCAGAAGGTCTGGTACGGCGACGAGCTGCACCACATCCCCGCCCAACCCCAGACCTACCACAACCGACACACCCGGGGAGCGCCACAGCCCGGCCCGCCGCTGACCGACGGCTTCGACAAGCACGTCCGCCGCCGCCTACGGCACCTCGACATCGAGGCCGTCACGATGCCCAAGGGCATGGCGCGGCAGCGCGACAACAAGACAGCGTTCAATAGGCGGACACAGACGATCAATTGGCAGGTGGAATGGCTCGTGTACAACGCGGCCGACCTCGGCCTGTCCCAGGAGGGCGACCAGCAGCAGCCCCTCCGCATCCTCTACAAATCCCTTGAGGGGATCCCGCTCGCCGCCGCCCTCGCATCCACCCTCGACTGGCACCGCGGCCAACTCAATCGCGAGGCTCGCGAACAACAACCGCACCAACCTGACACGGATAATGACGACGACGAGGGGACTGCAAAGAAACACAAACCAAACAACCTCACCAAAAAGAAGAAACAACCCCCCCAAATCTCCACCCAAAACCCCGAAACTGCCGCCTGGCCCAGCCAGCCGCACACGTCCCAATCC
>Ga0247823_10002139_pt1 | contig 16356 bp, 10 predicted proteins | sample 13C_PalmiticAcid_2_FD_192426 | JGI IMG/M metagenome (GOLD analysis project Ga0247823, IMG submission 192426) | Soil microbial communities from agricultural site in Penn Yan, New York, United States - 13C_PalmiticAcid_Day30 | ecosystem: Environmental > Terrestrial > Soil > Agricultural land...
CGCCGGTCTGCGGCGCCGCGGCTCAGGCTCAGCAGATCTCACCGCAAGCGACGTTCACTCCGGTGGGCTGCAACATCACGCTCGCCACGCTCTGCACGCCGGTCTGCGGCGCGCAGGCTGCCGCAGCGGCGCAGGCGGCTTCGCCGCAGGCGACCTTCACGCCGGTCGGCTGCAACATCACCGTCGCCACACTCTGCACGCCGGTCTGCGGCGCGCAGGCGGCCGCTGCGCAGGCGGCCTCGCCGCAAGCCACGTTCACGCCGCTCGGCTGCAACATCACCGTGGCTACGCTGTGCACGCCGGTCTGTGGCGCGCAGGCCGCCGCGGCACCACAGGCCGCTTCACCGCAGGCCACGTTCACGCCGGTCGGCTGCAACATCACCGTGGCTACGCTGTGCACGCCGGTCTGCGGTGCGCAGGCTGCCGGGGCGGCGCAGGGCGGCGTCTCTCCGCAGGCGACGTTCACGCCGATCTGCCAGTTCCCGCCGCATACGATCGGCATCGTCTGTCCGCCGATCACGCACAGCCCGGCGACGATCTGCGGCCACATGACGCATCCGCCGATCTGCCAGATTCCGATCACGACGACGATCACGACGGGTCCGATCACGACGGGGCCGATCACGACAGGGCCGATCACGCCGATCACGCCGATCCTGACGATCACGCATCCCCCGATCACGCCGATCACGCCAACGATCCCGCCGCCGGTCTCGAGAGCTTGCGGTCTGGGCGACCTGGGCGGCAACGGCATCAACGCGCAGGCGACCTTCGGCCCGGTCCAGTGCAACGTCACGGTGTTCTCGATCTGTACGCCGCTCTGCGGCGGTTGATGCATGTCCGCGCGGTCGTGGCCTCCGGGCCACGACCGTTCCTCATTCCGAAGGCCGCTCCCGCGTCCCGCGCGGGACCGGCCATAGCGACGGCGAGGCCGCATGTTCCTGACCGCAACGAACATCTACTACTACCTGCGCGACGTGGGTCTGGCCGACGCCGGCGACATCGCCGAGGAAGCGTACTGGGTGCGCGAGATCGGCCGGCGCAACCGCAATTTCCACATCCTCCGTTCACCGGGACGCTCGCTGTTCGTCAAACAGGTTCCGGCCGTCATCGCCGAGACGAGCCTGTCGTTCGCCCGCGAAGCCGCCTGCGCGCAGCTCGCGCTGCAGGATCCCGCTTGCGCAAGCCTGCGCGCGGTGATGCCGGTCCTGCGCCGCTACGACGATCGCCGCCACGTACTCGTCTACGACGCGATCGACGACGGCGTCAGCCTGACCGAATGGATCGCGCGCCACGGTGAAGTCGGCGAAGCGGTGACCGATGCATTGGCCGCCACGCTGGCCGCGGTCCACGGCGAGACGCGCGCCAGCAGCGCGGTCGCCGCACTGGCGCCGGTGCTCAGCGGCGAACCGCCGTGGATCTTCATCATCGGCGAGCAGGCCGAAACGGTGATGCCGAACATGTCCGGCGGCGTGCGCGACGTCGTCGCGCAGCTGCGCGCGATGCCGGAGCTGCTGCACGGCCTGGCGCAGCTCGGCCAGCAATGGCCGCGACACTGCCTCACGCACGGCGACATGAAATTCGACAACGTCATGGTCGTCGAACGCGGCGACGAACGCGCGCTGCGCCTGATCGACTGGGAGCTCGGCAATCTCGGCGACCCGCTCTGGGACGTGGCCGGTGCGGTCTGCGCGTATTTCCAGCTGTGGCTGCTGCGCCAGCCGGTGCATGCGCTGCAGGGCGTCGCGGAGCTCGCCGCACGCCACGAGGTAAAGCGCGACGCGCGGCGCTTCTGGGCGATCTATCGCGGCGCCAGCGGCAGCCTCGGCGACGAGGCGGAAACCCTGCGCCTGGGCTATCTCTGCGGCGCGCGCCTGGCACTGCTCGCGTTCGAACTGCTCGCCGCCGCGCCCGCGATGACGCCGCATGCGCAGGCGGCGCTGCATTGCGCGCGCTACTGCTTCGCCGATACGCGCGCGGCGCTGCGCGACCTGCTCGGTCTGCACGGCGGCATCGCCGGAGGAGAAAACGTGCCGGTGCAGCTGCCTTCGCGCGACCGCTCGCCCTGGACCCTGGCGCCGACCGCGCGGGTGGCCGCATGAACGCGCCGCTTTCCGTGCCGTCGTTCGACGCGCTGCTGCCGCTGCTGGAGCAGCTCGCCATCCTGTCGCCGACGCGTATCCGTTTCGGCGGCGAGCAGGACATCGACATCGATGCGATCACGCCGACCGCGGCGATGACGGCGGTGAATCCCGCAGCCACGGCCACGGCCGATCCGGCAGCGCGGCTCGCCGATACCTTGTCGACCCTGCTCTACTTCTTCGCGTACACCAGGCCGTATCGCAACGAGCCGATCGATCTTGCGGAGCTGACGCAGGGCGTCGTCGCCGATGCGGCGTTCCTCGGGCGGCTGTCCGCGGCGAATCCGACGCAGGATCGCTGGGAAGCCGGCTGGAAAGTGTTCCAGGTCGAACCCGGCGGCGCCGTGCACGTCCTCAAGGGCGACGTCGCGACCGTCGCGCAGCCCGGCCAGTACGCCTATCTGCCCGGCGCCGGCCGCGCACCGCTCGCCGGCGCGATCGTCGACTTCAGCATCGCGCGGCAGTCGCTGCAGCATCAGCCCGGCACGTACTACGCGTTCGGCGACGCGGTCGCCGGCGACTACGACATGGCGCGGCTGACGCGGTTCTATTTCAACGTGCCCTCGGCGCAGGTCGATGTGCTGCTGCGCCGGCTCGGCCGCGAACTCAATCGCTATCGCGTGCCGTACCGTTTCAAATGCCCGGTCGATCCGCGGCGCTTCGACCGCAGCGACAGCGGCGTGCTGTATCTCGCGCGCCGCCATGCGCCGACCGTGCTGCGCCTGCTGCGGCCGCTCGCGGGCGAGCTGGCACCGCTGCTGCGCGCCGACACGCCGCTGTTCACGCGCACCCTGCTGCCGGGGGTCGGCGCAGCCGACGAACCCGGCGACGGCCAGAGCTTCGGCCAGTCGCGCGCGCGGCTGCTCGCACAGGCGCTGGTCGATGCGGGCATCGGCGCCGGAGTCGACGCGCGCCGCGCCGCGCTGGCGGCGCGCCTGCGCCAGCACGGCATCGATCCGTTCCGGCCGTATCTCGCACCGGGTCTGGCCGACATCTATTCGCTGCCGTTGGAGGAGGCCGCCGCATGAATGCCCAACTCGCCGCAGCGCCGGCCCTCGCCATCCCCGCAGCCGCGATCGTCACGCAGGGCCGCTATCTCGACGTGGCCGACGCGATCGGCTGCCGTCTCGTGCGCGATGCGATCTGGCAAGGCGATCGCTGCAACTGGCTGATCTGGACCAAGGAACCGATCGCCGGCGTGTTTCATCCGGTCTACCGCGCCGCGCCGAACGACATCTATCTCGGCACGGCCGGCATTGCCTGGTTCCTCGCGCATCTCGTGCGCTTCACCGACGACGCGCAGCAGCGCGACACCTTGCACGGCGCCGTGCAGCAGCTGCGCCGGCGTCTCGCGCAGCGCAAGCCGGAAACCTTCGGCTTCTACAACGGCAGCGCCGGCGCAGCCTGGACGCTCGCCGCGATCGGCACGATGGAACAACGCCCCGAATGGACGGCCGAAGCGCTCGCGGTCCTGCATCGCCTGCCCGGCGAAGCCGCGCTGACCGACCAGCACGATCTGATCAGCGGCAAGGCCGGGCTCGCGATCGCGCTGCTCGGCATCGGCGAGCGTTTCGGCGACGACGCGCTCGTGACGTCCGGCGCGCGCGTCGCCGCGATGCTCGCGGCCGAAGCACAGACGGGACAGGGCGGCTGCGCATGGCCGAATCCGGATCGCTCCGGACCGCCGCTGCTCGGTCTTTCGCACGGCGTTTCCGGCATGGCGCTCGCGCTGCTCGAAGCCGACCGGCTGCGGCCCGACCGCCGCCTGCGCGATACCGCGATGGCCGCGCTGCGCTACGAACGCCGCGCATTCGACACGACGCAGCGCAACTGGCCCGACTACCGTCCGCTGCCCGGCATGCCCACGGCAGCGCCGCGCTATCCGGTCGCCTGGTGCCATGGCTCCACCGGCATCGGCATCGCGCGCCTGCGCCTGCTGCAGCTGCTGCCCGACGACGAACAGGCGCTCGGCGAAATCGACGTGGCGATCGGCAACGCGGTGCAGGCGCTCAACGTGCCGATGCAGCCGCTGACCACGGATTTCACTTTGTGCCACGGCGCAACCGGCAACAACGACCTGCTGCTGTCGGTCGCCGAACGCTTCGGTCGCGCCGACGCGCTCGCCGCGGCGCGGCAGGTCGGCGACGTCCTGCGCGAACTCGTGCACGCGCATCAGCTGCCGTGGGGCTGCGGCGTGCCCGACTGCGGCGACAGCGCGTCGCTGCTGACCGGCAGCGCCGGCATCGGCCTGCACTACCTGCGACTGCACGACGCCGCCGTGCCCAGCCCGCTCTACCCGTGTCTGCCCCGCGACGCTGCGCCGGCGCTGCCGTCGCCGCCGCCTGCCGCATCCCTTACCCAGTGACGGAGTTGCCGCTATGGCCAGGAAATCCGGCAAGACCCCGAAACCCGCACCGACCCGCCGCAGCCGCAGCCGCGGCACGCCGCAGCCCCACGGCGGCCGCATCCGACGACGGCGCACCGCCCCCACCGCCGACGCAGCGCTTCGTCGTCTCCAACCTGATGTCCCTGCAGCCGCCCGGCCTCGCACGCAATGAAGCGACCGAACGCTTCACCCTGCGCCTCAACAAAGTGCTGCTCGATTCCGTCGACGTGCTCAGCAGCGGCGTGCGGCACGCGCGCGGTGACGTCGACGGCGACGGCGCGCGCCATGTCGTCGTGATCGAAGGCAACCCGGACGAGATCGCCGAGAAAGCCAAGGAGCTCACCGCCGACACGGTGATTGAACCGCTGCTGCCGCGCGTGCCGGCGGTCGCGTTCCCGAGCTACATGCTGACCAATGCGCCGAATGCGACGCAGGGCCCGGGCACCGGCGCAACCTTGAATCTGCGCATCGCCGGTCCCGATGACGCCGCCGTCGCGGGCGCGACCGTGATCGTGCGCTTCAACGGCATCGCGAATCCGTCGCTGTCGATTTCCGCCGGCGGAATTTCCAAGGCCAACGGCACGGTCGCGATCACCTTCGACGCGATGCAGTGGCGCCCCGCGATGGCCGTGGTCGAACCGCACGGCCGCTACTGGACCTCGGTGCACACGAACCCGCAATCGGGCCAGACGCTCGTGCTGCGCGCGCTGCCGACCGGCAATGCGCTGGGCTGGTGGCATCTCGTCTCGGGCCTGAGCACGAACGATCCCGACGCCGGCCGCGGCATCAAGGTCGGCGTCATCGACACGGGCGTCGGCCCGCATCCGGCGCTCGCCCACGCCGTACCGATCGGCGCGTTCAGCGACGGCAGCTTCCTGCCGGGCGCCGCGCAGGGCCGCGACGTGCAGACGCACGGCACGCACGTCAGCGGCATCGTCGGCGCACGCCCGGTCAACGAAGGCGACTTCGGCGGCATCGCCCAGGGCAGCGACCTGTTCGTCGCGCGCGTATTCAGCGCCGCCGGCGGCGGCAACCAGGGCGACGTCGCGAACGCGATCGACATGCTGTCGCGCGACTACGGCGCCGACGTCATCAACCTGAGCCTGATCGGCGCGGCCTCGGCAATCGAGCACGACGCGGTCATCGTCGCCTGGCAGCGCGGCACCGTCTGCGTCTGCGCGAGCGGCAACCAGAGCGGTTCGCCGGTCGGCTTTCCGGCCGCCTATCCCGAATGCGTCGCCGTGTCGGCGCTGGGCCTGATCAACACCGCACCACCCGACACCATGCCGGCCTACAACCTGCCGAACCAGGCCGACCGCTACGGCCTCGGCGGCCTGTTCCTCGCTTCCTTCAGTAACATCGGGCCGCAACTGCTGTGCGCATCACCCGGCAACGGCATCATCTCGACGATTCCCGCGACGAACGCCGAACCCGCGCCGTATGCCGACATGTCCGGCACGTCCATGTCGTCGCCGACGACCGCCGCCGTGCTCGCGCGGCTGCTCGCCGCCGACAAGACCTACGGCGGACTCGCACGCACTGCCGCGCGCGCCGCGTACGCCAAGCAGCTGCTCGCTTTGCGCGCGCTGTCCGTCGGGCTCAACAGCCTGTATCAGGGCCGCGGTCTCGCGCGCACCTGAGCGGCGGCGCGCGGCGCGACGATCGCGAGGGACGCCGGCGGCGGCGCGCGGGTACACGGACCCGCCGCCGCCGGCGAAGCCAGGATCGCCCATTCGACGGCCGACCCTGCCGCGACAGGGCCTTTGTAGTCCTGCCGCTGCGCGGCGCTCATACTCGCCGCCGTTACCGCAAGCCGCCTCGCCCCGAGCAATCGCGGAGCCGCCATGGCCACCAAGCACCGCCTAGTCATCGCCGTCCGGCCCGAGCATGCGGCCCAGATCGAACACGTCGAACGCGAGCTGCACGCGATCGAGGGCGTCAGCGTAGTCGGCGCGTTCCGGGGGCGGTTCCAGGCGGATGCCGACGCGCATGGCATCGCGGAGATACGGCGAAGGATCGGGGATATTGCGCTGATCGAGGAACAGAAGTCGCGCGGGTTGCCGGAGTGAGGCGGGGTTTGGCTGGCGGACCTGGCTTCAGGACACCCAGACCGGTTCGATAGACTGGTTTGGTTGATGGGCTCGCCCCCCAAACCGGGCTTTGCTTGATTGATCCCCACCCCAAAGCGGCTTTCGCTCCGACCACCAGACCGTCCGTTTCCCGGATACCGGTGCAATCGGAAAGTGGGTATTCCCGTTCTCCCGTCCCCACCCTCCTTGGAATCATGGGTGTCCTGATTCCCCTCTGACTCTCTATCGCGCAGCACCAGCCGCGCTACGAGGAAAAATTCTGGCGGATGCGCTGCGGAAGTTCCGCAGCTGCGGAAGGCTGTCGAATCATCCGGTCGTCGCTGTCGCGAATGTCCTCATCCCGTGGCCCGGCACAACGGACAGGCCGCAGCGCGAACGCCTCGACAAACCGGTGTGTGCATCGCCGCTCGACGGCGACGGATGCCGGCGCCCGGCACTCGCGCGCAGCACCGTCAGATTCCAGCTTCCGACGTGATCAGCGGCAATGCCACTGACCCGCTCTCCATACGAAAACCTCGCCGCCGGCCGGCCTCGGCACGAACACACGCAGCGCAGCGCCCGAACCGTCGAGCCACGGCAGACTGCCGTCGGCACCGGCATCGACGGCCGCCACCGTCAGCGACGCGCCGGCGTCGACGCGAGTCCACGCAGCGGCGCTCTCGCGACCGTCCGCCGTGAACGCGATCAACTGCAGTCGTGCGCCGTCGGCAAGATTCGCGCGTTCGATCCGCCAACCGGAACCCTCCGGCCGACGCGCGAGCAGCACGGTGTCGAACGGGCTTGCCGCCGGCGGCAGCGTAAATGGCCCGGATGCGTCGTCGATCGGGACCGGCCCGGCATCGGATGCGCACGGCGGCTCGCCGCTCTCAGGCGGCACGGCGGGATCGGCCGTCTCGAAGCCGTTGCGCATCAATACCAGGATGGTGCTGTTGCCGGCGTTCGCCGTGACGGCGCCGGCATTGGCGCTCACCGTCGTGACGACGTCGCCTCCAGGCGCATCGGCGCGCACCGGCACGCTGACCAGCCAGCTCAGACTGCGGCTGCCCGGCAGCACCAGGTTGTTGTCCAGCAGCGCGCCGCTGCCCGCCGGCGTGCATTGCGCACCGTTGCCGCCGTTCGTGCAGGTCCAGGTCGCGGCCGCCGCGTTCAACTGCGGCGGCAAGGTCATCGCAATCGTCCCGGGATTCGCGCTGACGAGGCCCGTATTGCTCAAGGTGACCGAGTAGTTCAGCACCTGGCCATAGCGCACATAGGTACGGCCTGCGCTGATCGTCAGCGACAGATTCGGCAGACTGGCGACGAAGTTCGCGGTCACGTCGACGTTCGCCGTGACGTTCGTATCCGTGCGCGGGTTGGCCGTGGAACCGTCGCTCCACTGCGAGAACACATAGCCTGAATCCGGCATCGCGGTGACCGCCGAGCCGTTGCCGTGGTTGGCGACCGTTTGCGACGTGCCGCCGTTGATCGTGCCGTTCGGCCCGGCCGCATACGTGAGCGTCCACACCTGGGCATCGAGAGACAGCGCGGCCAGGTTGTCCCGGACGGCGCCGCCGATACCGGCGAAGATGCCCGCCGCCAGCAGCGCACCGTTGCCGTCGAGCGCCAGCCCATGGACGTTGCCGTCGGCCGAAGGATTCCAGGCGGCATCCGCGGCGCCGGAACCGCCGGCCGTCAATTTGGCGATGTGACCGCGCGTCTGGCCGCCGATGTTCGTGAATGCACCGCCCGCAAAGACTGCGCCGCCGTCGACGGCCAGCGTGATCACCTTGCCGTTGGCCGACGGATTCCAGCTCGCATCGACCGCACCGTTGCCGCTGCCCGCGAGCTTGGTGATGTAATTGCGCGACTGGCCGCTGATGGTGGTGAACAAACCGCCCGCATAGACGCCGCCGCTGCCGTCCAGCGCCAGCGCGCTCACCGAGGCATCGGCCGACGGATTCCAGCTCGCGTTTACCGCACCGGTGCCGCCGGCGGAAACCTTGGCGATGCGCTCGTGCGACTGCCCGCCGACGAGGAAGAAGTTGCCGCCCAGGTAGAGCGAGCCAGCGCCATCCAGAGCGAGCGCTTCGACCGTGTAGTTGACATTGGGATTCCAGCTCGCATCCACGCTGCCGGTTCCCGTCGCGGAGACCTTCGCCACGTACTGGCGCGCGAAGCCACCGATGTTGGTGAAGTCGCCGCCGATGTAGAGCGCGCCATTGCCGTCCAGTGCCAGCGCGGCAACCCCGCCGCCATTCGGCGTGAGGACCGCGGCATTCCAGCTCGCATCCGCCGCGCCGGCGCCGCTGCCTTCGAGCTTGGCCACCCGGTTGCGCCCACGATTGCCGATGACGTCGAAGGAACCGCCGGCGAAAACCGCGCCGCTGCCGTCCACGGCCAGTGTCCTGACCAGGGCGTTCGCGGACGGATTCCAGTCCGGATCGAGCTCACCATTCGGCAACAGCCGCGCAATATGGCGGCGCTCTACCCCGTTGACCGAAGTGAAGTAGCCGCCGAATACGATCCCGCCGTCCGGCTGGCGCGCGACCGTCCACAGGACACCGCCCGGGGACAATTCGATATTCGGGATCGTCAACGGCGCAGGCGCGAACTGCGCCGCGACCGGCGCAGCCGCCATCAGCAGCGAGAGCACCAGCAATGCGGCGAACGTCCGCAGCAAGCCCGTGATGCGCATTTCTTCCCCCTTCTGCCACTGGCCATGCGCGCTTCCACGCGCGGATACCGGTTGAACGTCGGCAATGACGGGCGCGAAACCGTTTCGAACCGACGGTCCGCCCGGCGATCCGCGGTGACCGCAATCGTCGGTGCCGACGTCATGACGGCACCGCCCGGCGCATTCGCGCAGGGCACGCCGGCAAACCGGGGCACGATACGGAAGACGCCGAGCCTTGCGGAATCACCTGAACAGGTTAGATTGACCGCGCTTCGGTCAATCCGAATCGGCGGTCGCGCTGCGGTTCCGCTACCGCGGCGCGACCGCGGAAGCGTCCCGACCACGGCGCGGCGGCATGGTCTGCCACACGCCCTGCGCCGCTCGCTTCGACGCAGCAGGCTGCATGTGGCGATCGCGCCCATACCGCCTCGAACCGGACCGCCGCACCACCGGCGTGCCGTTCCTCCGGAGAAGAATGCAACGATGAGCGCTGCGACGACCGACGACATCTACCGGCTGTGGGACGAACTCGGCGACTTTCCCGTCGGCCAGCCGGATCGCGCCCTCGATCACCTGCTGGCGCGCGCGTGCGAAATCTTCGCCTGCCGTAACGCGCTGTTCGCCGTCGTCGTCCGCCTGCCTGTCCCTGCGCAAGGCGATCCGTTGAACGGCTGGCGCCCGCGGCTGTCCCGCACCTTGAATCCGAGCCCGCTGCTCGCCGCGTCGGTGAAGACCCGCGTCGACACCGTGATGAAGTCGGAACCCGATATCGCGTCGATCATCGCTTCCGCCGGAAACGAACCGTTCCTCGTCCGCCTGCTGTTCGAAACGCTGCCCGGCGAGTGGTTCGAAAGCGATTTCTACCGGCGCCACTTCCTCGACGTGGGACACGCGGATCAACTGTCGGCACGCTGCGCCTTCAACGACGACGTCAGGACCCACCTGTTCCTTTACCGCGGACCGGACCAGCCGCGCTTCACCGCGGACATCAAGGCACCGTTCACGCTCGCCGTACGTGGCCTGAAGTGGTTCCAGCACCGATTCCTGCTGAGCCACGGCATCCATGTCGCGAGCGCGCCGCTCACGCCGACGGAGCGCAGCGTCCTGCTCGCGCTGCTCGGCGGCGAGACGGAAAAGCAGGTCGCGGAAGCCATGAACAAGAGCCGCAACACCATCCACATCCACATCAAATCCATCTATCACAAGTTCGGTGTCCGCAATCGCTCCGCGCTGACGGCGCTGTGGCTGGGCCAGGGCAGTTCCATCGGCAAGCCGCGAACCGACCCGGCAAATACCGGCACGCGGCGATGACGGCACAGATGTACTGATGGCTGTTCGGTTCGCTCGGCACGCCGCGTTCTGCAACGGAACAATGCAGAGCAAGGCGGTGGAATCGTGCGCAGGAATTTCAATCCCAGGATGCTGCCGCTCGCCGTCGCACTGTTCGTGCTCGGCGGCTGTGCGGCCCATCCACCGCGCAACGATCAGCCGGTGGAAATCCGTGTGGGTGAAAGCAAGACCGTCGGCCCCGACGGTCTGGAGCTGACCTTGCGTTACGTGTCCGACGACTCCGGCTGCCTGTCGGCGAAGGATTGCTCGACGAAACTGTTCCACGGTTCGATCGGCGCGCGCAAGGGCGACAAGAGCGACCTGATCCAGGCGCAGGCGATCCTGCAGGCCGGCCATGTGCTGACGCTGAATCTGGACGGCTACACCTTCCTGCTCACCGACATCCGGCGCGACAGGCAGAACCGCTATGCGGCCACGTTCGTCGTGCCCGATGCCGCCGCGGCGTCCGACGCATCGCCTCCGGTCGGGAAATCGAAGCGCAGAGAAGGCGACGCTTTCCTCGCCGAGAACAGGACCCGGCCCGGCGTCATCACGACGGCGAGCGGCCTGCAATACGAAGTGCTCGCGCAAGGCAACGGCGCAAAGCCGCTGGAGAGCGATTCGGTCCAGGCGCGCTACACCTGTCTGCACATCGACGGCACCGTCTGCGACGGAAAGAAAACCGAACCGCAGGTATCGACGTTCAAGCTGCGCGACGTGATCAAAGGCTGGACCGAAGGACTGATGCTGATGCCGGCGGGCTCGAAATACCGCTTCGCCATTCCGCCGGAACTCGCCTACGGCGAACGTGGGCCGGCGTCGATTGCGCCGAACGAAACGCTGATCTTTGAGGTCGAGCTGCTGGGCATCGTGCCGGCGCAGAAATGAGCGAGGCTATGGATCATGAGCCTCCATTTGTCGATGCTACGACCGCGCCGCCTATTCGGTATTCCGGCGGTTAGCAACAAACAGGGCATCGCCTTCGCTCACCATTGACGCCGCCAAGCACTGCCTAATCGTTGCCATCCGGCTCGAGCATGCAGCTCACATCATGTCGCCAACCAACTATCGCTGGCTTTTTTACGGATCCGCAACGCCGCCGACAGGCGAATGCGTCGAGGTGCGACAGCACCCCGTAAACCGACATCGCTCGCCGTCCCCAGCCTTCGGCGCAGCTTGCTGGGCCTTCAAGGCACGGATAACCAGCCCCCGGGTCTTCGCCAGAACCAGAGCGCTCGACAGCGTAACTTGTAGGAGCCACCAAGTAACCACAGCCATTAGACCGACGAGAAAGAAGGTCTTCGATGTGGTCAGCCCCTGATCAAAATAATGAGCCACGGCAAATCCCGCCATGGAGACGAGCAATGCCGGAACCATTGAAAGTTCAAATTTATAACGTGTTACAAAAACACGAATATATCTTTGCGCAATCAATTCGCCGTCAGTCTTTTGCTGCAGGTAGGAGTTCCAGTTCCCTGCCAGTCTCGGGTATTCCTTCCTGATCCATTCATCGGCCCAGTTCACCTCTAATGCGGAACCTATATTTTCGAGAATTAGCCCAACCACAAGGCACAAGCAAAAACCGGTCATTCCGATCGGAATAACCATGTCTATCCATGTACGCGCATCACGAAGTGCCGGCCAGAAAACACCGCTCAACCACGGCGCAGTTGCGACAAAACCGGGCACAAGAATGACGACAAGTACACGATAGACATCAGGCTTTACTACGCTGGTCATATCCACGACAGCAGCTCTCCCGGAAGTTTCGACTCGACAACAACGAAAGAGTGGCGCGTAGGTTCTCATTCTCTCAGGAGCCCGCGTCAAATTCCTGGAAATCTGCAGACAACAAAGCTAGCCGTGATCAGCACAACTACTCGTCAGTAGGCTAGACAACATCCCACCCCACCGCCCCCTTCTCCAGCACAGCCTCCGCCAACGCCTCGATCGCCTTGTCCTCATTGATCGCCATCCCCCGGACATTCCGCCGCAGTCTGCGCCGCGCCTGCCGCGTGAAGACCTCGGCGATCGTGATGGCGCTCTGCTGCTCGGGATGGTTTTCTCGCACGAGGCTGTCCGCGCGCGACAGCACGCAGAGTCCGACGAAGATGTCGATCGCGATGTCGGCGATGCGCTTCTGGGCGTGCTGTTCGTCGGCGATGCCTTTGCCGTACTGACGCAGCAGCGCGTCGGCGGATTTCGACAGTTCGACGACGTATTTCTCGTAGACGGTCGCGGCCTTGCGCAGGCTCGGATGCAGTTCACGCAGGATCTTGTCGGTGCCGTAGCCGGTGGTCTCGCTGGCTTTGCGGCGGACGTAGGTGCTGAGCACGCCGAAGCCCTTGATCGGGTCGTTGAAGATGTTGCCGACGGCGTGCTTGAGTTCGTTCAAGGTCGCACCGACGTCCTTGAGGCCGGACAGTGCGATGTAGAGGCGCAGGATCTCGTTGGTGCCTTCGAAGATCGACAGGATGCGCGTGTCGCGCGTGATCTGCTCATACGGGAATTCGCGCATGAAGCCGTTGCCGCCGGCGATCTGCAGCGCCTCGTAGCTCGCGCGCTGGACGGCTTCGCTCGCGAAGACCTTGCTCATCGCGGCTTCGACGGAATAGTCGGTGCAGCCCGAGTCGATGTAGTGGGCGACCATCCAGACCGCGCTCTCGGCGGCGAAGCAGTCGACGGTCATCTGCGCGATCTTCTCGCGCACGAGGCCGAATTCGGCGACGGGCTTGCCGAACTGCTTTCTGTCCTTGTCTTGCGCGCAGGCCATCCGGATCAGGGTCTTCATGCCGCCGACGGCGCCGCCGCCGAGGCCGGTGCGGCCGTTGTTCAAGATGGCCATCGCGACCTTGAAGCCCTTGCCGACTTCGCCGAGCACCTGGTCGGCCGGCACCTTGACGTCGCTGAAAGCGACCGTGGTCGTGCTGCTCGCCCGTATGCCCATCTTGTCTTCGTGCGGGCCGTGGCTGACGCCGGCCTGTTTCGCCTCGACGATGAAGGCCGTCATCTTGCCTTCCGGCGTGTCGGTCTTCGCGAACACGGTGTAGAAGTCGGCGATGCCGCCGTTCGTGATCCAGATCTTTTCGCCGTTCAAGGTCCAGGTGCCGTCGTCGTTGCGCACGGCCTTGGTGCGCACGGACGCCGCATCCGAACCGGCGCCGGCTTCGGTCAGGCAGAACGCGGCGATCATTTCGCCGGTCGCGAGCTTGGGCAGGTACCTGGCCTTCTGCGCGTCGGTGCCGAACAACAGCAGGCCCTTCATGCCGATCGAGCTGTGCGCGCCGATGGTCAGCGAGACCGACGAGTCGTGCGAACTCGTCTGCGTCAGCACGCGCGCATACGCCGCATTGGAGAGACCCAGGCCGCCGAATTCTTCGGGAATGATCAGGCCGAACAGGCCCATGTCGCGCAGCGCCTGGATGAATTCGGGCGGCTGCTCGGCCTCGCGGTCGTAGTGCTTGAGATCGGCGTGCTTCGGCGCGAGGAAATCATCGATTGCGTCGAGCATCGCGCCGAGCACTTCGCGATCCCTGTCGCGCATCTTCGGATACGGGAACAGGTTCTCTTCGACGATCTCGCCGAAGAACAGGTTCTTCGCGACGCTCTGGTCGCGGCGCAGGGTGTCGGCTTGTGCGGCGGGGGCGTTGGCGGCAGGGGTTTCCATGAGCGAGCTCCATAGGCATGACGCGATGCGGCAGTGTGGTATCGCCGCGCGGCCGGGCGCAACAGGCAAAGTGGATTGAGCGCTTGAGCTTTCTGTGGTGGAGGCGTGCGCTGCATCGCAGCATCGCGATGCGTCCGATACGGCGTCGCGCCATCGCACCGCGCGCGGCGGATGCACATGAGCCGGACGCGCAGCCGGCGGCGTCGTGGATCCGCAAGGAACGTCGCTGCCGGATGGTGCGCGAGCCGGTCGCACCCGCATCGAGCCGGTGCGGACGCTTTCCTGCCGACGACACGCCTGACGAATCACTTGAACCCCGCACAACCGCTGCGTGACGACCCGAACGTTCGCCTGCCCTCGCCGGTGCGGCCCTCAGCACCGCGCGTCGACGACGACCACGCAACGACGCTCGCTCGCCTCGATCCCAAGCTCTCGTCGTCGACGGCGCTTCTAAAGCCACCGAATCTGCACGTCACCGAACGCCGGCACGTTCACGCCACCCCTGTCACTTGCGCGGCGATTTCTGCCTGTGGCCGTCGGCGGAGATCCCCGAAACAGGACTGTGCCCGTCCAGCTGCGAGCCGTCGGCCGCAAGACCGGCTCTCTCCCGCGTCGTCAGGACGCGATCGAAGACGAATACATCCTCCTGCGCCGTTGCGCGAATCACCGGCGGCGCGCGCTTTCCGCACGCCTCCGAAGACGGCGCCAACGGGCTGCCGCATCAACCGCCGAAATCCGCCGCAAAGATCTGGTCGTTGCCGCCGCTGTAGGCCAGCTGGAACGCACCCTGAGCCGCCGCGCTGAAGCCGCTGACGACGACGGTGACGAACTGATTGCTCGTGCTGGTCCAGCTCAGCGTGCTCTGGATGCCGCAACCGTCGTCGTCGGCGACGGTGGGGAAACCGCCGCGGATCTGGAGCACCGTATCGAAGCCCGCGAGGCCGCAGGTCGCGAACGTATAGGTGTAGCCGGCCTGCGCGTTCAGCGCATAGATCCATTGGCCGCGCGGGCCGATGCGGCCGATCGTCGTGGTCTGCACGGCCGGCGTCGGCAGCAAGGTCGTCGTCACGTTGTGGATCGTGACCGGATATTCGTAGCGCCCCCAGGCGGAGTTGTTGGCGGTATAGGCTTCCGTGCCGCCGCTGTCGGCGAGGTAGATCACCGGGTAGTAAATGCCGACCGGCACGCTGTCGTCGATGAAATAACTGCCGAGGTTGAGCAGCGCCAGACTGTTCGGGAACGGCGGCACCGTCGCGAGGTAATAGCTGCGGCCCAGATAGACCGCGCTGTCGTAGGCCATGCGCGAGCCGCTCAGATAGACGTCGACGGCCGGATTGACGAGGTTGTCGGTGCCGAGGTTCTGCAACGTGACGGCGCCGCTGAAACCGACGCTCTGGCCGTGGGTGTAGCTCGAAAGCATCGTCGTCGCCGACGAATAGAGCGCGTTGTTGCTCGCGCTGCTGTCGTCGGTGCGATACATGACCAGGCTGCCGTCATGCAGGGCGATGCCCGGGTAGGCCCAATGGATGGCCGCCGTGTCGTCGGCCTGCAAGGTCGGATCGCGCGCCCATTTCGGTCCGTAGTTCATCGTCGACGGCCAGAACACGTTCTGCGTTTCCCAGGGGTGCTGCAGGCCCCAGGAGTGGCCGAGTTCGTGCAACAGGGCCTGGCGGAAACTCCATGGCGTCGTGGTGTCGCTCTGCGTGCCGTAGGCATCGTCGAGCGTCCAGTTGTACGCCGGATTCACGGCGATGTCGGATTCGACGATGGGGCCGTTGTCGACCCAGCGCGAATAGCAGATGGCCAGGGTGGTCGCGCCCCAGGGCGCACCGAACTGCGCGTTCATGTCGGCGTCGCCCGGAAAGCCGGCGAGGTCGTAGCGGTCGTTGCGCCAGCCCCAGGTGCCGGTCGGTGCCTGCACGCGGAAGATGTCGCCGTAATGGTTCCATTCCGCCATCTGGTTCTGGTCCGCCGGCGACCAGGTCCAGGTCAGCGGCAGCGGGTTGAACGTGACGAACGGCGCAGGCCGGCGCTGCACGACGTAGTCGGGCACGAACGGCAACAGAGGCTCCACGGCCGCCGGCCTGCGC
>Ga0247823_10002140_pt1 | contig 16355 bp, 13 predicted proteins | sample 13C_PalmiticAcid_2_FD_192426 | JGI IMG/M metagenome (GOLD analysis project Ga0247823, IMG submission 192426) | Soil microbial communities from agricultural site in Penn Yan, New York, United States - 13C_PalmiticAcid_Day30 | ecosystem: Environmental > Terrestrial > Soil > Agricultural land...
CTCGTCGCGCTGCCCTTCGTCGGCGCCGCGATTGCGCAGTTCGGACCGGTCCATCGGTTGACGCAATCGCGGGCCTGAAGCGCGTCTGCTTTGGGGTGGAAAGCGGACGTCGCGACGACTAGATCGATATGATGGCTGATCGTCGTAGAGAGTTGCTGAGTACCGCCTTTGAGAACTCATCTGGCCGATGGATTTGGTATACGAACGCTTGGTCGCATGGAATTATCGTTAGTGCGGAAGAGCGCGAAATTTACCTTGCGTTCAACCCTATCGATTTTCGGCGGGCGATAAGGGGACGTCAAGCTACCGAACCCAAGCGTCCCTACTGGCAGACACTTCAACGCTTGTTGAGCGCGGCAATTTTTGGGCGTGACCCTGCCTCGCGGTAAAGGATAGCGAAACGACCGCAGCCGGTCGCTTCCAGACATATGGATGCATTTTGCCGCGAAGGGCCGTTTTCTAAGATTCCCGCCTTAAACCGGACTAACCGCAAGCGGCCATTGCGTCATCCCCGAGAACTCCGGGGCGTCAAAATTTATGCCCGCACAAACGGCATCCTCGGGTTCCCGAGCACACCATTGTTATAACTCGCTTGAAGTAGCAATTTGACCCCACGGCCGCCTGCTGCTGCTTTTCACTTAGTGCCCACAACCGGCGGGAGGGTAGCAGTTGATCCTACCATATTTCGGATGAGTTGGCATAAACCCGAGCGCCTGACTGCAGGCGCAATCGGCGAGCGTGCCTCTTGGAAGCAGGCCGCCGTTTGATACACGTCGGGGATCCGGTTCGTGGTGCTCGACGGCCATTGCTGCGGGGTGTGCAAGGCAACCACGACGCCATCGCTGTGTGTGTGATCGGCGCGCCTAACGGGCACAGCTGGCGCCCTGCTCACTCGAGATCAGACGCGCGAATAAAATTTGAAATAGCGTGAGAGCCGAGTAGGCGGAAATTACATCCAATATGGCAACGAAATAGGAGATATGACCGAAAAAAGGCTTTCCTGCAATATATCCGGCACATAGCCTTTTGGGATCGAAGGGGTAAATTGCTCCTTCGAATGCGATTCGGAGGGGCCGCTTGTCTATAAAACTCATAGATGTGCTCGCGCTGAGTTCGATGCTCGTCAGCGCATCGCCGTCATTTGCCGCGGAAACCATTACCTATACCTACGATGCAAAAGGGCGACTCGTGAAGGTCGAACGGACGGGCACGGTGAACAATGGGGTCAAGACAGAGTATACGCATGACAAGGCCGATAATCGACAAAACGTCAAAGTGACGGGCTCCTCCAACGCATCGCCACCCTAAAACGTGGCTCGAAACGAGCGGCCTAATGTTTGTTAGCGTCGCAAGGCTGCAGCGGAAGTAAATGCACTGGCGCAGGCCAGAGAGGGGGCAAAGATATGGGTGTTAGAAATTTGCGTGGCGACGCGAAGCTAATTGGCGCGTCGTTTGTTACCGCGATGCTCTTTTCTTCGTTGGCTTGTGCGCAGGATACCGGCCGCCAGTTCGATGCTCCAGTCAAGACTGTCGACGAGAAAGGAATGGATCTCGTAAATGGGCAAGTGCGACTGTCAGTCCCGCTAGTTTCGTTCGGAGAGGCGGCAACGAGTCTTAAATCTTCGTTCGAGTTCTCTACACCATACAAAATGCAGCCAAGGGCGGACTTGCTAACTCCAAGGACTGGGTTGACGACGGACCTCATCAATGAGTTCGGTTACATAAATGGTGCTACTATAGGCCAAGCTTCGGGATTTTTTCGTTCACCGATGAACGATTACGCCAATCCGGATGGTTCCACTTACAGTCAGAGCATAGGCCCTGTCCATATGATGCGGTTAACGCCGCCGGGTGGCAACCCTTACTATAGCCCAATATATGATTCGGCGGGGAACAAGCTCATATCCTATACGCCTTGGCAAGGAGCGGGCGTCAGCGAAGTCTTCAGCGGAATCGAAATGGCCAATGGAGAAAAGTGGACCTTTTTTCGCGATTTTGTCACTATTCCTCCTAGCGGTATATACGGACAGCAGAAGCTGGAGCGCGTGCGATTTGCCGTTTCGTCACGAGGCTACGGCATTCAATTTCTGTACCGATCAGATGTGACGCCAACCACGTATCCGAACTCCGCGAATTGGTCATCGCCGGTGAAAGTGACTGCCTACAACCGGGCACAGATATATTGCAACGAAAGTTTGAAGGCAGAGTGTCCTGCGGTATCCGCGCTCCCGTCCGCTCAGGTGAGTTATAATGACTCCGCCCAAACGGTCAGAATATCGGAGCCGGGATCCACTGAAGGCATTGAAATCGTCAAGTCCGGGGCGAATTTCGTCGTTCGGCATTCTGCCGTTCCAGGTTCGTCTACCACATACACGATCGGCGCGTCTAATGATGGCCCCTTCGTCCAGTCGATCACCGACACGAACGGAACCTACAATTACACATATGTAGTCGACAACGACGATAGTGGATATGTGCCATTCATGGGGGCAACGTCAACAAACCCTTTGGGCGGCGTAAAGGAGGTGGGTGGCCACACTCTTTTCGGGCAGATGACGGTCTACAAGGATGAAAATCCCCGCAATTGGTGGTCACATGTTTCAGCACATCCGGGAGACTATCGGGTCTATGGATATACCGATCCCGAGCAAGGTGGAATAAATCTGGGCCGGGATAACCGAAACAATATCACACTCGCCGAGCGCAGCCCGAAGTACGGATCGGGGCTTTCGCCAGTCACGATCTATTCGGCGGTTTATCCGATCCATTGCGAGAACCCGCGGACCTGCAACAAGCCGACGTCCGAGACCGATGCGCGCGGCGCTATTACCAATTATACATATGATTCCGCGCACGGCGGCTTGCTGACGAAGATGGAGCCCGCCCCGAGCGCGGGAAGTGCGCGACCTTTGACCGTACGGACCTACGTCCAGAAATATGCCTATGTGAAAAACGCTGGTGGCGCACTGGTCCCGGAAACGACTTCCATTTGGATGCCCGCGACGGAGACGATCTGCCAGACAGCGGCAGGAAGCAGTACGCCTGTGTGTGATAGTGGGGCGCAGCAGGCAACTACCGCTTATGAGTATGGTGCTGACGGTACCGCAGATAATCTTTTGCTACGCGGAGTCGCAGTTACGGCCGGCGGTATTACTCTGCGCACTTGTTACGGTTATGACTCCCTAGGCCGCAAAATCAGTGAGACGCAGCCCGCCGCGAATCTCGCCACATGCCCGTAAAGGAGGAAAGTGTCATGAATCTTCCTAAGCTGGGCCGCGGCCTGATCGCGTTCGCTACTGCGGCTCTCAGCGTCGTTGCGCAGGCACAGACGTCGCCATCGCCCTACACGAGCGCCGCACGCTATGACGCAAGCGGAAAGGTGACCGGTACAATCGCACCCGATCCGGATGGAGCGGGCCCGCTGGCTTATGCAGCTACGCGCCTGACCTATGACGGAGCAGGCCGCCTAACGAAGACGGAAACAGGCGAACTTGGAAGCTGGCAATCCGAACTCGTGGCTCCGGCTAGCTGGCCCTCGGGCCCGACGGGCTTTTCGGTGCTGTCGTCTGTCGAAATCAGTTACGATGCATTCAATCGGAAGTTGAAGGAAGTTTCGAAGGGCTCCGACAATCTTCCGGTGTCGGTTGTCCAATATAGCTACGATGTTCTTGGGCGGTTGGAGTGCACGGCACAACGGATGAACCCTGCCGTCTATGGTAGCCTGCCTGCCAGCGCCTGCACGCTCGGCACGGAAGGAAGCTTCGGCCCCGACCGTATCGTCCGCAACAGCTATGACGCGGCGGGCCAACTGTTGAAGGTGCAGAAGGCGTATGGTACCGCGCTACAGGAAGATTATGCGACGTACACCTATAGTCCGAACGGCAAGCGCACGAGCCTGACCGACGCGCGCGGGTACAGAGCGTCAATGACCTATGACGCGTTCGATCGCCAGACGCGGTGGAACTTCCCTTCGCCCACCACCCCCGGCATCGCCTCGACGACCGACTACGAAGAATATGGCTACGACGCGGCCGACAATCGGACGAGCCTGCGTAAGCGCGACGGTTCAACAATCACCTATCAATACGACGCGCTGAACCGAAACACCGTCAAGATCGTGCCCGAGCGGTCGGGGCTCGCTACAACGCATACGCGCGATGTCTATTATGGCTATGATCTTCGCGGACTGCAGACTTACGCAAGGTTCGATAGCGCTTCGGGTGAAGGTATAACCTTCACCTACGACGCGTTCGGTCGGCTTGCTCACACAGCGACATCGATGGACGGCGTATCGCGGGCGGTCGCCTCCTGGTTCGATCGGAACGGCAATCGCACCGATATGGCGTGGCCGGACGGGACGATGACATATTTTGGCTATGATGGGCTCGACCGGATGGCATCGGCGCAGTCCGGTGCCGGCGTCGGAGCAACGACCTTTCAATATAACAACCGGGGCCTCAAAATGTTCGAGGTCGGGGCGCTCTGGTCCGCTCGATACTATGACAATGCGGGCCGCCTCATCGTCATCCACCACGATCCGCTTCCTTTCGGCGGATCCAATTTCGTCGCCTACATGTATGATTATAATCCGGCCGGGCAGGTCGCGACATCAATCATCAACAACGATGCGTATGTGTGGACGGGGCATTACAACGTAGACCGCACTTATACTGCCAACGGCCTCAACCAATATACATCTGCGGGACCCGCATCATTCGCCTATGATCCAAACGGCAACCTGACCTCGGACGGGGTGACGGTCTATGTTTACGACGTAGAGAACCGGCTGGTGAGCGCGAGCGGCGCAAAGAATGCGACACTTCGCTACGATCCGCTCGGCCGGCTCTATGAGGCGGTCGGTAGCGGCGCAACGACACGGTTCCTGCACGACGGCGACGAACTGGTCGCCGAATATGACGGCAGTGGCACGATGCTGCGGCGCTACATGCATGGCACGGCCGTCGACGACCCGATCGTGTGGTACGAGGGCAGCGGGGTTTCTGCATCAGCGGTGAGACGGCTTCGTACCAACCATCAGGGTAGCGTCGTACTCGTCACCGACAATGATGGCGCGATCGTTTCAATCAATAAATATGACGAATATGGGATACCCCAATCGGGCAATCTCGGGCGGTTCCAGTACACCGGTCAGGCATGGCTGCCCGAGATCGGCATGTATTATTACAAGGCCCGCATCTATTCACCGACGCTCGGACGATTTATGCAGACCGATCCCATTGGTTATGACGACCAAGTCAATTTGTACGCATACGTCGGGAATGACCCGATTAATAGAATGGACCCAAAAGGCGAGCGAGGGGCGGCAGTCGCAGCCGGTCGCGTCTGTGCTGCCAGGCCATTGGAATGCGGCCTTGCAGCAGCAGGCCTCGCATTAATTTGGGCGTCTGCAACGATTTCGGGCGATCAGGCCGACAGAATTCGTAATGGACGTCGCGTGCGGTCGCCTAGCGATCTTATGGTTCCTCCTGAACCCGTTCTTCATGACTCAAGCGATGCTCGGCGGCCGGAGGATCGGCGTCGGGGCACGCGTCCGACGGATGCCCCTCGCGGGACCCGACCGGTAGACAGTGTTGGAATCGATAAGGATGGAGTCCACGACATAAAGGATGGCATCGGCGCGAAGCCCAATGATTGGGTAGGAATAGCTCCGAATGGCGATATTTACACGACCGATCCACTTACCGGAGAGGCAATAAATGATGGCAATGTGGGAGATTATGGAATCGAACTAGGATCGAAGGGCGGCAGAGACAAAAAAGGGCCTCGCAATCGTGGATGGGGAGACGACTATTGAACGTACCCGTTCTAGCTTCCTGCGCTGTCTGGCACAATTTTTTGCCGGTTCAGGTGATCCGGGAAGCAGTCAATCTTGCGCCCAAAATATCGTGGTCTCGAGGAGACACGCCAAACGGGAAGACCCCAAAGGATCGAACTTATTGCAGATTTGAAATCGGCACAATCGACCTAGGAATGGCAAATTTTGATCGAACGCCATTCGAAAGGTTTTCTTCTTTGAAACGTATAGGAGGATTTTTCTCCAGTGGCGGGGTAATTATCTTTTACTTGAAGCCCTTGAGTGATGTTGAATTGTATTTAAATTACAAATTTCTCGAGATGCTCTCAAGAATTCCAGCGGAGATTGTGATTAGGTAGATCTAGGCGCTTGTCCCAACAGGCTGCATTATTATGTTTTGACAGACGATTTCTGTATCGACGACATGTAGGCGGCTACGGTAGATGCGACATTACTGCAGTTGCGATCGGCAGACACTGAATCTTCGTCAAATCGGACAAATGGCATGCTTGAGGATTGACTTAGACGTTTCGGAAATTTCAGCGGCGAAGGCTGCCTTAACGTGAGTTGGGAACCGAAGCACCGGCATATGGATCATATGGGAGTGGCGACCCCGGCGTTAGCTGCTGAGGTAGCAATCGTACCGTTTCTGCGGTTGCCACTCGAGAGCTGCCTTCTTTGAAGCTCGTGAATCCCGCGAGGGCCTCGGCGATAGAGGATGCTCCGAACAAGATGAAACAACCTATCGCCACTGTGATACCACGGCGCAATTCGAGCCTTCCTGAAAACATCAGCAACCCGATCGCCGCAACAGCAAGGATGGCGACGGCCGTTGCGGTCGTTCCCAATGCGGCGCTTTGTACCCAAGTGACTCCATCGGCGATCGGACTGCCCGTCGGCGGATCGGAGAGGGAAGCTGCAGCTGAATACATTGAGTGATCCCTCGGTTGGCTTTCGACGAGATTAGAACATGATGGCTGGCGTCGAACAAGCTCCCAATGTGGCGACAATGTTTCAATTTCAGCTTGGCACCGTCATGCTGTGCAGGCTATCCCGGCTAGGGAACGCAAAGCGATTTCGCAGGGCGCAAGGGGGATCGGGTGAAGCTGACGAAGCGTATCGCTGCATTTTTGGCTGCAACGGCGGGGCTGTTTCATGCCGCGACGGCGCAGGCGCAGGAACTCGCCGACCCCGAAGGCTCGGGCGTTCTCGTATCGGCGGTTCAATGGCTTCAGGGCACGCTCCTCGGCACGGTCGCGACGGTCGTCGCGGTGATCGCAGTCGCGACGGTCGGCTTCATGATGCTGACCGGGCGGATCAACTGGCGCTACGGCGCGACGGTGATCCTCGGCTGCTTCATCCTGTTCGGCGCCGCGAGCATCGTCGCGGGCATTCAGTCTACCGCCAGCCTCGGCCGCTGAGGCATGAACGGGGTCGAACGCGATGTGATGTTCGTCGCGCTGACGCGTCCGCAGATGTTCGCGGGGGTGACCTATAGCTATTTCGTGGCCAATGCGGTGATTGCGACCGAGCTTTTCCTGATCTTCAAGTCGATCTGGGCACTCGCTATCGCACTGGTCGTCCACCTCGCGGGCGTGCTGCTGTGCCTGCGCGAACCGCGTTTCTTCGATCTCTGGCTGACCAAGGTCGGCAAATGCCCGCGCATACGCAATTATTCGATCTGGCAATGCAACTCCTACCGGCCCTGACATCGTCTCCGAAAGTCGTGGCCAGGGAAGCGCCGGCGGGCCGGCACCTGCCCTTTAGCCACCATGTCGACGGGAACACGATTGCGACCCGAGACGGCCTCCTCATGCAGGTCATCGCGCTAAGAGGGCTGTTGTTCGAAACCGCCGACACTGACGAGATCAATTATCGCAAGCGGCTTCGCGACGCGATGCTGCAATCGATCGGCTCGTCGCGCTTCGCGCTCTATCATCATATTGTGCGTCGCCGCGTCGATGTCGGGCTCGATGCGACGTTCGACGATGCGTTTTCGGCGAAGCTCGATACCGCCTGGCAGGGGCGGCTGGACCGGCGCCAGCTCTTCGTCAATGACCTCTATCTGACCTTGATCAGGCGACCTTTGCAGGGACGGGTCGGCCTGCTCGACAGCTTGCGCGAGAAGCTCAGCCGGACGAGTTCGCCCGTCGAGACCGCGGCGCAGGATTTGCGCCAACTCGACGCTGCGCGCGAAGCGCTGATGGCTGCGCTCGGCAGCTACGCGCCCCGGCTACTCTCGGTCTATGAAGGAGAGGCAGGCCCCTGCTCAGAGCCGCTGGAATTCCTCTCGACCCTCTACAATGGTGAGAACAGGCCGGTCCTGCTCCCCACACAGGATGCAGGCGCCTATCTCCCCGACCGGCGGATAAGTTTCGGACAGGAAGCGATCGAACTCGCGCCTGCCGGTCATGCGGACCGGAGCTATCTCGGCATCGTCTCGATCAAGGACTATCCCGGGCAGACGGGCCCCGGCATGTTCGACGAACTGCTGCGCCTGCCCTTCGAACTCACCGTTTCGCAATCCTTCGGCTTCGTCGAACGGCAGGCGGCGCTGGGTCGCATGAACCTGACGCTGCGGCGGATGCGCTCGGCCGAGGATGAAGCGCTGAGCCTCCGCTCCGAACTATCGAACGCCAAGGACGAGGTCGCGGCCGGCCGATCGGGGTTCGGCGAGCATCATATGACGATCGCGATCCGTGGGAACTCGCCCGACGAAGTCGATGCCGGCATCGCCGAAGCGCAGGCTGCGCTCGCCGATCTCGGTATCATCGCGGTGCGCGAGGAAATTGCGCTCGAACCCGCCTTCTGGGCGCAGTTTCCCGGCAACTTCAAATATATCGCACGGCGCGGGCTTGTTTCGACGGGCAATTTCGCGGGGCTCGCGAGCGGGCATAATTTCGCGCTCGGGCAGCCACACGGCAATCATTGGGGCGATGCGGTCACCTTGCTCGAGACGACGGCGGCAGGGCCCTATTTCTTCAATTTCCATCAGGGCGATCTTGGCAACTTCACGATCATCGGTCCCTCGGGCTCAGGCAAGACCGTCGCGCTCAATTTCCTGCTTGCGCAGGCGCGCAAATATAATCCGCGGATCGTCTTCTTCGACAAGGATCGGGGCGGCGAGCTGTTCGTCCGCGCGATCGGCGGGCGCTACGATGTGCTGCGGCCGGGTACGCCATCGGGTCTGAATCCGCTCCGGCTCGATGACAATGCCGCCAACCGGCAGTTTCTGATTGACTGGCTTGCGCTGCTTGCTGGCACAGCCGATGTCGAAGAGCTTGCGCAGATCAAGGATGCGGTCGACGCCAATTATGCGCAGCCGCCGCATCACCGGCGCCTCCGCCATATCGTCGAACTTTTCCGTGGCGGCCACCGGCCGCATGCCGACGATCTCTGGTCGCGCCTCCGCCCATGGTGGGGCGACGGCGAGCGTGCCTGGCTGTTCGACAATGAAGAGGATGCGACCGATCTCGCCGTTCGGTCGGTCGGGTTCGACATGACGCAGATCCTCGACGACCCGGCCGTGCGCACGCCCGCGATGATGTATCTGTTCCACCGCGTCGAGGAACGGCTCGACGGGAGCCCCGCGATCATCGTCGTCGATGAAGGCTGGAAGGCGCTTGACGACGATGTGTTCGTCCGCCGGATCAAGGATTGGGAAAAGACGATCCGCAAGCGCAACGGTATCGTCGGCTTCGCGACGCAGAGCGCTCAGGATGCGCTCGAAAGCCGGATCGCGAGTGCGATCATTGAGCAGGCGGCGACACAGATCTTCATGGCGAACCCCAAGGCGCGCCTTGAGGATTATGTGAATGGCTTTGGGCTCACGCCGCACGAATATGAGCTGGTGCGCTCGCTTCCCGACAGCGCGCACTGCTTCCTGATCAAGCATGGCAATGAAAGCGTCGTCGTGCGCCTCAATCTTTCGGGCGAGCGCGAACTGCTGACGATCCTCTCGGGGCGCGAACGCACCGTACGTCTCCTCGATGAGCTTCGCGCCGAACATGGCGACGCGCCTGAGGCTTGGTACGACACGCTGATGGAGCGTGCCTGATGGCTGTTTGCGACGCCCTTCCAGGCCCCCAAAGCTTCGCGCCGAGCATGCTCTATTTTCTCGACTGCCAGGCGCAGTTGATTGGGGCCGAGGGCTATAAAGCCCTTGCCGCGCCGGGATCGACGGCGTCGATCCTTCTGACCGGGATGGTCACTTTGCTGATCGCGTTTCTCGGTTACCGGATGCTGCTCGGGCATACGCCGACCGTCCGCGAAGGCGTGCTGACATTCGTCAAGATCGGTCTCGTTCTCGTCCTCGCGACGAGCTGGCCAGCCTACCAGATTCTCGTTTACGACATCATCCTTCGCGCGCCTGCCGAGCTCGCCTCGGCGATCGGCGGCGCCGCGAACCTCCCGGGGAGTGGCGGCGGACTGGTCGGACGGATCGACGGCGTCGACCAGGCGCTGAAAACCCTGGCGATCGAAGGCGTCGGGCCGGTCCCGCTTGGCCCGGACGGGCGCCCGCTCATGCCGTCGGTGCCGCCACCGCCATTTCTCGGTTTCGACAGTTTCGCGCTGGGTTTTTCCCGCGTCATCTTCCTCGTCTCGGCCGTCGCATCTTTCGCCGTGGTGCGGGTTGCCGCGGCGCTGCTGTTATCGCTTGCGCCATTGTTCGCCGCTTTCCTGCTGTTCGATGGAACGCGCGGACTGTTCGAGGGCTGGCTGAAAGCGTTGATCGGAACGGCTCTCGGAAGCCTCGCGATCGCCATTACGCTCGGTATCGAGCTCGCCTTTATCGAACCGTGGCTGGCTAGCTTGCTAGCAAGGCGGGCAGGTGATCTGGATATCGTCGGTGCACCGGCTCAGCTCTTCGCCGCAGCCCTCATCTTCGCGATCGCATTGGCTGCGGTCATGTGGGTGACGGCGCGCATGGCGATGAGCCTCCGGATTCCGGCGTGGTTGCCTGCATTGCAGAACGGTTGGGTCGCAGCTGCTGCGCAGCGTGCCGAGCCTGCGCGGACGACAGCTACAGCACATCCTCCGATCGAAAGCCGGTCGCGAGCGGCGGCGGTTGCCGATGCCATCGCGATCAACCAGCGCCGCGAGACGGTCGCAGCTGAAGGGGGAGGCGGCTCGCGGGCGGTTCATATCGCGCGCAGTCTTGCCGGACAGGAGCGAGGCGGTCGAATGGACCGCCTGCCCGATCGGGATCGATCGAGCCGACGGACCCGTACCCGTATTTCCTCACGCGCGATTGCCAGGGACAAGCGACTATGAAGAAGCCCGCCCAAGAAGCGCTCGACGCCTATTATGCCGAGGCCGATAGCTGGGCGAAGGATCGCGGCGATGCGCTCCGCGCATCGCGCCGCACCGCCTGGTGGGTTGCGGGCGGCGCTTCGGTGATCGCGGTATGCGAGGCGCTGGCGCTCCTGTTCCTGACGCCGCTGAAGACGGTCGAGCCCTATACGCTGCTGGTCGATCGCCAGACCGGGTTCGTGCAGCAGCTGAAGCCGCTCGAGGCCGAAACGATCACGCGCGACAAGGCACTCACCCAATCCTTCCTCGTCCAATATGTGATCGCCCGCGAAGGCTTCGACATCGACACGGTGCAGGGCGATTATCGCAAGGTCGGCCTCTGGTCGGCTGGCGCTGCGCGCGAGAGCTATATCGCCGAAGTCCAGGTCTCTAACCCCGACAGCCCACTCGTGCGCCTGCCACGCTCTTCGATCGTCGACGTCCAGGTGAAGAGCGTAACGCCGATGAACGACGATACCGCGATGGTGCGTTTCGATACGCAGCGTCGCGATGCCAATGGTCAGGCGCATCCTGCGCAGCCGTGGGTCGCGATCGTCCGCTATGGTTATAGCGGCCAGCCGATGAGCCTTGCCGACCGGATGATCAATCCGCTCGGGTTCAAGGTGAGTTCCTACCGCAAGAGCGCTGAGGCGCTGACGGCGCCCGAGCCTGCCGCCGTAGTGGTGCCGGCGGGCGGTACATCGGGCGCTGGACAATCGCCGGTGCAGGACGCCGGTCGGGCAGTTCCAGGCCGACCATGACGTCCCGTCTCGCCCTTGGCCTTCTGCTGGCATTAGTCGCCGCGGATGCGAACGCACAAATCCGTCCCCAGCCGGGCTACGGGGACGCGCGCATGCAGACGATCGACTATCGGCGTGATCAGGTCGTCCAGATCGAAGGTTCGCCGGGATACCAGGTACTGATCGCGCTCGCGCCGGACGAACGCATCGAGAATGTCGCGCTCGGCGACAGCAGCGCGTGGCAGGTGGTCGCGAGCCAGAGCGGCAACATGCTCTTCGTGCGGCCGACGCAAGACGGTGTCAGCACCAATATGACCGTCATCACCAGCGCGCGTTTCTATGCATTCGATCTCGTGCCCGCCAATGGCGCGCCGCCCTATGAGGTCCGGTTCCGTTATCCCGCCGAGCCGGACGGCAATATGTTCGCCGCCGGTACCGAGGCGGCCACGGTCGGGCTCTATCGTCTCGGCGGTACACGTTCGATGTGGCCGGTTCGCATGCACGACGATGGCGCCAGAACCTATATCGACTGGCCGCAGGACGCAGCGCTGCCCGCGGTATTCATCATCGACGATCAGGGGCGCGAGCGTCTTGCCAATGGCAGTATGCGCGGCGGTCTCTACGTCATCGACAGCGTCCAGGATCAGCTGCTGTTCCGCATCGACCGGAAGACCGCGCGCGCCAAACGCTATCTGCCGCGCAGCGATGCGAAGGAAGGTGGCACGCCATGAACACTCCAGCGCCGGACAGTGCCTCACCCGAGCCCGCAGAGCGCGGTGCCATGCCCCGGGTCGCGCGTCCGCGTGCCGGGCTGTCTAGCACTGCGATCGTCATCGGTGCGGTTCTGGCCGGCATCCTGCTCTTTACGATCCTCGACGCCCGCCGCCGCGCCCTGTCGGCCCCGGCCGTCCGGCCAGCACACGCCGATCTCGTCGGCGCTTCGGAGACGCTACCGACGCTCTACATCCCGCCGGTGCCGCGCGCGGCAGCCGTCCCACTGCTTGCCCCTCCGGCGATCGCGGTACCACTGACGCCGCCGTCGCGGCCGCAAGTCGTGCCGCCGCCAAGCCCGGCCCCAACAGTACCGTCGCCACCGCCGTCCTATGGGCCGCCTGCGGCCCCCGCCGCACCGCCGCGTACGAGTGGCGGCGCGATCCTCGTCATCGACAGCTCGCAGGCGCTTCTGGCGGGCGATCGCGCCACGCCTGCCGCCGAAGGCGGTGCGGCCCAAGTCCAAGCGAGCACCGCGGCTCGCAGCCGGGCAGGTGCCATGTCCAATCGCGCAACGACCGTGCCGCAGGGCACGCTTATCCCGGCCGTACTCGAAACCGCGCTCGATTCGACGGGCGCAGGCTTTGCGCGCGCGCTGGTGCAGCGCGATGTCCGCGGGTTCGATGGCAGCCGCATATTGATCCCGCGCGGCAGTCGCCTGATCGGTGAATATGCGTCCGATACCAGCCCCGGACAGAAGCGTGCGTTTGTCACCTGGACAAGGCTGATCCGTCCCGACGGCGTGACAATTTCAATTGGTTCGCCTGCCACCGATCCGGTTGGCGTTGGCGGCGTCCGGGCCCGCGTGAATAGCCATTTCTTTGAGCGCTTCGCGGGATCGATTCTGCAGACCGCAATGCTGATCGGCGGCAACCTCGCTGCGCGGTCGGTCGGGGATTCGGTCGTCGTCGCGCTTCCGGGTTCCTTCCCGGGCGCCGCCGATACGACGCCCGCTACCCAGATTCCGCCAACGCTGAGCGTCCGGCAGGGAACGAGCGTCAGCGTATTCGTCGCGCGCGATCTCGACTTCACGGGGGTCGAGGCGCCGCGATGACTGCCGCTGCTGTCGCCGATCGGGTCTATCTCTCAAGCTATCTTGCGCCGCTTGCCTTCGCGCTTGAGCGCGCTGACATCACCGATATCTACATCAACCGACCCAGCGAGCTTTGGCTCGAGACGCTTGGCGGCAAGATCGAGCGGCACGACGTGCCGGCGCTCGATGCCCCACTGCTTGCCCGGCTCGCAAGGCAGGTTGCCGCGCTCAACCACCAGGGAATAAGCCGCGAGCATCCTTTGCTCTCGGCAAGCCTGCCTGACGGCTCGCGTATCCAGATCGCGCAGCCGCCGGCGACGCGCGGCGCGATGGCGATCGCGATCCGCAAGCATGTGTCAGCCGATCTGACGCTCGACGACTATGTGTCGGCCGATGCCTTTCGAGAAGTTCGAACTACTGGGAACACACAATCCGCGGTGATCAATCGTGTCCGCGATCTGGTCGACGCCGGCGATATGGGAACCGCGCTCCGCGAGGCCGTGCGTGGGCGGCTCAACATTCTGATCTCGGGAGGCACGTCGTCGGGCAAGACGACTTTCCTCAATGCTCTGATCCGCGAGATTCCGATCGAAGAGCGGCTGATCCTGATCGAGGATACGCCGGAGATCCGGTTGAAGCACGAAAATGCAATCGGGTTGATCGCGGCGCGGAGCGCGCTCGGCGAGGCGCATGTGACGGCGAACGATCTCGTTTCGGCATCGCTTCGTATGCGGCCCGACCGGATCATTCTCGGCGAGCTTCGCGGGTCCGAAGCGTTCGCCTTTCTGCGGGCGGTCAATACCGGGCATCCGGGCTCGATGACGACGATCCACGCCGACAGCGTCGAGCGTGCGTTCGAACAGCTTGCGCTACTTGTTCTCGAGGGCGGGTCTACGCTGCAGCGTGAAGATATTCTCGCTTATGTGCGAATGACCGTCGATCTCGTTCTTCAGCTCACACGCGATGCGAGCGGGCGAAACGTGTCCGGGATCGCTGTGCGGGAAATTCCAATGTGATCGGGCGGACAATGCCGAATTGTAGTTAATCTGGGCCGAAGGGGGGCGCCGTGTTTCTGAGAGAATATCGTCAATTTCTGGCTGCGCTCTACTTGGTCGCAGCACTTTTCTGTATTCCCGCAAATGCGGTGACGGTAAGTGCGAGCGCTTCGCAGCCGACGCTTATTGGTAACACCGTCGCGGGGAAAACCTATCGCGTGACAGCGTCCGGCGTTGCGGATTTGTTCGCTGGATGGAACGGCCAGGGTCTGCCTTTCTCTGCAAGCGGGAAGCCGACCTATGCGTTTCCGGCGCCCTATGCTCCCTTTTACCCGAACGGCCTCGACTACGACCCGAGCAGCGGGCCCACAGCCTATGGCATCGGCGGTCCCCAGAAGCTCTACGGTGTTCTTCTCGGGACGTTCAGTGCATCGCCGCAGAACAGTTCAGCCTATTTCATGATGGGCAATTACTATGTTTTCACGGCAAGCTCGTCGGGCGCGCTCTACGCGAGCATCAATGATTGCTGCTTCTGGGACAACGCCGGAAGCTTTGAAGTGTTGATGGTCGAAGTCCAGGCGGCGACGGTGAGTACCGCCGCGACCCAGCCCGTCTTTATCGGCAATGTGGTTGCAGGCAAAACCTACCGCGTCATGGCGTACGGCATTGCCGATATAGGCGTCGGTTGGAATGGCCAAGGGCTCCCGTTCACCGCAGATGGCAGGCCGACAAGACCGTTCCAGGCTCCCTATGCAGCATTCTATCCGAACGGCCTGGATTATGACCCCGCCAGTGGTCCGACCGCATATGGCGTTGGCGGACCGCAAAAGCTTTATGGTTCCCTCATAGGGGCCTTCACGAATTCGCCTCAAGCTTACGCTGATTTTTTCATGATCGGAGATAATTACATATTTACCGCAGGATCGACAGGCGCACTCTACGCCATGATCAACGACTGTTGCTACAGCGACAATGCGGGCGGCGGTGGATATGAAGTTTCAATGTCTGAGGTGCAGAACTCGGGTGGCGGCGAGACGATCCAATATTCCTATGACGCAAAAGGCCGGCTGGTGAAGGTCCAGCGGAGTGGCGGCGTCAACAATGGCGTGATCTCGGAATATGCCTATGACAAGGCGGACAATCGGCAAAATGTCAAAGTTACCGGATCGAGCAACTCACCGTCACCTTAACAAGCTACGAGAGGCAGGGCTGTTGGACGACGCTCTCACGTCCACGACTATGATCGTGGCGGATGGCATCGGTGTTATCGCAGTTATAATATACTGGAAGTAGCCATTTGAGCTTGGAGAGGCCCGCTCCCGATCTTCACTCAGTTTCTGCAACTCGGCAGCAGGCTGTGACGTCAGACGTAGCTGTGCGCCAGAGTAGCCTCTCTCCAAAGCTCCAAGTATATAGCCATAGCGACATTGTCGCAGACCGAGTGGAGGCGTCAGAATTAATTTCATCACGGACAGAAAGCCTCATTACAGCTCTGAAAACAAAATGCCCGGAATCGCAAATTCATCCAAGTATTTGGATAGAACGCAAATCCTATTATTTGCTAGGTAAAATAATATTTCGCCGAATGTAATATTTTTACCTATCTCTTCGTCGATGTCTGCATTAGTCCCTAATATCTCTACATTTTTTATTTCTAAGTCGATTATTTCGTAAGCATTTTCCAAATTATTGCTTTCGATATAATTTTT
>Ga0247823_10002141_pt1 | contig 16351 bp, 15 predicted proteins | sample 13C_PalmiticAcid_2_FD_192426 | JGI IMG/M metagenome (GOLD analysis project Ga0247823, IMG submission 192426) | Soil microbial communities from agricultural site in Penn Yan, New York, United States - 13C_PalmiticAcid_Day30 | ecosystem: Environmental > Terrestrial > Soil > Agricultural land...
ATCGATGAGGATCGCGCCGACCGCTTCCTTCCATTGACACAGGTGTTCGACGATCTGTCGCGCCGCTACACGCTGACGCCCGACCAGCACCGCAGCGGCGGCCCCGCGCGCTACTGGCACGTTGCGGAGACAGGCGCGCGGCTCGGTCTTATTACGCCACTCACGGGCAATTTCTGTGAAAGCTGCAACCGCGTTCGGCTGACCACGGAGGGAAAACTGTTCACTTGTCTCGGTCATGAGGACCAGGTCGATCTCAAAGCCGCGATCCGAAGCGGCGGACTTGCCGCAGTCGATGCCGCGATCGACGATGCGCTCGCCACAAAGCCCGCGCGCCATGATTTCAACGTCACGCGCGGCGCGGCGCCTTCCGTCGGCCGCCATATGAGCGTGACCGGCGGATGAGCGGTATCCGCCGGGCACTCGTCGCCTCCCCCACCAACCCCGCCGAGGTTGCCGCGCACGAACTGCTGGCGGCGCATGACTGGGTGCACCCGGACGAGGCCGAGATGATCGTCGCATTGGGCGGCGACGGCTTCATGCTCCAGACGCTGCATATGCTGCTGGAAAAGCATCGTAACCTGCCGGTGTTCGGGATGAACCTCGGCACGATCGGTTTCCTGATGAACGAATGGCGGCCCGACGGACTCGACTCGCGCCTGACGCGCGCGCGCCCGTTCCGGGTAACGCCGCTGGTCATGACCGCGACGACGGTGGCGGGCGAGACCCACCATCTGCCCGCGATCAACGAGGTGTCGCTGCTGCGCGAGACGCGCCAGACCGCCAAGCTTGAGGTAACGGTGAACGACCGAGTCGTGCTGCCCGAACTGGTGTGTGACGGCATCCTGGTCGCGACTCCGGCGGGATCGACCGCCTATAATCTGTCCGCGCACGGGCCGATCCTGCCGCTTGGATCGCAGATGCTTGCGCTCACTCCGATCAGCCCGTTCCGGCCCCGGCGCTGGCGCGGCGCGATCCTGCCTGAGAAGACGCGGATCTCGCTCGTGGTGCTCGACCCCGGCAAACGTCCGGTGAGCGCCGTTGCCGACCAGCGCGAGGTCCGCGATGTTGCGCGCGTCGATATCGAGATCGATCCCAAGCGGGACCTGACGCTGCTGTTCGACCCTGAGCATGCGCTGGATGATCGAATCACAATGGAACAGTTCGTGGCCTAGAAGGCGGCGGCAGGAAAATCCGGGCAGAACCTTCCTAAAATTGTTACCCGCACCCGCTTGCCAAGCCCGAAACCCCCTCGTATAGGCGCCGCTCGCTGTCGTTCCCTGATAGCTCAGCGGTAGAGCTCTCGACTGTTAATCGAGCGGCCGTAGGTTCGAATCCTACTCAGGGAGCCAGCGAATTCTCCTCCAGAATCGCCAGTCCGACCGCAGCGCGCCGACGCGCCGATGCGGTTACGGGTATGCGCGCGCCACTCCGTTCCGTGAATGATCGTTCAGCGAATGGACATTTGCGTTAGACTATTCGTTACAACCACATATCGGCACGAGTCGCCGCAGTTGATTAGGAGGAATTTCATGCGCACCGGTCAGTCCCGCCGTTCGCGGGTTGCAGCGCTTGCCCTCGCCCTTGCGTCGGCATCGGTGCTTGCGTCCTGCGCGACGCCCACGCCCTATCAGCCCGCCACCGGCAGCGGTTCATACCGCAACGGATATTGGGACGAGCAGATTGAGAGCGACCGGTTCCGCGTCAGCTTCTCGGGCAACAGCCTCACGTCGCGCGAGACGGTCGAGCGCTACCTGCTCTATCGCGCGGCGCAGCTCACCGTGGAGCGCGGCTTCGACTATTTCATCCTCTCGGATCGCGACACCGAGAAGAAAACCAACACCTATATCGATCGCCCCTTCAACTCCGGCCCCTGGGGCTATTGGGGTCCGTCGTGGCGCTATTACAGCCCGCGCTGGGGCTGGCGCGGCTGGAGCCCCTTCTATGGCGACCCCTTCTGGGATCGCGACATCGATGTCCGCACCGTCGACCGCTACGAAGCGAGCGCCGAGGTGGTTGTCGGCCGCGGCCGCAAGCCCGACAATGTCCGCGCCTTCAACGCGCGCGAAGTCCTCGAGAATCTCGGCCCGTCGATCACCCAGCCGAAGCCGCGCTGAGACCGGCTGAACGTCAAAAAGGAAAAGGGCCGCCCGGGAGACCGGGCGGCCCTTTTCTGTGTCTGGCGCAGCGAGAGCAGCGCTTCGGCGAGATTGCCCCAGCCCCTCCCCTGAAGGGGAGGGGCTAGCGCGCCCTACAGCGCGCCGTGGCAATGCTTGTACTTGTTGCCCGAGCCGCACGGACAGGGCGCGTTGCGGCTGACGCGGCCCGCCCATTGCGACGGATCGTCACCCAGCGCCTCGGCATCGGGACGCGGGATCTGGAGAGCCGGCAACTCGTTCGAGATCAGGCCCGCCGATCCCGCATCCCAATCCGCGCTGTTATCAATCCCGGTCAGCGGATCGATATGCGTCGTCAGGAAATCGGGCAGTTCGGGAAGCTCGGGCGGGGCCTGGAACTGGAACTCAGCCCATGCCAGCGTGCGCGTGACATCTTCACGAATGCTGCCGAGCATCCGCTCGAACATCGCGAACGCTTCCTGCTTATACTCGTTGATCGGTGTCTTCTGGGCGTAAGCGCGCAGGTGAACCACCTGACGCAGCGCATCCAGCGTGCCGAGATGCTCCTTCCAGTGATGGTCGAGATTCTGCAGAAGGATCGACTTTTCGATCTGTACCCAGGTCTCGGGATCGAGATCGTCGGACTTGGCCTTCACGCGCGCGTCGGCCTGTTCACGGATGCGGTTCTCGACATCTTCGGGCTCGAGCCCGTCCTTCTCGGCGATCCACGTCTCGATCGGCACCTCAAGGCCCAGCGTCTTCTGGACATTCTCCTTAAGTCCCTCGACATTCCACTGCTCGGGATAGGTCTCGGCGGGGCAGAAGCGGCCGACGAGATCGTTGACCGTCTCGGCGCGCATATCCTCGACCACGTCGCCGACAGTCTCGGCGTCCATGATGTCCGAGCGCTGCTCGTAGATCACCTTGCGCTGGTCGTTCATGACGTCGTCATACTCGACGACCTGCTTGCGGATGTCGTAGTTGCGCGCTTCGACCTTCTTCTGCGCGGTCTCGATCGCCTTGGTCAGCCACTTGCTGCCGATCGCCTCACCATCGGCGATGTTGTTGCGCATCATCTTGGCGAACAGCGTGTCCGGGCCGAAGATGCGTAGCAGGTCGTCATCGAGGCTGAGGTAGAAACGGCTGAGGCCCGGATCACCCTGACGGCCTGAGCGGCCGCGCAGCTGGTTGTCGATGCGGCGGCTCTCATGCCGTTCGGTGCCGAGCACGAACAGGCCACCGGCTTCGAGCACCTTCTGCTTCTCGGCGGCGACCTCGGCCTTGATTTGCTCGATCGCCGCTTCGCGTTCCGGCCCCTCGGCCATTTCCTTGAGTTCGTCATTCACCCGGAACTCAACGTTGCCGCCGAGCTGAATGTCGGTGCCGCGGCCCGCCATGTTGGTGGCGATGGTCACCGCGCCCAGACGGCCGGCCTGCGCCACGATATGCGCTTCATTCTCATGCAGGCGCGCGTTGAGCACCGAGTGATCGACGCCCTCCTTGGTCAGATAGTCGGACAGCATTTCCGACTTCTCGATCGAGACCGTGCCGACCAGCACCGGCTGGCCCTTGGTCGCATGTTCCTTGATCGAGCGTGCGATCGCGATGAACTTGTCCTGCTGGGTCTTGTAGAACTCGTCGTCCTGGTCGACGCGCTGGACACCGACGTTGGTCGGAATCGACACCACGTTCATCTTGTAGATGTCGAAGAACTCGGGCGCCTCAGTCGCGGCGGTGCCGGTCATGCCCGCGAGCTTGGGGTACATGCGGAAATAGTTCTGGAAGGTGATCGAGGCGAGCGTCTGGTTCTCCGGCTCGATGTTGACGCCTTCCTTGGCTTCGACCGCCTGGTGCAGGCCGTCCGACCAGCGGCGCCCATCCATCATGCGGCCGGTGAACTCGTCGATGATGACGACCTTGCCGTCCTTGACGATATAGTCGATGTCGCGCTTACGCATGACGTTCGCCTGCAGCGACTGATTGAGGTGGTGGACCACCTGGGTATTCTCGAAATCGTAGAGGTTGTCGCCCTGGAGCAGCCCCGCCGCCTCGAGCATCCGCTCGACGGTCTCGGTGCCCTCTTCGGTCAGGACGACGCTCTTCTGCTTCTCGTCCTTGTCGTACAGCTTCTCGTCGAGCTGCTTCACCACCGCGTCGACCTGCATGTACAGCTCGGACTTATCGTCGGTCGGACCGGAGATGATCAGCGGCGTGCGCGCCTCGTCGATCAGCACCGAATCGACCTCGTCGACGATCGCCATCGCGAAGGGGCGCTGCACCATCGACGCGCGCTCATACTTCATGTTGTCGCGCAGATAGTCGAAGCCGAATTCGTTGTTGGTGCCGTAGGTGATGTCGGAGTGATACGCCTCGCGGCGCTGGTGATCGGCAAGGTTGGGGACGATCACACCCACGGTCAGGCCGAGGAACTTGTAGATCTGTCCCATCCACTCGGCGTCGCGGCGGGCGAGATAGTCGTTGACCGTAATGACGTGGACGCCCTTCGCGGGCAGCGCGTTGAGGTAGGTGGCAAGCGTCGCCACCAGCGTCTTGCCCTCACCCGTGCGCATCTCGGCGATCTCGCCGCGATGGAGGACGATACCGCCGATCATCTGGACGTCGAAATGACGCATGCCGAGCACGCGGCGCGATGCCTCACGCACCGTGGCGAACGCTTCGGGGAGGATCGAATCGATCTTCTCGCCATTCTCGAGCCGCTCGCGGAACTTCACGGTCTGCGCCGAAAGCTCTTCGTCGGACAGGCGCTCCAGCGCCACTTCGTAGGCGTTGATCTTCTGAACGATGGCCCCAAGGCCTTTGACGTACCGGTCGTTGGACGAGCCGAACAGGGATTTGGCCAAACCGCCGAGCATGATGGATTCCAGTCGTATGAGAATTGCGGGATGCGCGCCCGGCCAGCGAGCGCAACTATAAGCATGTGCGAAGGAGGCCGCCTCACCCGTTCAATCCGGGTCAGGCGGCGTCGCGGCTATTCCAGCCGGCGCTCGCTCGACAGGCGCGCAGGGCGAAGCACCGGCGCGTCATGGATGGCAAAGGATGCGGCAGCGGGACGCTGCGGCGTCGTAGCGGGGATAGCCGTGCGGGCCGCGGTGACGGCGGCAACTGCCTCCGCCGCAACGTCGGCGGCGCGGGTGATCGCGGTTTCGCTCTGCCGCTGCGCCGCGCGCAGGTCACGGTCGCCGGCGAAAGCACCGGTCAGACCCGCCAACAGCGCGGAGAGAAACAGCAACAGTTGCACGATGTACCCTGTAACGACCCCATGTTGCTCGCCGCTGAACGGCGGGCCGTGCAGGACATAGGGCGGGACTCGGCTTCCTCCAACCCATAAACTGGAAAATCAGCCGCCAATCACCCAGCGCACCGGCAAAACCACCGAAGCTTTCACCGCCTGTCCCGCCACACGCATAGGGGTGTAGCGCGCACGCGCGGCGATCTGGAACGCCGCGGTATCGAGGTCCGCCGAGCCGGAGCTTTGGTGTACATGGCACTCGATCAGCAGGCCTTCCGGCGTGAGAACGCAACGTAGCTGCGTCACCCCCTGACGCTCCTCAGCGAGTGCAGCAGGCGGATAGAATTCGCTCGGACTCGGCAAAGAGATCAGGCGTGGCCGCTCGTCTTGCTGAGGTGCATCGGCGGGAGCGATCGGCGTCGGTGGCTGCGCCGGAGGTGGTGCAGGAAACGGAGCCGGGCGGATCGCCGGCGATGATTGCGCTGCGAACAACAACAGGACCAAGGCAGTCTGCAGCATCGACCCGCTCCCTTATCAGCCGCGCGTGCGTGTGACTTCGCATCCTACGCGCGCGTCGGGATAGACGTCGAGCTTCATCGACCGCACCTTGACCGCGCGCACCCGCGGGTCGGCGGCGAGGGCAAGCCGAGCGACCTCTTCGCACAAGGTCTCCTGCAGCTCGATATGCCGCGCGGCAGCCAGCGCGCGGATACCTTCGCGCAGATAGTCATAGTCGACCACCGCATCGATCCGGTCGTCGGGCACCACGTCATAGGCGCAAGTCAGCCACACGCTGACCGCGACACGCTGCGGCGCCGCGCGTTCATGATCGTGGATGCCAAGGCCAATCGTGACCTCCAGCCCTTCAAGCAGGATCGTGTACTCAACCATCCGGCCGCTCCCGTCCGTCGAACATCACGTCCCCGTCGCGGCGCACAAAGCGCTGACCGCAATCGACGAAGACGTTCTGACCGGTGATGCTGCGCGCGGTGAGCAGATGTTCGACGGTGCGGGCGATATCGCCAAGATCGACCTGACGCTCGAGCAGGTTCTGTGTCGATGCCTTTGCGAACTCCGCTTCGCTCTGATCGAGGCTGGGCAGCGAAATCCCCGGCGAGACCGCGTTGACGCGAATGCGCGGGGCCAGCGACATCGCCAGCAGCCGCGTCGCTTCGGCCAGCCCCGCCTTGCTCAGCGTATAGGTCAGGAAATCGGGGTTGGGATTGTCGAGCTTCTGGTCGAGCAGATTGACGATCGCGCCCTCCGCTAGCCCGGTCTGCGCCGCCATCGCCGAAGCGAGCAGCAGCGGCGCACCGAGGTTGACGTGCATGTGCCGGTCCAACGCGGCATAGTCGGCGACCGGCAGCGCATCCCAGGCGAAGAGCGAAGCGTTGTTGACCAGCCCTTCCACCGGCCCGCCCAGTGCCTCTGCCGAAGCCTGCACCAGCCCGCGCGTCTCCGCCGCATCGGCGAGATTGGCGGTGACGAGCACGACGCCCAACTCCGCAGCCAGTGCTTCCGCCTCGTCATGCGAATCATGGTGATGCACCGCGACCTTGTGCCCGGCGGACACCAGATGCCGCACGATCGCGGCCCCGATCCGCCGCGCGCCGCCTGTCACCAGAATGCGCATCAATAGCCCATCAGCGCCAGCACTTCCTTGCGGCTGCGCTCATCCTCGCGGAACACGCCCATCATCCGGCTGGTGACCATACCGACGCCCGGTGTGCGCACGCCGCGCGCGGTCATGCAGGCATGGCTCGCCTCGATTACCACCGCGACGCCGCGCGGGTGGAGATGGTTCCAGATGCAGTCGGCGACCTCTGCGGTCAGCCGCTCCTGCACCTGCAGTCGTCGTGCATAGGCGTGGAGCACGCGCGCGAGCTTGGAGATGCCGACGACATGATCCTGCGGGAGATAGGCAATCGACGCGCGACCGATGATCGGCGCCATATGATGCTCGCAATGCGACTGGAACGGGATGTCCTTCAGCAGCACGATCTCGTCATATCCGCCGACTTCCTCGAAGACGCGCGACAAATGGTGCGCCGGGTCCTCGCCATAGCCCTGGCAATATTCCTTCCACGCACGCGCGACACGCATGGGGGTATCGAGAAGACCTTCGCGATTCGGGTCGTCGCCAGTCCAGCGCAAAATGGTTCGGACCGCTTCGGCAACGTCGTCGGGTACGGCGATCTTGGGCGGCGAAGCGACCATATCGCCATCCTCGGGCTCATCGTGATCGTGACAGCTCATCGTCCTGCAAATCCTGTGCTTCGTGCGTGACGCTACGGCAAGCTCGCCTGCCTGTGTTGCGCTTCGGCAACAACCCGGTGTGAAGAGGAATTGCAAGCATTTCCGGGGGATTCTTGGCGTGATTTGACGTTGACGTAAGGATTCGGGGAGCGGTAGCTTCAGCAACAGAAACAGGTGACCGGCCAAAGAAGCGGCACCACCCCAGAGAGGAGTCTTTCATGCGGAAGTTCCAACTGCTCACCGCGACTGCCGTCACCCTGATGGCCACCACCCCCGCCTTTGCGCAGGACACGGCACAGGCCGATCCTGCCGATGTCACCGAAGAAGTCGTCGTCACCGCCACGGGCCGCGCCCAGGCGGCGCAGGATGTACCGATTGCGGTCAGCGTCGTCGGCGCTGAACAGCTCGAAAATGCCGGCGTCAGCGACATTCGCGGCCTGCGCCAGGTAACGCCGAGCCTTCAGGTGACGACCGGCCAGTCGGCCGCGACCGGCGTGGTGCTGCGCATCCGCGGCATCGGCACCGCAGGCGACAACCCCGGATTCGAGCCGGCGGTGGGCGTGTTCATCGACGGCGTGTTCCGCGCCCGTGCAGGCGTCGCGCTGTCCGACCTTCCCCCGATCGATCGCGTCGAAGTGCTGCGCGGCCCGCAGGGCACGCTGTTCGGGCGCAACACTTCGGCTGGCGCGCTCAGCATCACGACCCAAGGTCCCTCGTTTGACCTCGGCGGCTATGTCGAGGGCTCGTACGGCAATTTTAACGAGGTCGAGATCAAGGCAGGCCTGACCGGCGGCGTCACCGAGCAGGTCGCGCTGCGCGTGGATGGCGGCTATCACAAGCGCGACGGCTATATCACTGATCCCAACACCGGCCGTGACTTCAACAATGTCGACCGCTGGTTCGTCCGCGGCCAGGCCAAGTTCGAGACGACCAACGTCACCTTCCGCCTGATCGGCGACTATGCCCAGACGGATGAGGCGTGCTGCGGCGCGATCAACAGCGGATCGGGCTTTGAACTCCTCCCTTCGGGCCGGGACACCAGCACCGCGGGCGGCGTGTTGGGCTTCATCACCAGCAACCTGATCGAGGCGCTGGCCGGCACTCCCGCGCTGGGTGGTGCGGTCGGCCGCGACGGCATTGTCCGGCCCTTCAACCGCGAGGGGCGGCAGATGGCGACATCGCCCAACCGCAGCCTGACCGAAAAGGTCAAAGAATGGGGCATTTCGGGCCAGCTCGACTGGAATCTGGGCGACGTCACGCTCACATCGATCACCGCCTATCGCGACTGGCGCGCGGTGCGTAGCCAGGACATCGACTTCTCGGGCGCCGACCGCGCCTATCGCGATGGCTATCGCACGGGCATCAAGGACTTCACCCAGGAGCTCCGCCTCAAGGGCAGCGCATTCGACGGGAAGCTCGACTGGCTCGTCGGTGGCTTCTACCTCAACGAGAAGCTGAACCTGACCGATGTGGTCCGGTACGGCACCCAGGCCGACCAGTTCGTCGACGGCATCTTCAGCCAGCTGACCCGGAACGCGCTGCTTCCCAACGGCGCGCAGCTGTTCGGGACACTGGGTGCAGGCGTGCCGCTGTTCGGCCAGGTCGCCTTCTCTCAGCTCCCGCCGGCGCAGCAGGCTGCCATTCTTGCAAATCCCGGTGTGCGCGACACCTTCCTCCAGCCGATCCCGCGTACGCCGGATGGCGCCGGTCAGCAGGCCGACCGCTACAAGGTGGATACCCAGGCATTCGCGCTGTTCACCCACAACATCATCAACATCACCGACAATCTCTCGCTGACGCTGGGTCTGCGCTACAACCGCGAGACCAAGAAGATCGACGCGAACCTCAACGCGTCGGTGCCCTCATGCAGCTTCTGGCTCAACCCGAACTCGGCGGCGTTCCGCCAGGCGCTGATGTCGCAGGGGGCCAGCCCGTCCAACCCGCTTGGCCTGTTCGGTCTCGCGCATCTCTATACCTGTAACCCGACGATCAACTCGGAGTTCAACGGTGCCTATAACGGCAAGCGGACCGAGGATGAGTTCACCGGAACCGCGAAGATCGCGTTCAAGCTCTCCGACAATTATCTGCTCTATGGCGGCTATGACCGCGGCTACAAGTCGGGCGGCTACAACCTCGACCGCGGCTCGTTCGACTCACGGCTGCTTGGCGGCAACGGTGCTCAGATCAGCGATCTGGAGTTCGGCAACGAACTGGTCGACGCCTTTGAAATCGGCCTGAAGAGCAACCCGATCCGCGGCCTGCAGATCAACCTCGCGGGCTTCTATCAGGAGTTCAAGGGCTACCAGAACAACTCGTTCGAGGGCACGCGCTTTGTCACCCGCAACTTCGCCAAGGTGATCTCAAAGGGCATCGAGCTTGAATCGGTGATCCGCCCGACATCGAACCTGACCTTCGCGCTCAACTACACGCTGCTCGACACCGAGGTGAAGGATCCGCTCGCCGGATCGGACAATGGCAAGCCGCTGACCAACTCGCCGCGCAACGTCATCACCGGCGCGGTGACCTGGACCCCGCAGATCAGCGACACTGTCGGCGCGCTGTTCCATGTCGACTGGCGCACCAACAGCGATGCGAACACGATCAACAACCCGCTCGCGCGGCCCTACACCACCAATGATGGCTACAGCATCGTCAACGCGCGCGTCGGCCTGAACTTCGGCGAGGGCGGCCGCTTCGGGATCGAGGCCTATGTCGAGAATCTGTTCGACACCTATTACAACATCACCGCCTTCCCGGTCCCGGAGCAGGGCAGCAGCTTCGCGGTCTATCCCGCGCCGCCGCGCTTCTATGGCGTGAAGGCACGCGTGAAGTTCTAAGGGTCAAATCGACCAGCCGGGGCATACCGGCGACAGGAGGGCGCGTTCGGGAAACCGGACGCGCCCTTCGCCGTTCAACCCCTTGTGGAGAGAATCGGCCTTCTGTGACGCCTCAGAGAACGTCTTGCCGCGCGCAAACCGTCCGGAGGCGTGCTCAGAGGGCAAGTTCTCCACAAACAAACGCCCGTTATGGCCTTGAAAGGCCATCAAGTACGTGCATCGCATAGAGAACCACAGTACATCGTCTCCAGCGACAACGGTGGGAACGCAGCCCACAAACCGTCGGCGCTGGAGCATATCTGAGCCCGGGGGCTTGTCACCGGCTCATAGAGGAGAAGAGAATATGGCGGAAAAGAAGGCATCCGGCGGGGCCCGTGGCGGCATCGCGAAGCCAGTCACCCCCTCGCCCGACCTCGCCGCGATCGTCGGCGCTGGCCCGCTGCCGCGCAGCGAGATCGTCAGCAAGATGTGGGTCCACATCAAGGAAAACAACCTTCAGAACCCCGCCAACAAGCGCGAGATTCTGGCCGACGACAAGCTGAAGAAGATCTTCGGCGGTGACAAGGCGACGATGTTCGAGCTGAACAAGCACATCGCCAAGCACGTCAGCTAATCCACGGCCGGCATCTCTGCCGGTCAGGACAGCAGAAAGCCTCCGGGGTTCGCCTCGGGGGCTTTTTTCATGCGCAGAGTTATTGGGCAGGTTTCGATCCTCCCCAATCTGGGAAGGATCGAAACCCGGGCCTTCACCAGTTGAAGCGAAGCGACGCCGTCACGGTGCGCCCGGCGCCGAAATAGCAGCTATTGTTGAACGGACAGGCACTGACATGGCGCGTGTCGAACAGGTTCGCTGCGTTCACCGCCAGATTGAAGCCGCTCAGCGCGCTGCTCGCCTTGCCAAGGTCATAGCCGATCACCGCATCGACCAGCGTGAACGAGTCCGTTGTGAAGCGTTCGAAGGTCGCGACGCCGCTGATGACCTTATATTGGGTCGTCCCGTCCGATCCGCCGACATAGCGCACACCACCGCCCAGCTTGAGGCCGCCAAGCGGGCCGGTGACGCCGGCGTTCCGGCTAAAGTCATAGGAGACGAAGCCCGACGCAAGCCATTCGGGCGTACCGAGCTGGCGCGTCCCCGTGGTGCTCGGAACGGCACCGACCGTCGCGGTTGCCGAAGTCGCCTTGGTCCCCTGCGTAATGATCGCGTCGGTGTAGCTGGCCGCCACGATCACATCGAGGCCGCGAACGACCTCGCCCCGCCCTTCCAGCTCGACACCGCGCACGCGCACTTCGCCGATCTGGATCTGGGAATTGGACGGCAGGCCGTTGGCGGGCGCGCCCGGATCCGCGACCGGCACCTTGCGCCGGCGCAGGTCATAAACCGACGCGGTGAAGATCGCGTTGGTGCCGCGTGGCTGGAACTTCAGTCCCGCCTCATACTGACGGCCGGTGACCGGCTCGAACGGCTCCGTCGTGGTCGCCGTCACGTAGCGTGAGCCGGTCTGCGGCTCGAACGATTCCGAGAAGCTGAAATAGGGGGAGAGCCCGAACTCGAACTCGTAGAGCGCGCCCAGCCGCGCGGTGAAGGCGTTCTGCGACAGGAAAGTCGCCGCGCCATTGCCGCCCGCCGCAACCCTCTTGTTGCGCGTGGTCTGGTCGTACCAGTCGAAACGCCCGCTCGCGATCAGTTGGAGCCGTCCGATCGCGATCTGGTCCTGCAGATACACGCCGACCTGAGTCCGTTTGCCATAGGTGTTGACGTAGCCGGACGAGAGAACAGTGAGATCGAAGCTGGGCAGCGCGCCGCCATCGGCCGGCCTGAACAGGTTGAGGTTGGGAATGCTGGTCAGCGGGTTCGCCGAGACGCCGGTGTTGAACTGCTGGAAATTCTCACCGGTGATGTTCTGATAGTCGACGCCAACCAGCACATTGTGCCGGAGCGCGCCCGTCGCGAACTTCGCCGCGAAGTGATTGTCGAGCGTCAGCGTATCGAAATCCTCGTCCGCACCGCCGCCACCCCGGGTGATCGTCGAGAAATCGCTGTTGCCTGCCGCCGTCCGCGCAAAGCCTGCGACATAGAGCTGGCGATAGCTCAGCTGGTTGTTCTGGAAGCGGAAGTTCGAACGGAAGCTGAGGCTCTCGTTGAACTCGTGGCGGAAAAAGGCGGCGATCGCCTTCTGCTTGTGGTCGTAGCGCTCATAGCCGGGATCGCCGGTGTTAATCTCGCGGCGCAGCTCGCCGAACGGATTGGGCAGCACCGAACCATAGGCCGGAACCCCCGAATAGCCGCCGCCCGAGGGCGAACGCTGATATGCCGCGAGCAGGGTCAGACTGGTCTGCTGCGTCGGTGCGAAGGTGATCATCGGGCTGACATGATAGCGTTCGGCAAAGGTGCCGTCGGTCAGGCCGTCGCCCTTCTGCCAGCCGCCGACGACACGGAACAACAGCCGCCCCTCGCCGTCGAGCGGCTGGTTAACGTCAGCCACCGCGCGCAGCGTGTCGTAATTGCCCGCCTGCAGCTCGACCCGGCCGAACGCAGTCGCTTCGGGCATTTTGCTGACGAGGTTGACGAGGCCGCCGGGGGTCGAGTTGCCATAGAGCACCGAGGCCGGCCCCTTGACGATGTCGACCCGCTCAACGCGGTTGAAGTCGATCTGGGGCGTCGAATACGGGCCCGCGATCAGCCGCATCCCGTCCTGATACACGCCGGGCGCAAAGCCGCGCAGGACCAGCTGATCATAGCGTGTGACCATGCCGCCACGCTGATTAGGCGAAACGCCCGCGACATAGCCCAGCGCCTGATTGATCGACTGGACGTTGCGCAGCGTCAGCTCCGCGCCGTCGATCACGGTAATGCTCTGCGGCGTCTCCATCAGCGGCGTGTCGGTCTTGGTGCCCGATCCGGTGCCCTTGGTGTTGACGCCGGTGATCACCACCGTGTCGTTCCCGTCCTCGCCCTCATGCGCAGCGGCGAGCATCGGCGTGGCCAGCGCGCAGGCGATCAGCGCGGATCGCGACAGGCCATCGCGCAACTTCCCGGAACGACGAACGACCTGCATCTTGCACCCCTGCTAATGATAACGATTCTCATGAGCCGTTAGAAGCATGGGCTGTTTGTTGCAAGCGCGAAGGGACGGCGTCGGCACGACGATGCGTGCCGGCGCCGGTACCGGTTCAGGCTGCAGAGGGCTGACCGACCCGCACGATCATCAGGTTGCGCTCGCGGCCATCGCGGTCGGGCCACAAGATTTGCTGCCCCTCGCTCAGCCCGATCAGCCCGGCCCCGATCGGGGTGAGGATCGAGATCCGGCCCGCCGCGATATCCGCGTCCTGCGGCCAGGCCAGCGTCACGGTGCGGGTCACTCCGCTCGCTTCGTCGCGGAACTCGACCTGCGTCCCCATCGTCACGACATCCGCAGGGATGCTGGCCGCACGGTGCAGCTTTGCGCGCGTGGTCTCACGCAGCAGCAAGTCGCTGACCTGCGGCATCGCGGTCTCGATGGTCAACGCCAGCTCGGAAAGCCGCTCGGCTTCGGTATCGATCATATGGATTTGCGGCCGTGTCCGGGCCGTGCGCGTCGCGCTCATTGTCATTTCTCCTGAAGACGGAACACGCCCCTCCGGTTGGAAGAGCGCTTCGGATCACCGACCCTTGCCCCGAACTCCTCGGGACATGCCGCTGGAGAGCCCGGGGCTAGATGCCTGCCAGGAGTTGTCCCGCATGGGTGCGGTATCGCCGCCGATGTTCGGAACATGACATGACACGGAGATGTGCGTCCGCGCCCACGAAGTCAAACCGTCCAGCGGCTGGAATGAGAGAAAAATGGTGACCCCGGCGCGATTCGAACGCGCGGCCCTCAGATTAGGAATCTGATGCTCTATCCTGCTGAGCTACGGAGTCACTCGACGCCCCAATAACCAGCTTTCGCGAGTGCCGCTAGTTGCGCTGTTCGGGTGGCACCACGGGCAGCGGAAGCGGCGCGACGGCCACGCCCTCTTCGATCAGCGCTTTCGCTTCCTCCGCGCTGGCCTGGCCGTGAATCGGCGCGTGCGCCTCTTCGCCCAGATGCATCGCACGCGCCTTGTCGGCAAAGGCGACGCCGACCCATTTGGAGCCTTCGAGCATCTTCGCCTGCGCTTCCGCAAGCGCGGCCATCAGCGCCTTGGGATCGGGCTTACCCGGCGCTGGTACCTCGCTGCGGCGATTGCCCTTGGCGGCGACATTGGGCGCCATCGCCGCCTTGTCGATCGCGCTGTCGCCGCACATCGGACAAGCGATCAGCGCACGCCCGCGCTGGCTTTCATAATCGGCGCTCGACCCGAACCACGCCTCGAACACATGGCCGCCGCTGCATTTGAGGTCGAAGACAATCATGCGATCACATCCACCGGCGGGATCGCGCGGCGATGGGCAAGCGCAGGCACGCGCGAGCGAACATCGGCGACGCGGGCCGGATCAATCTCGGCAAAGCCCAGCCCTGCCCCTTCGCCCATGTCGAGCAGCACTTCGCCCCAAGGGTCGATGGCCAGGCTGTGGCCATAGGTCGCGCGGCCATCCGCATGCTCCCCGGTCTGCGCCGCGGCGATGACATGCACCCCCGCCTCGATCGCCCGCGCGCGCAGCAGCACATGCCAATGTGCTTGCCCGGTCGGCCGCGTGAACGCTGCAGGCACCGCCAGCAGCGTCGCGCCCGCATCCGTCAGCGCACGGAACAGGTCGGGAAAGCGCAGATCGTAGCAGATCGACAGGCCAAGCTTGCCCAGCGGCGTCGCAACCACCGCCGAGCCCGCGCCTGGCGCATAGGCGTCGGATTCGCGCCAGCGCTCTCCGGTCGGCAAATCGACATCGAACAGATGCAGCTTGTCGTAGCGCGCGCGGATGTCGCCGCTGCCATCGATCACGAAGCCGCGATTGACGAAGCGCCCGTCCACGTCGCCCTTCAGCGCGAGCGACCCCAGATGCACCCAGATTCCGTGCTTCGCCGCCGCCTCGCGCACGGCCGCGAGCACGCGGTCCTCGCCTTCCGCGACAATGTTCGCCGCCGCACGCTCGCGCTGGCGGTCGAGCAGGCCCGACATCTCGGGTGTGAACAGCATCGCTGCACCGCCCGCGGCGGCCTGCGCGACGCCATCGGCCAAGGTACGCGCATTGGCGAGCGGGTCGATCCCGCTCGTCATCTGGAGGACCGCGGCCTTCATTGGCCGAGCAGTGCGTTCAGCCTGCCCTCGCGCTCCAGCGCCGCCAGATCGTCCGATCCGCCGATATGTGCGCCATCAATGAAGATCTGGGGCACGGTGGTGCGGCCATTGGCACGCTGGATCATCTCCGCCCGCTTCGGCCCGCCCATCGTCAGGTCGAATTCCTCATAGTCCGCGCCCTTGCTGTCGAGCAGCGCCTTGGCCCGCGCGCAATAGCCGCAGAACGCCTTGGTATAGATTTCGATCTTTGCCATCGCCTGCCGAGGTGAGAGCGCAGGCCCCACTTGTCAATCTGCCGCGTCGGGATCGAGGACGCGCGCCCAGCACAACACGATCACCTTCGCGGCACCTGCGCGCTTAAGTGCACGCGCGCAGGCGTCGGTGGTGGCGCCGCTGGTGTGAATGTCGTCCACCAGCACCACTGCCCTGCCCTTGAGCATTTCCCGGGCATCGTGTGTCGGGGCGAATGCCCCCGCCACCGCCTTGGTCCGCCCGCGCGCGCCAAGCCCCCGCAGAACCGGAGTCACCTTCACCCGGCGAAGCAGATCGAGTTCGACGGGTACGCCCGAGCGCCGCGACAGGGCGCGCGCGATCAACGCTGCCTGATTGAACCCCCGGCCCCAGATGCGCCAGCGATGGAGCGGCACCGGGACCAACAGCTCAGCGCCCTCGGGCATCAACCGCGCCATCAACCC
>Ga0247823_10002142_pt1 | contig 16348 bp, 10 predicted proteins | sample 13C_PalmiticAcid_2_FD_192426 | JGI IMG/M metagenome (GOLD analysis project Ga0247823, IMG submission 192426) | Soil microbial communities from agricultural site in Penn Yan, New York, United States - 13C_PalmiticAcid_Day30 | ecosystem: Environmental > Terrestrial > Soil > Agricultural land...
GGACAGGAAGAACTGGCGCGTTTGTACGAAATATTGCAGACGTTGCCGCCAAAATGCCGACAGGCGTTCGAGCTGAAGAAGTTTCAGGACTTTTCGCAGCGCCGGATCGCCGAACATATGGGAATAGCCGAAAGCACGGTCGAGAAGCATCTCGCCAAAGCACTTCGGCTTGTTTCCGAAGCAATGAAAGAGGCGCCAGCCGGCGCGCAGGATGGAAAACAGCGTGAGCGCAGGTTCTGGAAATGGGGCTGATATCGACACCCGGGCGACAGCCTGGGCGGTCCGGTCGGCCGAGCGCCCGCTAGACAGCGCCGAACAGCAACAGCTCGACGAATGGCTGGGGGCCGACAGCCGGCATCTGGGCGCCTATGTCCGTGCGCAGGCGCTTTGGCTCGACATCGACCGTATCGCGGCGCTCGATGGCGGAACGCAGCGCGATGTCCCGGCGCCCGTGCGCGAACGCCCGTGGCGGCGCTATGCCATGGCAGCGTCCGTCGCGCTGGCCGCGTTCGGCGGCACCGTCGCTTACGATCATCTGGCCGGGCGCATCTCGACCGAACGCGGCGAGGTCCGCCGGATCGCGCTCGAGGACGGCTCGATCCTGACGCTCAACGGCAATTCGGCGGTGCAGGTTCGGTACGAGGACGATATTCGCCGGATCATTCTTCGCCGCGGTGAAGCGTCATTCGAAGTTGCGCATAACAAGCAGCGGCCTTTCATTGTCAGTGCCGAAGGGCTCGATGTCCGTGCGGTCGGAACCGAATTCGTCGTCGGCATCGAGGACGGCGGCATCGAGGTCACGGTCGAGGAAGGCGTCGTCGCCGTGGGCGGCAAGGCGAGCGGCTCGGCTCAGCCGCGCTATATCCGCCGCAATGAACAATTTGTCGCGGCCGCGACGGGCCCGCGCAAGGCGGTGCTCGACACCGCCGACGTCGAACGCCGGATTGCCTGGCGTAGTGGAGTGCTGGTTTTCGACGGTCAGCAGCTCGGTGCGGCGGCGGCGGAAGTGAACCGTTATTCCGAGCTTCGGGTCGTGATCGAAGACCCAACGCTCGCGCGTGCAGAATTCATGGGCGTTTTCAAGCTCGGAGACGCGCAGGCGTTCGCGGGCGCCGCAGCGCAGGCATTCAACGGCGAGGTCGTGCGCCGGGGCGACGAACTCGTTCTGGTGCGCCAGCAGAATTCTCCTTCGCACTGATAGCGGATTTCCGCACGCCGTCGCTCGTCTGTTTAAGGAAGCGCTGGATCGCTCCGGGGATGAGGGAGGCAAGATGATGAGGTGGGGGCAGGTAAGCCGATTCAATTCGCGCGCGGTTCTGATGGCCGGCGTTGCGGCAACGATGGTATGGGCAGCGCCCGCCATGGCGCAGGAACGGCAGCGCTATTCGATCCCGTCGGGCGACGCGGCGCAGACAGTCCAGCGTCTTGCCGTGCAATCGGGTGTACAGGTCATGGTGCCCGACGCCGACCTTGCCGGACTGAAAACCAATCCGGTCAGCGGCAGCTACACTCCCATCGAGGCTTTGCGCCGTATGTTTGCGGGCAAGGGCGTCGAGGTCATCCAGAATCGCGACGGCGCGATCGTGATCCGCCGCGCGGCTGCGGCGGGCGGGCAGGCGAGCGCGGGCGTGGAGACGACCGGCGAAGAGATCATCGTGACGGGGTCGCGCATCCGGCGCCCGGGTTATGACACGCTCGAAGCGACGATCGTGTCCGACGCCGAGGAATTCCGGCGCCGCGGCTATACCAACGTCATCGACGCGCTGAACGACACACCGGGCTTCGTGCCTTCGGAGGTCAACACCATCGGGTCGGACCAGAAGAGCCTGACCGCGGGGCAGAATTTCGCCGACTTCTTCGGGCTCGGCTCGCAACGCACGCTGACGCTCGTCAACGGCCGGCGGTTTGTTTCGTCGAACACGATTTCGGGGAGCGGCGGGAGTACGACCCCCGGCGGACAGGTAGACCTTAACCTGATTCCCGCCGGACTGATCGAACGGGTCGAAACCGTCGCGATCGGCGGGGCCCCCATCTACGGCTCCGATGCCATATCCGGCACCGTCAACGTGATCCTGCGCGACGATTTCGAAGGCGTGCAACTCACCGCGCAAGCGGGGCTGACCGAAAAGGGCGACGCGCCCAGCTACACTCTCCGTGGGCTGGCGGGTGTCAATTTCGCCGAAGATCGCGGCAATATTGCTCTTGGCGTGGAATATAATCGCCAGGACGGGCTCCTGAAATCGGAGCGCACCGGGCGAACCTTCATGCTTCCCGACGCCGACGGTCGCCCGGCGAAGAATCTCTACGTCCGCGATCTGGTCTATGACTTCATGACCGACGGCGGGCTTCCCTTCACCAGGACTCTCGGGCGGATCGTCAACGCGCAGGGCGTGCCGCTCCAGTTCAGCAACGGCGAACTCGTTCCCTATGTGCGGGGCACCCAGATATCCGGGGCAATCTTTGACGGCGGCGACGGGTTCCGTTTCGCCGATCACCAGAGCCTGCTCTCGCCGACCGAACGGATCATCGTCAGCGGGCTTGGCCATTTTGATGTCTCGTCGTCGGTGACACTCTTCGCCGAAGGATCCTATGCGCGGAGCACCGGGCGCGAGCTCAGCGAATTGTCGGTCGCGGTGTCGCCGGTCTTCAACACCGTTCTGCCCGTGCAACTCAGCAACCCGTTCCTCTCGGACTCGGCGCGCAATACGCTGGCGGCCAACGGGGTTACCGACTCCTTCTTCTTTGCACGGAACCTCAGCGACATCGTTGACCGCGACGGCGGACTGTACCGCAATCGGGTGGAGCTGTGGCGGGGCGTCGTCGGGCTGAAAGGCGAGACGCGCCTTTTCGGCGAGGCCGCCAACTGGGATATCGCTCTGAACTACGGCCGCAGCCGCTCGAAAGCGACAACCAAATATATCAACAACACCCGCTTCCTGGCCGCGGTCGATGCGGTCCGCGACGCAAGCGGCAATATCGTGTGCCGCTCGGGCGGCGCCTGCGTGCCGCTCAACCTGTTCGGCGAGAATGCCTTCAGCGACGAAGCGGCCGAATATGTCATCGACGAGGGGAGCGCGGTCAGTCTCAACACGCAGTTGGTCGTCAACGCGAACTTCAGCGGATCGCTTCCCCTCCGGATCGCGAGCGAGGCTATCGATTTCAACATCGGTGCTGAATATCGCAAGGAAAAGGGGGCTTTCACGCCCGACGCCATCTTGAGCCAGCCGTCGTCGCTGCTCGGCTTTACCTTCGTCGCTCCCTATACGGGCGCGAAGGGCAGCTTTCATACCAAGGAAGTCTATGGCGAGCTTTCGGTGCCGCTCGTTTCGCCCGACCAGGACTGGCCGGTCATCAAAAGCCTGAGCATCGAGGGCGCGGCGCGTTATGTCGACCATTCGCTTGCGGGCGGCGATCTGACCTGGTCGGCGGGCGGGCGCTTTTCGCCGCGACTGCCGGGGATCGGCGACGGGCTCCAGTTCCGCGGGGTCTACACGCGCTCGATCCGCTCGCCGGGGATCACCGAGCTGTTCTCGGGCGCCTCGCCGACGCGCGGCGCGCTGAACGATCCGTGCGACCGGATTCGCTATCAGGAGGGCAATAATCCCACCGTCCGCGCCGCCAACTGCGCTGCGGCACTCCAGGCATTCGGGACCACTCCCGCGGCGTTCGTTGCGACGACGGCTGGCGTTTCGCCGGTCGGTACGATCTCCGGGAACCCCGATCTGGACAATGAAAAGGCGCGTTCCTGGTCGGCGGGTGTCGTCTATCAGCCGACCGCGATACCAGGGCTTCGCCTGGCCGCCGACTGGAGCGAGATCAAGCTGACCGGCGGGATTCAGCGCCTTGCGATCGGCAACCTGCTCGAGGCCTGTTACGATAGCCCCAACTTCCCCAACGAACCCTCCTGTGCAGCTTTCAGGCGGCTCAGCGCGAGCGAGGTGGGGCCGGGATCGACCCATCCGATCCGCATCGCCGGGGACATCGCCGACGGGTACAACAGCGGCTATGTCAACGTCGCCTCGATCAAGTTCGCGGGGCTGATCATGTCCGCTGAATATGGCTTCGCGCTGTCACAGAATCCCGAAGCTGGCCGCCTTCAGTTCGGCGCCAAGCTGTTCCACAACAACCGGTACGATGTGAAGACGTCGGCGGCGGCGGTGCCGGTCAATTCGGTCGGATCGTCGGCGACCCCGAAATGGTCTGGGCAGTTCAACACCGCCTATATGACCGATCGGCTCGATCTGTCGCTGCAGGCGCTGTGGACCGGGCCAGCGAAGAACAACCTCCTTCTCGACAGTGAGGATGTGCCCGACGCCGACAATCTGATCGGCACCTATTGGCGGTTCAACGCGACAGTGGGCGTTCGCGTCGACGAGCGTTTTCGCGTGCAGGTGGCAGTCACGAACCTGTTCGACCGCAAACCGACCCAGGCGCAGCTGAACAGTCAGAACTACGGCCGCTACGACCTGCTCGGCCGACGCTACCTGCTGACGATGACCGCCGGCTTCTAAGGATCGCCGTCGAACGCCCGGCTCCCGCGAGGGCCGGGCGCTACCCGTAAGAGAGATTGAGATGCACAGACGCTTGTCGCTTGCCGTCGGCCTTCTCGGCCTCGCCGCTCCGGCGTTTGCCGACGAGGCAAAGCCGCGAAGCTATACCATCGAACAGCTGATGGATTCGGATGTGATCGGTGGGCTTTCGTGGTCACCCGACGACAGCAAGCTGATCTTTACCAGTAATCGTACCGGCATCGCCAACATCTATGAAATGCCGTCAGGCGGCGGGACGCCGACCCCGCTCACCAACTCGGTCAAGGAGACGGTCAGCGCAATCGGATATTTTCCGGACGACGGGCGTATCCTCTTTTCGAGCGATCAGGGCGGCAATGAGCTCGCGCATATCTATGTGCGCGAGCGCGACGGCACGACGCGCGATGTGACGCCGGGCGCTAAGCATGTCGCGCGTTTCGTCGAATGGGCGCAGGACGGCAAAAGCTTCTTCGTCCAGACAAACGAGCGCGACCCGCGCTTCTTCGACCTCTACGAGATCCAGACCGATGGCTATGCCAAGGCGATGTTGTTCGAGAATGACAAGGCGTATCAGGTCCGGGCGGTCAGCCCCGATCGCCGCTATGTCGGGCTCAGCCGGATCGTCGATAATGCGACGAGGCATTGCTATGTCTACGACCGGACGGCAGCAAAGCTGATCCAGCTCACCGCCGAGGGCAAGCCGGTTGCGTGCGAGCCGCAGACCTTTACCGGCAAGGGAGCACAGCTTTTCTACACCACCGACGATGGCGGCGAGTTCGCTTTCCTCGTTCGGCAGGACCTGGCCACGGGAAAGCGCGTGACCGTGTTCAAGCCCGACTGGGATGTGCAGGGCGCGAACCTGTCGCGCGATGGCACGATGCTGGTCGTCTCGGTCAACGAGGATGCGCGTTCGCGCCCCTATCTGTTCGACGCAACCACCTTCAAGCCGCAACGTCTCGCCGATCCGGTGCCGGGTGCGAGCGCCGGGCTGCTCCTTGCCAACCATATGAAAAAGGCGCTCGTGAGCGCCTCGAACGGCGCCACGCCGGGTGAAATCCTGTTGCTCGACCTTGCTACGGGCAAACGGACGCCGCTCCTCAACGCGCGCGCACCCGGCGTGGCGCCCGACGATCTGGTAGCGGGCGAGGTCGTGCGCTTCAAATCCTGGGACGGCGTCACGGTGCCGGGCATTCTTTATGTACCGAAGGGCGCGAAAAAGGGCGATGCGCTCCCCGCCGTCATCCACGTCCACGGTGGACCGGGCGACGAAAGCAGGATCGGTTACCGGCCGTTGCAGCAATATCTGGCCAACCATGGCTATGTCGTGTTCGAGATCAACAATCGCGGCAGCAGCGGATCGGGGCGCACCTTCTATCATCTGGATGATCGCAAGCATGGCGATGCCGATCTCGACGACGTTGTCGCGGCGAAGGCGATGCTCGCCGCCACGGGCTTTGTCGATCCCGCCAAGGTCGTGATCCAGGGGCAGAGCTATGGCGGCTATATGACGCTCGCCGGGCTCGCCTTCCGCCCCGATGCATTCGCGGCGGGGGTCGACATCTATGGCGTGTCGAACTGGCCGCGCCTGCTCGCCAACACGCCGAGCTGGTGGGAGGATCTGCGCCGGCTGCTCTTTACCGAGGTCGGCGACCCCGAAAAAGACGCCGGCTATCTTCGCAAGATTTCGCCCGTCTTCCACGCAGACAATATCAAGAAGCCGTTGCTTGTGCTCCAGGGCGCGAACGATCCGCGCGTGCTGCCGGTCGAGTCCGAGGATATTGTCGCGAAGGTGAAGGCGAACGGTGTGCCGGTCGATTATGTCGTCTTTCCCGACGAGGGGCACGGCTTTCGCAAGAAGGCGAACCAGATCGTCGCCTATCGCAAGATCCTCGAATTCCTCGATACGCATGTGAAAGGCGCGCCGCCAAAAGCCGCCGCTGCCGAAACTGCAACGGTATCGCCGCTCGGCGATTTCCCGAACGGCCGGTGAGCGGTTTTCGGCTCAGCCGCCGCGAACTGATCGCTGCCGGGGCGCTCGCCGCCGCGACTCCCGCATGGGCCGCGGCGACGGACGAAAGCGCGCGCCTCGATGCCTTTTTCGAAAGCGTCTTTCAGCGCGATCTGGCGCGCAATCCTGCGGCGCAATCGTCGATGGGAATCGCGGGCGGCACGGCGGGCTGGTGGCCCGATGTCAGCCAGGCGCGCGCTGACGAGAATGTTGCGCTGGTGCGCCGCGATCTCGCCGAACTTCGCCGCTTCGATCGCGCCGCGCTGCCCCCCGAGGCGCGGCTCAGCTACGATCTTTTCGCCTATGATGCCGAAGAGGCGATCGAGCGCCACCGCTGGCGCGGCAATCACTATCCCGTCTGCCAGATGCGCGGGCCGCAGCGCGATATTCCGCAGACGCTGATCAACAATCATCCGATCGCGAGCGTCGCCGACGCCGAAGCCTATGTCGCGCGGCTGCACGCGGTGCGCCCCTATCTGACGGCGGTCGTGACCGGGCTCGAACAGCAGGCAGCGAACGGCGTCGTCCCGCCGCCTTTCTCGGCGCCGCTCGTCATCGGAAATTGCGAGAAGCTGATTACCGGCGCGCCGTTCCAGCCGGGTGCGCCTGACAGCCCGATCCTCGCCGATTTCCGCGGCAAGCTTGCAAAGCTTCCGGTCGGCGATGCCGAACGGGCGCGGCTCGTGAAAGCGGCCGAGGCCGGGCTCGTTGAAGGTTTTGGCCCCGGCTTTCGGGGTCTCGTCGACCATCTTCGCGCGACCCGGTGCGGCGCGAAGTGCAACGACGGCGTCTGGCGTCTCCCCGACGGCGAAGCCTATTATGCCGCGCAGCTCCGCTGGAATACGACGCTGCCGCTTTCGCCCGCCGAGGTGCATCGCATCGGCCTCGAAGAGACCGCGCGCCTCCACGGCGAGATGCGCACGGTGGCGAAGCGTGCGGGTTTCACCGGCACGCTGCCCGAGCTGTTCGCCTATGTCCGTGCCGACGATCGTTTCTATTATCCCGACACTGCGGCAGGGAAGGCCGCATATCTCGACGCGATGCGCGCGAAGATCGCCGCGGTGACCATACGGCTCGGCGAACTGACGAACCATGTCCCGAGTGCCGACGTGCTGGTGAAACCGGTCGAGCCCTGGCTCGAAGCATCGGCGGGCACCGCGGGCTATTTCGCGCCCTCGGCCGACGGATCGCGCCCCGGCATCCTCTATGTCAACACGCGCGATATGCGCAACCTGCCGATCTTCGAACTGTCGGCGCTTTCCTATCATGAGGGCGTGCCCGGCCATCATCTCGAAAAGGCGGTGACGCGTGCGCTGACCGGCTTGCCGAAGTTCCGCGCGTTCGGGGGCTATACCGCGTTCAGCGAGGGCTGGGCACTGTTCGCCGAACAATTGCCGATCGACATGGGGCTCTATGACGATCCATGGCAGGAGTTCGGGCGCCTTTCGATGGAGCTGATGCGCGCGGGACGCCTCGTGACCGACACCGGCGTCCATGCGCTGCGCTGGAGCCGCGAACAGGCGACCCGCTGGCTCGACGACAATACGCCGTCGAACCATGGCGACAATGTCACTGCGATCCAGCGTTACATCGTCACGCCCGGACAGGCCTGTGCCTATGAGATGGGCAAGCTCAAACTCGTCGAGCTGCGCGATCGGGCGCGGACGAAGCTCGGCGGCGGGTTCGATCTGCGCCGGTTCAATGACTGCGTGCTCGGCAGCGGCGCGTTGCCGCTCCCGATGCTCGAAACCCGGATTGACGCGTGGATCGCGACAGGAGGAAAGGCATGATCGGCCGCCGTCATTTCATCGGATCGGCGGCGCTCGCCGGCGCGGCGTTGATTGCGCCGCCAATCTTCGCGATCGAGACTGGTGAGGATGCGCGTCTTGATGCCTTTTTCGAAGCGATCTTCCAGCGATCGCTCGACCGCAGCCCGACGCGCCAGTCGGCGCTCGGCATCCGCCGCGATCAGGACAAATGGGACGATATTGGCGAAGCGCGGGAACTTGAGGATCACAAGCTGCGCGAGGCGGACTATGTGGCGCTAGAAGGCTTCGATGCCGCGAAGCTGTCGCCGCAGGCAGCGCTCAGCCTTCGCATCTTCGCGCGCTCGACCGAGCTTGCGCTCCGCGACTTCAAATGGCGCCATCACGATTATGTGATGACGCAGATGGGCGGCATGCACACGCGCGTTCCCAGCACGCTCATCAACAGTCATCCGATCGCGAACAAGGCGGACGCCGAAGCCTATATCAAGCGGCTCGAAGGCGCAGCGCCGCTGATGGCGCAGGCGATCGAGCGGATGGCGGCGCAGGAGGCGAAGGGAATCCGGCCGCCGCGTTTCGTCTACAGCCTCGTCCTCGAACCCTGCCTCAACCTGCTCAAGGGCGCGCCATTTGATGGCGCAGGTGACAGTCCGATTCTCGCCGATTTCCGGGGCAAGGTCACGAAAGCCGACCTGTCCGACGCCGAGCGCACCGACCTCATCCTGCGCGGCACCGCGGCGCTGCACGGCGGGTTCGCCGCGGGCTATCGCGCGCTGATCGCGCACCTTCGTGCGGCCGAGGCAAAGGCCGATGCGACCGCAGGCGTCTGGAAGCTCCCCGGCGGGCAGGCCTATTATGCGGCGCAACTCGAAAGCTATACGACCCTGCCGCTCGAGGCGGCCGACGTCCATGCGCTGGGGTTGAAGGAAGTCGCCGGCATCCACGACGCGATGCGCGCGATCATGAAACAGACCGGTTTCGCGGGCGACTTGCAGGCCTTCTTCGCCTTCATGCGCAGCGAGCCGCGCTTCTACCATCCCGATACCGACGCGGGCCGCGCCGCCTATGTCGCCGAGGCCGATGCGTTGCTGCGCGAGATCCGCGCGCGGCAGGGTGAACTGTTCGCGCATCTGCCCAAGGCGCCGGTCGAGGTCCGCGCGATCGAGGCATGGCGCGAGAAATCGGCACCCAAGGCGCATTACCGCAATCCGCCGCAGGACGGATCGGCGCCCGGCATCTTCTATATCAACCTGTCCGACATGAAGGCGCAGCCGCGCTACCAACTCGCCGCGACCCTCTATCACGAGGCGATCCCCGGCCATCATGTCGAAACCTGCATCGCGCACGAAATGGAGGGGCTGCCGAGGTTCCGCCGCTTCGCGAGCATCGCCGCCTTTTCCGAAGGCTGGGGACTCTATTCGGAACTGTTGCCGAAGGAGATGGGGCTTTATGCCGATCCCTATTCGGACTTCGGGCGCCTCTCGTTGTCGCTGATGCGCGCATGCCGATTGGTGGTCGATACGGGCATCCATTCGCTCCAATGGACGCGCGAGCAGGGCATTGCCTATTTCGACGCGAACATGCCGTCGAGCCATTATGACAATCAGCGCGAGGTCGAACGCTATATCGTGATCCCGGGGCAGGCGACGTCCTATTATATCGGGATGCAGAAGATCATCGAGCTGCGCGCCCGCGCGCAGGCCGAACTCGGCGACCGCTTCGACCTTCGCCGTTTTCACGACATCACCTTGGGCGCGGGGCCGCTGCCGCTGCCGCTGCTCGAAGAACGTATCGACGCATGGATCGCCGGAGGAGGACAATCGGCATGAAGAAATTATCAGTGCTCCTGCTGGCGCTTGGCGGCGCGGCCGCGGCGCATGCGGCGCCGCCGCATTACGATGTCGCGGCGAAATTCGACCCCCAAGGCGCACTCGACGCAGACGTCACGATCACGCTCTCCGAAGGCGAAGCCGAAAAGGCATTCCTGCTTTCGGACCGCTTTGCGCTGCGGCCGATGGACCTGCCGCCGGGGGTCACCATGTCGGTTGAGCCGTCGGCGTCGCCGATGCCGGCGCTCAACAAATACAGCTTTCGCTTTGCGGCGCCCACGGCGGATCCGGTCAAGCTGCGCTTTCGCTATGCGGGACCGATCCTCACCGAACATGACAGCGGCAACAAGCCGCTGCGGCCCGAAGGCTATGAATTGTTCATCGATCATATGTGGTTCCCGGTCGGGGCCGACATCCAGACGCGTTTCACCGTCGACGCGGCGATCGACGGGCTGGAGCCCGACCTCGTCGTCGTCGCGCAGGGCGATGTGACGCGGACCGCGACGGGGGTGCGCATCCACCGCGACTTCCTCGACATCGACCTGCCGATGGTCGCGATGCACGGGCTCCAGCGCGCCGAGGCGCACGGAGTCGAATTCTATTCGCGCGACCTGTCGACGCAGCTGTCGGGCTGGTACGTCAAGCATGCCGAGGGCGCGGCGCGCTATTTCGAGACGATGTTCGGCCCGCTGCCGCGCAAGGTACGGATGGCGCAGGTCTGGCGCGAACGCTCGATGGGCTATGCGCGCACCGCATATACCGTCTTGTCGGAAGGCGGGCGGAACACGCCCGACATTACCGAGGTCAATCCGGGTCGCTATGTCGCGCACGAAATCGCCCACGCATGGTGGATGCTTGCGAGCCCGCTGACCGATGACTTCTGGCTCGTCGAATCGGCCGCGGAATATATGTCGATGCGCTATGTCGAACATGCCTTCGGGCCCGAGGAACTGGCAAAGAATATCGCGGCCAAGCGCGACGCGACGAAGGACGCCGGACCCGTCATGGGGCACGGACGCCCGAACCGTGTCCAGCTCTACGGCAAGGGGCCGCTGCTGCTGCTCGATCTTGAACATCGCATCGGCCGGGCCGCGATGGACCGGCTGATGATCGCGATGGCGAGGGAGCCTGTTCATACGACGCCGGTTTTCATGAAGCATCTGACCGCGATCGCCGGCGCCGAAGCGGCGCGTGAATTCGAGAAGGCGCTCCATACATGATCGTTTCGCGCCGCGTGCTGATCGGCGGCGCGGCGGCGCTGGCATTCGCGGGATCGGCCCGCGGCGCCGATTTCGGCGCGGCGCGTTACGGCAGGGCGATGGTCATCGACGGGCTGTCGTCGCTGGGCGCGCTCGACCCGAAAGCGCCGGGCATCGCGGACCAGCTCGCGACCTATCGCGCGTCGGGGCTCACCGCGATCCACCAGACGGTCGGCGCCGCAGGCAATACGCCGGGGCGTTACGAGGAAACGCTGCGCCGCATCGCGCGCTACACGCGCTTCATCGAGGCGCTCCCCGATCATCTGCTGCACGTCCGCACCGCGGCGGATCTCGCGGCCGCGCAGGCGAGCGGACGGCTCGGCGTTATTTTCGGTTTCCAGGACACGGTTCCGCTCGAAACCGAGGCGGCGCGGCTCGACCTGTTCGACGTGCTCGGCGTGCGGATCGTCCAGCTGACCTACAACAAGCGCAACCTCGTCGGCGACGGTTGCCTCGAGCGCGGCAATGCGGGGCTCAGCGATTTTGGCCGCGAGGTGGTGGCCGGGCTCAACGCGCGGCGGATGATCGTCGATGCAAGCCATGCCGCACAGCGCACGATCGCCGAGGCGATTGCGGCCTCGACTGCGCCGATCGCGATCAGCCACACCGGCTGTCGTGCCCTGAACGACGTACCGCGCAACACGACCGACGCCGAACTTCGCGCGCTGGCAGACAAGGGCGGCGTTGCGGGCATCTATTTCATGCCTTTCCTGCGCGCGAGCGACCAGCCGCGCGCCGAGGATGTGATCCGCCACATCGAGCATGCGGTGAAGATCGCCGGCGAGGATCATGTCGCGCTCGGCACCGACGGCGGCATCCGCGGGGTCGAGCTCAACGCCGACTATGCCGAAGGCCAACGGCGCTTCTACGAGGAACGCAAGGCGATGGGGATTGCCGCGCCGGGCGAGGCGCCCGACGTGTTCAACCTGATCCCGGAGTATAACGAGCCGGCGCGCTTCCTGAAGCTCGCCGACGATCTCGCCGCGCGCGGCTGGCCCGCGCGGCGGATCGAGAAACTGCTCGGGGCAAATTTCGCGCGGCTATGCGCTGACGTCTGGGGTCGCTGATCCGCCGCGCCCTTCGCTGCGGCGGCGCAGCAGTTCGGCCGCACCGAGCAGCAAGGTCGATGCGATAATCAACAGCGTGGCTGCCGCAGCAATCGCCGGGCTGATCTGTTCGCGCACCCCTTCGAACATCTGGATCGGCAGCGTGCGCTGCTCGGGCCCCGCGATGAACAGCGCGACGGTCGTCTCGTCGAACGAGGTCATGAAGGCAAAGACCGCACCTGCGGCGACCCCGGGGGCGATCAGCGGGACGAGCACCCGGATCAATATGGTGTGCGGCGGCGCGCCGAGGCTGGCTGCGGCGCGCAGCAGCTCGGTATCGAGCCCGCGCAGCGCCGCATGGACCACGATCACCACAAAAGGCACCGCCAGCGCGCTATGCGCGACGATCAGCCCGAGCGAGCCGTTGACGAGCCCCAGCGGCGCGAAGAGAAAATAGAAAGCGATCGCGACGACCACGACCGGCACCACAAGCGGCGCTGTGATCAGCGCGACGATCGCGGTTTTCGCGCGCGAGCGCATATAGGCGAGCCCGATCGCTGCGAGCGTGCCGAGAGGGGTCGCGATCAGCGTCGTCGCGACCGCGATTTTCAGGCTATTGCCGAAAGCGTGGGTCCATTGCGGCGATTCGGCGAGCGTCCGGTACCAGCGCAGCGAAAATCCGCCCTCGGGAAAGACGAGAAAGGTGGTCGGATTGAGCGACAGCGGAATGACCGCAAGGATCGGCAGCACCAGAAAGGCGAAGACGAGGACCGAAAAGCCGATGAGCGCGGCGCGGCCGGCGCGCTCTGACCGGGAACGGCAAGCGGTCATGCCGGCACCGTGCGGACCATCGTCCGTCCGGCAAAGACCATCAGCAACAGCGGCAACAGAAGCAGCAGGCTGAGCGCAGCGGCCATGCCCCAGTTGAGCGACTGGTTGGTATAGAAGGCAATCGACGCGCTGATCATCTGGTCGGCGCCGCCGCCGACGAGCGCGGGAGTGACATAATAGCCGAGTGCGAGCGTGAAGACGATGATCGCCCCCGCCGCGATGCCCGGCAACGTCTGCGGCAGGTAAACGGTGAGGAAGGCACGGATCGGCGGCGCCCCGAGCGAACTTGCCGCACGCATCGCGGTCGGCGGAATACCCTTCATCACGCCATAGAGCGGCAGGATAAAGAAGGGCAGCAGCACATGCGTCATCGCGATGTAGACGCCGAGCCGGTTGTAGATGAGCTGGAGCGGCGCATCGATCAGCCCGACGGTCTGCAGCGCGTTGTTCACGACGCCATTGGTCTGAAGCAACACGGCCCACGCCGCGGTGCGCACGAGCGCCGAGGTCCAGAAAGGCAGCAGCACAAGGATCAGCAGCGGATTGGCTTTTCGCTCGGGAAGCGAAGCGAGCAGATAGGCCACCGGATAACCGAGCGCCACGCAAAGGAGCGCGACGATCGCGCTGATCTTGAACGTGCGGAGGTAGATGTTCGCGAAGACGGCTTGCTCGGCCGGGACGTTGACGACGGCATCGTCGGCGTTCAGCCGGCGGTCGAGCGCGGCGAGCAGATAATGGCGCGTGAGTGGCCCGTCGGCGTGGCGCATTGCGGCCCAGATCCCGGGCTGTCCCCATCGGCGGTCGATCCGTGCAAGCTCTGCCACATTGGTCGCCGGCGCACCCGTGGCCAGCTGATCGGCCGTCGTGTAGAGAAGGCTGCGCGATCCGACCATGTCGTAGTTCAGCCGATTGGCGATCTGGTTGAGCGTTCCCGCTTGCCGCGTCGCGGCGATCTCGCGCGCAACGGTCGCCGCGAGCGCGTCGGGCGGCAATCCTGCGCCGTCCCACTGCCGGAGTGCGATAGCGCTGTCGGGCCAGACGCGTTCGAGGTCGCGGTCGATCACTGCGCGCGACAACATCATCAGCACCGGCGCGACAAAGCTCGCCAGCAGAAACAGGAGGAGCGGCGCGACCAGCGCGAAGCTCCACCAGCGCCGAAGCCCCCGCGGCTTAGCGCGCGACCCAGGCATTGAACCGCTGGGTGAGCTGATCGCCATATTCGACCCAAAAATTGGCATCGAGTTCGAGCGCGCCCACCATGTTCGCCGGGTCGCTCGGCGTGTCGAGCTTGAGTTTCGGATCGACGCGCTGGTTCGCCTCGATATTGGTGAGCCCGGTCGGGATATGGCTCGCAAGCCGCATCTGGTTTTCGGGCTGTGTCATATAGCGGAGCAACTGCGCGGCTTCGGCCTTGCGCGGGCTGTTGGCGAGTATCACCCAATAGTCGACAGCATAGATGTTGCCATGCCAGTCGAGCTTGAAATTGCGGTCCTCGGTGCGGTTGGCGACAATCAGCCGGCCCGGGCTCGTCACCGACATCACGACCTCGCGCGAGCCGAGAAGGTCAGGGACTTGCGAGATCGAGGACCACCAGACGACGTTCGGCTTGATCTCGTCGAGCTTGCGGAAGGCGCGGTCGACGCCTTGGGGCGTGCGCAGCGTCTGATAGACCTGATCGGCCGGCACGCCATCGGCCATCAATGCGAATTCGAGTGAATATTTGGGCGTCTTGCGCATGCCGCGTTTGCCGGGAAAGCGTTTTACGTCCCAGAAGTCGGCCCAGCTTTGCGGCCCTTGTCCGCTGATCCGGTCGCCGTCATAGCCGATCACGTAGGACCAGAGCATCGCGCCGACCCCGCAGTCGTGCACCGCCGCGGGCAGGAACGCCTCGCGTCCGCCCAATCCGGCCCAGTCGAGCCGCTGGAACAGTCCTTCCTCGCAGCCGAGGATCAGATCCTCGGCCTCGACCTGCACGATGTCCCAGCTCGTGTCGCCGCCGACGACCTTGGTGCGGATCACGCCGACGCCGCCGCGCCAGCTATCCTCGCGCAGCGGAATTCCCGTGGTGCGTGAAAAGCTGCTCCAATAGGCATTGCGGTGGGCGTCCTGCGACGATCCGCCCCAGCCGACCACCGTCAGCGGGCGGAGTTCCGAACTTGAGCCGCACGCGGCCACACTCGCGGCGAATGCGGCGATGCCGAACAGGCGTGCCCAGGGTTTCATGCGACCGCCTTCCGCCACGCGGCTGTTCCGTCTTCGGCGGGGAAGGCAAAGCAGCGATCGGTGCACCAGCCGATCGGAAGAAGCTGGCCCGCCCTAAAATCCGCCGCGCTAGGCGTCCGGATCACGAGCGATCCGCCGCCATCGAGCGCAGCGCGCATGCGGCTGTGATCGCCGTGATACGCGAGCTCCTCGACCCGCGCTTCGATGGCATTGCAGCAGGCGGGCGGTGCAGCTCCCGTTTCGACATGTTCGGGACGGATGGCCGCGATCACATTGTCGCCGGGCATCATCGTGCCGGTGGCCATCGCGCGCACGATCTGTCCGCCGGGCAGCCGGATGGCACATTGATCGTCGTGCCGCGTCAGCACGGTACCCGTCAACATGTTGTTCTCGCCGACAAAAGCTGCGACGAAGGCGTTCGAGGGTCGTTCATAGACGGCGTCGGGGCGGCCGAGCTGCTGGACGCGTCCGCCGGCAAACACCGCGATCCGGTCGGACATCGTCAGCGCTTCGCCCTGATCGTGCGTAACATAGACGATGGTCAGACCCAGTGCGCGCTGGATCCGTTTGATTTCAACTTGCAGATGTTCGCGAAGCTGGCGGTCTAGCGCGCCGAGCGGTTCGTCCATCAGCACGAGGTCGGGCTCGAACACCAGCGCGCGCGCAAGCGCGACGCGCTGGCGCTGCCCCCCCGAAAGGGCGTCGGGACGCCGCTCGCCGAGCCCGTCGAGTTTCACCAGCGCCAGCGCGTTCGCGACCTTCTTCGCCGCTTCGCTTCCCTTGATCCCGCGCACGCGCAGCGGGAAGGCGACATTTTGGGCAACGCTCATATGCGGGAACAGCGCATAATTCTGGAA